>Ga0335075_10001040_pt1 | contig 46873 bp, 43 predicted proteins | sample Lox_Sample_24_FD_206723 | JGI IMG/M metagenome (GOLD analysis project Ga0335075, IMG submission 206723) | Soil microbial communities from Loxahatchee National Wildlife Refuge, Florida, United States - Lox_Sample_2.4 | ecosystem: Environmental > Terrestrial > Soil > Wetlands | place: USA... | reverse complement strand
CGCTGGCCGTGATCGTCAGGCCCGCCACCACGGCCAGGATGGTGGCGAAGGCGACCGCGGCCACCAGGCCGAGGAACACCGTCCCGCCCAGGTGGAACGCCAGCAGCGGCACCGCCGAGTTTTCCTTGCCCGGTGCGGACTCGATCTGCTTGGCTCCAACCAGCCACATCGCGCCAAACCCGAGCACCAGGGTGAACACGTAGAACACGCCCACCAGGCAGATCGTCCATACGACGCTGCGGCGCGCCTGGGCGGCGTCGGGCACGGTGTACAGCCGCATCAGGACGTGCGGCAGGCCCGCCGTGCCGAGCACGAGGGCCACCGAGAGCGAGATGAAGTTGAACTTAGAGACCGTGTTCAGCCCGTACAGCAGGCCGGGCCCGAGCACCGCGCGGCCGGCCGGGCTGGCCGCGGCGGCGTGACCGAGCAGCACGGAAAGGCTGAACCCGGCCCGATCCAGCACCCAGACGGTGGCCACCGCGGCGCCGACCGTCAGCAGCGTCGCCTTGACGATCTGCACCCAGGTGGTGCCCTTCATCCCGCCGACCAGCACGTAGAAGATCATCAGCAGGCCCACGACCGCGACCGTCGCGTCCTGGCCCTGCGCGCTGTGCACACCGAGCAGCAGGCTGACCAGCCCGCCCGCCCCCGCCATCTGGGCCAGCAGGTAGAACAGGCTCACGACGAGGGTGGAGGTGGCCGCGGCGACGCGCACCGGCACTGCCCTCAGCCGCAGGTCAAGGACATCGGCCGTGGTGTATCTGCCGGTGTTTCGCAGCGGCCCGGCCACCAGCAGCAGGACAAGCAGCCAGCCGACCAGGAAGCCGATCGAGTAAAGGAAGCCGTCGTACCCGTCGAGGGCGATCAGGCCAGCGATGCCGAGGAACGACGCGGCCGACAGGTAGTCGCCGCCGATAGCGATCCCGTTTTGCCGGCCGGTGAAGGCCCGGCCGCCCGCGTAGTAGTCGGTGGTGGTCCGGTTCCCGCCGGACGCGGTAACCGCGATGACCAGCGTGGCCGCCACGAACAGGGCGAAGATCGCGATGTTGACCGCGGGCCTGCCGACGGTCTGCCCCCCCTGGGATAGGGCTACCTGGGCCCCGATCACAGCCTGCGGCCCTTTTCCAGTCGTAGCCTGAGCTTCGCTGCCAGCGGGTCGAACTTGCGCGGGGCCCAGCGGCCGTAGCCGATGGCGATCGTGAAGGTGGAGACGAACTGCAGCAGGCCGATGCACAGGCCCACGTTGATGTTGCCGAAAACGCTGATCCGCATGAAGCCTGGCGCGAACGCGGCCAGGATCACGTACAGGAAGTACCAGACCAGGAACATCCCGGTCACCGGCACGACGTAATAACCCAGGCGCCGCCGAAGAGTCCCGAACTCGCGGCTGCCGTGGACGAGTTCGTACCCGCTGGCGGTCCCGCGGCTCTCGCTCGACTGTGTCACCGACATCCCGGGGCTCCTTTCCGGGGCGTCGTGGTACGACGTGAATCTCGGACGTAACGCTATGCATAAGGACATTCCCTGCTGATCAGGACGCGGCCAACGGGTACCCGGCTGCGGCGAGCGGTTCACAGTCCCTATCAGGAGTTGATAGGGCGGGACGAACGGCCGGCCGTCACCGGCCCGGCGACCGCCTACCGCGCTCCATCTTGTACGTTTTGTAATCGTGCCGGCTCAGCGCCTCGGGCAGGTGCATGCGCAGCATCACCTGCCCGACGTTGACTGGCACGGTTGCGCTGGTGAGCAGCGAGGTCACGATCATCACGCCGAACGCGAGCGGCACCGTCCACAGGGCAGGCTGTCCCAGCAGAACGGCGCTCCAGCCTCGCGTCGCCGCTCCTGCCATCGTCGCGACGATCGCCGACAGGCAGGCGCCGCCGCCAACCACGATGCCGGCCGCCGCGCCGGCCTTGGTCAGCTGGCGCCACCAGATCCCGAGCACGAGCAGTGGGCAGAACGACGAGGCGGCGATGGCGAACGCCCAGCCGACGAGCAACGCCAGATTGAAGCGGCCGATCAGCAGGGAGGCGGTCGTCGCCACCGCGCCCGCGGCGATCGCGCACCAGCGGAATGAGGTCACGCCGCCGCGGAGGAAGTCGTGTGACAGCGCGCCAGAGACGCTGACCAGCAGGCCGGACGAGGTGGACAGGAACGCGGCGAAAGCTCCCGCGGCGACCAGGGCCGCGAGCAGTTCCCCCGGCAGGCCTCCAAGCAGAAGTGATGGCAAAGCCAAGATCACGTCGTCGGAGTCACCGACCAGATAGAGCTGCGGTGCGTGCAGCCTGGTCAACACGGCCAGCACCGTCGGGAACAGGTAGAACGTGCTCAGCAGCAGCACCACGATCAGCGTCGTCCGCCTGGCCGCCTCGCCGTCGGGGTTGGTGTAGAAGCGCACCAGGATGTGCGGCAGCCCTATCGCGCCGAAGAATGTGGCGATGATGACGCCGTAGGTGGACGCGAGCGGATGGGCGCCATCTGTGCCCGCGGTCGAGAACGGCGAATCCCACGAGACGCCGGCCGGTGGTGCCATGGCCAGGCTGGTGGGGGCCGGTGCGCCGGCGGCGAAGCCGAGCCGGGCGCCCGCCCCCGCGACATGGCGGCACGCGCAAAGCGGCACCACCTGGTCGTGGTACTGCCGCTGGTCAACCGGGCCGCTGACCGTCACCCGGGCCGGGCGGGCCAGGGTGAACTCCACCGTCTGCGGCACCTGGACCACGGTGGCGCGGGTGAAGACGGGGGCGCGGCCCGGCTCCAGGTTGCGGGCGCCCTCGTGCCCGGTCGCGACCAGCAGCACCAGCGCCGGAATGCCGATCGCGCACAGCTTCAGCCAGTACTGGAAGCACTGAACGAATGTGATGCCCTTCATCCCGCCCATGGCGATGTTGCCGCTCACCACGACGCCGAGGATGACCACGCCGATCCAGTAGGGCACCCCTAGCACCCACTGCAGCGTGATGCCCGCGCCCTTCATCTGGGGCAGCAGGTAGAACCACCCGATGATCAGGACCAGCGTGGTGGCGACCCGGCGCAGGCCGGCCGATCCCAGCCGGCCGGCCGCGAAGTCGGGGATCGTGTACGCCCCGAAACGGCGCAGCGGCGCGGCCACCAGCAGCAGCAGGACCAGGTATCCGGCCGTGTAGCCGACCGAGTACCACAGCGAGCCGAGGCCCTGCGACACGATCAGGCCCGCGATGCCGAGGAAGGACGCGGCCGACAGGTATTCGCCGGAGATGGCGGCGGCGTTGATGCCCGGCGGAACCTCTCTCGCGGCGACCATGAAGTCGTCAGGCGTGCGCGCGACCCGGATGCCGCGGGCGCCGACCACGATCGTCAGCAGCGTCACGAACGCGATCGCGCCGATCGCCGTGTCAGGCATGCGGGCCCGTCGCGTTGGGGTCCCGGCGACCCGGCGGATCGACCAGATCGGTGAACCTGACCTCGAGCTGGCGGGCCTGGCGGTGATAGAACCAGCCGACGGCCAGGAACACCGGGTAGAACGCGAAGCCGAGCACGATCAGGGTAAGCGGGAGCCCGGCCACCTTGGTCCGGCCGACCGCGGGCACCAGGGCGGCGACCAGCGGGAACGAGACGGTCACGGCCAGCGCGAGCATGAGGCACAGCAGGGACAGGCTCAGCTGTGCCCGCATCAGGGAACCGATGAGCACCCGGCCCGCGCTCGTGTCGTCGCGCAGGTCGCCGGGCCCGGGGATGTCGCGCTGAACCGGCACCTGGCCGCCGCGCCAGACGACGACCTGGCGCCTGCCCTGCTCTACGGGTTCATGTCCGCCGGGTTCTTGCCCCACGGTCTTTTCCCCGCCGGTTTCTTCTCCGGCCACCGTCAGACCCGCCGGCCGACGCGGAGGATCCGGTCGCGGACGTCCCGCACGTGGCGCCGGCTGACCGGCAGCGACCGGCCGGCCACCAGGACCGTGTGGACGCCTCCGGTCACGGAGAACTCCGTGATGTGCTTGAACGATACGAGGTAACCCCGGTGGATGCGGATGAAACCGTGGGCCGACCACATCTCCTCCAGGTGCGAGATCGGCATCCGGACCAGGTGGCTGCCGCCGTCCGCGGTGTGCAGCCGCACGTAGTCCCCCTCGGCCTCCACCCAGTGCACCTGATCGCAGGAGACCAGCCTGGTCCGGCCGGCCGTCTCGACCGGGATCATGCCGGACGGGTCGTCGGCCGCCGGGTCGCCGGAGTGCTGAGGGCCTGGCTCGGTCGACGGCCGGCCGAGCGCGCGCTCGAGCGCGACGCGCAGCCGGGCCCGCGACACCGGCTTGAGCAGGTAGTCGCACGCCCCGATGTCGAAGGCGCGCACCGCGTACTCCTCGTAGGCGGTCACGTAGACGATGGCAGGCGGCGCGACGAACCGGCGCAGCACGTTCCCCAGCTCGATGCCGTTGAGCTCGGGCATCCTGACATCGAGGAAGACCACGTCGTAACGGCGTTCCTGGAGCCGGCGCAGCGCCTCGGCCGGGGTCCGCGCGGCATGCACCGGGTCGATCGGGAACGTCGTGCGCAGCAGGTAGCTCAGCTCGTCAAGGGCCGGCGTTTCATCGTCGACGACCAGCGCGGATGCCACGGGCACCTGGGGGTTGCTCATGACCCGCTCATCGCCGGGCAGAATTTCGGTAGGCGCATGGTCACCTTCGTGCCGGCCCCGACTCCGGTCTCGATCGTAAGCCCGTGGTCATTCCCGAACGTAGCGCGCAGCCGCTCGTCCACGTTGCGCAGTCCGACCGATTCACCGCCTCCCCGCCCGGACAGCACGCCGGCGAGCTGGCCCGGATGTACCCCGACGCCGTGGTCCTCGACCGTGACGATCGCTTCGTGTCCCCCGTCCTCCGCGGAGATCTGCAGCCGGGCCGTCCCGCTGACGCGCTCGAGGCCGTGCCTGACGGCGTTCTCGACCAGCGGCTGCAGCACCAGCGACGGGACGCGGACGGGCAGGACCTCCGGGGCCACCCGCAGGCTGACCACCAGGCGGTCGCCGAAGCGCGCGCGCTCGAGCTCCAGATAGGTGTCCACGAACCGCAACTCCTCGGCCAGCGTGGCGTACTGGCTGTGCTCGCGGAAGGTCCAGCGGATGAACTCCGCGAATCCGACCAGCAGGTCCCTGGCCCGCTCCGGGTCGGACCTGACGTAGGACTCGATCGCGGTGAGCGCGTTGTAGATGAAGTGCGGGCTGATCTGCGCCCGCAGGAAGTTCAGCTGCGCCTGCACGGTGCGGGTCCGGGACGCGTCGAGTTCGGCCAGGGCCAGCTGCGTGGACACGAACCTGGCGACCTCACCCGCGGTCCGCATCAGCGCGGCGTCGGCGGACGGGCCAAGCGCCGCCAGGGCTCCGACGACCGCGTCGTCCACGGTGATGGGCACGGCCACCCCGGCCCGCATCGGGCAATCGCCGCCATGCCCGCAGCCCAGGTCGCGTGCGTCAAGCAACTGCGGCCGGCCGGACGTCACCACGTAGTGCAGGCTGCGGGCGAGCGCCTCGGTGTGCCGTTCGGAACCCTCGCGCGCGATCAGGTCGGCTCGGTCCGCGATGGCGACGGCGGGCGTGCCGAGCAGCCGGCGCAGGGCGGGTGCCGCCTTGACTGCGGTGCCCGGCGTCAAACCCTCCCGCAGCGCGGCGACGGCCTCGCTTGCGGTATGCAAGGCCTCGTAGGTAGCTCGCTGTGGCGGTGTGCCGACACGCCGTGAGGTCCGCCTCCAGAACACCACCGCAGCGCACAAGGCGGCCGCAACCGCCACGAGCAGACCAGCGAGGACTACCATCGCCGCACTATATTCCGGCCGACCCCGCGCGTGAATACCCCCGCAATGCCGTTCCCTGTAGTGCCGCCGCTGGCCGTGCCCGTTTCCTGGCCGCTGGACGGCGGTGTTTGCCTGGCCGGCCGCTGGACGGCGGTGTTTGCCTGGCCGGCCGCTGGACGGCGGGCGGGCCGTTCCCCGCAGGCCGTGAACCGTTCCCCGCGCCGATCGCGGCGCTCGTCGCACGGGATGCGGCGCCGGGCCGGGTGACCTGTATCGTCCCAGACAACGCCGGCAGCCGGGGCGGGTCCGAGCAACCTCTCCGGTGATCCCGGCGCCATCGCTGGAAGCACTCCCGGGCGTCCGCGTGCCGGCGCCCGGGAGTTGGCGCCTAGGAGCTGACGCTGCCCTAGGCGCGAGCCCCCTGGTAACGCCGCTGGAAAGCTCGCGGGCGGGTCTCGCCTCAGTGATGTCCGCCGGCGGCGGTCCCTCCATGGCTGGCCGCGTGGCCGGCATCGATAGCGGCGGATACCGCTGCCTGGGTAGCGGCGTCGATCGACGCCTGCACCGCCGCCGCGGTCGCTGCGCGGGTGGCGGCATCAGTTGCGGCCGCCAGTGCGGCGTGCATGGCGACGTCGTTGGTGGCGGAGATCCCGGCAGCATCAGCCGCCGCCTTTGTCGCGTGTGCCGCCGTGCCGCCGCTGCGCCCGGCCGCCTCGACCCGCTTGCGTGCGGCACGGCCTGCGAAGCCCGGGTAGATAAGGGAAGGCAGCCCGATCGCGCTGGCCAGTCCGGCTAGGGCGGTCTGCTCAGAACCGATGCCGCCAGAGCCGTACGCGATGGCATCTAGCCTGGCCCGGGCCAAGGCCAGCCGTCCCGCGTTGAGGATTATCCAGCGGGTCTTGGGGATGAAGCCCAGGGCGTTGCGCTGCTCGGCGCGGACCGTCCCGGCGTAGGCAAGCCGTTCCAGGTATCGTCGCGGCAGGTCGCCGCGCTGGTGCGCGACCCATGTCTTGGCCTTCGGCGCCCGGCGGCCATCGGCCATGCTTGTCAGGGCTTGGTCGAGGAGCACGTCACCTGTGGGCCTGTGGTCGAGGACGATGATGCGGCCGCGTTCGATGTCAACCCGCCGTAGTGCAGCCAAGCGGACGAGCTCGGCGCCGGACAGACCGAAGCGGAGCTTCGCCGCTGTGCCGATCACGCCGTCGGAGCGTATCGAGAGCAGGATCAGATCATCCCCGAGTGCGTCCACGGTCGTGACGCTAGCCTGCCCCGCCCTGTGATGACAATGCCAACTAGGCGCGGGCGGCGCGGGCCCTGACGCGGAATCGCTCGCGGGCGTCGAGGATGGTCTTGCGCAACCGGACCGCTGAGGCGGTGACCTCCACGCACTCGTCGTCGGCGCAGAACTCGAGCGCCTGCTCCAGGCTCAGCAGCCGCGGCGGGACCAGCCGCTCCAGTTCCTCCCCGGTCGACTGGCGCACGTTGGTGACCTTGCGCTCGCGGGTGATGTTGACGTCCATGTCGTCGGGCCGCGAGTTCTCCCCCACGATCATCCCCTCGTACACCTCCGTGCCGGGGGTGACGAAAAGCGAGCCGCGTTCCTGCAGGTTGAACATGGCGTAGGCGGACGCGGTGCCGGGCCGGTCGGCGACGAGCGAACCGGTCGCGCGGCCTCGCATCGGGCCGGCCCACGGCTCGTATCCCTCGAAGACGTGGTGCGCGATGCCGGTGCCCCTGGTCTCGGTCAAGAACTGGGTCCTGAAGCCGATCAGCCCCCGCGCTGGCACCACGAACTCGAGCCGGACCCAGCCGGTGCCGTGGTTGGTCATGGACTCCATCCGGCCGCGCCGCACCGAAATCAGCGAGGTCACCGTGCCCAGATACTCCTCGGGCACGTCCACGCTCAGCCGCTCCACCGGTTCCAAGACCGTGCCGTCGATCTCGCGCGTCACGGCGGAGGGGCGGCCCACGGTCAGCTCGTATCCCTCCCGGCGCATCGTCTCCACCAGCACGGCCAGCGCGAGCTCGCCGCGGCCCCGGACCTCCCAGGTGTCGGGTCGCTCGGTGGGCAGGACGGCCAGCGACACGTTGCCGACCAGTTCGCGGTCCAGCCGATCGCGCACCAAGCGGGCGGTGACCTTGGCCCCGGCCGCCTGCCCGGCCAGCAGGGAGGTGTTCACGCCGATCGTCATCGAGATGGCCGGCTCGTCCACGGTGATCAGCGGCAGCGGGTGCGGGTCGTCGGGGTCGGCCAGGGTCTCGCCGATCATGATGTCGGGGATGCCGGCGATCGCGACGATATCCCCGGGGCCGGCCTCCTCGGCCGACACCCGTTCCAGCGCGTCGGTCAGGTAGAGCTCGGAGATCTTGACCTTCTCGATCGAGCCGTCCCTGCGGCACCAGGCGGCCTGCTGGCCGCGTGACATACGGCCGTTGCGGATCCGGCACAGCGCGATGCGGCCCAGGTAGGAGCTGGCGTCGAGGTTGGTGACGTGCGCCTGCAGCGGCGCGCCCGGGTCGTAGGCCGGCGGCGAGACGGTGTCGCGGATCACCGCGAACAGCGGCTCCAGGTCCGGCGAGTCCGGCATCTCGCCGTCGGCGGGGCGGGTCAGCGAGGCCCGCCCGGCCCGCGCCGAGGCGTACACGATCGGGAACTCGATCTGCTCCTCGGTCGCGTCCAGGTCGATGAACAGCTCGTAACAGGCGTCCACCACCTCGGCGATCCGGGCGTCGGCCCGGTCGGTTTTGTTGATGACCAGGATCACGGGCAGCCCGGCGGCCAGCGTCTTGCGCAGCACGAACCGGGTCTGCGGCAGCGGCCCCTCGCTGGCGTCCACCAGCAGCAGCACCCCGTCGACCATGGACAGGCCGCGCTCCACCTCGCCGCCGAAGTCCGCGTGTCCCGGCGTGTCCACGATGTTGATGGTCAGCCCGCCATGCCGCACCGCGGTGTTCTTGGCCAGGATCGTGATGCCCTTCTCCCGCTCCAGGTCGCCGGAGTCGAGCACCCGCTCGGCCACGTTCGCGTTGGCGCGAAACGCGCCCGACTGCCACAGCATCGCGTCAACAAGCGTGGTCTTACCGTGGTCCACGTGCGCGACGATGGCGACGTTGCGCAGGTCGTCGCGGGTGGCCAGGACGGTTGCTGGCTCGAGGGCAGTGTCTGGCTGGTGCGGTACGGGCATGCGTGATTCTCGTTCATCTGGGTTTGGGGTGGGTCACCGAATCATGTGACCTATCCAGTTTATTGGACGGTGATCGCTGACCCGCACCCGGTGCGGGTGGGCCCGGCTCTCACCCGGCGAGACCGGACGCCAAGAACCGCTCGTTCGACCACTACTTCGGCACCCTGCCCAACGTGCGGGGCTTCGCCGACCCCACCGCCATCGAGCTGTCGACCGGTAAGTCCGTGTTCTACCAGCCGGACACGCAGAACCCCGACGGCTACCTGCTCCCGTTCCACCTGGACACCAGGACGACCAGTGCCCAGGCCCAGCCGTCGACCAGCCTCGCCTGGGCCGTGCAGCACCAGGCCTGGGGACGGCGGGAAGATGGACGCCTGGCTGCCCGCGCACCTGGCCGCGGACGGCGCCAACGGCCCCTACACGACGGGCTACATGGAGCGCGACGACATCCCGTTCCAGTTCGCGCTGGCTGAGAACTTCACCATCTGCGACAACTATCACCGCGACCGCGGAATCGAGGTGCTTACCGAGGGCACGAACCCCCGATCGTTCGGCCTCATGGTTTGGATTTTGGCTGGTCAAGGACGGCCCTAGGGCCACCTGCCTTAGCCGGTGACCTGGTCTAAGACGGCTTAGGGCCGGGCGCGGCCCGCGGGCCTGGCCTAAGTCCTTGTGCGCCGGGAAGATAAGGCATTCGCCCGATGCGGGGGGCGGGGCCTTACGCCGAAGCTTGAGGCTGTGGGGAACCAGACAGGTTCCCAAGGGGGCAAGGAGGAACCATGCATCCCGAGATTCTGCGTGAGCTGAGTGCGCAGCACGGACGTGACCTGAGGGATCAGGCCAGCCGGATGACGGCGGCCAGGGTCGCGAGGAGGACGCTGCGGCGCCACACTCCTGCGACCGATGAGTTCGTCGTGCCCGACATCCCCGACTATGTGGACGGTTCGTTCCGGACCGACGAGGTGCCAGCCACCACCGGTCACGCCGCCTGAGGCCGGCATGACCGCGCCAGCCGCGTCGCCCGGAATGTCAGACCCACGTGGGATGCTGACAGCGGAGATGAGCGGGCGAGCGTCCAGTCCCGTTCTGGTCGGGCGGGACGAGCAGATGGCCGCCCTGGACGCCGCGTTGTCTAGCGTGCGCCAGGGCGGCCCGGCTGCCGTGCTGCTTGGCGGTGAGGCCGGCGTAGGCAAGTCCAGGCTGGTCGGCGATTTCGCCGCCGGGGCGGGCGCCCGGATCCTTGTTGGCGGCTGCCTGCAGCTGGGCACCGACGGGCTGCCGTTCGCGCCGTTCACCGCCGTACTGCGCCACCTCGTCCACGAAATGGGCGCGGACGCGGTGGCCGCGATGTTGCCAGGCCGGACCACGCGGGGGCTGGCCCGGCTGCTGCCCGAACTCGGCGAGCCCGAGGCCGAGTCGGGTACCGGGCCCGTCGCTGCGCCTATTACCGTGCCCCTCACTGCGCCCATCACTGGGGGCGATCCGGGCGAGGCCAGGGCGCGGCTGTTCGAGGAGGTGCTCAGCGCGCTGGAGCACCTGGCCAGGCACTCGCCGGTGGTCCTGGTGATCGAGGACGCGCACTGGGCCGACCGGTCGAGCCGGGACCTGCTCACGTTCCTGATCGGCAACCAGCGGGCCATCCGCGGGCTGCTGATCATCGTCACGTTCCGCTCTGATGAGCTGCACCGCACCCATCCGCTGCGGCCCATGCTCGCCGCGCTTGACCGGATCGACTGGGTCGAGCGGGTCGAGTTGCCGCGGCTGACCCGGGACGACACCGCCGAGCTTGGTTTGAGAATCCTCGGCCGCGAGCTCGCCGCGGACCTGGCCGACGCGCTGTACCGGCGCACCGAGGGCAATCCGCTGTTCGTCGAGACGTTGCTGTGCTGCGACGGCGACGGCGAGCTCAGCCGCGAGCTGCCCGAATCGCTTCGCGACCTGCTCCTGGACGGTGTGCGCCGACTGCCGGCCGACACCCAGGAGGTGCTGCGGATGGCCAGCGCGGGCGGCCAGGCCATCGGGCACTGGCTGCTCGCGGCCGTCACTGGCCTGGATGACGACGCGCTCAGCGCCGCGCTGCGGCCGGCCGTGACGGGCAACGTGCTGCGCCTGACGGCCGACGGCTACGCGTTCCGGCACGAGCTGATCCGCGAGGCGGTGCACGACGACCTGCTGCCAGGAGAGCACGGCCGGCTGCACGGCCGCTTCGCCGAGGCCATCGACGCCGCCCCCACCCTGGTGCCCCCCGGGCGCGCCGCGATCGAGGTGGCACACCACTGGTTCTCGGCACACGACTCGGTCTGGGCGCTGATCGGCGCGTGGCGGGCGGCGGCGCAGGCGGGCCGGGCGGTGGCGCCCGCCGAGCGGCTGTCGTTGCTGTCGCGGGTGCTCGAGCTGTGGGACCAGGTGACGGATGCGGCGGACCGGATCGGCGCCGACCATGCGCGAGTCCTGGCCGAGTCGGTCGGCGCGGCGCTGGACGCCGGAGAGTACGAGCGGGGCGTGGCGCTGGCCGACGCGGCGTTGCGCGAGCTGGATCCCGCCACCGAGCCGGTGCGCGTTGCGCAGCTTCTGGACGACCGGGGGCACTGCAGCTTGAACCTGGGCCGCAAGGAGTACCTCGATGACGTTGGCGCCGCGCTTGCGCTCGTGCCAGCGGACGCGCCCGCCGTGCGGATACCGATCCTGCTGAACGCGGCGCGCTGCATGCCTGTCGGCTCGACGGAGTACTCATACGCCGAGGAGGCCCTGGCCCTGGCCCGCCAGACCGGTGACCTGGCGAGTGAGGCAAACGCGCTGCTCACGCTCGCGATGTTCCGGGCCGGGGCCGGCCACGCCAGCGCGGCCGACAGCGAGCCCATCGGGCTGATAGCGCAGGCCCGGGCCATGGCCGAGCGGGCCGGAGCGCACGACCTGCTGGTCAAGGCGGCCGTCAACGAATCGCACCTGCTCGAAGGGGCGGGCGAGCACGAACTTGCCGCCGCGGCGGCGCGCCGGGGGATGGCGGGCGGAGACGAACGGTACCTGGCCCGCGCGTGGAGCGACCTGCTCGTGATCAACCAGGTCGAGTCGCTGTCCGCGCTCGGCCGCTGGGACGAGGCCATCGGCGTGGCCGACGCGGCGCGCTACCGGATGTTGTCGCCGCTGCACCGGTGTGAGCTGCGAGTCCTCAGCGGCCGCATCGCGCTGGCCCGCGGCGAGGTCCAGGCCGCCGCGGAGGCGGCCACGACCGCGGCCGGGCTGCTGCGCGGCGCACCATACAAGGACGAGCGTCACCTTCCGCTCGGCGTGCTGGAGATCCTCGTGGCGGCCACTACGGGGGCGGCCGCCACGATCCAGACCGCCGCGCGGGTCATCGATGCCTATGACCTGTCAGGCAGCGGTCCGAGGTATGTCTGGCCGACGCTGGTCGCCGCGGCTGGCGCCTGCCTGGCCGGGGCCGGGGATGGGTCAGGTGAGGCCGCCGTTCTGGCGGGCAGGCTGCGGACGATCGCGGAGAAGCTTGAGGTGTTCGGCCCGGTGCAGCACGCCAGCCGACTGACCTTCGCCGCGGCCCTCGGCCCCGTGCTGGGCTCCGCCTTCGGGCCTGCCCTCGACGCTGGGCTGGGCGGCGGGAGCGACGACGGCGGCTCGGCCTGGGACGAGGTCGCGGCCGCCTGGGGGGCGCTCGGTGAGCCATACCCGCGGGCGCAGGCGCTGCTGCGCGCGGCGGAGGCCGTGCTGTCGGGCGGCGACCGCGACGGCGCGGCCGGGCGGCTGCGGCAGGCTCTCGACCTAGCCACCCGGCTCGGCGCGACTCCGCTGGCTGAACAGGTCGCTCTTGCGGCCAGGCGGGCCGGGCTTGACCGCGGGAACGCACGGGGGTTCGGCTTGACCGGGCGTGAGCTTGAGGTGCTGCGCCTGGTCGCGGTCGGGCGCAGCAACCGGGACATCGCCGCCGAGCTGTTCATCTCGCCCAAGACCGCCAGCGTGCACGTCTCCAATATCTTGGGCAAGCTCGGCGTCGCCAGCCGCGGCGAAGCCGCGGCCAAGGCCCGGACGATCTTGACCTAGGCGTTATCGCCTTTCGCTGCGGACCCGGTTCCCATTCGCGGCGTCTGGGACATAATGCTTGGGTGGCTGAGCGGCTGAGGCAAGGCGCGGCAGTGATGCACACGGTCCGGCGAGCCATGGCGGCCGTCGGCATCCAAGGTCCTGGTCCCCGGTGGATGAGCGGCTGGCTGGTCGGGGTGCTGGTACTTGCTTCCCTGGCGGCGACCGCGAGGCCGGCCGATGCGGCGTCGGCGCCGTGGGGGCCCGATGTCAAGGCGTGCGGGCCGCTTGCCTCGTTCCCTTCGGGCACGGCCAACGAGCTCATGGCGGGGAAGCTGAAGATCTCCCCGTTCCCGGCCGTCACGATCGACCCGAACCGGGATGGGAACATCAACTGGTCCCAGGACCCGTTCAACGACCCTACCTGGGTGGTGGACTTCCAGGACGGCCAGTGGATCGAGGCGCTCGTCGAGGCCTACCTGGCCGGGGGGCCGAACGCCGATGCTTACCGGGCCCGCGCCAAGGCCCTGCTGACCGGCTGGCTGAGCCAGGTGCCGCCGGTCAATCAGCAGCCCTATACGCTGATCTGCTCCGCCGAGGCTTTCCCCGGCCAGTCCTGGATCCACGACAAGATCCCGGACGTGCTCAACTACCAGGCCTCGCACTGGCAAGGTGCCTACAACCACGGCCTGAAGCAGGACCTGCAGCTGCTGGAGGCCGGATGCGCCTACCCGGCGGGCGAGTGGGGCGGGGCGCCGGTTCGGTGGCGGGACACGGCCCGGCAGCAGATGATCGACTCGTTCCAGCCCAACCAGTACGGCCCTGTGCTCGACAGCCAGGGAGTCACCAACGAGCAGTCGACCGGCTATGACAACTTCAACATGGGCCTGTGGGACACGGCCGAAAGTGACCTGGCCGCCTGCCACCTGTCGTTCCCGAGCTCGATGAGCTCACGGATCGCGCTGATGCCAAACTTCCTGGCCATGGCGACCCAGCCCAACGGCGATCTGGTCCAGATCGGCGACACCTACGTGATCAGGCCGCGCAACCGGCCGGGTACGCCGCTGCAGTACGCCTACACGATGGGCAAGGCGGGCAAGATGCCGACCCAGCGGGTTGCGGTCTACCAGGCCGGTTACGTGTTCGGCCGGTCCGGCTGGGGAACGGCCCAGACGTTCGGCGACCAGTCGTTCTACTCGCTGCGCTTCGGACCTGGCACTCAGATCCACGGCCACGCCGATCACATGGGCCTGACCTACTACGCGAACGGCCGCAACCTCATCGTCGACGCCGGTCACTACGGGTACGCGGACACCCCGTACCGGGCCTACCTGCTGTCCCCGGAGGCCGCCAGCGACCTGGTCATGCCCGGCGTCTCGTTCAACTCCCACGCATCGACCTCCCTCATCCACCAGTCCATCGGGGCCGACGGGCAGTTCTACGAGTTCTACGACACCGCGTTCGCCGGGCTGCCGCGGTACCGCAGCGTCTACGTCGACCAGAACCCGAACCTTGTGCTTGTGTTCGACCGGGCCTCAGGCGCCTCAAGGTACCAGCAGCTGTGGCACCTGGACCCAGGCCTGAGAGTCACCAAGGTGGGCCGGTCGTACGCGATCGCCGACGCGCCGGGGACCCAGCTGGAGCTCCTGCAGATCGCCCTGCCCGGCCAGCAGATCCCGGCAGGCTCGACCCAGGTAGTCCGCGGTCAGACCAACCCCTATCAGGGCTGGGTCTCGCACGCGCAACGGCAGATGACCCCCGCGCCGGTGGTCTCCATGACCCGCACCGGCTCGAGCGCGGCCATCCTCACCCTGATCGTTCCGACCGCTCCCGGCACCTCGATCGGCACCTCGATCAGCCGCCACTCCTCCGGCGTGTACCAGCTGCGGGTGGACATCGGCGGCCGCCAGCTCTCGTTCCTGGTCAGCGCGGGCGGCGACATCCAGGCCGGCTGAGGTGCGGGTCACGATCCTGGTTCGGCCCGGGTCGGCGCGCCCGGGAGTCGGCGGCGAGCACGCCGGCGCCCTCGTCGTCCGCGTCAGCGCCCGGGCCGTCGGCGGCCAGGCCACCGAGGCGGCGTTGGCCGCCGTGGCTGAGGCATTCGGCGTTGGCCGCCAGGCCGTGACGCTCGTCACCGGGAAGACCAGCCGGACCAAGATCGTCGAGGTCGCGGGCGGCGACCCGCGCGTGCTTGCCGACCTGCTGACCTCTGCCCCGGGGCAGCGCGGAGCGCAGTAAGGGCCGACTTCCCGCGATCTTCGTGTGTCAGCGGAGGCTGGGCTACCCACATTAATTGGTGGGCCCAGATATCAGTACGGGGACTACTGGGACAGAGCGGACACGCACTATTGGAAGACGCTGAGCCGGGGTAGGGCGGCAGTAGACTTACCGCGTCTTTCGCCTCGAACCCGAATGGTGGCGTTGGCCGTCACGGTAGTAGAGCCGATCACCAAGGGAGCCGTATGAGCGGCAACGAAGGCTGCGCCGGGCCGTACCGAGTCCGCCGGGTGGGGCGGGACGGGTGAGAACGAGGGCAATCGTGTGGGTGCGGCCGCCTGGTCTGTGGGTGACGGTCGGCGCGCTGGTTTGCTGCGCCGTTACTGCGTGCGCGGGCGGGTCGCCACCGTCATCCACCAGCGACCAGGCGGGGCAATTCCGGAGCTCAGACGCTCCGGCCCTGCTCGTTCAGTGCATGCTCCAGCAGGGGACCCTGGGGCTATCGGACTCCATTTTCTCCGGCCGACCGGGCTGGCTGCACGGCGGGGACGTCGTCATCACGGCCGGTACGGCCGCGAATTTCGACACCTGGTACCAGGCCAACGACGGGATCAGCGTGGAGGGCAAGACGCTCACCGAATGGACGCAGTGGGCGGCGTCCAACGACAAGCTGCCCGCGGCAGTCTGCGGCACGTCTGTGTCAGCGCGCGCGCTGCAGAAGCAGGTCTTCGGGAAGGATCCCGCGGCGGGTGACCCGTGGGGCGCATGAGCGAGGTACTGAGGTCACGGACGCCGACGGCGTGGACCCGCGACGGCGGTTTCCCGCCGTGTCCTGGAGAACGGTGTTCGCCGGAGAACCCGCCTTCGCGTCAGGCCAAGCCACATCCGGAAAGGAAGTCGCCGGGCTGGCCGATGGATGCACAGTCCTTCAGTACCTGCAGTACCCGGGAGCAGGCAGTCGCCGGGACAGTCTCCGTAACAATGGCGACAATGCCGGGGCCTCGGCATCCTGTCTCCTTCGGCTTACACTGCCGGGAATCTCCGCAGCGCGGCCTTTTCCAACTCGGCCACCTCGCGCTCGCGGTGCTTGCCCAGCTTCATGTTCATGATCTTGTCGTGCAGCTTGAGTATCGCGTCGAGCAGCATCTCCGGACGCGGCGGGCAGCCGGGCAGGTAGATGTCCACCGGCACGATATGGTCGACGCCTTGCACGATGGCGTAATTGTTGAACATGCCTCCACTGGAGGCGCACACGCCCATCGAGATGACCCACTTCGGCTCGGCCATCTGGTCGTAGATCTGCCGCAGCACCGGGGCCATTTTCTGGCTGACCCGGCCGGCCACGATCATCAGGTCCGCCTGCCGCGGAGTGTTCCTGAAGAGCTCCACCCCGAACCTGGCCATGTCATGCCTCGGCCCGCCGGTCATCATCATCTCTATGGCACAACAGGCTAGGCCGAATGTGGCCGGCCATGTCGACCGGGCCCGCGCCCACCCGACGAGCTTCTCCACGCTCGCCAGCGCGACGCCGGGCGGCAACCGCTCTTCCAGGCCCATAGGGTGCCCCTTCCCTCGAGTGCCCCTTATAGGCCAAGCGTACTAAGATTCGGCCGTACGGCCGAGAGGTACTCTTACCGCGATGTCACCCAGGACAGTCGCCGGCGGTCGCACGTTCACCGACATAGCCCGGCGCGCCCAGATCGTTCAGTGTGCCGCGGACGCGATCGCCGAAACCGGATACGCGAATGCGAGCATGGCCGAGATCGCCGCCCGCGCCGGCATCGCCAAGAGCGTGATCTCCTATCACTTCGCCGACAAGAACGAGCTTTTGCAGGAGTTGGTCCGCACGGCGGTCACCCGGTACATCGAGCTCATCGGTCCCCGCCTCGACGCCGAAGACGACGTCCGGCGCAAGATCCGCGCCTACATCACCGCGTCGGCGGACTACATGGTGGTTCACAGGAGCATGCACCTTGCCGTGGTCGAGATCGCGTTCCACGCGACCACGCCGGACGGCCGACCCCGGCTCGACTCCATGCCCCTCAACGCGCAGGAGAACCTCGAAGAGATCCTCCGCCGCGGACAGGAATTCGGCGAGCTGGGAGATTTCGATGTCCGCGTGATGGCCGACCTGCTGCGCACGGCCGCGCACCAGACCATGACGCTGGCGCTGCGCGCCGACCCGGCCCTCGACCTCACCTCCTACGCCAGCGCACTTGCCGCAATCTTCGATCAGGCCATCAGCCCGCAGCCGTCCACCCCGTAGCCTTGCGACCAGCGTCGGCTACTCCAGCGCGGCGGGAGGCCGATCCCGGCCCGAGGCTGCTGGTCCCGCAGGCAGCAGCGCTGCACTCGGTGCGCAGGTCGCTTGCTGCCGAGTTGCGGGCGGCCAGCCCGGATCGCAGTGAGGTCGAGGCCTGAGCCTGGTACTGCCGGAGAAAGTGCGGCGCCCAGAGCCAGCCCCAGCCCAGCAGCACCCGGCCGGCAGCCTGACAGGACAGCCGCACCTGGCGACAGCCTAGCGATGCCGACCAGTAAGACAACCGCCATGCGCGTCAGGTCACGAGGATTACGTTGACTCCGACCGCGTCATAGGTCCCGCGCGCGCGTGCGTCTCTTGTTGCGAGGGCCACGCCGTGCTCCTTGGCGGCGAGGGCCACCAGCCCGTCGTACACGGCACCGCCGGCCACGCCCAAGCGGCTCAGCGTGGCGTGCACTTTCTGGGCAGCTGGGCCGCTCAACGTTAGCGGCGCCGCGAACCGCGCGTGGAGCAGGCGAGCGGCGTCCTCCGCAGACAGCCTGGCGTCGCCTGGCAATCTGGTGAGCACAGAGTAGGTCTCCGCGAGGGCATGCCCGCACAGCGTGATGTCTTGCCCGTCCCACCAGCGCACCACGTCCGCGTGACGCTGATGCGAACGGACCAAAAGCGGGACCGCCACGCTCGTGTCGACCGCGACAGTCACCTGCGGCCCGCGTCAATGAGGCCAAAGAGGACGTCGTCATCGACTGGCGTGTCGCCAGACGAAACAAGCACGCCATCCTCCTCTACCAGGCGGGCGGTCCGGCCTGCAGGCACGACCTGCACACCGGCACCATAGGGCGAGATGTCTACCTTCGTCCCAGGGAGCAGGCCCAGCGCGTCGCGGATCAACTTGGGCAACACGATCCGGCCTGCTTGATCCACAACAGCTTCCATGGGAATACCATACCAGTCAGATCCCACATCAAGCGCCGGCGCGCGGGAGCCGCATGCCGGTGGGGGACCAATCGGTCGGCAGCGCTGGTAGTGCTCGCCACTACTGGGTAACGACCGGACTGCCCTGCCCCTGGGCACGGCCGCTCAGTTCGGTGTCGAGGGTTTCCTGGGCGAAGCGCATCTGTTCCTGATACCGGGGTTCGCCGAGTCGGCGCATGCCCTCCTCCGGATCGACGGTCTCAACGATCGCGGTGATCCACCAGATGTTGCCGAACGGATCCCGCACGCGGGCACCGCGCTGGCCGAAAGCGTTGTCGGACAAGGCGGTCACCTCGCGAGCACCGGCCCGCAGGGCGGCGCCGAATGCGGCGTCGGCGTCGGGAACGAACACCCGCAGCAGCGACGGCATGCCAGGCCAATCCGCGCGCTGATCGAAGGCGAGCAGCACGGTGTCGCCGACCCGGATCTCAGCGTGCCCGATGCTGCCATCTTCTAGTGGCACCCGGCCCAGTTCGGCGCCGCCGAAGGCGGCAGTGATGAAGTCAAGCAGCGCGCCAGTGTCCTCGGTGACGATCCACGGCGCGACAGTCGTGTAGCCAGCAGGGGTGGTGGTCATCGTACGTCCTTTCCTCGTTGTCGCCCTCACGGTAGACCTCGTATAGGACAGTTCTTGTCCTAGCCGGAATCTAGAGTCGGCGATATGACCGATACCGCCGCCCGCCTGCTGTCCTTGCTGTCGCTGCTGCAGACACCGCGACTACGGCCGGGCAGCGAACTGGCCGAACGTCTAGGTGTGAGCGGCCGGACCGTGCGCCGCGACATCGACCGGCTGCGCGAGATCGGTTATCCCGTCGAGGCCTCGGCAGGCGGCCGGGGCGGTTACCGGCTCACCGCCGGGGCTGCGGTGCCGCCGCTGCTGCTCGACGACGACGAGGCAGTGGCGATTGCGGTGGGCCTGGCTACGGTCGCGGGCCAGGCCGTGAGCGGCGTGGACGAGGCAGCGGTGCGCGCCGCGGCCAAACTCGCCCAGCTGCTGCCGTCCCGCCTGCGCCGCCGAGTGTCCACGCTGGCAGCCGGCACGCTGCCGTTCGCCTTGGCCCCGGCCGCGAGCGTGTCCTCGGACGCACTGGTTACCATCGCCGCGGCCTGCGCGAATCAGGAACGCATGCGGTTCCGGTACCGCGGTCGCGACGAGATCGAGACCGCCCGCCACGTTGAGCCGGTCCGGCTGGTCGCCGGCGGGCGCAGGTGGTATCTGCTGGCGTTCGATCAAGGCCGCGACGATTGGCGCACCTTCCGGGTGGACAGGATGATCGACCTGCGTGCAACCGGCGCTCGCGCTCAGCGCCGCACGCCCCCGGCCGCCGAGGTGGAGGAGTTTCTGCGCGCCCGGATGCTGGGGATGGCTCCCACGTTTCGCGCCGACGTCACCCTCCACGCGTCGCACGAGGTGATCGCGACGCTGCTCGGGGATCACCTGGGCGAGGGCACGCTGACGGCCGACGGCGACTCGTGCCGCTGGCACTCGCATCCGGATACGGTGGAGTGGCTGGCGACGCGACTGTTGTCCCTGGACACCGATTTCCGCGTGCACGGCCCGCCGGAGCTGGCGGCCCATCTCGATGCGATGGCGGCCCGGATCACCCGCTCACGGCGATGAACGGGGCTCCGCAAAAAAGGCGGTTCTCGTGCTCGCTGCCTACGGTCTCCTTGCGATGCCGTGTGATGGCGCTCCGGCAGCGCTTGAGATGGCGAGGTTCCCTGCCGACGGCACGAACAGGGCGCCGCGGCTGTCAGCCCAGGGGCTTCCGGGCAGCACGACTGCCGGTTTCCGCAGGTCAGGCGGCACGGGATCCGCGCCGGCGCGGGCAACCCCGTAACGGGATTGAGACATTCATTTCCTGCCGGGAAGCAGCCGCCATGTGCGGGCATGCGGCTGGCGTGCCGCTGGCCGACCGAAGACCTGGTGCAGCGCTCCGGCGGTTACAACGCCGACCGTTCAGGCCTTGACCTGGCCGTCCGTCGCTACTCCGCGAAGAGATCGCTGGCCTTGTCCACCTTGAACGCGCGGCGGAACCAGTCGTTCAGAGTGTCCAGGTCCGTGCACGACTCGATCAGCTCACGCGACCTCTCGTCGACGTCGATGCCGCGCTGCTCGAAGACCACGAGGATGTCTTCGGTCTTGCCGCGGGCCTTGCCGCGGGCCTCGCCGCGGGCTTCGCCTTCGGCGCGGAGCATTTCTGCGGTGGTCACGTACGCCTCCTCTGCGTCCGGCCCCAGCGAGGCGGCCAGGTCGCGCAGGTCGCCGACCGGTGCATCGCTCACGAGCTCAATGTACGTCAGCAGCACGATGAACGCCTCGCCCCCGCCGGGCTGGTCCAAGACAGCCCGCAGGTGCCCAGCCCACCGCCGCAGGTCCGCAGTAATCTGCGGGTTGCCACGCGCGGTCTTGAGCAGCAGCAGGGTTACCAGCGCGGCCGGGGTCAGCTCCCGGCCCAGCAGTTGGTCCTCCCGGGTGCCGGTCAGGTCGTCGAGCAGGAACTCGAACCGGGGGCAGCCAGGCCAGGCACCTGCCGAACGTCCGGTTCTGTATGCATGCCCGGGAGCAGGTGCCTTCACGGCCGATGCGGGTGCCTTTGACCTTGCTGGTGATCTATGTCTGTTGTGGCTAGCGGGAGCCCGCCTGCAGCCGGGCCAGCGCCTGGCGTAGCGGGTCCAGGCCCATGGAGCCCAGGCTGAGCGCCTTGGAGTGGAATTCCTTGAGGCTGAAGGTATGCTCGGTGCGCTGTTCGGCGTCGGCTCTGGCCTGCAGCCAGATTTGCCCGCCGAGCTGATAGGACGGGGCCTGTCCGGGCCAGCCCAGGTAGCGGTGCAGCGCGAAGCGGAGCCGCTCCTTCTCCAGGCTGGAGTGTGCTTGCAGGAACTCCCAGGCTAGCTCGCGGTTCCAGCGCTCGCCCTCGCCTTTGCTCCAGGTGCCTTCGGGGATGCGCAGCTCCAGGTGCACGCCGATGTCCACGACCGTGTTAACGGCGTACAGCAGCTGCATGTCGAGCATCCCCAGACGCGCTGCCGCGGTATCGAGGTAGCCGAGCTCGTCCATGAGCTTCTCGGCGTAGCAGGCCCAGCCCTCGCCGTGCCCGGAGACCCAGCACAGCTGCCGCTGCCAGCGGTTGAGGTTCTCCCGCTCCGCCCGTACCTGGGAGACCTGCAGATGGTGGCCGGGAACGCCCTCGTGGTAGACGATCGTGACATCCTTCCAGGTAGCGAAGGAGTCCATCCCGTCCGGCACCGACCACCACAGTCGGCCGGGCCGGGACCAGTCCTCCGACGGAGGGCTGTAGTAGACCCCGCCGCCGTTGGCCGGGGCGATCATGGCCTCGATCCGCCGGGCCGGCTCCGGGATGTCGAAGTGCACCCCGTCTAGCTCGCCGACCGTCCGCTCAGCCAGGTCCTGCATCCAGGCGCGGAAGTTCTCCCGCCCCTGGATGCGCAGCGCCGGGTCCCTGTCCAGGACCGCCGCGGCCTGCGCCAGGGTCGCGCCCGGCTGGATCAGGTCGCTGACCCGCTTCTGCTCGGAGCGGAGCCGGGCGATTTCCTCCCAGCCCCGCGCGTACGCTTCGTCTAGGTCCACGGCGGCCCCGAGGAAATCACGCGAAGCCCTGGAGTAGGCCTCGCGGCCGCAGGCGTCCTTCTCCCTGGCCAGCGGCAGCAGTTCCCGGGACAGGAAAGCGCCGAGCTCAGCTGTCGCGGCGTCCGCTTTCCCGGCCGCATCCTCCAGCTCACCGCGCAGCGAGTCCGGCACCCCGGTGAACCGCCGCACCAGGCCGCAGTAGAACGACTCTCCGGGCCTGGCCCAGGCGGCACACTGCCTGGCGACCTCCTCGACCTGAAGCCGCGCCGGGGGCCGCCCGCCGCGGGCGGCGCCGAGCAGGGTCTGCGACAGCTGCCGGTATGCCTGCGGCACAGCCGCCATGCGGCCGGCGATGCTGACTGCGGCCTGTTCGCCGTCGGCGGGCATCAAGTCGAAGACCTTCCGCACGTATTGCACCCAGCTTTCGATCACATTGAGCTGGCTGGCAGTGTCCCCAGCGTCGTAACACTCCACGGCAAGGCCCAGCCGCTCGCGCATGGCCTCCCGCGCCACTAGCTCACCCGGCCCGCGAACATCAGCCGCGTCCAGCGCCGCCAGGGTCATCCGGTCAAGCCGGGCCCGCTCAGCGAACCCGTCCGCGCTTAGATCCGGCAACTCATGGTCATATCCGGCGATCCCGGCGTGAGTGGCAAGCACAGGATCCAAGGCAGCCGCCCGCTCCACGTACTCCTCAGCAACCGTGTCTACCGAAGCCATACCAGGACCCTAGTTGCACACCAGTGACAGGCCGGCAGATTTTTCATTCGCGCGCGGCCACACGGCGAGTGATAGGAACTAAGCGGCAACGCCGAACGGCGGTCCGCGTTTGCGCTGGAATCGCAGCGTGTCGCCGACGAGCGCCGATCGATTCGTCGTCAACCGGGTGTGCCTGGGCTCCCTCCGCGAGCTACTGCCCGTGCCGGGTGGAGGGTCCCCGGGCAGGAGGCGGTGCGCCAGGTAGATACTTCGTAATACACCCTCTACAATGTAGTGATGTCTACTCCGCTGTCCATCCGTTTCAGCCCATCCCTGCTGGACAGGCTGCGGCACCGTGTGCATGCGATGACCGGCGCAAACGTCGCCGGCCTGGCGCAGCGGCTCATTGACGAGGGCCTGCGGATGGCCGACCACCCGGGCATCATCTTCAAGGATGGGCCGTCCGGCCGCCGGGCCGCACTGGCCTACGGCCCGGATATCTGGGAGGTCATCAAGTTCCTCCGCGAGGTTGATGAACGAGGCCCTGCCGCGATCGACGCGGCGGCCGACGTATTCGCGCTGGATACCAGCCGGATCAGCACCGCGATCAGCTATTACGGCGACTACTCTGACGAAATCGACGCGGAGATCACCGAGGCTGAAGAGGCTTCGGCTCACGCCGAGTCCGCATGGCGTGTCCAGCAGCAACTTCTCGCATGACCGGGCGATTGCTGCTGGATGAGATGTTCGCTCCAGTCATGGCGGCTGAACTGCGTGAACTTGGTCATGACGTGATCGCCGTGGCGGAGAGACCCGACCTGCGCTCGAAGTCCGATGAAGAGATATTCCTCTGGGCGAGCACGGAGAAAAGGTGGGTGCTTACCGAGAACGTGAAGGATTTCCGTCCGATCCTGCTGCGAGCACTTCAAGCCGGAACACCAACCAGCGGGTTCCTGTTCACCAGCAGTCACGCCTTCTCTAGGTCAAGGAAGAACCCCGGACCGCTCATACAGGCTCTAAACGCGTGGCTGACCACAGGACCTCCAGCTCCGCCAGTCACGGAAGCGTGGCTGCTCAGCAACACGGAAGGCTGACCGGCGACTGTGAGCGCCGCAGCCTGGACGATGACGCCATTATCTCCAGTATCCGCTGGTCAGGCGGCACAGGATGCGTAACGGGGCCGGGAACCCCGTTACGGAATTGAGACAATCATAGCCGCAGGGCGTGCCAGCGCGGCGCTGATTGCTTCCAGGCCCCTTTGGAGCTTGTCTGCTGGCTCGTAGGCGAGACCGAGCCGGAAGACCAGCGGGCTGTCGCCGAACCAGGTTCCCTCTGCGACTAGGGTCTGCTGCCGTGCGAGGCGGGCGTAGAAGCGGTCGGCGTCTTCCGGGGCGAAGGTGTCCGGGTCAAGTTGCAGGCAGCAGAACGCTCCTGCCTCCGGGCGCAGCCACCGCAATCGGCCAGTGTGCGCCTTGATCCACCGCTCAACCGTGTCGCGGGCGTCTGCCATGAGCGCGCCGCGTGCGGCGAGGATCTCGTCTGCCCGCGACAGCACAGCGGTGGCGAGGACCTCGTCGAGGGCACCGCAGGACAGCGAGGAGTTGAACTTCGCCAGCCGGAGTTGCTCGTAGAACCGCGGACTTGGGATGGTCAGCCAGCCGATGCGCAGGCCGGGCGCGCCGTAGGCCTTGGACAGCGATGCGCAGGTGAGGATGCGCGGCGACCTCCCGGCGAAACTGGGAGCGGGCGGCACATCGCCGTAGCTGGCCTCCCGGAAGGTCTCGTCGATCAGCAGCAGCGCCTCCGGGCAGGCACGTGACATCGCGGTGAGCATCTGCCCGATCTCGGAGTCGGTGAGCGCCACGCCCGAGGGGTTCTGCGGCGAGGCGAACATGACAAGCTGAGTGCGCGGCGACAATTTGTCGGCGAAGTCGTCGAGGTCAAGGCGGTAGCCGTCCTCGAATCGAGACCGCACGACCGTGACCCGGGCGCCGATCCCCCGCACCGCATCGAGCATCGGCGGGTAACACGGCTGCCCGATCACGATCTCGCCGTCGCCGCACAGCACGGCGAGGAGGAACACCGCCGCCGCGGCGCCGGCCGTGATCAGGACCTGGCCGTCGGAGATGCCGTGCCGCTCCGCCACGATGGCACGCAGCGCCGGATCACCGGCGGACGTGCCGAGGCCGACGCTGACGCGGCCGAGGCGCGTCAGCCCGCTGGGGCCGAGCAGGTCGTCCACCGTCAGGTGAGGGCCGAAGCTCTCGCCGAGGTTGTACTCCGGTTCGGAGTCGATCAGCGCCGTGATCGGGCTGGCCGGGAACTGTCGCATGAGCGTTCCTTTGTGAGCTGGCAGGTCGTTACTCCGGCCATACTTGCCGGATGCGGGCGGCGGTCCCAGGGCCAATGCGGCAGAATTGGTTTACGTATGGAGCCAATTGAGCTTGGTGAGCGGCTGGGCCGCTGGTCGTCGGGCCGCGGGCCGCTTCCCGTGCTGCTGGCGGCACGACTGCGGCGGCTGATCGATGAGGGCGAACTGGCGCCCGGCGAGCCGCTGCCACCCGACCGGATTCTCGCGTCCGCCCTGGCGGTCGGGCGCAGCACGGTCGTCGCCGCCTATGACCTGCTGCGCTACGACGGGCGGATCGTCCGCCGCCAGGGCAGCGGCACCCGGGTAACCGGGACCGCAGCAGACCGCGCGCACCAGACGACCAGCGCGCCGATCTTCTTGCACCTGCTGGAGCCGCCTGACGGCGTGATCCCGCTCGCCTGCGCCGCCCCGGACCGTCCGCCGCCAGAAGTGGCCGACGCCTACGCTCGCATCATTCCCGCGCTGGCCTCGACCACCGGCGACATCGGCTACTACCCGGCGGGCCACCCGGTGCTGCGCCGCGCAATCGCCGACCGTTACACCGAGCGCGGGATCCCCACCAGCCCCGGACAGATCCTGGTCACTACTGGTGGCCAGCAGGCGCTGTCACTGCTTGCCCAGGCGTTCCTAGCGCCCGGCGACCAGGTGGTGGTGGAAGGGCCGACCTATCCCGGCGCCCTGGAAGCGTTCCGCGAGCAGGCAGCGGTTCTGCGCTCCCTGCCAACCGGGCTCGATGGCCTGGAAACGGCGGCCGAGGGCCACCGGATAGTCCTGGCCTACGTGATCTCCACCTTTCACAACCCGACCGGCTCGGTCCTGCCGGCAGCCGCCCGGCGGGCGCTGGTCAAGGCCACCGCAGCGTCTGCCGTCCGGCTGATCGATGACGAGGTGCTTAGCGATCTGGCGTTCCCCGGCGTGCAGGTCCCTCCGCCGCTGGCCGCGTACTCCGATGCCGTCATCTCGGTCGGATCACTCAGCAAGTGCGTTTGGGGGGGCCTGCGTACCGGATGGGTGCGCGCCCCCGAGCCGCTGATCGCACGGCTCGCCCGGCTGCTCGTCGTGCATAACCTCGGCCAGAGCGTCCCCGGCCAGCTCGCCGCCGCCGAACTGCTGCCAGTCCTGCACGTGCTGACCGTGCGCCTCGCCCCCGAGCGGCAAGCCCGGCACGACCATCTGCTCGCACAACTCGCCCGCCACCTCCCGGACTGGGACGTGCCGCCGGCGCCTGGCGGCCAGACCCTATGGGCACGCCTGCCGCACGGTGACGGAACATCCTTCGCCCAGGCAGCCCTGCGCCACGGCGTCGCCGTCCTGCCGGGAAGCGGCCTCGATCCCTCCGGGCAAAAACAGGAATACGTGCGCTTGCACTTCCTCGCCCCGCCCGACGACCTGGCCGAGGCCGTCCGCCGGCTCGCAGCAGCATGGCGCACCTACCGTCCACCGTCAGCCCCGGCCACCGCGCCGCCCGCAATGTCTATCTGAAGCTCTCAGACGCGTTCTCTGCCGGGCAGAACGGCGTTGCTGTCAGCTCAGGGACTGCCGGGCGGCGCGACTGCCGGTTTCCGCTGGCCAGGAGGCACAGGATGCGCAACGGCGCGGGCAAGACCGTTACGGGGTTGTGACCGTCATCGCACAAGGTCCGGTTGCTGGACTGGCGAGAGATTCCTGCGGGAATCGCGCTCACTACCTCGGCTTCGACATGAACTCGCCCCAGCGGTCCACCGCCTCTTGAAGGCTCAGGGCGGCGACATCGTGCGGTGCCATGCCCACGGTGTGGATCAGCCGCGCTGCGAGCCAGTCCGGCACCGGCTCGCGAACCGGCGCGGCGGCCGCGGTGACGCCGCCGCTCAGCTTGCCGAGACGCTCGATGACGTCGGCGAGCTTGCGGACCTCGGGCCGCTGCCCCGACGCGGCCCGTACGCGCGCGGTCGCCTCCGCGTAGACCTCGGCGTCGGCCCTGGCGCCGACCGCCCAGACCTCGCAGACCTCGATCTGCTTTTCATCGAGAACCCGGTACACGATCCGCCACGTGTTGCGCCCGACGACGAGCTTGCGGAAGCCGGTAAGCTCCCCGCCGAGCGGGTAGCCGGCCTCCGGCGAGTCAAGCAGGATGAGCACCTTCTTGAGCACCTTCGGCACCGCGTCCGGCCCGATCCGGCGCAGGTCGTCGATGGCCGCGTCGGTGAACGTGACCTCTGTCACCGCTCAGTCGTCTCCCGGAAGTGCCGCGAGAGACTCCCGCGTGTGCCCGAACGCCGCCAGCACGTCGTCAAGCGAGGTGCGGCGCCCGGAATCCGTCGCGGCGCGTGCCAGCACGAGCGCCAGGTCGCGCAGGTCGGACTCGGCCGCCTCGAGCAGTTCGAGCCTGGCGATACCCACCACCGCGGCCACCGGATGGTTCCGGCGGGTCACCACGAGGTCGGAACCCTGCTCAGCTGCCGCGACGAGCCCGGCCACGCCCCGCCGAGCCGCCTCCGTGACACTCAGCTCGTGCACATCCCGCATGATTGTCATACTGTAACTATACAGATATCTGTACAGATTGGCTAGCGTCCCGCCAACGGACAACTGCAGGGCGGTGCGGTTACCCGTTTCCGCTGGTCATGAGGCATTGGATACATACAGGTGCCGACAAGACCATTACTGAATTGCGACATTTATTGCCGGGGCATGGTCGCCGGACCGCAGAAGATTGGCCTGCCTGCCCGCAGGATGTGCCGCCGTCGGTCGCACATGCACGGCGATCACGTGTGTGACCTGTTCAACCTGTTCATGTTCGGCGCCACGGCTGTGCACGGGTCCCGCCCCGGCATCAAGGACACGGTGCAGGTGATCGGCCCGGGCCCGACGGCCGGGTCGCGCGGCGGCTTCGAGCCGTACGGGCCGCCGCCGTTCGCCGGCGTCGGCGGACTGCTCGAGCACGGCTACGCGGGCCAGGCGGCAACGCTGACGGCGTGGGCGATGGGCCAGGGTAACCTGCGCGACCTGATCGACCTGCACGAGATCGAGGACCGCGGCAGCGAGCCGTTCACCGTCCTTGACAACGGCGAGGTGACGGTCCGCGCCGTCACCGTGCCGCACCTGCCCGCCTCGTACGCCTACCGGCAGGTCCGCCATCACATCGCCGAGTGGTCGCGCTCGCTGCACATGGGATCGTCCGGGGTCACGCCGTCGCCGCGGCCGAAGTACTACGCGCCCGGCTGGCTGAGCGGGACGGCTCGGGCCGTTCCCGGCACGGTGACCCCGATCAGGATCGCGACCGGCACGGCGGGCCCGGCCATCCCGGATCTAAACTGACCGGTATGACCGAACGGTCTCGTGTGCTTGCCGACATTGACACGTCTGTGCCGAACGTCGCCCGCATCTACGACTACTGGCTGGGCGGGAAAGATAACTTCGCGGCCGACCGGAAGATGGCCGAGCAGTTCGCCGCGGTGTACCCCGGAATCTGGGAACTGTGCCGAGACAATCGCGGGTTCGTATCCCGCGTCGCGACCTGGGCCGCCGGCCAGGGAATCCGGCAGATCCTCGACCTGGGCTCCGGGCTCCCTACTGTGCTGAACACTCACGATGCCGCCCGGGCCGTGGCCCCCGGTACCCGGGTCGCCTACGTGGACAATGACCCGGTGGTGATCCGGCACGCCGAAGCGCTGCTCGCCAAGGGCGACGGGCTGTCCGCGGTGCAGGCGGACCTGACCGATCCGGCGGCGGTCTGGGACGATCCGGGGATCCGCGAGCTGATCGACCCGGCCGAGCCGGTCTGCGTGCTCCTCGCTTCGGTGCTGCACTTCCTTGACGCCGATGCGGCGCGGGCGGTGACGGCCGGGTACGCGGAACTCGCCGTGCCGGGCAGCCTGCTGGCTATCTCGCTCTCGCGTAACGACGATGAGGAAGAGCACGTCCGGGCCCAGGCCGCTTACACGGCGGCCCACCTGTACAGCCACAGCCGAGCAGACATCGAGTCGTTCTTCGGAGGTCTTGAGCTCATTCCGCCGGGCGTGGCCCTCGCGAATGCCTGGCGCGGCGGCATGGCCTCGGTCCCCTCGGTGGCCAAGGGCTCCGCCTACATCCTGGCCGGCGTCGGCCGCGTCCGCGGCTAGCCGCGCAGCCGTACCCGTCAGGGGATGGCGAGGAACGCGGGGCTCACCGCCGCAGCCGATGGTCAGGATGGCACCGCTGACGTCGGCGGCCTGGGGCGAGGCCGGGAACAGGCAGGCGGCGGCTATGTCATCCGGCGTGGCCATCCGCGCAGCGGCACGGTGGCGGCGATGGCAGGGCGGTTTGGGCATCTGTAATCGCGCGCATGATTTCCAGTTCTGACCAGGGCCTTGGCGCCGGCCCGGCCGGGTGATCACGATGCTGCGCCTGCCTGCGATCGGGCAGTGCCAGGGCGTCCGAGCGCGACCGCACGTACCGACAGGCGCAGCAGGGGATGAGAGCTTCTCCTCGGAGAAGGTAAATTCGGTGCAGCTTCACACGAGCGCGAGTGCTGTGGCCGCGGTGCTGGCAGCGCGCGTGGTAGTACTGGCAGGTTGTGGCAGCGGTTATCACAGCGATTATGCCGCGCCTCAGGCCGTCGCGAGGTCAATGGCCACCGCGTCACAACCAGTGCGGGTGACCTTGCGATCCGTGGACGCCCGCCACTCCGCTCGCCGTGGTTATCGGCGGTCAGTCGCGGCTCCTGCGTTCCGGCACCGCGCGAATCGTCACCTCCGGCTCGGCGATCTCCGCATTGCTGCATACCGGTCTCATCGCCGAAGGGCACGATCTCGTTCGGGCCGTCCTACGGCGTCGGCAACCGGTTCGCGTACGTCACCGCCGAGGGCCTCGAAGGACCTGACGGTTCCGGCGCCGGCGCACCGCTTGGCGGCAGCTGCAGGTGTCGATCGCTGGCGGAACCTTCCGTATCTGGGTCGCCGACGCCTGCCTGCCAGCAGCACGGTTAGCTGATTTCCCCTGGTCAGGCCGGGCAGGATCCGCAACAGCGCCGGCAATCCTGCTACGGCATTGAGGCTTTCATGGTCGTAGGGGTTGTGGTCGCCGGACCGGCAGGAGATTGGCCTTGGCCAGCGTTGCGGTGTGCCGCTCCTGGAGAGTGCCAGGCATGCCCTGCCCGCTGTGGTCGGGGCGGCTTGCGGCGGTTCATGGCTTCTGCGCTGGCTGGAGGCGATAATCGCGGTGTGACTGGTGAGCCGGCCGCCGGGTTCGGGTCGATGCTGCGGGGTTTGCGGCTAAGTGCCGGGCTGTCGCAGGAGGCACTGGCGCGGCGGGCTGGGTTGAGCGCGGATGCGGTTGCCGCGCTGGAGCGGGGCCGTCGTACCCGGCCTCGCGCGTTCACCCTCGGGCTGCTTGCTGACGCGCTCGCGCTCAGCGCCGCCGAGCGGGCACGGCTGGTGTCGGCCGCGGCTGCGCCGTCTGGTCCGCTGGTGCGGCCGGGGTCACAGGAGTGGCCGCGACCGGTCTGGCTGACCAGTTTCGTTGGCCGACGGCGGGAGCTGGCTGAGGTGCGTCGGCGGCTGGGGCAGGCCCGGCTGGTGACCTTGGTCGGGCCAGGAGGGACAGGGAAGACGCGGCTGGCAGTGGCGGCGGCGCTGCTTGAGCGGGGGTCGTGGTGGTTTGCCGGGCTTGACGCCTGCGGAGAGCCTGCGCTGGTTCCCCGCGTGGTGGCGGCCGCGGTAGGAGCCGGCGAGGTAGCGGGCATCCCGCTGGCTGACAGCCTGCTGGCGGACGTTGCTGGGCTGGAGGGGCTGCTGGTACTGGATAACTGCGAGCATGTGGCGGCGGCCGCCGCGGAACTGGCTCATGACCTGCTTCGGGTCGCGCCGCGGCTGCGGCTGCTAGCTACCAGCCGGGAGGTGCTCCGGGTTCCAGGCGAGATGGCCTGGCAGGTTCCCGCGCTGCCTGGTGCTGATGCGGTCCGGCTGTTTGCCGAGCGGGCCGCGCTTGCCTGCCCGGGCTTCGTGATCGGCCCGGACAACGCCGACGCGGTCGCGCGGGTGTGCGACCTGCTGGATGGTATTCCGCTGGCGATCGAGCTGGCGGCGGCGCGGAGCCGGGTACTGACCCCGGCGCAGCTCGCTGGTCGGCTCGGCGATGCTTTCGAGCTGCTCACCTCGGGCCCGCGGACCGTTGTGCCGCGCCATCAGACACTGCGTGCCGCGGTGGACTGGAGCTACGGGCTGCTCGGGACTGACCAGCGGCGGGTGTTCGGTTTGCTGTCGGTGTTCCGCGGCGGCTTCGACCTGAAGGCCGCGGAGGCGGTCTGTGGCAGGCCGGTGACCGGGCCGCTTGCCGACCTGGTCGACCGTTCGCTGGTCCTGGCCGAGCCGGACGGCCCCGCGATGCGGTACCGGCTGCTGGAGGTGGTGCGGCAGTACGGGCAGGCCCGGCTGGCCGAGCACGGGGACGGCGACGATGCCCGCCGCCGTCATGCCCGGCACTACCTGGAGCTGGCCCGGCGGGTCCCTCGGGTCTTGTGGGACGACACCGACCGGCAGCGCTGGCAGCCGCAGTGCCGCGCCGAGCGCGGCAACTTCGACGCGGCGCTGCGCTGGGCCGCAACGGCTGGGTCCGAGCGGGCCGCGGACACCGGCGTTGAGCTGGCGTGTGCCCTGGCACCGTTCTGGGAGGCGGAGGGTGCCATCAGTGAAGGGCTGACCCGACTGGAGGCTGTGCTGCCGTCAGCGCGCGGCGCCTGGCGCGTCCGTGTCCTGGACCTCAGCTGCCGGTTCGCCTACCGGCGCGGTGATTATGCGCTCGCAACGATGCGGAAGCAGGAAAGCGCTGACATTAAGCGGGCCGAGGGTGATGAGCGGGGCATGGCTTACCGGCTCAGCGAGCTCGGCCTGTACTGGATCTGCCAGGGTAACATCGCCGCCGGGGAGGCGCTGCTGCAGCGGTCTCTGGGGATCATGTCCCGGCGCGGCGATGAGTACGGCATCGCGGCCGCGGACGTCTACCTGGGAGCGGCCGCTCTGCTGACCGGCGAGGTCACCACCGCGGCAGACCTGTTCGCCGCCGCAGCCGCCATATGGGCCGGCGTAGACGACCAGGCCAGGCTCACCGTCGTCCGCAGCCTTATGCTCCTGGTGCGGCTCGATGCGGGCGATCTGCCCGGCGCCAGAAGGCTGGCCGCCGATGTGCTCCGGACCGTCGTCGGCCTGCTGCACGGCATGCCGGAAGAGACAAGCTGGCTGTGGGCCGTGATGCTGCTGGCCCAGGCAGAGGGGCAGGACCAGGTCGCGCTGCGGCTGCTGGGCGCGATCGGCGCCTGGGACCGGCGCGGCGCCCGGTGGGCCGAACCCCTCCGCCTGCGCTACCAGCCGGCAGCCGACCGGCTGCTAGAGCGGACCGACCCGGTAGTCGCTGCCGCACTCATGGCGCAGGGCGCCGCGGCCAGCCCGGCCGAGCTCGCGGCCACGGCCCTGGAACACATCGGCATCTAGCCCGGCGCGGCTCCCGGCACGACCCGGGCCGTGGCCGGCGGTAGCGATGATGCCGGTTTCGCTGGCCGGCCGGATGTCAGGGTGGTGTCAGGGTGCTGTCACTTCCGGGACACCGCCGGTCCTGGGAGGGTGAGCCGCATGAGCGGCGAGAAGCACATTCCGCAAGTACTGGTGGTGGGCGCGGGCATAGCGGGCCTGGCCGCGGCCAGGGCGATCCGCGAGCTCGGCTGGGACGTGAGCGTGGTCGAGCAGCGCCCCGGCTTCGACGGTATCGGTACCGGGCTGTTCGTCCCGGCCAATGGGGTCCGGGTACTGGCGGCGCTCGGCGTGCTGGATGCCATCGCGTGCCGAGGGCGGCGCATCGGTCAGCTCCGCGTACGCGGAGCTGGCGGACCCGCCGAGGCGATGGCCTGCCTGGACCGGGTCTGGCCGGGCGTCGGCCCGTCCATCGCGATTCACCGGTCGCTGATGCAGGAAGCGCTGCTGGATGCCGCGCTGGTGCCGGTCCGGATGGGCGTCCGGCTGACCGGCATCAGGGCCGACGGCACCACGGTCGATGTGAGGTTTGACGACGGCGGCACAGCCCGCTACGACCTTGTGGTCGCCGCCGATGGCGCGGGCTCGGCAGTGCGCGGCCTGCTCTGGCCCGACGCGGCCGCGGGCTACGCCGGCGAGTCGTGGTGGCGCGGCGTCGTACGCTGTCCGCCGAACCTGGATGACTGGACGCTGACCCTGTGTCGCGCGGGGAATCTGGTGACCATTCCGCTCGGCGCCGGCCTGGTGTACTGGGGGGCCGGGGTGAGCTGCCCGGCTCCGTTCCGCGATGAGCCGCCCGGCCGGGCCGCGCGGGTGCGGGACCGGTTCAGCGATGCGACCGGGGTTGCCGCCGCTGTGCTCGACCAAGTGACCGATGATGCCGCGGTGCAGTTCAGCGCGGCCGGCACTGCGTGGGTAGAGGATCCGGTCGCGGGTCATCTGGTGCTGATCGGCGACGCCTGGCATGCGACCACGCCGAACATGGCGCAGGGAGCCGCCATGGCCGCCGAGGACGCCCTGGTCCTCGCGCAGGAGCTGAACAGGGACCACCGGCCTAGTGCTATAGGCGGCGCGCTGCGCCGGTTCACCGCCCGGCGGCTGCCGCGGGTCCGCCACGTGCAGGAGACCACCGCGATGCGGAACCAGCTGGCGGCGCTGCCGCTCGAGCAGCGGCTCGGCGTCGTGCCGCACTGGGAACAGATCAGTGTGGCGTCCTTCGCGCCGCTGGTCAGCGAACCCTGAACCCTGCACGGAGGATAGTGAGGGCCACATGGGAGAAAACGGGACCGTGGAGCGGCCATCTCTACGGCGAGGCGAGCCCAGGCATCGCCCGGTCGGATGGGGCAAAGGCGATGAGTGATAGTGACTCCGGCTACCAGTTCGCCAGCGGTGACGAGCTGACGCGCCTCGAGGTGCAGGGCACGGCGCTCGGCCCGGCAACGCGGATGATCTTCGCTGTCGCGGGTATCCAGCCGGGCATGCGGGTGCTGGATCTGGGCTGCGGGGTGGGAGACACGGCTTTCGTGGCCGCGGACCTGGTCGGACCTGATGGCCACGTCGTCGGCATCGACCGCTGGCCGGAGGCGCTCGCCCGGGCTCGTCTCCGAGCCCGGCAAGCCGACCTGGCACACGTGCAATTCGTGGAGGGCGACATCCACGACCCTGCGCCAGGCGGGCCTTTCGACGCGATCGTCGGACGGCTGATCCTCATGCACCTGCCTGACCCGGTCATCGTCCTGCGGCAGCAGGCAACGGTCTTGCGCGCTGGCGGCCTAGTGGTGCCGGTAGAGCACGATATTCACACCACCCGGTCGCTGCCATCGACTCCGCTGGTCAGCCAGGCAGTCGCCTGGCTGACCGAGGCGTTCACCACTAGCGGGATCTCCTCCATCGGCCCGCGCCTGTGGGGCGTGCTCCGGGACGCCGGGCTGCACCCACTGGGGATGATCGGCGTTCAGCCGCACTTCGGGCCCGGCGACCCCGCCGCTGTCACCCTGGCCGAGGGGGTCATCCGGGTCGCCGCGCCGCTGATCGAGCGCGCTGGAGTGGCCACCGCCGAGGAGATAGACGTGGAGACGTTCGGGCAGCGGCTGAGAGTCGAGCTGCTCATGAACTCAGCAGTGCTCGCCCCTGCCATGCTGCTCAGTGCGTGGGCAACAACCAGCCCGGAATAATGCCAGCGACCTGCTCACAGCCAACGGCCGACGGTTTTGGCGCGGGCGTTCCAGGGTGGTCGCGCTCGCATTGGGATGGCAGGGAGAACCTGCCTCTCGCGACGCTGCCCTGACGCGCCGGGCTTCCGCCGTGCGGCGGGCTCGCTTATAGTGAGCGCAGCGGCGGTCGCGCCCGCCCGCTCCGAGCCGGGGTTCCGCCCACGCTGGTCCCGGTGACGAGGACAAGGGTCACTGACTCGCGTTCCCTGGGAAGCAGGTACGTGCCGTCCTGGCGGGGTGCGTGGGGCCTTGCCGGAGGGACTTGCAGTGACCCGGGACCGTGCCCGCAAGAAGTCAGTCCGCGCGCAGATGGCCGCCAGCGGAGAGCCCTACAGCGTCGCCGCCCGCAAGCTCGGGGGCACCGGGGCCGCGGACGAGGCCGCGGCCCGCGATGAGGTCATCACCCGGGCGGAGGCCACGCTCGCGGCCTCCAGCGCCCGGTTCGAGGTACGCAAAGAGGTGACGGCCGGCCCGGTGACCACGCCGGCCCGGGACCGGCACCGTCGCGGCCCGTTCCAGCGGCTGGCCGGCAGCGCCGCCAAGACCGCCTGGGACCGCATCGTGCCTGAGCAAGCCCGCACGCGGCTGCGCACCGCGGGTCCCGGCATGGCACGGGGCATCATCGAGCCGTCCGCCCGGCGGTTTCAGCGCCACCAGGTCGAGTGGGATCCCGGCATGCTTGCCCTTACCATGTTCATCAGCAGGCCGCAGCAGGGCCTGGACAGCGTGCCGGATGCCCACGTGGGGAAAGAGGACCCGCTGGAACTGCTCATCCGCCTGCGGTCCGTGACCGCGGCCCGGTAAGCGGGAGACGAGACGGTACGCGAGACACGCTGCCGTAAGATCACCGTCACCGTCAGCGGCGCCACTGCCGCGTGCACGGTCTGGGTAGATAACGAGCATGTCCGGCAGATCCAGGCCGTGACACCAGCGACGGAGCGGGGCGTCGTCACCATGCTGGTGACGACCACGGTGACAGCTCAGCTGTGGGACTTCGGCGTTCCCGTCGATCCGGCGGACTGGCCGCCACTCCCCCCGCGCGCTGTCCGTGCACTACCTCTCATCCAGCGCCGGGTACGGTTTGGCCCGGCTCCGCGGCCGGGCCAGGGGACTCCCGGGAGAAGCCAGCGGTAGCCGGCGCAAGGCAGCCCGGCACCCTGCCTAGACCGGCCAGATTAAACACCGCCACGATAGCTACCAGTTTCCGCTGTTCAGGAGGCATAGGATGCGCACCGTTGCGGGCAAGACCACGACGCTGCGGATCTTGACCACGCTGCCCGCCGACGAGGGCGAGGCCTACGTGGCCGGGGCCGACGCCCGGCGCCGATGGAGCTGATCGCGGCGTTCGACCTCGGCTCGTTCGCCGGCCGGGTGGCGCGCAGTCACTCCGGCGGGCAGTGCAGGCGACTGGAGGTGGCCCTGGCAATGGTGTTAGCAGCCTGACAGCACGCGGAGGTGGCGGGTGAATTCGATGCTCCGCTGCTAGAATAGGCGTTCGATTTCCGGCTATGCTATGAGGATGACCGGGTACGTGCCGCCAGGATGGCCGGCCGGGGTACACCCGCCGGACAGCGAGGAGTTCGAGTCCACCGCGGTGACCTGGCTGCTGGACGTGGTGCCGCCGGATTATCGCCTGCACGGAGTGTTGCGGCGGTACCCGGTGGCGCTGGCCGCCATGGCCCGGTACCACGCCACGGCGTGCGTACAGGGCGCGCGCGAGGGCTACCGGACGGCGCGGACCGAGTTGGCCGGGGCGCTGCCGCCGCATGCGATCGACAGCGTCTTGGCCGTCTATCGCAAGGAGGGCGCCAGGCTGGCCGCCACCGCCCGCGCGGTCGGGCTGGTCGAGCGCGCGCTGCGCGGCGAGGTTTTCTCGCCGAAGATGCGGGACAAGCCGACGGCACCGTTAAGTCGACTGGTTGTACAAGGAGAGGGCGGATCTCGCGCGAGCGGGGGGAAAGTGAGATCATGACCGCGGGGGCTGCTGCAAGGTCTGGGGCAGCGAGAGGGAAGTTGGGGCGGTGTCGCGGCAGGCCCGAATACTTCTGGTGGACGACCGGGCTGAGAACCTGGTCGCGCTCGAAGCGATCTTGTCTCCGTTGAACCAGATCCTGGTGCCTGTCCGGTCCGGGCAGGAGGCGGTGGAGGCCGTTCTGGCCGATGAGTACGCGGTCGTCCTCCTTGACATCATGATGCCGGGGATGGACGGCTTCGAGACCGCCGCGCAGATCAAGCGGCACGCTCGCAGTCGCGACGTGCCGATCATCTTCCTGACCGCCGGGAGCCCGCAGCCCGAGCAGGCCTTCCGCGGCTACGCCGCCGGCGCGGTCGACTATCTGGCCAAGCCGTTCGACCCCTGGGTGCTCAAGGCCAAGGTGGAGGTCTTTGTCGACCTGTACCTCAAGGCGGCCCGCGCGGATGACAGGGCCAGGCACCCGCTGCTTGATCAGTTGGGGGCGGTGGAGGAGACGCTGGCGCTGCTGCGCAAGCTGCCGGCGGTGCTGCGGGACGCCGATGCGGCGGCGGCCGCGGCCGAACTAGCCGGGCGGGTCGGGCGGCTGCGTGATGCTCTGGACTCGTTCGGCGGCTAGCAACGGATCGCCCTGCGGGGGGGACAGGGGGGGTCGTCCCCCCGGGGGCAACACTGCGCGGCTCCAGCCGTCGCCTGGCACGTATTCCCTGACCACCCGGGCCGGGACGCCCGCCACCACACAATGGTCGGGCACGGTGCCGCGGACCACCGAGCCGGCCGCGACCGCCACGTTGCGGCCGATGCACGAGCCGGGCAACACGATCGTCCCGGCGCCAAGCCAGCTGCCGGGCCCGATCCGCACGGGGACGTTGCGCGGGAACTGGCGCCCGATCGGCTCGTCCGGGTCAGCGTAGGAATGGTTCTGGTCGGTGATGTAGACGTACGGGCCGGTGAATACGTCGTCCCCGATGATCAGCGATTGGTGGGCAACGATGTGGCTGCCCCGGCCGATCACGCAGCGATCCCCGATGCGCAGCACCGGCTCTGGCCCGAGATCCTGGCCGGGCACCATCCCGGCCGACAGCGACACCTGGGCGCCGATGAGCGTGCCGGAGCCGATGGCGATCCAGCGCTCGCCGAACACGGAGCCGGGCGGGAAGGCCGCAATCGATCCGGGGCCGAACGCGGCGAACCTGCGGCCGGCCGGGGTGTCGGCGGTGACCGCGCCAGCCCGCTGCGCCGCCGCCCAGGCCCAGTGGATGACCCGCCAGGCCAGGTGGGTTCGCGTCACTGGGGGTGAGCCGAGGCGCTGCTGTCACCCGGGGGGGCGGCGGCCCCCCCGGACCCCCCCGCAGCGAGCTGACCGCAGGCACCATCGATCTCGCGGCCGCGGGTGTCCCGCACCGTGACCGGCACGCCGTGCGCCGCGAGGCGGCGGACGAACTCGCGCTGGGCGGCGGGCCTGGACGCAGTCCACTTCGAGCCCGGCGTCGGGTTAAGCGGGATCAGGTTGACGTGGGCGAGATGCCCGGCCAGCAGCGACCCGAGCGCGTCGGCCCGCCAGGCCTGGTCGTTGATGTCGCGGATCAGGGCGTACTCGATCGAGACGCGGCGATGGGTGACGGCCGCATATTCCCATGCGGCGGCGAGCGCCTCGGCGACCTTCCATCGCCGGTTGACCGGCACCAGCGTGTCCCGCAGTTCGTCGTCCGGGGCGTGCAGGGACACGGCCAGCGTGACCGGGAGGCGCTCGCCGGCCAGCCGGGCGATGGCCGGCACCAGGCCGACGGTGGACACGGTGACCGAGCGCTGGGAGATCCCCATGCCCTCGGGCACCGGGTCGGTGAGCCTGCGGACCGCGGCCACCACGTTGGCGTAGTTGGCCAGCGGCTCCCCCATGCCCATGAACACCACATTGGAGACGCGTCCCGGACCGCCGGGGATCTGGTCCTCGGCGAGCAGGCGGGCGCCCGCGACCACCTGGGCCACGATCTCGGCCGTGGACAGGTTGCGGGTCAGGCCCGCCTGCCCGGTGGCACAGAACGGACAGTCCATCCCGCAGCCCGCCTGTGACGATACGCACATCGTGACCCGGTCCGGGTAGCGCATCAGCACCGACTCGACCAGCGCCCCGTCGAAGGCGCGCCACAACGTCTTCCTGGTGGTGCCGCCGTCGCAGCTCAGCTCGCGTTCTGCGGTCAGCAGCGGGGGCAGCAGGGCGCCGGCCAGCGCGTCGCGTGAGGCGCGCGGCAGGTCGGTCATGTCATCGGGACGTTCGGTGTACCGGGCGAAGAAGTGCCGGGAGAGCTGGGCGGCGCGGAACGGCGGTTCGCCCAGGTCGGCCGCGACCGCCCGGCGTCCGGCCAGGTCCAGGTCGGCCAGGTGCCGCGGGGGCTTGAGACGACCGGGGCCCTTGGCGCGGCCCAACGTCAGCGGGACGGGACGCGTCCGGGCCAGGCCGCTGGCAGGGGCAGCGGGATTGCTGGATTGCGGCACGGAGGGCGCCTGGGCGGGATCGCTGGCTCGGGGACCGGGGGGTGACACCACGCTCCGTTCGGAAAATAAATGCTTTTCACCAGGATAGGACGGAGAGTTGGCCGCTCAGGCCTGGTGGTTTGAGGTCGCCGGTTAAATCAGTACATTTTCGTATATGGGCACGATGCAGATTCCGGTAACGCTGCTGGAGAGCTTCAGCCCCTATGGGAGCCGCAAGGTCACCGTGGAGTACGACGGCCAGGTGACGGCCGCCTACCTGCACGACGACGCCGCGACCATCTCCGCCACCTGGATCGCCAACCACGGGCCGGCGCCGCAAGCCACCGATCAGGCCCGGCTCGACGCCGGGCGGGCGCCGCTGATGCCCGCCGCGCGGACCAAGCATCCCGGCGGCCGGCCACCGCTGCGAGCCGAGGCGCTGGAGGCCCTGTGGTTCGAGGAGGGCGACGGGGTCGCAATCCTGGAGAACGGGCGGCCGCTGGCGGTGATCGCAGGCTGGTCCGACATGGACCGGGGCATGCCCGGCTACAGCAGCGATGTCATCGGCCAGACGCCGTTCGGCTGGTCGCTGGGCGACGCCATGGAAGGGCTCGCGCCGCGGCTCGAGCGGTCCCGGGCCTACTGGCGGTGGCGGGCGTCGGGTTGGAGCCAGTTCCAGCAGGCACTGCTCGGCCACCTGCAGGCCAGGCTGGGCCCGGGCGCGGCGTACTGGGACGCCTCGGCGGGCAAGCAGCCGCGGGTCGGGGTCACCGAACGGCCTCCGGCGCCGGGCCGCCCCTACACGGTGCTGTCCACGGTGGGCATGAGCTGCCAGCGGATGCCCGTCGTCGAGCAGGTCCTCGACGATCCCAGCGGATACGCCAGGATCGAGCTCGCGGTGGCGACCACGCTGCCGAGCGCGCAGGCGGCCCGCGTGTTCCTGTGGCTGGCGACCTACCCCTGGCATGCCGTGACCTGGTTCGGGCCCGGTCACAGCGTGCGCTGGTACCACGAGCCTTCGACGTTTCCGCTCGGCGAGGGGGAGGCGGTGCTGCTGCTCGAGGGCGGCTCGCTCGGCGGGCCCGGCGCGCTCATCGGGGGGGAGCCGCCGGATCTTTCCGGCTTCACGTTCGGCGGGGACCCCGTGCGCTGGCTGTGGATCGTCCCGATCTCCGAACGGGACAGGCAGCTGGCCAAGGACCGAGGCTCGGCGGCCCTGCTGAGCCGGCTGGCGGCTCAGCAGCGTCGCTGGATTGTCGGACCTTTAACGTGCTGTGTTTTCGGTGAACGCTGTCAGTGGACGTGGAGGTTGACGCCGAGCAGGACCAGCCACCACAAGAAGATGGCGAGCAGGATGCTGGCGAACTGCTTCAGCCACGCCAGGAAGATGTATCCGTGGTCCCACGCGATGACGATGCCGACCACCACGTAGACGAGAACTGCGAGACTTCTGAACCGGACGGTCATCTCGTTCTCGGCTCCTCTCCAAACCGATCCAAGACCCGCCCGTCAACTCCCCGCATAAAAGGAAATAAAACTCAGTGTGCCGGGATGAAAAGGTACAGAAGCAGCCATACCACCGGCGCGGCGACCAGGAGTGAGTCGAGCCGTTCGAGGACGCCGCCGTGGCCGGGCAGCACGGTTCCCATGTCCTTGATGTCCAGGTCGCGCTTGATCATGGATTCGACCAGGTCGCCGGCTGTCGCCGCGAACACCACCGCCGCCCCGACCAGCACGCCCTGCCAGGCGTGGCCGTGCAGGAGCAGCGTCACGCACAGCCAGCCGGCGATCAGGCAGGCGGCGGCCGAGCCCGCAAAGCCTTCCCAGGTTTTCTTCGGGCTGATGACCGGCGCCATCTTGTGGCGGCCGACGGTGATCCCGGCGAAGTAGCCGCCGATGTCGCTGCATATGGTCACGATGACGAAGCTAAGCACCCGCCGCGCGCCGTCGGCCGGGGTCAGCATGGCGGCCACGAACGAGGCAAGGAAAGGGATGTAGGCGGCGGCGAACACCCCGGCCGTTACGTCCTTGACGTAGCCTGACGTGCCGCCGGGCAGCCGCCAGGCGAAGATTGCGATCACGGTCAGCGCAAGCGCGGTCATCGCGTATCTCGGCCCGAGCCAATAGGTGCAGGTCAGGACGCCCGCCCCGCCGGCCGCTACGGGGATCACCGGGATGTTGATGTCGCGTTTGGCCAGGGCCTGCGATAGCTCGGCCAGGGCGACGGCCAGGGCGATCCCGGCGTACAGCAGGAACGTGGCCTTGACGGTAAGCAGCGTGAGCACGGCCAGGCCGCCCAGGACCACGCCGACGCCGACCGCGGCGGGGAGGTTACGGCCAGTGCGCTTGGGCTTCTCAGGGCCCTTGCCGTCCTCGGGGCCCTTGCTGTCCTTGGTCTGGGGGCCTGCTGGGTCCACCTAGACCTCGAGGAGTTCGGCTTCCTTGTGCTTGAGCAACTCGTCCACCTGCGCCTCGTAGGTGTGGGTGAGGTCGTCGAGTTCGCGCTCGGCCCGTCGCACGTCGTCCTCGGGGGCGTCTCCCGTCTTGATCATCTTGTTCAGCGTTTCCTTGGCGTGCCGCCGGATGTTCCTGATCGCGACCCGGCCGTCCTCGGCCTTGTGCCGCGCGGTCTTGATGTACTCGCGCCTGCGTTCCTCGGTCAGCTCGGGCAGCACGATCCGGATGATGGTTCCGTCGTTGGCCGGGTTCACGCTCAGGTCGCTGTTCCTGATCGCCCGCTCGATGGCTCCCAGCGAGTTCTTGTCGAACGGCTGGATGATCACCATCCGGGGCTCGGGTACGTGGAACGAGGCAAGCTGGTTCACCGGGGTCTGCGTGCCGTAGTAGTCGACCGTGACCTTGTTGAACATGGCCGGGTGAGCACGTCCGGTACGGATGACGGCGAACTCCTCCTTGGCCACGGCGACCGCCTTGTCCATCTTCTCCTCGGCTTCGAGGAGGGTGTCATCGATCATTGTTCGGCTCCGTTGTGAGCGTGAGCGTTATGCAAATACCGACTCGCGAGTGCAGGCCCTTGGGGCTCTTCGGGGGTGCGGGGGTCGTCCCCCGCAAGCCAGCAGGGCCTGCGCGAGCGAGCGGTGCAAGTGAGCGGCCAGCAACCACAGCGGGTTCTTTGCATAACGCGAAACCTTCCCGTGAGGCACTGTGCTTATGGAGCTTAGCTGCCTTTGCCGTGGGCGCCGCCCCGGTGGCTTGCGGCGGCTGCGGCGGCTACGGCGGCTAGGGTCCGAGTGGATCGTCCGGGTCCTCCTCTTTGGGGGTGCGGCAGACAAGGGTGCCGACCGGCTCGCCGCGGATGGCGCGGACCACGTTTCCCTCGCCCATCAGGGCGAACACCACGATCGGCAGGCCGTTGTCCATGCAGAGGGTGACCGCCGTGCTGTCCATCACCTTCAGCCCGCGGGTGAGGTACTCGCCGTAGTCGAGCCGGTCGAAACGAACCGCGTCCGGCGTGGTGTGCGGGTCCGCGTCGTACACCCCGTCCACCTTGGTGCCCTTCAGGACCGCGTCGGCGCCGATCTCAAGGGCTCGCTGCGCGGCGGCGGTGTCGGTGGAGAAGTACGGCGCGCCCAGCCCCGCCCCGAAGATCACCACCCGGCCCTTCTCCAGGTGCCTGATGGCCCGGCGCGGGATGTAGGGCTCGGCCACCTGGCGCATCGAGATGGCGGTCTGCACCCGCGTGTCGACGCCGTCCTTCTCCAGCACGTCCTGCAGGGCCAGGCAGTTGATGACCGTGCTGAGCATGCCCATGTAGTCGGCGCGGGCCCGGTCGATGCCCCGTTCGGCCAGGGCCGCACCGCGGAACATGTTTCCGCCGCCGACCACGGCGGCGACCTGCACGCCCTCCTTTACCGCGGTGTTGATCTCCGCAGCCAGGTGGGCTACCACGTCCGGCGAGATGCCCAAGGGCTCGGCGCCCGCGAACAACCCGCCGGACAGCTTCAGTACAACCCGGCGCCAGCCCGGGTGCAGTGCGGATGCCGGCCTCATGAGGCGGGTCAGGCCTGGCCGACCTGGAACCGGGCGAAGCCGGTCACCGTGAGGCCGTCCTGGGCCAGGACCTGCTTGATCGTGGTCTTCTGGTCCTTCACAAACGGCTGCTCGGTGAGTACCACGTCCTTGAAGTACGAGTTCAGCCGGCCCTCCACGATCTTCGGTATGGCCTGTTCCGGCTTGCCCTCGTCCCGCGTGATCTGCTCGGCGATCCGGCGTTCCTTCTCCACCACTTCGGCCGGCACGTCCCCGCGGGTCACGTACAGCGGCCGCATCGCGGCGATCTGCTGGGCCACATCGGTTCCCACCTCGGTGTTCGGCTTGTCGAGCTGGACAAGCACGCCGAGGGTCGGCGGCAGGGCGGCGTCGCTGCGATGCAGGTAGCTGCGTACGTATCCGCCCTCAAACCGGGTGAAGCGTCCCAGCTCGAGCTTCTCCTTGAGGCTGGCACCGGCCTCCTCGATGATCTGCTCGACGGTCGTGCCCGGGCTCGTGTCCGGGCGGGCCTGGGCGGCCAGCAGGGCCAGCCGGTCGAACACCCCGGCCGAGACCGCGACCCTGGCGATCTCGGCGGCCAGCTGCTGGAACAGGTCGGTCTTGGCCACGAAGTCCGTCTCGCAGTTCAGCTCGACGAGCACGCCGACGCTGTCGTCGACGACCTCCGCGGTCACCAGGCCGTTCGCCGCCGTGCGGGCGGCCCGCTTGCCCGCGTCCTTGACGCCCTTGAGGCGCAGCAGCTCGACCGCTCCCTCGAAGTCACCGCTGGCATCGTTGAGCGCGTTCTTGCAGTCCATCATGCCGGCGCCGGTTTGATCGCGGAGCCGCTTGACGTCAGCGGAAGTGAAGTTCGCCATGTCCTCGTCTCTCGTGTGTCTATTCGTTCTCGACGACCGCGTCGGCGATGCCCGCGTCGGCTACGCCCGCGTCAGCGCCGCCGACCTGGCCGTCGGCCGCGTCAGCGGTGCCCGCCTGGCCGTCGGCCTCGGCGGCCGCGTCAGCGGTGCCCGCCTGGCTGTCGGCCTCGGCGGCCGCGTCAGCGGTGCCCGCCTGGTCGTCGGCCTCGGCGGCCGCGTCAGCGATGCCCGCCCGGTCGTCGGCCTCGTCGGCCGCGGCAGCGGTGTCGCTGGTGATCGCGGATTCAGCGTTGATCTGCGTGTCGGCGGCGCCCTCGTCCGCGGCCACGGCCGTGGTCTGAGAGTCGGCCGGGGCGAGGGTCTGGGAGTCGGCCGCGTCCTGAGTCCGAGAACCCGCCGGGGCCGGTCCCTCGAGCAGTTCACGCTCCCACTCGGCCAGCGGCTCCTCGGTGCCAAGCTGGTCGCCTGCGGGCTTCTCGTCGCCGCTGGCCGCACCGGCCCGCGCGATCAGGCCCTCGGCGACCGCGTCGGCCACCACCCTGGTCAGCAGCGCGACGCTGCGGATCGCGTCGTCGTTGCCTGGGATCGGGTAGTTGACCTCATCCGGGTCGCAGTTGGTGTCGAGGATGGCGACGACCGGGATACCGAGTTTGCGCGCCTCGTTGACCGCGATGTGCTCCTTCTTGGTGTCGACCACCCAGATGGCGCTGGGCACGCGGGCCATGTCCCTGATCCCGCCGAGCGTCCGGTCGAGCTTGTCGTGCTCGCGCCGCAAGTGCAGGAGTTCCTTCTTGGTCATGCCGGAGCCGGCCACGTCGTTGAAGTCGATCTCCTCGAGTTCCTTGAGCCGCTGCAGCCGCTTGTAGACGGTGGAGAAGTTGGTCAGCATGCCACCCAGCCAGCGCTGGTTCACGAACGGCATCCCGACCCGGCGGGCCTGCTCGGCGATTGCCTCCTGGGCCTGCTTCTTCGTGCCGACGTACAAGACGGTGCCGCCGTGAGCGACGGTCTCCTTGATGAACTCGTACGCGCGGTCGATGTAGTCCAGCGATTGCTGGAGATCGATGATGTAGATGCCGTTTCGTTCGGTGAAGATGTAGCGCTTCATCTTCGGGTTCCAGCGCCTGGTCTGATGCCCGAAATGGACACCGCTCTCCAAGAGCTGCTTCATGCTGACGACCTGAGCCATCTGGCACGGTCCTTTCGTTCGTGCGCCGCCGCCCTGCCGTTTTGGCCCGGGGCCTTTGGCCTGGGCCTGCTTGGCCTGGGCCGTTTGGCCTGGGGCCTTTGGGGCCGCGGCGCTGCTCGGTTGCTTCCTGGTGCCCACGGTTTGACGCGCCTGCGGCCGGCCTGGCGGCCGACGGACCGAGCGGCGCGTCCCGCCGGGAACTATGTCCTTGACGGCAAGCGGGCACGCGATTTAGCCGCCGGGCGCGCGCCTAAGCGGCGCGGCTACAGCGACCGCTATCAAGAATACTTGACGTTCGGAGAATGCGCGGCACGCGCGGCGACGGCCGCGCTGGATTGGCCGCTGGCGGGGCGGCGTTGGCGGGCGGGCAGGGCGGGGCGGGCAGGGCGGGGCTGGCGGGGCGGCGCTGGCGGGGCGGGGCTGGCGGGGCGGGGCTGGCGGGGCGGGGCTGGCGGGGCGGTGGGCTCGGCCGCGGGCTGGGGCGCGGTCAGGCGCGGGGATGGGCCTGGCGGTAGCTCGACTTAAGGCGCTCGATCGACACGTGCGTGTAGATCTGGGTGGTCGCGGGCGAGGAGTGGCCGAGGATCTCCTGGACGCTGCGCAGGTCGGCGCCGCCTTCGAGCAAGTGCGTGGCCGCGCTGTGGCGGATGCCATGCGGGCCGACCTCACGGGTCGCCTCCGCCTCGCGCAGCCGCTGGTGCACGATACGGCGGGCGGTGCGCGGGTCCAGGCGGCCGCCGCGCACGCCGAGGAACAGGGCCTGGCCGCTGTTTTGCGTGGCCAGGACGGGGCGGCCTCGTTGCTGCCAGCGGGTTACCGCGCGGAGGGCGGGCACCCCGACAGGGACGGTGCGTTCTTTGTCTCCCTTGCCCCGGACCCTTACCGTGCGGCGGCCGTGGTCGAGGCTTTCCGCGGTCAGCCCGCACAGTTCGCTGACCCGGATGCCGGTCGCGTACAGCAGCTCAAGGACCGCGGCGTCACGCAGGGCTACCGCGGTTTCTTCGGCGGCCTGCGCTGCTTTCCCGGCCTGCGCTGCTTTCCCGGCCTGCGCGGTTTCCTCGGCCTGGCGGCCGACCGTTTCGAGGACGGTACGGATCTCGTCCTGGCGTAGGACGTGCGGGAGGGTGCGGCGGGTCTTCAGCGTCCCCAGCTGTGGGCCTGGATCGGTGGCCAGCCAGCCGCGGCGGTGCGCGAAGGCGGTAAACGTCCTGGCCGCCGCGCCGCGGCGGGCCAGCGTGGTGCGCGCCGCGCCGGAGGCGTGCTGGGCGGCCAGCCAGCCGCGAAGGTGGGTGACGGCAAGGCCGTCGGGCGCCTGGACGCCGTCGCGGTGCGCGTGCGCGAGCAGCGAGCCGATGTCGCCGACGTAGGCCCGGACCGTATGCGGCGACAGCGATCTTTCGGCCCGCAGATAGCGCTCGAAGGCGGCGAGCGCGGCGGCCAGCGCCGACGGCAGCTCCGTCGTACGCGGCAGGGGGCTCTCGGCGTCCCTCATGGGCCTAGTTTGCACCTCCGATCGCGTGCGGGCCTGGCGACACGGCGGTCGCGAGTAATTTCGCATCGCGACACGCCGATCGAACTTAAGTT
>Ga0335075_10001037_pt1 | contig 46892 bp, 48 predicted proteins | sample Lox_Sample_24_FD_206723 | JGI IMG/M metagenome (GOLD analysis project Ga0335075, IMG submission 206723) | Soil microbial communities from Loxahatchee National Wildlife Refuge, Florida, United States - Lox_Sample_2.4 | ecosystem: Environmental > Terrestrial > Soil > Wetlands | place: USA... | reverse complement strand
TGCGGTCGGCCACCGACGAGCTGACGCTGGCCCTGGTGGAATCGGTCCAGCGGGACGGGACGTGCTGGTGCGGCCCGACCGTGTGGCAGGGCAGGCCGGCCATGCGGATCAGCGTCTCGGGCTGGGCGACAACCGGCGAAGACATCGCCAGGAGCGCGGACGCCATCGTCGCCGCCGCGCGGCGCTCGTTAGCTCGTCAGATTACGGCGGCTCGTCAGATTACGGCGAGGAGGGCGCGGGTCCAGTCGCGGTAGCCGTCCTGGCTGGGGTGGAAGCAGTCTTGGGCGAACTTCCCGGCCCAGGGCGGCAGGAAGTGGGCGGACACCTCGGCCACCGGCAGGCCGCGGGTTTCGGCCGCCTGGTGGATACTCCGGTTGATCCGCGCCACGTAGGGCCGGCTGGCCAGGCCGAGCAGCCCCGCGTAGCCGGCCGGCACCGGCAGGTCGAGCAGGACGGTGTTGTCGGGGACGACCGCGAGCAGGGTGCGCAGGTCGGCGAACAGTTTGCGCGGGCCGGTGTAGAGGATGTCATTGACGCCGATCCCGCAGGTCACCAGGTCCGCCGAGGCGGGCATCGCGGGTAGCTGGCGGTGCAGCACGTCCCGGATGAGCGCGCCGGACGCGGACAGGTTGAGCACGCGCCAGGGCAGGCCGGTCCGCTGCCTGAGCTCGTCGAGGGCCTGGCCGACGTACCCGCCAAGCGGGCTTGGCGCGCCGAGGCCCTGCGCGGTCGAGTCGCCGAGCACCACCCACAGCGGCCCGTTGGCCTGCAGGACCCGCTCGTTGTGCTCCTGCCAGTGGCAGGCGAAGGCGATGCAGTCCGCGCGCATCGCGGTGACGCCGTCGGCCCAGCGCCCGAACGGCCCGGCCCGCAGCCCGGAGACCTCGGCGGCCTGGGTCCGGGTAAGGTACGTCCCGGCGGTGGCGATGATCTCCACTGGCGAGCGCCGTCCGCCGTCCCCTGTCCCGCTGAGCGGGTGCCACAAGGTACGGACAGTCGGCATTCGCGGCATGCTCGCCCCCGATCGCACGTTTAGACGGGACAAACGACGCTAAACGAGCAGGTGGACATTTGTCAAAGCGAAGGTGTACTAGCGGTAAGGTCCCTTCCTCTGGGCCGAACGGTCCGTGGTTCCCCGCCTACGCTGCCGATGCATGAATGGCGTGCCCGAGCGCATCGGGCTCGCAGGTGACCGGCCTGGACTGCGACGTATCCCGCTAGAAGGAGTCGGCGGACCATGCCTCTTCGGCGGGTTCTTCGCGCAGGCCCCTCAGTTCCGGTGACGCGGGCGGGAGCGCCAGAGCGCTCGGGGCCAGCGTCGTCGGCGTCGGCGCGATGTGCGGCTGCTGGGGCAGGTTAGCCGTCCATCGTTCGGTACACGCCTTGGCGTCCTTGCAGTACCACCGGATGTCGGCGCAGGCTTGGCCGCCGTCGGGCACCATCAGGCCGGTCGGGAGCGCGATACCGCACAACGAGCACTGGGCTGACGGCAATGGGCGGCGGCGATCGTCACGCTGCGTCGCCACCGATGAGTCACCCCACGAGAATTGAGGATTCATGGGCTGACCGCCGGCAGTCCGGAGTCGATGGGCAGGGGAATCCCAATTGCTGGTGAGGTGGATACGACCATAGTTCCTCCTACAGGGCACCAGCGACGCCCACCGTCGTCAACCGTGCAGGTTCCTTACTCAACGTTAGCGACTGAGGAGGGGACGACTCAGGCAAAGCATTAAAATTTTCACTTTCCGGACCAACGGAAGCTATGCGGGGCCCGCGCGGGCGAGCGGGGAGAATGAGAGGGTGTCGGCCGACTATGAGAAGATCCGCGAGGAGAACATCGCCCGGTACGGCTGGGATACGGCAGTGCTTGATCTGCTCGGGCAGCTGTACAGCGAGCGCACCCACTTCATCTTCGAGCTGATCCAGAACGCGGAGGACGCCGGCGCGACCGAGCTGGCCTTCGAGCTGTTCGCCGACCGGCTTGAGCTGCGGCACGACGGCCGGCCCTTCACGGAGGCCGACGTCCGCGCCCTCTGCGGGGTGGGCCAAAGCGGCAAGTCCGGTGATCTCACCGCGATCGGCAAGTTCGGCATCGGCTTCAAGTCGGTCTACGCCTACACCCGGACCCCGCACATCTACAGCGGGGACGAGCACTTCAGGATCGAGAACTACGTCCGGCCCTACGCGGTAGGCCCGCTCGACCGGACCGGGACCTTGTTCGTGTTTCCCTTCGACCACGATGACGTGCCCGAGGCGACGGCCGCGGCGGAGATAGCCGCAGCGCTTGGCGCGATCGAGCCCGGGATCTTGCTGTTCCTGGCCAACGTGGCGCGGCTGCGGGTGGGCGGCGCCGAGGTGGCTCGGGGGGGCGGGTTGGTCATCGAGCGCCGTGCGGGCGCCGGCGCTGCTGTTGGCGCGGGGCCTGCCAGCTGTCGGCGTGTGAGGTTGTCTAAGGGCCGGGCGCGGCGGCAGGAGTGGCTGGTGTGGGACCGGCGGGTGGAGGGCCTCGGCGCAGAGGGTCTGGACGCTGAGCGGCTGGACGCTGAGCGGCTGGACGCTGAGGGTCTCGGCGCCGGGGCGAGGCGCGTCGAAATCGCCTTCCGGACCGAGGAGGGCCGGATCGCGGCGCTCGACCGCGCGCCGCTCAGCGTGTTCTTTCCGACCGAGAAGGAGACCTTCCTCGGCTTCGTGGCGCAGGGGCCGTACCGGACCACGCCCGCCCGGGACAACGTGCCCGAGCACGACCGGTCGAACCAGGTCCTGGTGCGCGAGACCGCCGCGCTGCTGGCCGGGGTGCTGCCGGAACTGCGCGACGGCGGGCTGCTGACGACGACCGCGCTGGCGGCGCTGCCGGTCGACGCGGGCCGGTTCCCGCCCGGCTCGATGTTCCGGCCGCTGTTCGATGCGGTGCGGGAGGCCCTCAGCGCCTCCGAACTCATCCCGGTCGCCGGCGGCGGCCACCGCCGGGCGGCTTCCGTGCTGCTGGCGCGGGGTACGGGGCTGCACGAGCTCCTGGATCCGCGTCAGCTCGGCGCGCTGTACGGCACAGCCGACTCGGCCTGGTTCGCGGACGAGGCCATCACCGAGGCTGACACGCACGTGCTGTGGCGGTACCTGCGGGACGAGGTCGGCCTGGCCGAGATCACGCCCGAGGGCTTCGTGGCGCGCTTGTCGGGCGAATTCCTCCAGGCGCAGTCCGACGAGTGGATCACGCGGCTTTACTCTTTCCTGTTCCTTCATTCCGCGCTGTGGCAGGCGGCCGGGGCCAAGCCGGTCATCAGGCTCGAAGACGGCAGCCAGGTCGCCGCGCTGGACCAGGCGGGCCGACCGGCCGTGTACCTGCCAGGTCCCGTCGCCAGCAGCCTGCCCACGGTGCGCCGGTCGGTGGCGGACTCCCCCGCCGCGCGGCGGTTCCTCGACGCACTTGAGCTGACCGAGCCTGACGTGGTGGCAGAGGTGCTTGAGCTCGTCCTGCCCAGGTACGAACGCATGAACGTACCGGAGCTTGACCTGGCCCAGCATGACGCCGACCTGGACCTGGTCGTGAACGCCCTGGACGTGGCCACGGGGCTCCGGCGAGAGGAGCTTCTCGGCCGGCTGCGGCAGACCGCCTTCCTGATCGGCGAGAACGCAGGGACCGGGGAACAGCGTCTCAGGCCGGCGCCCGCGCTGTACCAGCGGACCAAGGATCTTGAGATCTATTTCGAAGCGAACCCGGACGCGTGGTTCGCCGCCGACCGCTACGGGCCCTGGCTGGTCCAGTTGCGCGGCATGGGAGTGCGGCAGGCCGTTCAGGTGCACGCACGGGAACCGAACCAGGCCGGGCACGTGATCATCAGGGCTGAGTTCGGCCGGAACGAGCGCGGGCTCGACGGTTTCGATCCCGACGCCGGGATCGACGGCCTGGACTTCGCGCTGGCGCATCCCAGCCACGCTCGGTCGGAGTACGTCTGGAATGTCCTGCTGGCCCCGAACCGCCGGCTGGTGGCCGGCGTGGTCGAACGGTCGGTGCTCGCGTCCTTCAGCGACGCCACCGTGGAAGGCAGCCGGTCGGCGATCGCCGCGGCCGCGGAGCGCGAGGCCTGGCTGCCCGGGCCGGACGGGACGTTCCGCCGGCCTGCCGAGCTGTCGCTCGACGACCTGCCGCCGACCTGGACCCGGGACGAGGGCCTGGCCCAGGCCCTGCACATGCTGCAACCCGTGGTGGCCGAGGCGGCCCGGCAGCTCGGAGTGCCCGTGGCGGTCCTTTGGGGCCTGAAGGGGCGCCCTGACCTGGTCGCGATGATCGAGCGGGAACTCGCCATCCGGGCTGCTGGCCCCTAACGTTAACAGCGAGTTTCGTGACACATGAGGACGGTCTCGATGATCCGCAGCACCATGCAGGACTACCCGCTCACGATCGGCGCGATCATGCGGCACGGCGCGCGCGTGTACGGCGGGAGCGAGTGCGTGACCTGGACCGGGGCGGGAAGCCGCCGGGCCACATATGCGACCGTGGCGCAGAACGCGGGGAGGCTGGCCGGGGCCCTGGCCAGGCTGGGGATCAGGCCGGGAGACCCGGTGGCCACGTTCTGCTGGAACAACCAGGAGCACCTGGAGGCCTACTTCGGGGTGCCCGCGATGGGCGCGGTACTGCACACGCTGAACATCCGGCTGCCCGGCGGCCAGGTGGCCCAGATCGCCGGCCACGCCGGGGACCGGATCATCATCGTCGATGACAGCCTGGTCCCGCTGCTGGCCCGGATCGCCGGCGAGCTGTCCACGGTGGAGGCGTTCATCGTCAACGGGCCGGGCGACGCGTCGGGACTGGGCGGGCGGGTGCTGCGGTACGCGGACCTGCTGGCGGCGGAGGAACCCGGGTACGACTGGCCGGAACTGGACGAGCGGGACGCGGCGGTGATGTGCTACACCAGCGGCACCACCGGCGACCCGAAGGGCGTGGTGTACTCGCACCGGTCCACTTACCTGCACGCGATGGCCACCATCGCCGCCCCGCTCGGCGTCAGCGAGGCGGACCGGGCGCTGGCCATAGTGCCGATGTTCCACGCGAACGCGTGGGGCCTGCCGTACGCGGCGTTCCTGTCCGGTGCGACCCTGCACATGCCTGGGCCGTTCCTACAGCCTGAGCACCTGACCGCCTTCATCGCGGCCGAGCGGTCGACGGTCACCGCCGGCGTGCCGACGATCTGGAACGCCATCTTGGACTACGGGCGCGAGCACGAAATCGACCTGTCCTCGCTGCGGCTGGGCAACTCCGGCGGCGCCGCCGCGCCGCGGGTCATGCTGGAACGGTTCGGTGAGCGGTACGGGCTGCGCATCATCCAGGGCTGGGGCATGACCGAGATGAGCCCGGTGGGCGGGATGGCACTGCCGCCCGCCGGGGTAGCCGAGGGCAGCCCGGACGACCTGGACTGGCGGATGCGCTCGGGCCGGGTCATCCACGGGGTCGAGATGCGGCTGGTCGGCAAGGACGGCGAGGAACTGCCGTGGGACGGCGTGAGCGAGGGCGAAATCGAGGTCCGCGGACCGTGGGTGACCGGCTCCTACCACAAGGACCCGGCGCCGGAGAAATTCCGCGACGGATGGCTGCGCACCGGGGACGTCGGCACGATTGACGACCGCGGCTTCTTCACCATCACCGACCGGATCAAGGACGTGATCAAGTCCGGCGGCGAGTGGATCTCCTCGGTCGAGCTGGAGAACCAGCTGATAGCGCATCCCGCGGTGCAGGAGGCCGCGGTGATCGGCATGCCCGACGACCGCTGGGGTGAGCGCCCGCTGGCCAGCGTGGTGCTGCGGCCGGGGATGACCGCCAAGCCGGGTGAGCTTGCCGACTTCCTGGCCGACAAGGTGGCGCGCTGGCAGGTGCCGGAGAACTGGACGTTCGTCACCGAGATCCCGAAGACGGCAGTCGGCAAGTTCGACAAGAAGGTGCTTCGCGCCCGCCTGGCCGACGGTGGCCTGGAGGTCGAACGGATCAGCTAGGACCGCGGCTGTTTGGTTTGCCCGGTCTGCTGCAGCGCGCTCCCGGCCCCGTTTTGCGGGGCCAGGGTGCCGTGGGTCCCATTCCCGGGCGTTCCGAGTGGGGTGCGTGGGCCACAAGCCGTGTCTCCGGGATCAGGGGCCCATTAGCCCTGGGGGTCTTGGGCGTGCCGGGATGTCGTGAGGCGTGTTTCGTCCCTTCTGTCTCACCCGTCACATCGTGGGGACTCGGCCCGCATTGCATGCGCCCCTTTCGTCGGCATAACGTCGCTTCTTCTAGCCGCCTCGACTGGTCGGGGAGACCCGCGGCCACCCGCAGCCGGGCGAACTCGGTGGCGAGCGCCCGGGGAGGATAGTGCGCGTTGAGGCCGCTCGGATTAGGAAGTATCCAGAGCCTCGTCGACCCGATCGTGTCCTCCTGGAGACCGAGTGCCGCGTCCGGCCGGCCGAAGGCTGCGCGGTACGCCGTGACTCCCAGCACCGCCAGCCATCGGGGACGCCGGGCCCGCACCCGCCTGCGGAGCAGCCGCCCACCCGCGACAAATTCCGCCCGGCCAAGCTCGGCGACGCCGACCGTCGGGCGGCGGACGATGCTGGTCAGGCCAAGTCCGAGGGCGAGCAGCTCGTGCGCTTCGTGCGGGGCCAGGCGGCGAGGCGTGAACCCGGACTCATACAGCGCCGGCCACCAGCGATCGCTCGGCGTCGCGAACGGCGCGCGGGCTGCGGCGGAGGAAAGCCCGGGGTTGGCGCCGCAGAACAGCACCACCAGGTCGTCGGCGATCACGTCGGTGAGGCGCACCCGCCGAGCGGCTTCCAGCTCTGCCGGGGAGAAACGCTTGCCACGGGCCGTTACCGGCTTGCCCAGCATCATCGGCACCTCCCGCCGGAATATAGCCCGTGCCAGCACTGTCTAACAAACGCTCCGAAGGCCACGCGAACGGCGTCCGGCCGTGTCCGTGTTCGGGCCTGTGGCCGGAGCGTGCGGCGGACGAGGGAGAACCTGCTTCCGTGAACCGGCCGCGCCTGCCCGGCCTGGGCAATTCCGCAGGCCCCGTCCGCCCCGCTGACCTCGGCAGTCTCTGCGATCAGGCCGCGGGCTGCGGCCGTAACCACCCCGTTGCCACATCGCGGTTGCCCCTGACCACACCGCTGTCACATCGTGGTGGCTCCCGGCCGCACGGGGTGGCCCGTCCGCACGGCACCGCGCGACTCACAGCTTCACTGTCGCCTCACTGGCGATCCGACGGCGGGGGACAAGTCTTGGCCAGAGCTGCCATGGCGCCCTCGTGGGTTTACCGGTAGCCACCGCCTCCCAGGTGGGCTGGGCAGATGTGGTGCCGCTGTGGCGCCGAGGCGTTGCGACCGCTGGCCCGTTGCGCGGGCTCGCTGAGGACCGATCGTGGAAGCTCGCTGAGGACGAGGGGGGGGTGTGCACGGTCATCCAAGTGCCGGCCTGGAGGACGGGTCGCGGCTGTTGCTCGGGGCGCGGTACCGCGCATGGTGAGGGTATCGCTGGTGGTGTCGTAGCATCGGTTTCGTGCGCGGGCGGTCGAGCGGGATGTGGTGGGGTACCGCCGTCGAGGCGCCCGACCCTGCGGCGCTGGCCGCGTTCTATTCCAGGTTGCTCGACTGGCCGGTGGTGCACGAGGAGCCGGGAACGGCCATCGTCAAGCCGCCCCAGGACTCGGTCTACATGGTGTTTCAGCAGGCCGAGGACTACGTGCCGCCGGTCTGGCCACCTGCATCCGGCCAGCAGCGCACGATGATGCACCTCGACGTCGAGGTGACCGATCTTGACGCCGCCGTCGCGGACGCCGTGGCCCTGGGCGCGCAGGTCCCCGCGTTCCAGCCGCGGGACAACGTCCGGGTCCTGCTGGATCCGGCCGGGCATCCGTTCTGCCTGTGCCGGGATGACGAAGGCTGACCTGCGGGCCATGAAACTTCACGTCGGATGCGCGATGTGGACGTATGCAGCCTGGCAGGGCCGATACCTGCCTGGATCGCTGGCAGCGGGGGGCCGTCTGCGGGCGTATGCGACGTGGTGCAACGCCGTGGAGGGCAATACGACCTTTTATGCGACGCCGACCCCTGGCACGGTGAAGTCGTGGGCGGAGCAGACCGATACGGACTTCCGGTTCATCCTCAAGCTGCCGAAACAGATCACTCACGAGCGCCGGCTCGCCGACGTCGGCGACCCGCTGCGCGCCTTCCTGGCCGCGATCGAACCCCTCGGGCCCCGTGCCCACGCCCTGTGGGTTCAGCTGCCGCCGTCCTTCAGCCCGGCCGACCTCGGCGCTCTCACCGGTTTCCTGCGCCGTCTGCCGCGCGGGCACCGGTACTGCGTCGAGGTCAGGCACCGCGCGTTCTTCGCCGACCCGCGATTGGAACAGCGGCTCGAGACGGTTCTCGGCGAGGTCGGCGCCGAATGGGTGACCTTCGATACCACCGTCCTGTTCGGGAGCCCTCCGGCCAGCGACGCCGAACGGCAGGCGTGGACGAACAAGCCACGCGTGCCTCGGCGGTCTCGGGCTCTCACCTCCCATCCCGTCGTTCGCTACATCGGCCGGGACGATACGGCACGCACGGTCGCGGGGTGGGAGCACTGGCTCGGCGTCGTGGCCGGCTGGCTTCGTGAGGGACGTTCCCCGACCGTCTTCATCCATACGCCAGACAACGTCGTCGCGCTCGAGCTCGCACGCCGATTCCACGACGGCGTCCGGGCCCGGGTGCCCGAGGTCGAGCCGCTACCTGAGCCGATCCCCTCCGGACAGCCGACTCTGTTCTGAAATCCGCGGGGTTCTGAAATCCGCGGGGTTCTGAAATCCGCGGGGTTCTGAAATCCGCGGGGTCAGGCCGACAGCATCGCCTCGACGTCGGCCAGGGACCGAACCACCGTGGTGGCTCCCGCGGGGACGTCGGGGCGCGGCTCGCCCCGGACAATCTGCGCCGTGCGTATGCCCAGCGCTGCCGCTCCAGCGCAGAACTCCGGGTTGTCATCGACGAACAACGCGGCGTCGGCGTCCACGCCCAAAGCGTCCAGTGCCCGCTCGAAAATCCGTGCCGACGGCTTGGCCGCCCCGACCTCGCAGGACAGGACGAGGGCATCGGCGAGCGGAATCACCCCGAGCCGGTCAAGCAGGGCACGTACCTGCTCGTCACAGTTACTGACGATCGCGATCTTGATACCGCGGGCCCTCAGCCCGGCCATGAACGGCACCACGTCCTCGAACAGCCGCCCGGATGTCATGAGCAGTTCCAGGCCCCTATCCATCAGGGCGCGCACCAACTCCGGCCGCGGCTCGGCGCCGCACGCCCGCAGGATGTGGTCGTATCCCGCGGCCAGCGACAGCCGCCCGTCCGTGAGCGAGGGCGCGATCCGGGCGAACTCCCGGAACATGACCTCAGGCGGGAGGCCGGCCAGCACCGGCAGCTCTCGCCTGTACGTCGTGAAATCGCAGGTCAGAATCGTTTCGAAGGCATCAAGCAGGCATGCTCCCACGCGAACCACCAGATCAGCGTAAGCCGGCCGCAGCTTGGGTTGGCTCAGCGGGCGAGCAGGGGGACGAGGATCTGGGCGTCGGGGGTACCCCAGCCAGTGACCGGGTCCCAGCCGGGTCCGGCCCGGTAACCGGTGATCGTGACCGGCGGCGAACCGAGGACGTACGTGTTGTTGCCCGTGGTGATGTCGTGGAACGCCTGGTGGTACTCAGGGCCGCGGGCGATCCGGTAGATGGCCGGGTTGACGAAGCCGAGCGGGTGACCGGCCTCCTGGTCGGCCAGGGCGATCAGCCCGGCCCAGAACGGCGCGCCGGCGCTGGTGCCGCTGGCCGGCGTGAGCATGTAGGTGCCGCCCGGCGCGCTGCGCGCGATCGCCATGTTGGCGAAGGGGGCGGCGTCCGCGGCCACGTCAGGCACGCCCCGCATGGCGCCGATGCCCGGCACGCCATCCTGGTAGGCGGGTTTGGCGAACAGATGGCTGAACCCGCCACCCGAGGCAGACGAATTGCCACCTTTCGGTCCGGGCGGGGTGTTCCAAGCGCTCTCGCTGACGTATGCCCCGGTGACTGGGTTGGCAGTCAGGCTGGTACCGCCCACCCCCGAGGACCAGCGGATCGTCAGCGGCCAGGCTGACCTCCTTGACCGGCGGCGTGGTCGAGCCGATGCCGAGCGCGCCATAGTCTCCCGACCCGACGACGACGGTGACATGGCGGGCGGCGGCGTACTCAAGCGCCGAGTTGACGCCCGCCACCTCCGCACGGGTAAAGAAGTGCTCACCGAAAAAGTGCACACCGAAGCCGCTCTGGGAGATCACCTCGCCGTTGCGGGCCGCGATCCGCACCGCCGCGGCCCACGTGGCGGCGAACTTGGCCGGGCTGCTTACGTCCGCCGGATCGATCAGAAGCTCACGGATGGTGGCACCTGGGGCGACCGCGTGCACCAGCTCCGTGTCCCCTACCTCTTCCAAGCCGGCCAGCCACGGCGAGGCGGACGAGCCCGCCAGGGTGGTGATGACCTGGATCCGTGCTCGCGCCAGCCCGAACCGGGCGTCGAAGTCCGCCACGTCCTGCCTGATGTCGGTGATTGCCGGCGGTCGCGCCGTCGTTTCCGCCACTTCGGGCAGCACGACCGTGACGCCGCGCCCATCGATCCCGCGGTCAAGCAACGGCTGCACGCCATAGGCGGTTTCGAAGACCCGCGGCGTGTAACAGGCAGGCGTGTACGTCAGGCAGTCCGCCGACAAGCCAGGCAGCCGAGCGGCGGTAGTAGCACTGGCGGTACTGGCGCTCGTTGAGGCGGACTGCCCGCCGGTGGGTGCGGACTGCGCGCTGGTGGTGGCAGGCTGCCCACAGCCGCATACGACGGCCAGGCCAGCCGCGACCGCGGCGGCCAGGAGTGTCTTGGTCACTTTCCCTCCGTCGGCATATCGAGCCAGCAGCGGCGCGTTAATGGCAGCCAGCGTGCCGGCGGCCGGCGGCGGGCGCATCACGCGCCGGGGTTAGGCAGGGTCCCTCGTTGGAGGGATACGCCGGGGGAAACAGGGGTCTCGGCCCAGAGTGCTTAGCTAAGCGAACTGTTAAACTCCCCAGGTGACATCGTTGCTTGACATCATGGAGACCCTGACTGTGAGCGCCGGGTGGGCCCGGTGACCCCCTCTTCCGTCCAGGCGGAAGCACCTGATCCGTACAAGGGCCGCTGGTCAGTGCTATCGAACACGACGCTCGGGGTGCTGATGGCCACCATCGACGCGTCGATCGTGCTGATCTCGCTGCCTGACATCTTCCGCGGCATCCAGCTCAACCCGCTCGTCCCCGGCAACACCAGCTACTTCCTGTGGCTGCTTATGGGCTACATGCTGGTCACCGCGGTGCTGGTGGTCAGCTTCGGGCGGCTGGGCGACATGTTCGGCCGGGTCCGCATGTACAACATGGGCTTCGTGATCTTCACCGTGTTCTCCATCCTGCTGTCGGTCACCTGGATGCACGGCCCGGCCGCCGCCATCTACATGATCGTGATGCGGGTGTTCCAGGGCGTCGGCGGCGCGCTGATCATGGCGAACTCGGGCGCGATCATCACCGACGCGTTCCCCCGCGACCAGCGCGGGCTGGCGCTCGGCATCAACGCGGTGGCTGCCATCGCCGGCTCGTTCATCGGGCTGGTGCTCGGCGGCGTGCTGGCCCCGGTGGACTGGCGGCTGGTGTTCTGGGTCTCGGTACCCGTCGGCATCGTCGGCTGCGTCTGGGGCTACATAAACCTCAAGGACCGCGGCATCCGCACCCCGGCCAAGATCGACTGGGCCGGCAACGTGACCTTCGCCATCGGCCTGGTGTCCCTGCTTGTCGGCATCGTGTACGGCATCGAGCCGCACGGCGGGCACGTGATGGGCTGGACCAACCCGCTGGTGCTTGCGGCTTTGATCGGCGGCGCCGCGCTGCTCGGTGTGTTCGTCTGGATCGAGACCAAAGTCCAGGCCCCGATGTTCCGCATCCCGCTGTTCCGGATCCGAGCGTTCACCGCGGGGAACCTGGCCAGCTTGCTTGCGGCGCTCGGCCGCGGTGGGCTGATGTTCATCTTGATCATCTGGCTGCAGGGCATCTGGCTGCCCCGGCACGGCTACAGCTTCGCCCAGACCCCGTTGTGGGCCGGGATCTACATGCTCCCGCTGACCGGCGGCTTCCTGATCGCAGGCCCGGCCTCTGGTGCCCTGTCTGACCGGTTCGGCGCCCGGCCGTTCGCCACCGGCGGCATGCTGCTCGCCGCGGTCACGTTCGGGCTGCTCGAGGCGCTGCCAGTCAACTTCTCCTATCCCGCGTTCGCCCTGCTGCTACTTCTCAACGGGCTGGCGATGGGCCTGTTCGCGTCGCCGAACCGGGCCGCGATCATGAACAGCATCCCGGCCGACCAGCGCGGTCAGGGATCCGGGATGAGCACCACCACCCAGAACTCGGCGATGGTGCTGTCCATCGGCATCTTCTTCACCCTCATCATCACCGGCCTGGCCGCGCACCTGCCTGCCACCCTGGACAAGGGCCTGACCGCCCAGGGCGTGCCCGCCGCAGCCGCCGCCAAGATCGCGCACCTACCGCCCACCGCCACCGTGTTCGGCGCCTTCCTCGGCTACAACCCCATCGCCAGCCTGCTCGGCCCCAGCGGAGTCCTGGCCCGGTTGCCCCACGCCCAGGCCGCGTACCTGACCGGTCGCGGGTTCTTCCCCAACCTGATCTCCGCGCCGTTCAGCAGCGGCCTGCACGAGGCGTTTGACTTCGCCATCGCCGCCTGCGTCATCGCCGCCGCGGCGTCGTGGCTGCGCGGCAAGCCGCAGCCAAGCCAGCCAGACATCGTCCCGGCAGCGGCAACGTCCCCGGCGGCCCACCCGGCGGCCAGCCCCGCCACCACGCCGGTCACGGGCCAGAATGGCGGCGGGCCTGCCGTGATCGACGATTTCGTCGGGCACGGTCACCATGACCAGCGCAATACCACCGGCCCAGCCGTTCAGGAGTTACCCGGTCCCGCACGGAACAAGACGGCACCGGACGGCCTGCGCCGCCGGTGAAGTAGGTGCTGTCCGATGGTGACCCGGCGCCGGTGGGCTAGTCAGCCGATCCATTTAATTCCTTCGAAGGCCATGGCGAGGAGTGAGCATTCTGTCGCCAGGCTCGCCTCCGTTGACACGCACTATCAAAGTGATATCATTTTGCTAGGTGATCGGGCGGCCGACACCACAGCCACAGGAGGCATCGCGATGAACGCAACCAGCGAGGGCATGCGCGGCTGGCGCCTCGTACTCGACTACACGCCCTTCCCCGACCTTCGGAAAGGTCTGCGCGGGCAGTGGCTAACTCCCCCGCGGTCCGGCATCTACCGGCTGATCCCGCCCTGGGTCTATCGCCACCCCCGCTTCTTCGGGGTCGCGCATACTGCCGGTGGCAGCGTCGCGGCCGCCGCTGGCCTCATATGCCTCTCATACAGCGTTTACGGGTGGGCAGCCTTCTTCCTGGTTATCGCAGCACTGAATCTCGCGGGCGGCCTGTGGTACCTGTCCATCGCCCGCTCCGCATCTGACCGGGCCTGAGCCTGCTCAGATGCCCCGCGGGGGCGGGCATCAGATCGGGAGCCGAAGGATCCTGGCCGCGTTCTCGCCCAGGATGGCGTTCTTCTCCGATGGGGAAAGAACCGGCAGCGAAAGGACGAGTTCCGCGGTGTGCGCGGGTTCATACCATGGGTAGTCAGACCCGAGAACGACGCGCTCCGGCCCGATGTCACGGATCAGCGTGGCTAGTTCCTCCGCGGTCGGCGCGTTGGGCGCGCCCGCCCACTCGATAATCTCGCACAGGTCGAATGCGGCATTGGGGAAAGACTGGGCGACGGCAAGTGTTTCCCGCCACTTCCCGCCGCCCAGGTGCGCCAGCACGACTGTCAGGTCGGGAAACTCGGCCAGCATGGGTGCGAAGGCCTGAATTTCGGCGAAAGGCTCTCCACCCCGCGCCGGGCCGGTGTGGGAAAGCACCGTCAGCCCCATGTCGATGCATGCGCGGTACACCGGGTGCATGCGCGGGTCGTTCGCCTCGAATTTCTGCACCACCGGATGCAGTTTCACGCCCCGAGCACCGCGTTCGGCCATCTCGCGTAGGTGTTCCACGTTGCGCTGCGGGGACAGCGCCCAGGGATCCATGGCCACGAAACCGCTGATCGCGGGCGCGTCGGTCAATGTTTCCATGAGCCACCGATTGACTGCGACGTACCGCTCGGCGATGGTGGCGTCGAACTCTGCCAGGGCTCGGGCCCGCTCCGGCACGCCCATTTCCCGGGGCAGCGCGGACTCATACTGGTCCCGGAACAGGTCGGCCGAGAAGAGGTTCATGACGACGCCGTGGGCGAATCCTCCACGGTCGAGCGCCGCGACCGTCTCGGTGAGGGTTCCGGTGCCCGTGCTGAACTGGACGCCGTCGCGTTCGCCGTATTCCCAGATCTCGTAGCCCCCCTTCCACCACTGTCCCTCCTCGCGGGAGGAGTACATGTGCAGGTGGGTATCGATGGTGAGCGGCCCGCTCATCGCGTCGTCCTTGCGGTCCATCGCGGCTGGGCGCAGATCCGGGCCAGGAACTCGACAATCGTGTGCGCGGCGAGGTACGAGGTCACGCCGGTCCCGACGTCGAGCATCGGGTTGACCTCGACCAGGTCGAAACCGATCACGTCGGTCCGCTCCGCCAGCGCGAACAGGGCCGCGCGTAGCTCCTCGTAGCGCATGCCGCCCGGTTCCGCGGACACGCAACCCGGCACCAGCGGCAGGTCGAGCGCGTCGATGTCGATGCTCACGTACACCCGGGCGTTCTCGGGCAGGGCTTCGGCGAGCCCGGTAACCGTCACGTCGCGCAGTTCCTCCATAGTGACCACCCGGTTCCCGTCCCGCAGCGAGTCCGCGAGCATGCCCTCGGTGCCCCTGATGCTGCGGATTCCCACCTGGGTGATGGTGGCCACGTTCGCCATCTGCCTGATGTGCCGGAACGCATGCTGGTTGGACATCGAAATCCCGTGCACGAACGGCATGTAATCCAGGTGGGCATCGAAGTGCACCACGTGTAGCGGTCCCATCCCGGCCTGGTCAAACGCCCGCACCACCGGGAACGTGACCGCGTGATCTCCGCCCACGATGACGGGCAGGGCGCCGGCGTCCAGGATCGCCCGGGTGGCGGCGGTGACGTTCGCGAATGTGTCGGCGGGGTTGGTGGGCAGGATGTCGGCATCGCCAACATCCGCGATCCGGTTCTCGCGCATCTCGCGCTCCAGGAACCGCCGGCGTTCCTGCGGGTCAAAGTATCCGGGCGGATCGGTGACGAACCGCAGCGAGTGCTCGCGGATCGCCCTCGGGCCGAACCTGGAACCGGGCATGAAGGGAGATCCCTCGTCGGTGGGCACCCCCAGAACGGCGACGTCCGCGTCCAGCCGGGCCAGATCGTGGGCCACGGGCGAACGCAGGAACGAGGGAATTCCGACAAACGGGAAGTCGAGACGACCCGTGTCGCGGCCTTCAGGCATACGTCATCTCCACCAATGCCTCCAATCAGCTTCCCGGCACGAAGCCGAGTTTCTTGTCCACTACGTTGATCAGCGGCTCGCCTGCCCGGAAGCGGCGCAGCTGGCTCAGGAACAGATCGACCAGAGCGGCTTCCCAGCCGCGGAAATCAGCCGACATGTGCGGCGACACGATGACATTCGGCAGCGACCACAAGGGCGAGTTGGCCGGCAGCGGCTCCTCGGCGAACACATCGAGGGCCGCGCCGGCGATCGTGCCGCCCCGCAGCGCGGAGATAAGGGCGGGCTCGTCCACAATGGCGCCCCGCCCGAGGTTGATGAGCCAGGCGTCGGCGCGCATCCGCGCCAGTGCCTCCCGGCTGAACAACCCCCGGGTGTCCCAGGTAAGAGGCAGCGCGACGATAACGAAGTCGGCCGCGGGCAGCAGCGATCCGAGCTCGGTGACCGCCGCGACCGTGCCCAGTTCGGCGTCAACCCGGCGACGGCGGCCGACACAGGTGACGATCGCGCCCGCGCCGGTCAACTGCCTGGCGATGGCGCGGCCGATGCCGCCGGCGCCGGCGACAACGATCCGGCGGCCGGCCAGGCGAGTCGTCTCGCGGTGCTGCCACGCCCGCTCGCGTTGCAGGCGAAGCGTGGTGTGCAGGTCGGCGCATACCGCACAGACCAGGGCCAGCGCATATTCCGCCATGGCCGCGTTGAACACGCCCGCGGAGTTGGTAACGACCACGTTGCTGCGGACCAGGTCAGGGAACAGCAGCCAGTCGATGCCGACGGTCGAGGCCGCGATCCAGCGAAGTCGCTTGCTCCAGCCCCATTCCGTCGCCATCCAGTCCAGCCGCGGTGTCCACGCGAAGACCGCGTCGGCGTCCGCTGCGTCAGCGGACAGGCTGTCCCGCGCGAGGATGAAACGCAGGTCGCACCCTGGCGGCGGCTCGGCCAGTCCCGGCGGAGGCGAACCCGGCGACGCGCCGAGCACCGCCACCACGCACCGGGCCAAGTCTGGCATCCCTTCGCTCATCGGCGCCGGCACCAGGCACAATAAGGGGCATAGCGGTATTCTCGCGATACCACGATGGAGGGTCCGCGGCAATGAGCGCCACTGAACCGCCCGATGATGCCACCCGATCCGGCGCGGTGCCGCCCGACGCGGTGCTGGCGGAAGCGGCGCTGGCTGAGGCAGTGCTGGCCGAGGCGGTGCTGGCCGAGGCGGGCGAGCTGATGCGAATTGCCGCCGACCGGTCGCTGAAGGTGAGGCTGACCGGGTCGATCGCGGTCCGCGTCCACAGCCCGGGCCAGGCACATCTGCTTGAGGCGCTCGGGCGACGGCCCTACCGCGACATCGATCTGATGGCTTACTCCAAGCAGAAGCGCGAGATCGGCGCGCTGTTCGAGGAGCGGGGCTATGTGCTGGACCCGGCGATCCGGCTGGCTCAGGAGTGGGGCATCAAGCGCTTCGTCTACGAGCATCCCGAGACTCACGTCAAGACCGACGTCTTCTTCGACGAGCTGGTGATGGCCCACACCGTCGACTTCGCCGGCCGCCTGGAACTGGACGCACCGACGATCACCGTCACCGATCTGCTGCTCACCAAACTGCAGATTCACGAATTCACGGCCAACGACCTCATCGACAGCATCGTGCTGCTGGCCGAGCACGAGGTGGGACCGGCCGGCCCGGACACGATCGACCGCGATTACATCGCGAACGTCATGCGCAAGGACTGGGGCTTTTACTACACCACGCAGACGAACCTGGGTAAGATCGCCGACTCGCTCGGGGACTACGCCGCCCTGCCGGCCGGCACAGCGGAAACCGTCAAGGACCGCGCAGCCGGACTCCGCGACGCGATCGAGCGCGCGCCCAAGACCCAGCGGTGGAAGCTGCGCGCGCGGGCCGGGAACCGCGTCAAGTGGTATGAGCATGTGGAGGACGTCAACCGGTAGCGGGCCGGCTGGCGTCGCCCGACTGCGCGACGTAGGCGGCGACCCGGTCGCGTGCTTCCTCCAGGTGCTCCCTGAAGGCCAGTTCGGCGGCGGGGAGGTCGCCGGACAGCAACGCGTCAAGCAGGTACTTGTGCTCGCCGCCGGTGGCGTCCGGCTGATGGCCGAGCTTCTCCTCGTCAAGCCGAAGCAGGATGAGCAGCTCGGAGGCGTGGCGCACGTAGACGTCATGCAGGCGCGAGTTCCCGCTCGCGGCGCAGACGGCGCTGTGGAAGCCAAGGTCCGCCTCGGCGATCCGCGCCGGGTCCCACCCGTGTGCCCGCATGTCCCCGATCGCCTGCTCCAGCCGCTGGAAGGACTCCGCCCTTGGGTGCTGGACGAGCACCCGCACGGCAGCAAGTTCTACGGCTATGCGCAGGTCGTAGATGTCACAGACGTCCTGCGCGTTGAGCTCGGCGACGAAGCTGCCGCGGCGCGGCTCGTCACGGATCAGGCCCTGTCCGCGCAGCAGCCACAACGCGTCACGAACCGAGCCGCGGCTGATGCCCAGCTGCTCGGCGATGCGCGCCTCGATCAGGCGTTCGCCGCCGGTCAGCTGGCCGGTGGCGATGAGCCTGCGGATCGCATCGGCCGCCTGCATGCCGAGGGTCTCGCCGCGCAACGGCTCAAGCATTGCCATCCCCTTATCCTCACCGATCTCCCCTGGGCCAACGGCCGACCCGCTCATGACCGCTGTCGGCGGCGCACAGCGGCCAGGCTCAGCATCTCGAAGGCGAGGTTGGCGGCGAGGGTTGCCGTGACACCTCCCGGGTCGTAAGCCGGAATCACCTCCACGACGTCGAAGCCGATGAAGTCGATGCCGTGCAGCCCCCGGATGAGTTCGAGAGCCTGATGCGAGGAGAGCCCGCCAGCCTCCGGGGTGCCGGTGCCCGGCGCGAACGCGGGGTCGACCACGTCGATATCGAAGCTGATGAACGCCTGAGCGTCGCCGACCCGGTCCCGGATCCTGGCGGTGACCGCATCGATGCCCACGCGCATCAGATCGCGGCAGGGAATGTAGTCAAGGCCCAGCTCATCGGACAGCGAGGTCCAGTCCCCCGGGTCGTAAAGCTGACCGCGCAGGCCGACCTCTATCGAATGCCCGACGTCGACCAGCCCTTCCTCGATGGCCCGCCGCATCCACGTCCCATGGGTGTACTTCTCGCCGAAATAGGAGTCCCACGCGTCGGTGTGGGAGTCGAACATAATGACCGCGACCGGGCCCCGGGCCCGGGTCGCCCGCAGGTGCGGGAGTGTGCAGGAGTGGTCGCCGCCGATGAGCAGCGGAATGACGCCGGCATCCACCACCGGGAGCAGGCCGCGTTCGATCTCGTCATAGGACCGCATGATGAAACCCGGCACGATCGCGATATCGCCGTAGTCGACACAGGAAAGGATCTCGAATGGATTCACGTCCTGGGCGGGGTTGTAGGGCCGGATCATCACCGACGCCGCCCGCACGGCATTGGGGCCGAATCTGCCCCCGGTACGGTAGGTCGTCGCGGTATCGAATGGGACGCCTATGACGGCAAGGTCGACATCTTGCAGCGTACGGACATAAGGCAGGCGGGCGAATGTGGGAACACCTGTGAAACGAGGTGACTGGAGTGAGTCTTCGGGTACATATCGCGGCATTGCGATCTCCTCTCTCGGTGTTCCTGACCTATTCTGACCGCCCGCCGGTGACCGCCACCGTCTGGCCGGAGAAGGCGGCGGTTTCGTCGGCGGCCAGCCATACGATGAGCCCGGCGATCTCGTCGGCGGCGGCAATGCGTTTGACCAGGGTGTCGTCGGCGTAGCGTTGCCTGATCCCGGCCAGCGAGCAGCCGGCGAAGGCAGCGTCGGCGGCGAGTTGCGGCGTATCCACCACGCCGGGGGCGATCGCCGTGACGATCACGCCGTCGTCCGCGACCTCATCCGCCAGCGCGCGGGTAAAGCCGATCAGCCCGCCTTTGGCCGCCGAGTACGGGGTAGCGCCCCGCGCGCCGACGATGCCCCAGATGGAGGTCACCGATACGATGCGGCCCCATCGGGCGGCGCGCATCGCGGGCAGCGCGCGGCGGGCGCAAAGCATCGGGCCGGTCAAGTTCACGTTCACGATCCGATCGAACTCATCGGGATCGAATTGCGCGAATGGCGCCATTGACAGGATCGCCGCGTTATTCACCAGCACCTCGACCGGCCCGAACACGGACTCGGCCTGCCCGGTGAACGACTCGACGTCGGCCGGGCTGGCGACGTCGCCGGGGACCGCGACGGCCTTGCCGCCCGCCGTGTTCACCTGCCTGGCCGTTTCCCGCGCCAGGTCCGCGTTCAGGTCGTTCACGGCGACCAGGGCGCCGGCCGCGCCCAGCCGACGGGCGGTTGCGGCCCCGATGCCCTGCCCGGCGCCGGTGACCAGCGCGACCCGGCCGCACAGCGCGCTCATCGCGGCCTTCCCGGCAGGCTCCGGGGGATGAGCACTTCGGCGGTGAGGTAGCCGGCGTCCGGCGACGACAGCAACTGCACGGCCGGCCCGGCGGCGGCCAGGTCATCCTCGGCCACGGCCACCGCGTTGACCGTGATGCCGTCCGCACCGAGATCGGCGGCGAGCGCCAGCGCGAACGACCGGATGGCGCCCGCCACCGCGGCCAAGTGCACGGCCCCGGGCCCGCGGGTGTGCCGCCAGGTCACCAGCACGATCGAGGCCGGAGGCCGCCTGGCCAGGCCAGGCGCGAACGCCCGGCTCGCCCAGGCGGCGGTGCGGAGGTTCCGGTCGAGTACCGATTGCCAGCCCGGCCCGGCCAGATCGGCCAGCGCGGTCCGCGCCACCGGGGCGGGCGCGACGACCACCGTCCGGGGAATGCCCCAGGTGCGCTCGACCTCGGCGGCGGCGCGGGCCCAGCCGTCTGCGGTTCCTGGCACCACCACGGCCGAGAGGGCAGCGGCGCGGTGCGCGGGCGCGACGACCACCACCGGCCCCGCGGGCGGCAGGAGGCGGGCAAGTTCCTCCACCACGCCCACATCGGAGCCGACGACGACCGTAGGACTTACACCGGTTTGCATAACGCTCCGCGCTACTCGATCGGGATCTCCTTGTAGCGCTGGTCGATGTTGACTCCCCGGCTGCGCCGGTAGGCGCGGGCCACGTAGAACACGATCACTCCGACCACGAGCACGATCAACGCGCCGTAGTCACCGAACGCGAGGTTGGGCGTGTAGTTCTTGTCGACGAGGATGCGTGAGATCCCGTAGACCATGAAGACCGTCGAGACGACGCCGATGATGCTGATCAGCGGGACGCGACCCACCCGCCACGCGATCGGCGAGTTCTCGAAGACATCCCGCTTGATAAAGGGGAACACTATGGCGGTAAGGCTCACCGCGAGGAAGGAGAACGTGAAGCCAAGGAACCCGGAGATCGGGCCAAGCAGTTTGGTGAAGGCGTAAAGGCCGAGCCACACCTCGGCAATGATGGCGGAGATCAGAATGGCGTAGTGCGGCGAGTGATACCGGTCATTGACGTCGCCAAGCCGCTCGGGTGCCACGCCATCAATGCTCCACGCGAGCATGGCGCGGGTCGAATAGACCAGGGTGGTTGCGCCCACGAAGAAGGCGATCGCCAGAACCCAGCCAAAAGTAAGGATCGTGAGCACGACATTGCCGCCGGCGATCCCGGTGAACACGTTCACATAGGGCGGCGCCGCCAGGTGGTACTGCGAGGAGGTCGAGGACGACAGGAGGAAGGCGGTACCGAACGCGTGCCGGTAAAGGAAACACAGGACGACCGCGGCGACCCCCATCGTGATCATCGCGCCGTTGATACCGATCATCTGCCCGCGCTGGACGTTCTTCACCTCGCCGCTGAACGACACGGCTATGACCGCGAACCAGATCGAGAACGCGGGCCAGATCATGAACTTCAGCGTCTCGCTGAACGATCCGCTCGGAATGTGGGTGCCCGCCACGATCTTCTGGTAGGCGCCGGAGCCCGCCAGGTGGTTGAAGTTCGACTGGAAATCCAAGGCCCCTGTCGCGGCCAGCGCCAGCACGATGATGGTGATGATCAGGCTGACCACCGCGATGTAGGACGCCCAGCGCTGCAAGCGGAAGTACCGGGCGATGCCCCGGGCCTGGAGTACCGCGAAGAAGATGATCATGAAGCTGCCTGTGATGAATATCCCCCAGTGTGAGGAGAACCAGGTGGATATGTTCAGCAAGGCGGTGCTGTTGGCCTGCAACCCGAGCACCGCAAACAAAGGCGAGAGGGCATAGATCGCCAGGAAGGCGCCATTGACGCCATAGTAGAAAATCTGCCAGAACGCGAACGAGAAGCTGACCGCGGTCCCGACGGCGGGATGGATGATCCGGGAGATGAAGACGTACTCTCCCCCGGACCGGGGATACACGGTGGCCAGCATCGCATAGCACACACCAAGCGCGACGCCGCCGATCGTGGCCAGGACCGCCGCCCACTCCATCGACGCTCCTGGATAGGCACTCCAAGCCAGGACGATGAAGATAAGGTAGCTGAGCGCGATCTGGCACCAGCCGTAAAACATGACGTCGTCGGTCTTGACCTGGCGGACCAATCCGGAACTCGCGCGGGTGAATACACCCACAGGAGCCGGCATGCTGGTTGGAACGCTCTTTTCAGCCATGTCGTCCTTCTTTACTTGCTCTTGGCCTAGCCGGTTACCAGCTGGACGCCGCGCAGGCCTTTCTTTGGGTGTATGTCGACGAGTAGTCCATCGAGAATCCCCTCGCCGTATTCGCTGCCTGGATTGGCGACCGGGATGCCGTCGAGCTTCTTGATGCCCTTGGACTCATGGATATGGCCGTGCAAGCCGATCAGCGGACGGTATTTGCTGATGGCGTCGCGGGTGGCGGTGCTGCCCACCGGGATCATCTCCGGGCCGCCCGCGGTCATGACCATGCGCAGGTCCGCATCGAGCCGCGGTGCCATGTCCAGCCCGGTGCCGAGCGGCGGCACGTGCAGGCTGAAGATGGTCTTGCCTGGATCGGCCAGCTGGGCGGCGACCTGATCGATGCGGGCAGCGAGTTCGTCCTCGGGGATGTCCCGCGGACACGGCCACGGGGTGGGGTTCCCGTAGCCCATGCCGAGAATCTGGTAGCCGTTACCGAGATCGATGACCCGACCATTGGGGTCCTCGATAACCTCCGACGTGCGAAGGGCGTCATCGACCTCGAGGAAGTCGTCGTTGGCTCCGCTGACCATGCAGCGCACGCCTGTCCCGCGGAGCTTGGTGTCCGCTTCCGCCAGCCATTCCTCCACGCGCTCAAGCACCAGCCGGTGAAACAGCTCGTCGACGCGGCTCTGGTCCTCGGCGTACCAGGCCTGCTCCTCCGGGCTCATCTCGCACGAGTACTGTCCGGCGTCCGCGATCCTGACCTTGATATTGGCCATTTCCTCGGCCGTCTCGATGCGCCGCGTGACGCCAAGGAACTTGGCCGTCGAATGACCGCCGGGCTGCGCGACGATCGGGACGACGAACTTTCCCGTGATATCCCCGCCGACCACGATGATGTCGGCGTCGTAGTACTTGGCCGATGCGAGGAACTTCTTCCAGCATTTGCGAGACGCATGAATGTCGGAGCAAAAGTAAATCCGCATCGAACCTACCCTTCTGGGAATTCATGGGCCAAAATCGCCGTAATCCGGTCGATCAGGATTCCGAGCAGGGCCTTCCCGGTATCCGCGTTGGCCTCCAGGGCGCTGAAGCCGATGCCGTTGGGCCACAAGATGTCGTCGGGCGCCGGGAAGACGTCATAAGTGATCACCCGCTCCGCGCCGCCGGCCGCCTTACGCTCGGTCCTGACCAGCTCCGGCGCGAAAGCCTCGAGCATCGACGTCTCGGTGATGGAGGCGTGCTCGGTCGCCCACCCGGGGAAAGCATCGCCGAAGATGCGCTTGACGTCATCGGGCCCAACCTGATCCCACCAGTTGACCAGCAGGACCTTGGACGTCTCGTGGTAGGGCTTGATGGCCTGTTCCGCGGCTTCAAGCAGGCTCCACGCGTTCTCGAAGTGCCCGTTGAGGATGGCGACCCGGCGGAATCCCTGGCGCAGGAAATCCTCGACCACCAGCCGCACGACCTGCTCAAGGACCCGGCCGGGCAAGCCAACCGAACCGGGGAAGTGGCGGCCGCCGCCGCTGCGCGGCCGGGAATACGCCCCGTAGAACATCGGCGGCGCCACGATGAGCCTGCGCACTGCCGCTGTCTGGGCTGCGATGTGCTCCGCGATGAATCCGTCGGTGCCAAGCGGCAGATGCGGGCCATGCTGTTCGATCGCGCCGACGGGCAGCAGGATGGGTGTCCCGGCCTCAATCTCGGCGCGGACCTCGGGCGAAGTCATCCGCTCCAGGCGAAGGGACGTCGGCTGGGATGCCATGGTAGGCCCTCACAATCCATACCAGCAGGTGGCGCCGCCGTCGACGACGAGGGTGGCACCGGTCATGAAGGATGAGGCGTCACTGGCCAGGAACAGCGCCGCCTCGGCAATCTCCCCCGGGCGCCCGAGGCGCTGCAGCGGAAGGGGACTTACCTGTATCTTCTCCAGCGCGACAGGGTCGCCGGTCTGGAACCAGCCGCGGAGCATGGGGGTGTCGACCGGTCCAGGGCACAGGCAGTTGACCCGGATCCCGAGCGGCGCCGAATCGACCGCCAGCGCGCGGGTCAGGTTGATCACGCCGCCCTTGGAAGCGCAGTAGGCCGCCGCGCGGCTCGCGCCGACCAGGCCGATCTCGGAACCGGTGAGGATCACCGAGCCGCCGCCAGACCTGGCCAGCGCGGGGATGCCGTACTTGGCGAGCCGGAAGCAGCCGCCCAGGTTGACGTCGACCGCCAGCTGGTAGTCGTCCTCCGAGGTCTCCGGTGCGGTGCCGACGGGCATGACCCCGGCGCTGGCGTACAGCACGTTGACCTGACCCCAGCGCTGTTCCGCGGCCGCGATCAGCGCCTCCACGTCGGCAGGCCTGCGCACGTCGGTGTCGAGGTAAAACGCGTCGCCGCCCGCGCCGGTTATCTCCCGGACGACCTCGGCTCCCCCGGCTGGCTGCAGCGCGCCGATCCCCACCCTCGCCCCGGCCGCGGCGAACCGTATTGCGGCGGCCCGGCCGAGGCCGGAGCTGCCGCCGGTCACGACGGCCACCCGTCCGTCAAGCGTGCTCGATGCGGCCAGGTGCGCCGTCACGGTCGCCCCCTCTCAGGTGCGAGCCTCCAGCCGAGCAGCGGGACCGCGAGGCGGAAGCCGACAGTCGACTGTCAACGAAGCGTATCTTTGTCCTACATTTAGCATCAAGATGTGCAAAACCGTCAAGGTATTCAGGCCGGGCTCATCCGGCCAGTGCCGGTGCGACCTGCGACGCGATGGCCTCGAGGTGGTCCAGCGCAAGGTTCAGCGGCACCCCGGGCAGGCGCGGCCAGATGACCACCTCATCGAAGGGATAGGCCTCGCGAAGGGCCAGGAGGCGTTCGGCGATCTCGGCCGGACGTCCTATCAGCATCTGGCGGCGAAGGTCGCCGAGGTCGCCGGAGAAGGCGTAGCCGCCTGCCGAGGGTACGCCCTGCTCCCAGTCCGCGTACTTGCGTTGCTGGTAGAGGAAGGCGGGCCCGACCACATCGTGCCACTGCCGGCGGGCGTCGTCGCCGGCCCAGATCACCGACGCGAAGGTGAGGCGGAAACCCGCCTCACGACCGTACCGGTGCAGCGCCGGCTGCACCAGGTCGTAGTACACCCGGGGCAGTTCGCGCTCGGGGGCGAGGTAGGCGTAGGCGAAGTGGCCGTCCGCGAGGCGCGCCGCGCGGTCCACGGCGGGGCGACGCAGGCCGCCCAGGACCAGCGGAATCGGTCGCTGGACCGGAGGCACGTTGACCCATGCCCCGTCCGGGAGCAGCCCGCCGGACAACCCGGCCTTGACGAAGGCGACGCCGTCCTCCATGGCCCTGGCTCGCCCGGCCAGGTCGGCGCCGAAGATGCGGAACTCGTTCGGATAGTTCCCGGCGCCGAGGCCGAGGGTGAGCCGGCCGTGGGAGAGCACGTCCACCAGGCATGCCTCCTCCACGACCCGGCGGGGGTGGGTCAGCGGCAGCAGGATGACCCCCGTGCCCAGCCTTATCCGGCTGGTCTCGCGGGCGAGCGCTGCGAGCATGGGCAGCTGGGCGGGGAGGTACCCATCGTCCACGCCGTGCTGTTCCGTGGTCCATACGTGGGCGAATCCGAGCCGCTCCGCGTGCTTGACCAAGGTGATGCCGTCCTCGAAGTCGGCCGCGTCCGGCGGCGCGCCGGGCCGGACCCGGAAGTCGAGGTAGATGCCCACAGGGAGGCTGGGATGGACTGGGACGGTCGTGTCGTGCTCGTCACCGGCGGATCGCGGGGAATCGGACTCGTGACCGCCGCGCACTTCCTCGGCGCGGGTGCGTCGGTGCTGATCGCGGGCCGTGGCGAGGAGGCGCTGCGATCCGCGGCGGCGCGGCTGGGCCACGGCGATCGTGTCCGGCCCGTGGCCGCCGACGTGAGCACGGTCGCCGGCTGCGGCGACACCGTCGCCGCAGCGCTCGGCGCCTTCGGCCGGCTCGACGTGCTGTTCACCAACGCGGGAAGCTATGAGTCCGCGCCGCTGGGCGACGTAACCGAACAGATGTGGGACCGGACGATCGATACTCACCTCAAGGGCACCTTCTTCTGCGTACAGGCGGCCGCGCCGGCCTTGCGCGCCGCGGGCGGCTGCGTGGTGACGATGGCCTCAGACGCCGGTCTCCTCGGCCTGCGCGGAGGCTGGGCGGCCTACTGTGCCGCCATGGGCGGCGTGGTGAACCTGACCAGGCAGCTTGCCGCCGATCTGGCCCCGGACGTACGGGTGAACGCGGTGGCGCCGGGCCCGGTCGGCACCGAGCACCTCTACCAGGATCTCGCCGCGGCGGCCTACGGCGGTTTCGAGACAGCAGCCGACGGTGTCCAGGCCATGACGCAGACGCTCCCGCTTCGCCGGATGGCCGAGCCGCAGGAGGTCGCCCGGGCCGTCTTTTTCCTGGCGGGCATGGCGTCCATGACCGGCGCGGTGCTGAGTGTCGACGCAGGCACTACGATCGCCCTGCCATGACCTCAGGCGCCCGCCGCTTCGTGCACGCGCAGTTCGAGTGGCGTGATGCCGCCGGTGCTGATGCTTACGATGTCCATCGGGCAGCTTGACAGGACGACGAGGCAGTCCATGGCCGCGCGGAAGGAGATGTAGTCACCCGGCCGTGACGAGGCCGGGTAGGACACCAGCGTGCCATCTTCATGTACGCGCACGTCCATGAAGACATTGAGCGGCTGCGGAACGGCCGGGATGTCAAGCCCGTGCCCGCGCAGCGCCTCCCGCAGGTTGCCCACGCATGACCGGTGGGACGGTTCGGCGCCGAGCAGTCCGTAGCGGGCCGGGTCACAGGCCGCGTACAGCATGTCGTGCCGCCCGGGCGAGGTGTCTTCCGCCACGGACAAAATGGGCCGGCGCCGGTTCGTCAGCACCGTGTCACCCGGCCGCGGGAACAATTTCCCGATCCCGACCCGGGTGTGCTCCGCGCTCGCGTACTCGCCGGTGTCGGCCACGGCGAACGCGAACAGGTCTCCTACCTGGCCTCCCGCCACGTCCGTAACGCGAACGTACTGGCCCTCGCGGACATGGACCGCGCGCCCCTCGCCGCCCGGAACTAGTGTCGTCTCGGCCACGCTTCCTCCTGGAGTTAGCTGGTGAACCCATCGGCGCCAACTTTCACTTCGGCGGGCTGCTGTTCGGGCAGCAGGGGCCGGGGGCGGCCGTCCAGGTCGAGGACGGGTGTGGCCTCGGTGTACCAGGACGGGATCACCGGGTGGCCCCAGAAGTCGCGGCGGCGAGGGTCTCGCACGGACCAGCGCAGCACCGGGTGGTCCGGGTCGCCGGTGAAGTAGTCGCTGGTGTAGATCTCCACCCGGTGACCGTCAGGGTCCCGCAGGTACACGTAGAAGGCGTTCGACACGCCGTGCCGGCCGGGGCCGCGCTCGATGCGGTCCTCCTCGTGCAGCGAGCCGAGGATGTCGCAGATGCGCAGCACCTGGTGCGACTCGTGGGCGAAGAACCCCAGGTGGTGCAGGCGGGGTCCGTCGCCGCCTGTGAACGCCACGTCGTGCACGGTCTGCTTGCGGAACATCCAGGCCGCGTACAGCGTGTCGCCGTCCTCGATGGTCTCGGACAGGGTGAACCCGAGCGAGGCGTAGTACTCGTAGGCGGCGCGCACGTCGGGCACCACGATGTTGAAGTGGTCGAGCCGCGCGGGTTCGGCGCCGCGGCGAAGGTCGTAGCGCTGCTGCAGGCGCGGCGGGAGTTCGGCGGCGAAGAAGAACTCGACGGTGAAGCCGAGCGGGTCCTCGGCCCGGACCGCCTCCCCCACCCCGGGCGTGACGCCCGCGGGCACCCGCGCGGTCCGCGCGCCGAGCGCGGCGTAGAACGACTCGGCCAGGTCGAGGTCGGCCGCGGTGCGGACCCGGTACGCCAGGCGGGCCGCCCCCGGCTGCGGGCCAAGGCGCAGGATCAGGTTGTGGTGGGTGAGTTCGTCGTAGCCGCGCAGGTAAAGCGCGTCGTCGTCGGCTCGGGTGACCACGAAGCCGAGCAGGTCGACCCAGAACCACCTGGCCCGGTCGAGATCGGTGACGGCCAGTTCGGCATAGGCGGCGCGGACGATATCCGGGGGAATCGGCTTCGGACTTTCCGGGGTCCGATTGTACGGAACTGGGCTATCCGGGGTCCGATTGTACGGAAGTGGGTTATCCGGGGTCGGATTGTACGGAACTGGACTATCCGGGAGCGGATGTTGCGGGGCAGCCACGGTCAGGCTCCGAACCGGGGGACGCGGGTGTCGGCCAGCGGGACGTGGACGATCCGGGACTGCGTGTAGAAGTCCAGGCTGTGCGCGCCTCCCTCACGGCCGAGGCCGCTGGCCTTGACCCCGCCGAACGGGGTCCGCAGGTCGCGCACGTTGTGCGAGTTGATCCAGGTCATCCCCGACTCCACCGCGCCCGCCACGCGGTGCGCGCGGGCCAGGTCCGTGGTCCAGATGTACGCGGCCAGGCCATAGGCGGTGTCGTTGGCCAGAGCGATCGCGTCGGCCTCGGCGTCGAAAGGGGTGACGCACACCACCGGGCCGAAGATCTCCTCGCGGAAGATCCGCATCCACGGCTGCACGTCGGCGAACACGGTCGCGGCCAGGTAGTTCCCTGTCGGCTGGCTCTGGGGCCGGGAGCCCCCGGCCACCAGGCGCGCGCCCTCGTCCAGGCCGGCCTGGACGTACGACAACACCCGGGCGTAGTGCTCGGGGTGGACCAGGGCGCCGATCTCGGTGGCCGGGTCGGATGGCGAGCCCACGCGGATACGTTCGGCCCTGGCGGCGAGCCGGGTGACCAGATCGTGGTAGACGGACCGTTCGGCCAAAATCCGGGAACCCGCCGTACACCGTTCGCCGTTCAGCGAGAACACGCCGAACAGAGCGCTGTCGGTGGCCAGGTCAAGGTCGGCGTCGGCGAAGACCAGGCACGGTGATTTGCCGCCGAGTTCCATCGACAGGCCCTTGAGGTGCGGCGCGGCGGCGGCCATGATCGCGCGGCCGGTGGCGGTCTCGCCGGTGAACGAGATGCGGGGCACGCCAGGGTGGGCGACCAACGCCGCGCCTGCGACCTCGCCGATGCCGTGGACCAGGTTGAACGCGCCGTCGGGCAGGCCCGCCTCGGTCATGATCTCCGGCAGCAGGCTGGCCGACAGCGGGGTCCACTCGGCCGGCTTGAGCACTACCGTGCAGCCGGCGGCCAGGGCGGGCGCGAGCTTCCATGTCTCCAGCATGAACGGGGTGTTCCACGGGGTGATCAGGCCCGCGACCCCGGCGGGCCGGCGGATCACGTAGCCGAACTGGCGGCCCGGGGCCGTGAACGCGTCCTCGTGCTGGGTCACCGCCATGTCGGCGAAGAACCTGAAGTTCTCCGCGGCGCGGGCGGCCTGGCCGCGGGCCTGGGTGACCGGCAGGCCGGTGTCGAAAGTCTCTAGCTCGGCGATCCGTGGCGCGCGAGCCTCGATGGCGTCGGCGATCTTGGCCAGGATGCGGGCCCGTTCGCGGGAGGGGAGGCGGGGCCAGGGGCCTCCGGTGAAGGCATGGCCGGCCGCGGCCACGGCGCGGTCGATGTCGGCCGGCCCGCCGGCCGCGGCGCTGGCATAGGGCTGGTTGGTCACCGGGTCGGCGACCTCGAACGTGGCGCCGTCGGCGCTCGGGGTGTGCTCGCCGCCGATGAAGTGCTCGAGCTTGGCCGGGAGGTTGGGCGGGACGCTTGTCAATGCGCACCACCGGCATCAGGAACACCAGAACTGTACGGGCCTGGAGGCGAATCGCCGGCGGGATGGAACATAGGGCCGGTTATAACCGGCTCGGTGGAACATTGGGCCGGTTCCGGAGGGGGTTCGGGCGGCTTGTGCTGGGCGAGCCAGGCCTGGTACTCGGGCTTCCTGGACTCGGGGAGGGGGAACAGGCCGTCGATGCTCTCGCCGGCGGCGACGCGCTCGGCGATGAACTCCTCCTGGCGTTCCTGCTCCCTGGCGTCGGCCAGGACCTCGGCCGCGAGTCCCGGCGGGACGACCACGACTCCGTCGGCGTCTCCGACGAGGATGTCGCCCGGCCGGATCGTTACCCCGGCGCAGGCCACGGCGACGCCGGTTTCCCAGGGAACGTGCCTTCGTCCCAGGACGGCCGGGTGGACGGCGGCATGGTAGACCGGGATCTCAAGCTGGGCCAGGGCGGTGCCGTCCCTGATCGCGCCGTCGGTGACGACGCCGGCCGCGCCGCGCACCTGAGCGCGCAGGGCCAGGATGTCACCGATCGTGCCGGCGGTCGGGTCGCCGCGGGCCTCGATGACCAGGATCTCGCCCGGCCGGACCTGCTCAATCGCCTGCTTCTGCGGGTTCATTGGTCCTTGTGCCGCGGACAGGTCCTCGCGCAGCGGCAGGTAGCGGACCGTGCGGGCGTACCCGGCCATCCGGGTGGCGGGTTTGGTGGACCGCAGGCCGTCCAGGGTGAGGGCGTTCAGGCCGCGTTTGCGGAGCTGGGACGCGAGCGTGGCGGTGGAAACCTCGCGCAGGCCGTCGAGGGTCCCCTGGTCGGCCGCGCGTGCGGGCGCTGGCTGGTGCGCGGCGCCGTAGGCGGCGGCGCGTTCGGCGTCGTCGGCGCGGGGCATGGCGCCGGGCGGCTCGAGGCGGTAGTCCGCCTGCACGATGGGGCTGCGGAGCCGGCCGGACGACAATTCCCCCGCGCTGACCTCGACCTCTACCACGTCGCCTGGGACTACCACGGTCGACCCGGTGGGCGTGCCGGTGAGGATCACGTCGCCGGGCTCCAGCGTGACCAGCCGGGACAGGTCGGCGACGATGTCGCCGAAGCCGAACAGCATGTCCTCGGCCGGCCTTGCGTCCTGGGTCAGGTTGCCGTTGACCCAGGTACGCAGGCGCAGCGCGGCCAGGTCGACCGCGCGCGCGTCGATCAGCCGCGGGCCGACCGGGGTGAAGCCGTCGATTCCCTTCGACCGCACGTTCGAGCCCCGGTCGGCGTAGCGCAGGTCGTAGACGCCGAAATCGTTCGCGGCGGTGATGTGCGACACGTGGTCCCAGCCGTCCGCCGGGCGGATGCGGAGAGCGCGGCGGCCGATGACAAGCGCCACCTCGCCCTCAAAGGCGAGCAGTTCGCAGCCGGGCGGCCGCGCCACCGGGTCGTCGCTGGCGGCCAGTGAGGAGGCGGGCTTGAGGAAGTACGACGGCCAGGCCGGCATCGTGCCGCGTTCGGCCGCGCGGCTGCGGTAGCTGGCATGTACCGCGACGACCTTGCCTGGGACATGCTCCAGTGCTGCCATCGTGGCCGAATCATACGCCCGGCGCGGCCGGCTTTCGCAGGACGGGCGGGACCAGCACGGCCGCGATCACCACAGACACCGCGCCGCAGATCGCCGCGACGGTGAACGCGTGGGTGAAGTCGTGGCCGGCCAGATGGGCCGCGACCAGGCCGGCCCCGGCGGCGCTTGACAGGACGGCGACGCCGGCCGCTCCGCCGAGTTCGTGGAATGTGCTGACCAGTGCTGACCGCAGGCCGGCCTCGGCGGGTTCGGCGTCGGTGAGCGAGGCGGTGAAGGCGGTGACGAATGTCGCCCCGATGCCCAGCGCGGTGATGCTCAGCCCGGTCACGGTTGCCGCGGGCTGGGGCCAGTGGGCGGCGATGGCGTATCCGGCGGCCGCGAGGGCGAGGCCGGTGACCGCGACGAACCGTGTGGTGACCCGGGCCAGCACCCGGCTGCCTGTCTGCGCTCCGGCGATCAGCGCGAGGGCGATCGGCAGGAAGGCCAGGCCCACGTGCAGGGCGCTGTAGTTGTGTGCGCGCTGCAGCGCGAATGAGCCCACGAAGAAGCCACCGACCAGCAGCCCGGTGGCGGCCAGCATGAGGAAGCTGCCGGCCAGGACAGCCCGCCGGCCAAGCAGGCCGATTGTGAGCAGGGGCCGCCGGACCCGTCGCTCAACCATCGCGAACACGGCCCATGTCACGGCGGCGAGCACGAGCGGGGACACGGTGGAGGCGGCGGCCCAGCCGTGGCTGCCGGCGTTGATCAAGCCGTAGATGGCGGCACCGGTTCCCGCGGTGACCAGGACCGCGCCCGGGAGATCGAGACCGCGCTCGGCCGTGCGGGGCTGCTGCCGGGCGGGCACGGCCAGCGGTATCGCGACGAGCAAGGCGATGCCGATCGGCACGTTGATCGCGAACACCCAGCGCCAGCCCGCCTCTGAGGTGAGCACGCCGCCGAGGATGACGCCAAGGGCCGACCCGGCACCGGCCAGTGCGGACCACACGCCCAGCGCCTTGCCGCGCTTGGCGCCCGGGAACAACGTCATGACGGTGGCCAGCGCGGCGGGCGACATCAGCGCCGCGCTGAGGCCCTGCAGCGACCGCCCGGCGAGCAGCGTCGCGGCGTCCCGGGACAGCGCGGACAGCAGGGACGAGACGGTGAACATGGCCAGGCCGATCAGGGTCAGGCGCCGCGCGCCGAACAGGTCGGCGACCCGCCCGCCGAGCAGCATCAGGCCGCCGAAGAACAGGGTGTAGATCGTCATCACCCAAGGCAGTTCGCTGCGATGCAGGTGCAGGGCGGCGCCGATGTCTGGCAGCGCCACGTTGACCACCGTCACGTCCAGCACGAGCATCAGCTGCGCGGACGCGAGCAGGGCCAGGGCCACCCACGGCGACGGACCTGTCCGGATGGCTGGCGGGTGCGGAGCACCCGGCCTGGCTGCGGTCATCGCAGCCGCTCCCCGGTTACGGACTCGGGATCTGCGCTCCAGGTCTTGCACGGTGATCTCCTCCTCGGGCCAGGTTCTGCGCTAACATGAACTGACATGTACGAGTTACTGATCCACAGACTAACTCGTACACCACTGTTCAGGAAAGGGGATTTCCGGGATGACTTCCGCCGGTGCTCGCGGCACGGCCCCACGGGCGCAGCGGGCCGATGCGCGCCGCAACATCGCAGCGATCCTGGACGCGGCCACCGAGTGCCTGGCGCGCGACCCCGAGGTGAGCATCGCGGACATCGCGGCGGCAGCGGGCGTCGGCCGGATCACGCTCTACGGCCACTTCAAGACCCGCGCCGAACTCGTCGACGCCGTCATGGTCCGGATCGTTCAGCACGCCAACGCGATCCTCGATGCCACCGACGCCGACGGCAACCCCGCCGACGCGCTGGCCCGGCTTGTTGCCTCGTCCTGGCAGATCGTCCACCAGTTCCGCAACATCCTGCTGGCCGCCCAGCGGGAACTCCCGGCCGAACGCATCCGCGGCGTTCACGATCCGATCCTGCGCCGGGTGCACTCCCTTATCGGGCGAGGACAGGACGCCGGGACCTTCCGCCGCGACCTGCCGAGGCAGTGGCTGATCACGACCGCCTTCAGCCTCATGCACGCCGCGGCCGAAGACGCCGCGGCCGGCCGCATCGGCGCTGACGAGGCCGCCCGGCTCATCACGACCACCCTGCTGGCGGCCTTCACCCCGCCGTAATCGGCCCGGCGATGCGGCCGGACAATACTGATGAGCCAGTGGCCAGCTACAGGAGGGTGACCGGGATGAGCGATGAGCAGGGCGCCGAAGTGAGCGGCGAGGCCAGCGGGCCGGACGAGGAGGCCTTGCGGCGGGAGTTCGCCCAGAATGTGGTGCCGTCAATGGACCTGCCGCTTGGCTACCAGCTAGAAGGGCCGGCCGAGCCGGGAGCGGACGCCGACATCGCAGGCGTGCTTGGAGGCTCGGGCGTCACCATCATCTCCGAAGACGAGGACGAACCCGGTAACCGCTGGTCAGAGCATCCTCGGTGAACAGTGGCAGAGGGAGAATGAATCTATGCCAGGTGAGCTGATCCGCTGCCCGCACTGCGGCCAGACCAACCGGGTCCCGGCCGCCGCGGCCGGGACACCCCGGTGCGGGAAGTGCCACGAGGCGCTGCCGTGGATCGCCGATGCCGACGACACGAGCTTCGCCGACATCGCGGATGCGGCCAAGATCCCCGTCATCGTCGACCTGTGGGCACCCTGGTGCGGGCCATGCCGGATGGTCAGCCCGGCACTGGAACAGCTGGCCCGCGACCTGGCGGGCCAGGTGAAGCTGGTCAAGGTGAATGTCGACGTGTCGCCACAGCTGTCGCAGCGGTTCGGGGCGCAGGCGATCCCGACGCTGCTCGTGCTGCGCGGCGGGCAGGTGACGGCCAGGCAGACGGGTGCCGCCCCGCTGGCCGCGCTGCGAGCGTGGGTCGACAAGGCGCTCGCCTCACCTGCGCACTGAGACCCGGCGCCGCGGACGGAGCCCGGCGGCTTATGGTGCCGCCAGCTCGATCTCGAGGCTGGGTCGGTTGATCGGGGGACGATGTTGCGGAGACGCGGCCGGGCGCGCGGGATGCGGGAAGATGACGCTCACGGACAGGCCGCCGCCGGGCATGGGGCGGGCGGTGATGGTGGCGTCGTGCGCCGTCGCGATGGCGCGGACGATCGACAGTCCGAGTCCGTGCCCGTCTTTGTAGTTGGCCCGGTGCCGATCGAGCCGTTGGAAGGGCTGGAAGAGGCGGTCAACTTCGGCGGGCGGGATGAGCGGTCCGGTGTTGGTCACCGACAGGACGACCTTGCCCTCCTTCACCCCGGTCGTGACCTCGACGTGGCCGCCGACAACGTTGTGGCGAACGGCGTTGGTGAGAAGGTTGGCCACGAGGCGTTCGACGAGCAGTGGATCTCCATCGATGGGCGCCGGTTCCGTCACCTCCTCGATGTGAATCCCGAGTCGGCCGGTATCGGGATGGAGACCGGCCAGGGCGGCAGAGACAGTGGTGGCGAGGTCAACGGGTTCGTGTTCGTTCAGCCCGCTTTCGCTGCTGGCCAGGGTGAGCAGGGCCTCGATCAGTCGTGCCTGTTCATCGCTTGAGGCGAGTACCTCCTGAGCGGTGGAACGCCATTCGGCGGTCGTCGTGCCGGGGTCGTCGAGTGCCACTTGGAGGAGGGTGCGCTCGGCCGTCAGGGGGGTGCGCAGCTCGTGCGAGGCGTTGGCGACGAAGTGCCGCTGGGCCTCGAAGGCGGCTTCGAGCCGGGCGAACAGGCTGTCGAGAGTGTCCCCGAGTTCCTTGAGCTCGTCCTGCGGGCCGTCGAGGGACAGCCGCTCATGCAGGCTGGTGGAGGAGATCCTCCGGGCCGTGCGGGTGATGGTCCTGATGGGCCGCAGCATCCGGCCGGCCACCAGCCAGCCGACCAGGAGAGCGAGTACGGCGACGATGGCCAGGGCGATTCCCGAGTTGACCAGAAGCTGGTGCGAGTCGGCCGCGCGCTGGGCGGCCTGGACGGTCCCCGCCTGCGCCAGCTGATGCACGGACTGCGCCAGCTCATGCACGGACTTGGCCAGCTGATGCTGGTCTTGTGTCAGCTGCTGCTGGTCCCGCGTCAGCTGCTGGTCCTGTGTTGCCAGCGGACCCTGAACTCCGGTCAGCTGAGGCCAGCCCTGTGTCAGCCGGTTCTGGGCCTGTGCCAGCTGCTGCTGGGCCTGGTAGATCCGTTGCGGCACCGTTTTTAGCAGCGACGCCGGAACCTGGAGATTCTGGATGGCAGGAGCGTGCGGGACCTTCGGTATACGCGGTGTCCTGTATTCGGTCGCGCCTTCAAACAGGACGTAGGTGGTGGTTACCAGCACGCCGCCGAGGAGAAGGAAGAGGCCGCCGTAGACAGCGGTGAGCCGCAGCCGGGCGGTACGGCGAGGCAACCGCGGCCAAGAATGTGACGCGAGCCAGGGGTGTGCGACGCCCATCACTGGTCTCCGATACGGTAGCCGCGCTCGCGGACGGTCGCGATCATCGGCGGGTCACCGAGCTTGGCCCGCAGCCGGTTGATGGTGGCCTTGACGGTCGTGGTGAACGGGTCGGTCGCCTGGTCCCACACTCGTTCGAGCAGTTCCTCCGCTGACACCGGCCTTCCCTCGGCCACGAGCAAGCATTCCAAGACGGCGAACTCCTTCGGGCTGAGCGCCAGGCGTCGTCCGGCGCGGGTGGCCAGACACCTTTCCGGGTCGAGGGTCAGGTCGCGGTAGCCCAGGTGTTCCGGCCTGGCAGCGCCAGGCCGGCGGCCGAGCGCCTGGACCCGGGCGACCATCTCGGTGAAGTCGAACGGCTTGGGCAGGTAGTCATCGGCGCCCAGGCCGAGCCCCTCGACACGGTCTTTGACCGAGCTGGCCGCGGTGAGCATCAGCACCCGGCTTTCACATCGATCGGCGGCGAGGCTACGGCAGATCTCGTCGCCATGGATGCCGGGGAGGTCCCGGTCAAGCACCACCACGTCGTAACGGCTGGCGCCCAGCCGGGCCAGCGCATCGTCGCCGTCCAGCGCCACGTCGACGATCATCCCGTAACGGCGGAGCCCGGCCGCGACGGCCCTGGCCAGCCGCTCGTGGTCTTCTGCCACCAGCACTCTCATCATCACAAGATGCCACGCCGCGGGTCACAGCCGGGTCACAACTGTGACCGGGTTATGACCTTCCGCTGAGTACAACTGTCCCTCACCATCGCCTCAACCGGGAGACAGAGCAATGACATGGATGTGCCGACGACCGGGCGCGCTCGCGGCCCTCGTCGCGGCGGCCGCCTTCGCGCTGGCCGCGTGCGGCGGGTCAAGCTCTCCGCAGGTCGCCAGCCTGGGAACCAGCCCCGCGGCTGGGGCCACAAGCGCCCTGGGGAGCAGCAGCAGCCCGGGAAGCAGCGACGGCACCGGCGGAACTGGCACCTCGGCCACGCTGCCGGGCGACGTGACCGGGCTGCTGAACGAGTGGGGTGCCTGCGAGCGCAGCAACGGTGATCCCCAGCAGGCCGACCCGACCGTCGACGCCAACGGGGTGATCTGGATCTTCGTCCCGAAAAACGCCCAGCCGGCCGGGGATTTGCACGAGCTCACCGGCACGTGCAGCCAGTACCTGGCCAAGGCGCAGAACGAGTTGCGGGCCGCCAATCCGGAACCGCCCCCGCCGGACGCGGCCGAGTACCTGAAGTGGGTGAACTGCGTACGAGCCAACGGGGTCCCTGACTACCCCTATCCCATCGGGGACACAACCAATTTCCAGGGCAGCGGCGTCGACCCGAACAGCCCGTCCGTCCAGAAGGCCGGCGAGCTGTGCGGTAAGAAGCTGGGCCTGCCCACCTGGTGGGTTAACGGCTCGTCTATCCCGGGGTCGGTCGAAGTCCGCACGGTCGGGGAATCTCCCAACCCCACGCCAAGCGCCTGCTTCTATCAAAAAGTCAATCCATGCAGCGGAGATATCACGAAGGCGCCAGGCAATGGCGGGTCGGGCAGTGGCCAAGGGGCGGGCGGCAATGGCTGAGCTCACCACCAGGCAGGCCGCTGTCATCGCCGTGGCCGCCGGCGCCCTGGCCGGGGCGGTGGTGGCCGGCACGGTGGCCGGGGTGGCTCTCAGCGGCAGCAGCAACAACGCGGCCGCGTCGTCGGCCGGCAGCGGCCAGGTCGCCACCGCGCGGGTGGTGCGGACGACCCTCACCGACTCGGTGCAGGCAGGCGGCTCCATCGGCTACGACGGCTCCTACACCGTCGACGCCCTGGGCCGGGGCGGGGGGGTCTACACCTGGCTGCCGCAGCCGGGCCAGGTCATCAAGCAGGACCAGAGCGTCTACTCGGTAAGCAACGAACCGGTGCCGCTGCTTTACGGCTCCATCCCCGCCTACCGGGAGTTCAACGTCGGCATGTCCGACGGCGCCGACGTGGGCCAGCTGACCCACGACCTGATCGCCCTCGGCTACGGCGGAGGGCTGACCCAGAGCAACAACTACTCCCCCGCCACCGCCGCCGCGGTCGAACGCTGGCAGCGCGCGCTCGGCCTGCAGGGGACCGGCGACATCCCGCTCGGCGAGGTGGTCTTCGAGCCCGGCCCGATCCGGGTCACCTCGGTCACGCCGACGGCGGGCGCGCCCATCGAGGGCACCGGCGGCACCGTGCTTACGGCGACGAGCCTGGACCCCGTCGTCACCGTTGACCTCGACGTAAGCGAGGAATACCTGGTCAAGCCGGGCGACGCGGTGACAGTCGTGCTGCCCGACGGGACCACCACCGTGGGCGGGCACATCGAGACGGTAGGCACCGTGGCTGTGTGCCCGGGCGGGGGCGGCATCGGCGCCGGAGGCGGCAGCGGTTCGGGGGGCCAGTCGCCGTGCGAGTCCAGCGGGTCGGGCAACGCATCCACGCCGACCGTGACGGTCACCATCACCCTGAACAGCACCCCGCCGGGCGCCATCTATGACCAGGCCCCGGTGAACGTCAACATCACCACGCAAACGGCGGGCAACGTCCTGGCGGTGCCGGTGAACGCGCTGCTGGCACTGGCCGGCGGCGGGTACGGCGTGGACGTGGTGACCGGCAAGACCAGCCATCTGGCCGGCGTCACCACCGGCCTGTACAGCGACACCCTGGTCCAGGTCAGCGGGTCCGGCATCACCGCCGGCACGCTGGTGGAGGTGCCGGCATCGTGACGCAGGCCGCCGGAGTTCCGGCCGGGCGGGCTACCGGCCAGGCGCCGGTCATCGAGCTGGCCGGCGTGGTCAAGCAGTACCCAGGCGACCCGCCGGTCACCGCCCTGGCCGGCGTCGACCTGGAGATCGGCCAGGCCGAGCTCGTCGCCATCGTCGGCCCGTCCGGATCGGGCAAGAGCACCCTGCTGCACGTGATGGGCACCCTCGAGCGGCCCACCCGAGGGGTGGTCCGCGTGGCCGGGGAAGACACCTCGGTCATGTCCGACACGCAGCTGTCCGGGCTGCGGGCCTGGCGTGTCGGCTTCGTGTTCCAGCAGTTCTTCCTGCTCGACGGGCTCAGCGTGCTCGACAACGTGGCCGGCGGCCTGCTGTACCGGGGCGGACAGGCCGCCGAGCGCCGCCGGCTGGCCGAGGCGGCCATCGATCGGGTCGGGCTCAGCCACCGCCGCAACCACCGGCCCAACCAGCTGTCCGGCGGCGAGCAGCAGCGCACCGCGATCGCCCGCGCCCTGGTCGGCCGGCCCGCCCTGGTCATGGCCGACGAGCCGACCGGCAACCTGGACACCGCGACCGGCGCGTCCCTCCTGGAACTGCTCCGCGAACTGCACCGCGACGGCACCACGATCGTGGTCATCACGCACGACCCCGACGTCGCCGCCGCCATGGAACGGCGCATCGAGATCCGAGACGGGAGGATCATCCGTGATACGTCGGCCAGCACCTGACACCGATGCGTCCCGGCTGTCGCGGCGGGACCTGCTGCGGGTGGGCAGCCTCGGGCTGCGAAGCCGGCGGATACGGGCGGCGCTGTCCGCACTCGGCGTCAGCATCGGCATCGCCGCCATCGTCGGCGTGCTTGGCATCTCCCAGTCATCGAAGACGGGTCTGCTGAACGAACTTGGTCAGCTGGGCAACCTGATCACCGTGCAGCCCCAGAGCACCGCCTTCGGCCAGGCGACGGAGCTGCCCGTCACCGCCGAAGGCATGGTGTCACGCATCGGGCCGGTCACCAGCGTGACCCAGATCGGTGCCATCACGGGCGTGTACGTCTACCGCAACCCCTTCGTCCCGGCCACGGACACCAGCGGCATCTCGCTTACCGCGACCGACGCCGCCCTGCCCGCCACCCTCGGCGCCAGCCTGGCCCACGGCACCTTCCTCAACCCGGCCACGGCCCGCTACCCGGCGGTCGTCCTCGGCGCCGAGACGGCCAGCCTGCTCGGCATCAGCGACCTGGCGCACCCGACCCAGGTGTGGATCGGCGGACACTGGTTCACCGTCGTGGGCATCATGAACCCGGTGGAACTGCTCTCCCAGCTGGACAGCATGGCCTTTATCGGGTTCCCCGTCGCCGAGAAGTACTTCGGCTTCGACGGCCACCCCACCGGGCTCTACCTGCGCACCATCCCCAGCCAGGTAACCGCCGTGGCCGCCGTCCTTCCCGCCACCGCGGACCCGGCCGATCCCTCGGTCGTGGCGGTCAGCTACCCGGCCGACATCCTCGAAGCCGCGCTGGTCACCAAGGGGGCATACAACGGGCTGCTGCTGGGCCTCGGCGCCGTGGCGCTCCTGGTCGGGGGCGTCGGGATCGCCAACGTCATGGTCATCTCGGTCCTCGAGCGCCGCTCCGAGATCGGCCTGCGCCGGGCCCTCGGCGCCACCCGCCGCCACGTGGCCGAGCAGTTCCTGGCCGAGGCGGTGCTGCTTTCGGTCCTTGGCGGTGTGGCCGGCACCGTTATCGGCGCGGTGGCGACCGTCATCTACGCGGTGAGCCAGGGCTGGTCGGTGCAGATCCCCGCCGTCGCTTTCTACGGCGGCCTGGGTGCCGCCCTCATCATCGGCGCCATCGCCGGACTTTACCCGTCGACGCGAGCCGCGCGCATGTCACCAACCGAAGCGCTGCGCACGGTATGACCCTTTGGTGACGATGGCGTAAGCCCAGGTGACAGGCTCGGAGCAGGCTGGAGCCCGGGTAGAATCGGGTCGAGCGCCAGCCACGATGTCCGGGAGCGAGTAACGGTTTTCTTTGTCACCAGATCGTCGAGCCGCTGAAGATGTCCAGGAAAAAGTGGCTCGTAGTGCTGAGCTGCCTCGTCGTTATCGTCGCCGCTACCGCCCTGGGCAAGAAGCTGGACAGGGGTGCTCAGGTAGACCCAAGCGCCCACCCGACATTGCAAGTCGGCTCGTCTGGCGGCGCGGTCAGGGAACTCCAGGCCCGGCTGAACGCCTGGAACGTCCAGCCCCGCGTCCCGCTCGACGGTAACTTCGGCCGGGCGGCAAAGGCAGCGGTCGAGGACTTCCAGGCGACCAAAGGGCTGACCGTTGACGGAGTCGTCAGTCCGGCCACGTGGGCGCATCTGCTGAAGAATCCCCCGGCCAGGCCGGCAGCCATCACCGCCGCTAACTCCGTGGATGCCATGCTAAAAGCGCTCTTGACCGACGGATCGCCGAATGACAACACGCCCGGCTATTATCAGCCAAGCAGCTCTGCCCTGGTCGCGGCGGCGGCAGGCGATGATAATCAGCAGTTTTACCAGCTGGGCGAGCTGCTGGTACAAGATGGACTCTCCCACACCATCATCAATCTCAGCCGGGAGATGAACGGCTCGTGGTACGAGTGGAGCGAGCGTAACGCGCCGTCATCGCAGCCCGATGCTTTCATCCTGGCCTGGCGGCAAGTCGTTACGACCATGCGATCGGTGCCAGGCGGGCATTTCAAGTTCCTGTGGACCATTTACCCCAAGGCGGCGGCGGTAGCCGATGCCTGGCCGGGTAGCGCCTACGTCGACTACGTGGGGACCGACATCTTCGACTGGTACGGCGGCCCTCACGGCACCTACCCCCACACCGCATCTGGCGCGCTCGACTGGACTGCGCACTGGCAGGAAACCCTGACCGAAACCCCCGGCGGACTTGACTGGATATCCGAATTCTCCAAGCTCATGGACAAGCCCATCATCATCCCTGAGTGGGGTCTGGACTTCCACACCTTCGGCGGGCAGGACGACACGTATTTCCTTACCCACATGACGGAGTGGATGAAGGCTAATAACGCCATCGGCCTTTACTGGGAACAGGGCCACGTTACCCCGTCCGGATGGCCCGGCGGACCGTTGCTGGCCAACCAGGGCGCGGCGGCCGGAGCCAACACCCCCGGTGACGTAAACGGCTTGGGGAAGCTGCTGGGCGGACACTTGCAGTACGCGGCTGTCTACCTGAGTGATCACCAGGAAATATCTGACGCCATAGCGCAACCCGCGCTGGCGCCGTGGGAAAACGCAGGCTACCGGCTGGTGCTGAGCGTCGATATCATTCCGAACCCGGTTACGATCAAGGCCTATTCAGGTCCGCCCGTGCCCGGACACAAGCAATACCAGCTCTCCGACTATCCCGACGCGGTGGCCGCGCTCAAACAAGGGCTGGGCTGATCTGAGCGCCTACCGCGGATCACGGCGCAGAGGGTGATCGGCCGGGACCTCGACCAGGTCGATCCGGGTGCCGTCGGGGTCCTCGATCCACATCTCTATCAGTCCCCACGGCTCCGTGGCTGGCTCGCGGATGACCGGGACGCCGGCCGCGGCCAGCCGGGCGTGCTCGGCGTGGACATCCCTGACCTGGATCCAGATCATCACCGAGCGCCCGGCAGGGCCGGCCGCATGCCCGGAGACCTCGAGGAATCCCTGGCCGAGAAAGAACACGACGCCGGGATCATCCGGCGGGCCGAACTCGCGGTAGACGGCCAGACCAAGCACGTCGCGGTAGAAGCGGCGGCTGCGCTCGGTGTCGCTTGGCCGCAGCAGGATCCGGCTGCTTAGAACGTCCACGCCACTATTCCAGCACCACGACCGCGACCCGGAAGCCGTTGGCGGGGGCGTCGCAGTCACCCGCGGGAAGTAAACCTGGGCACGCTATCCTCGGCGCTATGCGACTGGCGACCATCCGGACCGAGTACGGGACGACAGCGGCGCGGCTTGACGGGGACGTCCTCGTGCCGCTCGAGGCCGCCGACGTGGGCGACGTGCTCGCCGCGGGCGGCGACGGGCGGCCGCGGGACGGGGGCGAACCGGTTCTGGCGGCGCAGGCCGACTTCGCGCCGGTCGTGCCGCGGCCTGACAAGATCATCTGCGTGGGGCTGAACTACCGCTCGCACATCCTGGAGACGGGGCGGGAGCTTGCCGATTACCCGACGCTGTTCGCCAAGTTCGCCGACTCGCTGCTTGGCGCACGCGACGACCTGGTGTTGCCGTCGGTGAGCGAGCGGGTCGACTGGGAGGTCGAGCTCGGCGTGGTCATCGGCCGGCCGGTCCACCGGGCCACTCCAGCCGAGGCGGCGGCGGCCATCGCCGGGTACACGGTGGTCAACGACGTGTCGATGCGAGACTGGCAGCGGCGCACCATGCAGTGGCTGGCGGGCAAGGCGTTCGAGCGCTCCACCCCGGCCGGGCCGTACCTGGTCACGCCGGACGAGGTCGGGGACGCGGCCGACCTCGAGGTGCGCTGCGAGGTCGACGGGGTGGTCATGCAGCAGTCGCGGACCTCGGACCTGCTGTTCAGCCCGGCCGACATCGCCGCCTACGCCAGCCAGATCATCACGCTCAAGCCCGGCGACCTCATCGTCACCGGGACGCCGAGCGGGGTCGGCGACGCCCGCAAGCCGCCGGTGTACCTGCAGCCAGGCAACGTCCTTCGCACCTGGATCGAGGGCCTCGGCGAGTGCGTGAACCGCTGCGTCGCGGAGAAGGCCGGCTAGGGGCTGCTGGCACGGGGGCCGGCGGCACGCAGTGCGGACCGTTCGGCTAAAAAAATCATTCTTCCGAACGGCCGGTGGCTATTTCGACCACGATGTCCAGGTGACCTAGGTGCCTGGCGTACTCCTGCAGCAGATGGAACAGCACCCGCTCCAGGGTGGCAGGACCCGCGCCGTCCCAGCGGGGGCCGGGCTGGCCGACCTCGGCCAGGTCGTGCGACTCGACGATGGCACGGGTGCGTCCGGCCTGGTCGAGCAGGGCGGCCAGGAGGCTGGTCAGGGTGTCGTCAGGGCCGACGTGCCAGCGGCCGTCCTGCTGGTCGCCCCACGGGTTGGCGACGTCGCGGCCCTCGAAGCCCCACTCGAGCCAGCGCAGCTCGGCCCAGCGCAGGTGGTTGATCAGCTCGAGCGGCGTCCAGCCGGACGGCAGCCTGGAGCGGTGCAGCTCGGCGGCGGGCAACTCCCGGGCCTTGTCGGCCAGCCGGGACCTGAAATAGTCCAGATAGCGGAGGAAGACCTCGGCGCGCGAGCCCGCCGGGGCGGTCGGCTCGGGAAACGGCACGGAAATGGCGGCAACCCCCTCGGTGTGGCTATCCCGCTATGGGGACATCGTGCCACAGGCCGCCGTTCAGGTTCAGATTGTTGCCGCTGGCCTGGCCGGGCCCGGTGTCACCGACGTAGGTATAAAGCGGATGCCCGTCGTAGGTGGCCTGGAGCGCGCCGCCGGTCCTGGTGATCGTGCCGAGCTTGCCGGTGACCCCGGGCCCGGCCGACGGGGTGCCGGTGACCGGCGGCCAGTAGGCAGCGCAGCTGCCGTAGCAGACCGACTTGGTCGACGTGTCAGGGGCGAACCAGTAAAGCGTGAGCCCCCGGGCGTTGGTCAGCAGCATCACGCCGCCAACGTCCCTGGCCTTGAGCACGTCAGGGCCCGTCGCGATCGGCTGGGTTTTCGGCGTGGCGACGGCCGCTACGAGCAGCGCCAGCGCGACCACGGCGGCGGCGCCGACCGCGGGCAGGACCCGGAGTCCCAGGTCGCGGACATAGGGCAGGCCGGGCGCCGCCACGATGACCAGCGTGGCGAAGGCGGCGACGTCGATGATCCCGGCCACGATCCCGGCGGTGGTGCGCACCTCGGTGAAGCCGAACAGGCCCACCCACAACGCCAGCAGGTAGCCGCCCAGCGTGCTGATGGCGAACCCGGCGCCGGCGGCGGCGGCCAGCCAGTTGCCGGTGACGGCGATCACGGCGGCCAGCACGAACGCCGCGATCACCTGCAGCAGGAACAGCCAGCCGATGGTCGGTATGGTCCGGTAACCGGTCAGGTACAGGTCCAGGTGAATGGCTCCCGTGGCGACCAGCAACGCAGCCCCGGCGATCCCGATCAAGGACCGCCGGGGCAGTGACGTCCCCCACATGCTCCCCATACCTCTCACCAACGTGCTCCCGTGACGGCCGGTTCAATGGGTTTATAACGGAACGGCGGACGATCGTACCGACGGGGCTCAGCGATGACGGTCTCGTCCAGCAGGCGGTCAAGTTCGGTCCGGTCGGTGATCGCGCGATCCCGCATCCGGGTCGGGGCGGTGTTGGGAACCGGGGGTCCACCAGATTAGAGCCAGGTGAAACCCGGGGTTCACTCCCTTTTTCGGCTGGCTCAGTAGCCCAGGTCGGGGTCGAGCAGGCCGACGAATTCCTGGCCGGCGGCCAGGCGGCGGACGTTGTCGGTGATCCGGCCGGCCAGCAGGGGCTGGGTCATCTCCTCGGTGTCGGCGGTGTGCGGGGTGATGAGGCAGTTCGGCAGGTCCCAGAGCGGATGGCCGTCCGGGAGCGGCTCCGGGTCGGTCACGTCGAGGGCCGCGCCGCCGATCTGGCCCTTTTGCAGGGCCTCGACGAGGGCCTCGGTGTCGACCACGCCGCCGCGGGCCACGTTGACCAGCCAGGCGTCCGGCCGCATCGCGGCCAGTTCGGCCCGGTCGATCATGCCGCGCGTGTCCGGGGTGAGGGCGGGCGCGAGCACGACGGCCCGGGCGCCGGCCAGGGCGTCGGCCAGCCGGTCCGTGCTCAGCGTCCTGATGGCACCAGGCAGTGGTCCGGCGTGCCGCCGGACGACGGTCACCTGGGCACGGAACGGCTCGAGCAGGCGCAGGAGCACCGCGGCGATACCGCCCGCGCCGACCACGGTGACGGGCTCGCCGAACAAGGTCTCCCCGGCCGGCTCGCCCCAGCTCCGGGCCAGGGCCCGGACCTTGAGCTGGCGCAGGCCGGCCAGGATCAGCATGAGCGCGTGCTCGGCGACCGGCTCGGCATACGCGCCCTTGGCCGAGGTCCACCGGCGCTTCCTGTCGACGACTCCTGCGGTGAACGCCCGTTCCACCCCGGCCTGCGGCAGCTGTACCCAGGAGATCTCGGGCCTGGACGCCAGCGTCTCGCGCAGCGTGTCCATCGCGCCACCATCCGTCCAGACCAGGCCTACCGGGTCCTGGTCGAGGGTGACCACCTCCCCGCCGCCGCGGCGGATGGCCTCGGCGGCCCACGGCGCCGGGCCCGGGCCCACGGCGATGCGGGGTTTCGCGGTACTCATGGCCTACCAGCCCTTCTGCAAGCTCAGTTCCGTGTATTCGCCGTTGCACGCGACTCGACCGTACCGCGTGCCCTGAGCGACGCCGGTGACATCAGGGCGACACGCGCCAGAGCGCGTCCATGGGCAGCGCTCTGATCTTGCCGCCCAACGAGAGCATCTGCGGGCCGGTGTTATAGGACACAGCCTGCGACGAATTTGTCACCGACATGGTTGGCCAGGTTCCGCAGTCCGGCCAGGTCTTCGGTTCGGATGGTCGCGCCTGCTTTCATTTCCACATGGACGGTTACGCCGGGGCGGACCACTCGGGGAACAGGAGGCTGAGGAGCACGCCGTCGGCGAAGGCGCCGTTGATCCAGGCGGTGTCACGGGTGGTTCCCTCGAGCACGAAGCCGGCCTGGGTGGCGGCGCCGATCATCGCGTGGTTGTCGGCCAGGGTGCTGATGACCAGCCGATGCAGCCCGCGGACCGCGAAGCCGTAATGGCAAAGCACGCGCACGACGTCGGTGCCCAGGTGACGGCCGCGGAAGGCCGGGCGCAGCACCAGGCCGATCTCGGCGTGCCTGTTGTGCAGGTCGATGCCGGACACCACCGCCTCCCCGGCCAGGTCGCCGGTGGCCAGCTCCACGACGGAAAAGCGGACCACGGTCTGGGGGTCCACCCCCTGGCGGTAGGGAGAGTCGGGGGCACCGGGCGCCACCGGCAACCAGGGACGGCCGGTGGCCCGCACCCGGGTCTCGACGTCGGGCAGCAGTTCAGTCTCGAAGACCTTGATGTCGCTGTCTTGCAGGGCGCGCAGCCCGGTCAGCCGTCCGCGTAGCACTCGGCCGTTCTTAGCCGGCGACGGCTCTGCTGGCAAGACCTAAGCTGGCAAGCGCGGATCCTGGCTCAGGAGGGCGAGCCACGGTCCGTTAGGTCAAAAAAAGAATTGAGGATCTTGGCGAATTCCGCGGGCCTTTCGGCGAAGCACAGATGGGAGGCGTCCTCGATGGT
>Ga0335075_10001035_pt1 | contig 46913 bp, 41 predicted proteins | sample Lox_Sample_24_FD_206723 | JGI IMG/M metagenome (GOLD analysis project Ga0335075, IMG submission 206723) | Soil microbial communities from Loxahatchee National Wildlife Refuge, Florida, United States - Lox_Sample_2.4 | ecosystem: Environmental > Terrestrial > Soil > Wetlands | place: USA... | reverse complement strand
ATCAGGCACCCATCGTCTCGAGCATCCGGTCCAGCGATGGAACGCATGTCCTGCAGCTGACCGAGCCCAACTCGGTGGCTGCCACCCTGTCGGCCGCTGAGGTCAGCGCGCTGCGGAGTAATCCGGCCGTCGCTGAGGTCATCCCGGATGCAGAAATCCGGGTAGCGCCAGCAAATCCAGTGCCAGTGCCGAGGGCGACCAACATCGCAAAAAACAGCGGCTCAGGGCCTGATAGCTGCCCGTTCAACCCCGCCGGGCCGTCCAAGCCACTCGAAGAGCCAGAAGCGGACGCTGACATTCATGCCTCGGACGGCAATCCGGGCGCGCCGCACGAGGGCAATTCCGTCGCGACTGGCACCGGAGTGATTGTCGCGAACGAAGGCATGAACGAACTGGCGGGCAACCCGAACTTCACCCGTCCGGACGGGTCGCACGTCGTCATCGATGCGCCGGACTACACCGCAGACGACAGTAACGACGAGTTCTACGGCGACGCATCATCCATTGCCGCGCAGGGCACAGTCACCTACCAGTACGCGGGCGCGCTGCCGAACGCTACCGACCCGATTCCGCCGGGCTGCACGTTCTACATCGAGGGCGACGCTCCGGGTGCTTCCCTGATTGACCTGTCCAACACGCCGTACGACCCCGCGGTGCAGCGCCTGGCGCAGGTCGTCTCGGGAGTCGATAACGCCGTCTCCAACGGCGCAGATGTCATCTCCGAGTCCTTCGGCGCCCAGTACGTGCCGGGAACGGCGGATGCTACGTACTTCGAGTCGGTCGATAACGCCGCCGTCGCCGCAGGCGTCACTGTCGTGGCCTCAGCGGGCGACAGCGGGGACTCAGGCACCGTGCTCGCGCCTGCCTCCGACCCGAATGTCATAGCCGCGGCCGCAGTCGACAACTTCCGCCTGACAGCGATGGACTACGGCTACAAGCGCTACGTCGACAACAACATGGCGGCGCTGTCGTCAGCCGGCACCGCGCCCACAAACAAGACCGTCGACCTGAGCGCACCGGGCTGGTTCGGCGGTGAGGCGGCATGCGCAGACGGCAGCGGTGGCTGCCCGCCGAACTACCCGACCGAGTCAATGCGCGGAACGAGCGAGTCTGCGCCGCTGATCGCCGGTGCCGCAGCCGATGTGATCCAGGCCTACCGCGATACCCACAACGGCGCCAGCCCGACTCCGCAGCTGGTGAAGGAGATCCTTACCGGCACGGCGACCGACATCGACGCGCCAGCCGACCAGCAGGGATCGGGACTGCTGAATGTCTACGCCGGGGTGAAGGCTGCGCAGGAGTTGCCTGGCACCACGCTGCAGGGCAGCAACGGCTCCAGCGCCTTGATCCCGTCGCCGTCGCAGCTGGATCTGACCGGCAACGGCGGGCAGGTGACGAGCCAGAGCGTCGGCCTGACCAATGCCAGCAGCTCGCCGGTGGTCGTGACTGGCAGCTACCGGGAGATCGGCCCGCAGTTCCGGCTCGGCAAGGTTGTGACAGAGAACGTCAGCGCACCGAGCGCCAGCCTGCCGGTACCGGAGGCAGGCGCCACAGCGGCCAGCCCGATCACGTTTAACGTGCCGCCGCACCTCGGTCGTCTGGACGTTGACATGATCTGGCCCGACCCCACCAATGGCAACAGGCTGCAGGTGGTTCTGTTCAATCCGCAGGGCGCGCTGGTCCAGCAGTCCTACGACGACGGTGGCCTGGCGACGGCCAGGCGCCCTGCCTCGATACCCAACATCCAGCACATCGAGGTCTCTGCGCCGAAGCCCGGCCGGTGGACTGCAGAGATCCTCTGGGGTGGCATCGACCAGGACCTGTCGCTACCGCCGATCGCGCCGGGCACCTATACCGGGCCGATGTCCTTCAGGGTGTCTGGGCAGGACTGGATCACGACCCCTGCGTCCCGGCCGGTGGTCATCCCAGCGCACTCCAGCGCCTCGGTTCCGCTGCAGGTGACCTTGCCGTCAAGCCCCGGCGACCATCCGGAGTCGGTGCAGTTCACTGCTACCGGCCTGGGCCGAAATGGCAATGGCACAGTCGCCGCGACCTCGGTGCCGGTCGCCCGCCGGACCCTGATCCCGTCCTCCGGAGGCTCGTTCCAGACGGTGATCACCAGCACCGTCGGGCGGAGCATTGGCCAGGTGAACACTTACAACATCGATGTTCGTGCCGGGCTGTCAGCGCTCACGCTGAGCTGTCAGACCGCAGACGTCGGCGCGGACAACACGATCAGCTACTACCTCGTGAGCCCTACCGGCACCGTGGCCGCCAGGGGAACCACGCCCGATTCCACCGGAACATCACCGGGCACAGTGACCCTCACCACAGCGGACCCGGCGACGGGCACCTGGGAGATCGACGTCGAGCTCGGGCTGACCGAGAGCGGCAACGAGTTCACTCAGGCCGTCGACTGCACAGTGGCTGATAGCGGGTGACCCGCCGCTACCGGCCACACCGAGGCCGGTCGCGAATGCCGCGGTGCCGCCCCTCAGGGTGGCACCGCGGCAGGCTGTGTGATTGGCCTACGGCGCGCCTTCTGGGGGAGCAGAACGAGCTCAGTGGGCTGCGCACAACGGCTGGTAGTGGGTCATATCGGTGGAGTAGGCCCGACCGGTGTGCGGGTCGCGCTGCTCGTTCGGGTCGAGCCCGTCGTAGCTCCGGTGAGTAGCGGGCGCGCCGCACACAGCGCATGCTCTGATGAGCGCGGTGTTGCCTCTGGTGCCCTCGACCTCGTTGCGTCGCACCCGAATCACGATCATGACCACGAATGCGGCGACGTGAATCAGCGTGATCAGAACGATCAACGTGGTCAGGCTGCTCACTTCGCTCTCCCCTCCGCCTGTTACAAGCCGCGGTCGCGCGGATTTCGTCCAGCTTCGGGGCGCGATCTACGTCACAAGCAGCGCTCAGTAGCTGTCGAGAAAGGCCTTGACCTCGGGGCCAGCGAATTGAGCACCGTACCCGGCGTCGACCACGAGACAGGCGACGGCGACGTCCCTTGACGGCTCGAAGGCGATAAACCAGCTGTTGGGCTGTCCCTGCTTGTCGACGTCAGCGGTGCCGGTCTTGGCATAAACACCCGGGCCGAACCCGATCGGAGCAGCAGTGCCGCTAGTGACCACAGCCCGCATCATCTCTTTCAGCCAGACGTCGGTCTCGGCGGGAAGCGGCCTGGCAGTCACCAGCGGAGCTCCCTGTGCCAGGTAAGGCTGCCGGAACCTGCCGCTGTCGATGGTGGCGGCAACTGACGCCATAGCCAGCGGTGAGGCGGTCAGCTCACCTTCGCCGAAATCTTCCTGTGCCAGTTCAGAGCCAGATGCCGACCGCGGGGCGTTGAAATACTCTGCGGATTCGCTGCCGATGCCGATGTCCCAGTTCCGGTCCAGGCCGTAATACTTTCTGGCCGTCTCAGCCAGTCGACCGTTGGTCAGATGCATCCACTGCGTACTGAAGGCGTTGTTGCAGGACTGAGCAAAGTCAGTGATGAACGGCGTCGAGGCCGGCTCGGACTCGCCCTTGTCGTTGTGGTACGTGATCCCCTGGATCGTGAACGTCTTCGGGCATTCAACGGGGGTCTGAGGGTTGAGCACCCCCTCGGTGAAGAGCGCAGTCGAGGTGATGGTCTTCATTGTGGAGCCGGGTGCCACGCGCGCAGTGAGCGCATAGTCGTTGAATTCGGCATTGTTGGCCACGGCAAGGATCTTGCCCGTCGATGGCTGGATGACGACCATCGAGCTGTTCTTGTGCGCGGCGACGGCAGCCTGGGCGGCGTGCTCCGCAGCCGGGTCGATCGTTGTGGCAAGGCCGGCGACGTTCATGGGCGCGACGATGACGGCCTTGGTACGGCCAAGCAGCTTGCCCGTTGACTTCTGAATCTCGACGTTCAGGCCCGGGGATCCGTGCCCAGGCGGCGCGCCTGCTTCCAGGCCGGCCGAGATGTTGTTCAGTCCTGCGTCGCCATAGCCAGTCAGGCTGTTGCCGCTAGCGTCGTTGACCGACGTGACGCGCGGGGCGACCGGGACAGCATCCAGGTGGGTGGACGTGGTGAGGTTCGGAGCAAGATCGTCGGGCAGCCAGGCGACGTACCAGTACTGACCCTGCTTCTCGCGATAGGTTACAAGCGTTGCGTGGTAGCGCCAGGTTCCGCTGACCGTCGTCCCGCCGTACGGCGCCGCGACAGTGGCACTAGCCGCGTAGGTGACCGTCCCTCGAGGGTTCGCCGAGTTCGGCGAGACCCCTTTCGCCGACCCCGCGACGCTGGTGAGTCTGCTGAGGTGGAGGTCGGTCTTGAAGGCCGTAAGTGCGGCCTTGGCGGCAGCCGGATGATTGGTGTAGTTGGCTGCCTGCTGAAGGTGGCCAGTCTGCCAGGCCCGCAGGAACGCTCGGGCTGTCTGCTGCGCGTCCTGGCTATTCGATGAGCCCGTCGGCAGGAAGCCGGTGGCCTGCCTGGGCACGCCTCTCGGCAGCACCAGCAGGGCAACGACCACCGCTGCCGCTGCCACCACCGCGGCTAGCACATACGGAAGCTTTCGCCGCTTCTGGCCTCGGCCCCCGTGCCGACCGTGTGGTGGCTGCTGCAGAGCAGTCGGCGGCTCGTGCTCACCGGTCGGTGGGCGCTGCTCGTAGGTCGGCCAGCGTTGGTCGTAGCTCGGCCGGCCCCGCTCGTAGCTTGGCCGGCCCCGCTCGTAGCTTGGCCGGCGCTGGTCGTAGCTTGGCCGGCCCTGGTTGTAGCTCGGCCCGCCCTCGTGGGTCGGCTGGCCCGGCTCGTAGGTCGGCTGCTCCAGGGCTGCCTCGGGCCGGGGGCGGAACCACGAGTCCCACCCACTATCTTCCGAACTGCCGCTCACCTCAGCGACCGTACCTACTGTCCTGATTGCTGGCCAAATCATTCACCGAATTGCTGGCGCACGGAGCCCACGTATAGAACATCGTACGTGCTTTGTCTGTTTTGTCGATTATTGGATGGCGGTCTAGGCCTTTGGTCGCGGCCGCTCCTTGACGCCGGCCGCCAGCAGATCCACCATTTCAGCGATCCGGGCAGCCCGAACCTCGGGCCGGCGGGTTGTCGCATCGATCCAGCGCAGGTAGGCCTTGCGGTAGAACTGGGCCAGTGTGTCGAAGAACGCAGCAGCTGCCGGATTGGCCTCAAGGGCCAAGGCGATGTCGTCGGCTAGATCCTGCCGCTGCGGTCCTTCTGGCTCCAGTTCGACAAGCACCTCGTCGCCGACTTCGACGCCCTGACCCAGCATCCACTTCGGGTTGATGGTGAACACCCATTGGCTGCCATCGAGCGTGATCCTGCCGCGCATTCTGCGCCCGCAGCTGCCCTCGGCGACCGGCTGGATCGTCCCGCCGACAGGGTGGAAAGCCTTAGCACCCCAGGCCTGATCCGGGTCGAACGGAACTGCGATGACAGCCCGGCCACTGGAATCACAGGTGACCCGAGCACCAAACCGCTGCACGCGCATGAGCCTCATCGTGGCACCACGAAGCCAAGCCGGAACACCCGGTCTCGAGGACGGACGATCTGCCAGAAGTTGAGTGGCCTGCCAGCGGGCCGCGGCCGCTGCGGCCGCGGCCGACCCGCCTGGCAGTCCGCCAGCGGAGCCGAGCGAAGCGCCTGCCGTCCCGCGAGCTGAGCTGCCGGCTCGCCACGCCCGGCAGTCCCCGTTTCGCCGCTCAGGCCCCCGCGCGCCGTAGGACAGGCAGCTAATGGAGGTTGTGGATCAGATGGTTGCGCACCTCGTTCTCATGTGCGAACACGATCACACCGACGATGCCCAAGACGATCGTTGCCAATACTCCCGCAACCGCCAGGACCGCAAGCGTGACGAGGGCGGTCCGTGCCTGGCGAAGGTACAGCAAGGCCAGGTCTTCCTGGGTGAATGCTTCGAACTCGCCGCGTGGCGTTTTAGCCTTCTCGCTCCTTCGGGCTAGTGGTCTGCCCAGGAGTATGGCGCTCATTGCCGCGATCTGCCGCCAGGAGCCGACCGGGCTAACCGGCCCGAGAGCCTCTGATGATCACCACTGGGCACGGGGCGTGTTGCACGCAATGCTGACTCACCGAGCCCAGAAGCGCCCCGGCAAACCCGGCATGCCCGCGGCTGCCGAGGACTAGCAGGTCTGCTCTCGCAGCGCCGTCGATCAGCACCTGGGCCGCGTTGCCGCGCTTGACAACCGGGTTGACCTTGACTGTGCTGTGCGCGCTTACCTCGCGCACGCTAGTGCTCAGCACGTTCGCCGCGAACTCGCCGAAGGCCGCTTGTTCGAGCACGGCGACCGGCCCGTGCGGCATGCCGCCAATCACGACCGGGTCATGCCACGCGATGACCGCGTCGACCGATGCCCCTGTCAGCTCGGCCTGTCGCATCGCCCAGGCCAGGGCCTCCTGCGATGGCGGTGATCCGTCTACGCCCACGACAATCCGATGCCCGTTGCCTGTTGCCTCGCTCATGTCCCTCCCCCGTCGCGCATGGGCCGCGCCGCTTAAGCCAGGTGCACGTACTCGTAGTCGAACGGCTTGCCGTTAATGCCGTTGCGTGGCGGCGCGATCCAGGCAGCGATCTTGCCGCGCTCGTGCACCGGCTGCATCAGCGAGCGGACGAACGTCTTATCCACGTCGGTCGGGAGCCACTGGCTCTGGCGGCGCTGCCACTCGTCGGCTGACAGGATCTCCCCGTCTGGCGAGGCCTCGATGCCGGCAAACGCCCCGACTTTCCGGTTGAACGCGAGGTGCGGCAGCTTCAGCCGCTGCGGCAGCCCGGCCTCGGCGAGAATCTTGTTCCACCGATTGACGCCGCTCTGGCAGTCTGCGGTGTACTCCCGGCGAAGGTCGGTGTTCAGCCCGGTCAGCGCCGCCACCTCGGCCTGCCCGATCTCTCCGTCCACGAGCGTGTCTACGAACATGCCGTCATTCGTGAGCTTGTGATCGTCTTTCCGCCGGCCCTCGAGCCATCTGCCCTTGAGCCCGGCGCTGTAGTAGTTGGCCACGTTGGTCGAGGTCTCCCCGCCGAACAGGTCCAGCGAAACCGAGTAGTGGAAGTTCAGGTACTTCTGGATCACTTCCAGCGGGATCGCCCCGCGTGCCGCGACCGCTGCGGCGTCGTCGGTGTCGTTCTCCGCCATCAGCTGTGCGGTCCGCTCCACCACCCGGTCGAGGCCGGTGGTGCCGACGAACATGTGGTGCGCCTCTTCCTTGAGCATGAACTCGCAGGTCCGCGACAGCGGATCGAACGCCGACTCCTTAAGGGTGCCGAGCTGGTACTTGCCGTCTCGGTCGGTGAAGTACGTGAACATGAAGAACGACAGCCAGTCCGGCGTTTCCTCATTGAAGGCGCCGAGGATGCGCGGCGACTCGGCGCTGCCGGAATTGCGGCGCAGCAGGTCCTCTGCCTCCTCCCGGCCATCACGACCGAAATACGCGTGCAGCAGGTACACCATCGCCCACAGGTGCCTGCCTTCCTCGACATTGACCTGGAACAGGTTGCGCAGGTCATACAGGCTTGGTGCGGTAGCGCCGAGGTTGCGCTGCTGCTCTACCGAGGCGGGCTCGGTGTCTCCCTGGATTACGATCAGCCGTCGCAGCTCGGATCGGTATTCACCCGGCACCTGCTGCCAGGCCGGCTCGCCGATGTGCTGGCCGAAGCCGATCTGCCGGTCCGGGTCGCGCTCGGCCAGGAAGATTCCCCACCGGTAGTCGCGCATGGCGACGTGACCAAAGTGGGCCCAGCCCTCGCGGCCGACGTTCACCGCCGTCCGCAGGTAGACATCCTGCGTGGGCAGCGCCGGACCCATCTCTTGCCACCAGGAGAGGAAGTTGGGCTGCCAGGACTCCAGCGCCCGCTGCAGCCGGCGATCCTCCTGCAAGCCGACGTTGTTCGGGATCTTCTCGGTGTAGTCGGCACTCGTGCCGCTGCCGGTAGACGCTGAGGTCATGGCTCAGACTCGCTTCCTGTCGAAATCCGCCCGCTGCCCGGTGCCGTAGCGGCGGAGCGCCCCGTCCTGGCCGGCCGCGTTCGGACGGTTGAAGATCCAGTTCTGCCAGGCAGTCAGCCGGCCGAAGATCTTCGTCTCCATCGTCTCGGGGCCGGCGAACCGGTAGTTGGCCTCCAGCCCGGTCAGCGCGTCGGGGCTGAAGCTCGCGCGCTCCTCGGTAGCGAGCCGGATCTCGTCCTCCCAGTCGATGTCGTCGGGCGCGAACGTCACCAAGCCAAACTCCTCCGCCGCGGCGGCATCCAGCGGCTCGCCGGCCCGCTTCACCGCCGTTGCCAGGCCCTCCGAGTCGCCGCAGTAGCGGCTCTGCAGGCGGCTGAGGCCGTTGCCCATCGGCAGCGCGCCCAGATTCGCCGTTCCGACCACAATCATGGCCGGAACGGGCTCGGCGGGCAGACTGCCGTCAACAGCCTCGCCGTCGTCGAAGAGGCCGGCCAGCATGAACGAGCGGTCCGCCGCCAGCGCCAGCTCTAGGAGCGACCCGCCGAAGCAGCTTCCCGGCTCGATGAGCGCGATCAGGCTCCGGCTGGTCACGTCCAGCCGTTTCAGCGTCCGCTTGTAGTAATGCACGATCTCGTTGGCCAGCCAGTCATCGGCGTTACTGAGGACCAACTCGTCGTAGCCCAGCACGCGGTCGGAGCTGCCGCTGGTGCGCAGCACCCAGGTCCCCAGCTCCGGCTCGTTGGTGCGCAGGTCCAGGATCAGGTCGTCGAGCTCACGCGTCATGGCCAGCGGCCAGAATTCGGCCCCCTCAGCATGCATGTGCGCGACGTCGGCCGGGGCGTCGGTATCCGGCCCGCGGACCGTGATCTCAGCCGTACCAGCCTCCCGGTCGAGCCGGGCAGTAACCCAGCGGTAGCTGATCTCGCCGATTGTCGCCTTGCCGCCCAGGCTGCGCTCTTTTGCCAGTGGCGTCAGCTCGACCCCAGCCTCAGCCGACCCGGCAGCGCGTCGCGAGCATGCCGCGAGCTCAGCCGCGCGCTCCGCCACAGTCTGGGTCCAGGACGGCCGCGGTACCACCTCGTCGACCAGCCGCCACTGCACGGCTTTCCGGCCGCCTACTCCCTCGGCTCTGGTCGCGAAATAGTCAGCGAGATCGCGACGGACCCGGCGCTTGTCTGTGACCCTCGTCAACCCTCCGGTGCCGGGCAGAACGCCGAGCAGCGGTAGTTCGGGCAGCGAGACCACCGATGAGCGATCATCGACCAGCATGATGTGCTCGCAGGCCAGGGCCAGCTCATAGCCGCCGCCGGAGGCTGTGCCATTGAGCGCGGCGAGGTAAATCTGCCCGGAGTTGCTGCTAGCGTCCTCCATGCCGTTGCGCGTTTCGTTGGTGAACTTGCAGAAGTTCACCTTCCAGCCGTGCGCGGATCCCGCCAGCATCTTGATGTTGGCGCCTGCGCAGAAAATCTTGTCCTTGCCGCTGGTCACGACGACCGCGCGGACCTCTGGATGCTCGAAGCGCAAGCGCTGGACCGCGTCGTACAACTCGATGTCGACGCCGAGATCGTAGGAGTTCAGCTTCAGTTCATAGCCCGGCACAAGCCCGCCGTCCTCGGCCACGTCCAGGGTCAGCGTGGCCACCGGGGGTTCGATCGCTAGCCGCCAGTGCCGGTAGTGATCGGGCTCAGCCCGGAACTCGACCGGACCCTGATCGGCCCCGGCGCTGCCGGCGGCCGCATCCTGAGCTGCCGTTAGCTGCCTCATCGGCACGTCTCCACGGGAATCTCGGGAATCCTGCCCGCACCACACCATTGTTCTACACTGATCGGTGGGTGCGTCAAGAGAACGTAGCATATTGTGTGTCGCGCACCAGCCGGAGCCAGTACGTTGCGCTCCCGCGAGAGAACGACTCAGGACGGCCGATACCAAGACGAGTGAGGACATGTCCGCCGCAGCAGAGCCGGATGCCGGAGCCGTCAGCCCAGCGATGTCTCGTCGTCACGCGGCGGGCGCCGCCAGCGCACGCGGCCTGCTCTTCACAATCCTGGGCGAGTACGTGCTGCCTGCTGGCGGCCGGGCCTGGACGTCGGCGGTGATCGAGACCATGGGCCGGGTTGGCGTGGAGGAAAAGGCGACCCGGCAGGCGCTGATGCGGACTGCTGCTGACGGTTGGCTGACCGCGGAGCGGGTCGGGCGGCGGACGAGATGGCGGCTGACGCCGAGCGCCGATCGGCTGCTCATCGAGGGGACCGAGAGGATCTACGGCTTCGGCGCACACCGATCCGGCTGGGATGGCAGGTGGCTGCTCGTGCTGGCCCGGGCGGCTGAGCCCGAGCGGGCGGCGCGTCATCTCCTGCGCAGTCGTCTGACCTGGGCCGGCTTCGGCAGTCCGGCGCCGGGTGTCTGGATCAGCACGCATGCTGAGCGGCGCGGGGAGGTCGAGGAAGTGCTAACCGAAGCCGGGCTGTCGGGCGAGGCTCAGGTCTTCGATGGCTCACACGTCAGCGGGGGCATCGCCGCAATGGTTGGCCAGGCCTGGGACCTGCGCGCGGTCGCAGACCAGTACGGCGACTTCATCGCGGCGTTTGCCAACTCCAGGGCGCGCGATCCGCTGGCGGCGACAATCGAGCTCGTTCACGCCTGGCGGCGCTTCCCGTGGACCGATCCGGACCTGCCGTCACAGCTGCTGCCGCCGCAATGGATCGGAGTCCGCGCCGCGGCGCTCTTCCGGCGCCGCCACGCGCACTGGGCGCCGCCGGCGACACGCGCCTGGCAGGAACTGTCCGGGCCCCGTGATTAGCCAGCCTCTGTGGTGAGAGCGCTCAGGCCCTGCAGGTCGACGCAGTTCACCTCGCCCCGCTTGATCACCACAAGCAGGATCGCCGTGCACGTCCGGCAGCGCACGACCGTGCCCATGGCATTGAGGTAAACAAGCGTCTCGGCAAGCTGTGCTGTGGCGCCGCAACTCGCGCAGGTGCCGACTGCGGCTGTCATCTCTGTGCCGAACACCTCGCGCAGCTGACCGCCAATCGCATTCCCGTCCAGAGTTCTGTCGCTCAGCTGCGTCTCGTCGAATGCCGTCACCCAGTCGCCCCCGTTCCGCCGTACCGTTCGGTCTTGATCCGCTCCGGCGGATAACCGAAGTCCACCAGTGCAGCGGCTACCGTCTCCACGAAGGCTGTTGGCCCGCATACGAAGGCAAGCGGACGCCGGCTGACCGGCCAGGCAGCCTCGCCCAGCAGCGCCGGGGTCACCCGACCGGAGTGCCCGGTCCAGCCGGACGGCTGCTGCCGGGTCAGGGTGTAGATCACCTCGACGCCGTCGCCGGGGTGGTCAAGCTCGGCGCGGTAAATCACATCTGGCAGCGACCGGGCGGAGTACAGCAGCCGGAACGGCACAGCACTGCCGATCGCAGCCCGGTGCCGCAGGATCGAGCGGAACGGGACGACGCCTGAACCTCCGGCCACCAGTAGCACCGGCGGCTCGGCTTCATTGCCATCCCAGACGAAGTACCCCCCAATGGGCCCGCGCACCTCGATTTCGTCGCCAGCTCGCAGTTCCTCGGTCAGGTACGGCGAGACCTCACCGTCTTCGAGCCGCTCGACGGTGACCATGACGGGCTCACCGGGCGCCGACGCGATCGAGTACGAACGCTCCGCCACATACCCGTCATCTGCCGTCAGCCTGATGTCAAGGTGCTGGCCGGCTTGGTGACCGGCCCAGCCTGGCACGGCGAGGTCGATGGTGCGCACCGACGCTGTCTCCGGACGCAGCGATTCGACAGTGGCGACCTGCCAGGTCAGTCTCCCGCGTACCGCTGTTCCCGCCATGGATCTCCGTAGTTGTTGTAGCCGTAACGTTCCCAGAAACCAGGCTCGTCGACGTCCAGCAGTTCCAGGCCGCGCACCCACTTGGCGCTCTTCCAGAAATACAGGTGCGGTACGAGCAGCCGAGCCGGGCCGCCATGCTCGGGCTGCAACGGCGAACCGTCGTAGCCGTAGGCAAGCCACGCCTGGCCGCCGGTGACGTCGCCCAACGGCAAGTTGGTGGTGTATCCGCCGTCGCAGAACGCGAGCACGTACCTGGCCTGGTGCTCGACCTGCGCCAGAAGCGTGTCAATCGACACCGCCTGCCAGCGGGTGTCGAGCTTGGACCAGCGCGTCACGCAGTGGATGTCGGCGGTGACATCCTCTTCGGGAAGATCGCGGATCTCAGCCCAGCTCCACGACTTGCTCGTGTCGCCGCCCTGGCGGATCGAGAACGTCCACTTCTCCAGCGGCGTATGCGGCGTGGGCCCAGCCGACAAAACCGGAAAGTCGTCAGTAAGGTACTGGCCGGGCGGCACCCGGCCCGCGTCGCCCGCGGCCTCCCGGCGGCGGCCATGGAAGCCGCGCGATATTGGACTCATCCAGACATCATCTCGCGCTGGCCTTGGTGCAACCACGCGGCCTCCGCGGTAGCTGTGCTAACTCGGTGCGTCCACCATGGCCATGAGCGTGGTCACTGTCGCCCAGTTGCGAGCCGTGCCGACAGCACGCTGGCGCGAGCTAAGTAGCCGGGCGGCCAGATCACTCCGGCCGAAGCCGCTCGGGGTGTGCAGGTACAGCGTGCATCCGACAAAGGCAGCATCGTCGTCGTGGCCGGCTTGCCTCGCTTGCTGCACGGCATCAGCCACTGCGGCGACATCAGCGGGATCCGGCACGTCGCGGCGGAATACCGCGTGCAGGCACCTGGGGTTCGCCTCCGCCGGGAACGGGTTGCTCGCGATCACCTGTGCCAGTTCGGCGGCGGAGATCACCACGACCGCCGGCCGGACCCCGAGCCGGGCCGCGATCTCCAGCTCCAGAGCCTCGGCCAGCTTGGCCGGGTCGGCCTCGGCCGTGCCGAACAGCAGGTTGCCGCTCTGGATATAGGTCGCGACGTCGTCATAGCCGAGCCCGGTTGCAAGATCGCGGAGGTCGGACATCGCCACCTTGTTATGACCGCCGACGTTGATGCCCCGCAGCAGGGCCAGGTACCTGGGCATATAGCCGCACTATAACGTCCCGGCTCCGCCTCCGGCCTTGCCGCGGGACCAGCTGAGAACTAACGTCTGGACCCATGTCCGGACAAGGCGCGACAGAGCAGCTCAAGGCCGACCCGGCCGCGGATCCGGGCGCAGCGCAGTGGGAGACCGACTGGAGCCCCAGTCGCGAGCGGACGGCACTCGGCGAGGCGCTTCGCCGGCTGCTGGACGTCGTGGTGCAGACCGGGGCCAGTCCGGCAGAGCTGCGGGCTGCAGCCAACGTGATCGACTCGGTGACCGCCAGCCTCGCGGGCCCGGTGGTGCGCGCCGACATGGCGATCGACAGGGATTCGTACCGATCTCACCTGAGCCTAGTCGGCGGGCTGTCGCACCCGGCCGCACCGCAGATCGTGCTCGAGCCAACAGGGAACGGCGTGACCGGCCAGGTCACCGTCGGGACGGTCTTCCAGGGCGGCCCCGGCCTGGTCCATGGCGGCGTCCTGGCACTGCTTATCGATCACGCGATGGGTTGCGTCGCGGCCGGCCCGGAACGGCCTGCCATGACCGTCCAGCTCAGCCTGCGTTACCGGCGGCCTACGCCGATCGGCGTGCCGCTGACCGTGACTGCACAGCTGGGCCGGGTAGAAGGCCGCAAGCTCCACCTGTCAGCGACGATCAGCGCCGCCGGTCAGGTCACCGTGGAGGCCGATGCGGTCTTCCTGACGCTCACCACCGAGAACCTCGAGAGCGTTTTCGCACGCGAGCGGCCTGCTGAGGGCTATGCCGCGGAACGCTAACCACTCCGCTGCGCCATCCAGCCACGATGCCGCGCGCGTGACGCTTTCTTCCAGACCTTGACCGCCCGTTGCTGTAGCCGTTCGCCCGTGCAGGCGTCGCGCCCGTAGAACAAGCCGTAGCTGAAGGCGCTCTCGCCGGCCAGGTGCGCTGCCACCCCAAGCTTGCGGCTGATCTGACGCCCTACCACGGTGTCCTGGTGGTCTCCGAGCACCGACTGCAGCTTCTTCATCCGCCGGGCGAGCTGGGCCGCCTCCATGCCCAGGACCGGGCTCACGGCCTCCGCCACGTAGCGAGTCTGCTTCGCCCCCTTGCGTGCTTGATGCAACGCAGCATCCCGCTCGCGCCCCGCGGACGCCCGCAGCGCGGAACGCATCCGGCGCCGTGTCTTGCGGTAGCTACGGAACGCAGCCACCGGGAGCGCCTTGCCGGCCGGGATGCAAGCTTCGTCACCGGCCGGCGGGTCGGCGATCAGCCGATCAAGCTCGTCGAGCAGTGCCTCATAGCGCGCAGACTTGAGCGCCGCGGCCACCGCCGCCAGGCTGTTGGCTCTGGTCTTGCCCGAATATGCCTGGATCCTTGACTGCACCGGGCCGAGGAGTTGTTCGATGTCGGTCTGCTGCACATGCTGGTCCAGCCGCGCGGCCTGGACCTCTGCGTCGCGCGCCTCGCCAAGTATGCTGCCCAGCCACTGCAGTTCGCTGGCCAGATGCTCGGTGCCTGCCCGGTTGACGACAGCGCCAAAGGACCGCAGTGTGCTGCGGAGTCGGCGGGTAGCCACGCGTATCTGGTGCACCGAGTCGGGCTGCGACCGGCGCACTTTGGGGTCGACCGCGAGTAGCGCCTCAACCTGAGCGCTCAGGTAGGCCCGTACGACATCGCCGGCCGTCGATGAAGAGTCGAGCTCAGGTGGGCTGACGAGCCGCTGGCGGGTTTGCCGCTCCAGCCGGGCGCTCAGCACTCGCTCGAGCTTGGCAGACCGCGCGGACCGCCGGAGTCCTGCCCGCCGCAGCACCTTATCTGCCGCAGTGAGCAACTCGCTCCCGCCGCCAGTCAGCTCGACTTCGATCTCGCGCCATTGTGCTGCCGGCTGGTGATCGGGCGCTATCAGCGCGGTGACACGGTCATCGGCAAGCTCCGCGAGGGACTCGCCGCCCGCACTGACCAGCGTCGTCACCTGACGGGTCGTAGCGATGGTGGCCACGAGTGCCAGCGGCGCGCCGCGGGTCCGGGCTCGGACGAGGTCTGCGAGCTCGCGCGGCGGAGCGGCCTGGTCCAGCGGCAGCCTGATTTCTTCGCGGCTGTCCGGCGCTTCGGGGCCGACTGGGAGTTTCAGGTGCCAGCCTTCGTCGCTGCCGCCCCGGCGACGCCGCAGTGTTATGCCAGCCCGCAGCAGGCGAAGATCCTCAGTGTCGTAGTACTCGGCGTCCAGTTGCTGCTCCTGTGGCCCCTGACTTGCCGCTACTCCCGGCAGTGCTGCCAGCGACGGCAGCACCACGCCCGCAGTCGCGTCGTACTTGGTCTCTGTCTCGTGAACACTCACAGCCATTTTTCGTGCTTACCCCGCTATGCCCGCCCGATGCGCATCGGTACCAACCAGCAGCTACCGCGTACTCGCCAGGTCCGGCTCTCCACGCGATCTTCACATTGATCCTCTCGGCGCTTCACACCGGAGATGTTGCCTAGGGAAAGCACCCCGAAAGGATCGAATCTCATGGACACCGGATACCGATCAGCCCGCCATCTGGCAGGCCGCCGCACGTGGAGAACACCGAAGCCGGGCCTCCCGGACGTGACCGGCCTGCTAGCCAGCCAGCAGTTCCCCGGACTGCCGTCCGGAGCGGCGGACCGGATAAGGCAGGCCCTCGCGGCGGAATCTGTCAACCGCGCCGAAGCGGCTGCCCGGGAGACCCACGCCCCGGTCCGGGTGCCACGCCCGCGAACTGGCAAGGAACTCCCTCCGCTGACCCACGTCATTCCCCGCCCCAGGCAGGCCGCACCATCAGCAGCTTGAGGATCGGCGCCAGCCGATCCGGCGAACTGCTTGGGCGGTCTTCGGGAGGCTTGGGGAGTCGCCGAGGGTCTGGGGGGTCCCAGACGGCTTTGGGGGCCGCCGAGGGTTCTGGGAGGTCCCAGAGGGCTTGGGGGGTCGTCGGGGGTGTTCGCCCGACTGTAGGGGTGTCGCCCGGCTGTCAGGCCAGCGGCAGGGACAGCGTCATCTGAGTTCCGCGTTCAGGCTCGCTGGCTGCGGTGAGCGTGCCACCATGCGCTCGGGTGAGTTCCGCCGCGATGGCCAGGCCGATGCCACTGCCCGATGTGCCCAGCGCCTGCTGACCGCGCCAGAACCGGTCGAAGATACGGGGCAGGTCAGCGGCCGGGATGCCGGGTCCGGTGTCGGTGACGTGCAAGACGGCCCGGCTGTCAGCCCGCCCGCAGTCGATCGTGACGTTCCCGCCGGCGGGGGTGTACTTCAGCGCATTGGTCAGCAGGTTCGTGACGACATGAGGTAGCCATCGTGAATCGGCCAGGATCGGTGCCGGCCGGATGTTCCGCGCCAGCGTGAGGCCCGCAGCATCAAACTGCGCCGCCAGACTGTCGGCAGCCGTGGCGGCAATGTCGGCCAGGTCACACGGCTGCCGGGCCAGCTCGAGCGCCGCGGCGTCGGCTGCCGCCAGCGTCTGCAGGTCGTCCACCATCCGGGCCAGGCGGAGTACCTCATCCCGCAGCGAGCCGAGTTCGGCTCGCGATGGTTCAGCGATGCCATCCAGGAGTGCTTCGTGGCCCGCCTGCAGCACGGCAATCGGGGTCCGCAGCTCGTGCGCCAGGTCGGCGACCAGGTCGCGGCGCAGCTGCTCATCGCGGCCGAGGCGATTGGCCATCTGATCGAGGGCAGCGGCCAGCTCGCGGAACTCGCCAGGCGCGCGCAGGTTCCCCACCCGTGCATCCCGCTCGCCGCTTCCCCTGGCCCTGATCACCGCGATGACACGCGCCACCGGGCGGGCCAGGTGGCGGGCGAGGAGAAGCCCGGCCAGTAGCGCCAGCAGTGCCGCTAGGCCGGCAGCCGCTATCACTGCCCGCAACAGGGCTGCCAGCATCCCCTGGGCGGCGGCGCTGAGGCCAGTCTTGCTGAACCGGACGGTAGCGGTCCCGAGCCGTCGGCCATGCAGCACCACCGGGGCACTGACCTGCGGCACACCGCGATCCGTGGCGAAGTTACCTGAGGACGCGACCTGAGATCCGGCCGCGTCCGTGATCCGCGCGTCGGCACCGGTCCGCGCAGCAAGATCAAGAGCCGGATCGAGGTCCGCGCCCCGCCAGCTGTGGTGCTGAGTCCAGGTGGCGGCGGCAGCCGTGGCTACAGCGCTGGTCAGGTCCGCGCGTTGCTGGCGGACCAGGTTCGAGACTTCTGCCGCGGCGAACGCCACGACGAGGCCAGCCAGCAGCGCCACCGCGGCCAGGGCGACACCCAGGAAGCTCAGCGCGAGCCGCAGGCTGAGGGTGTCCCGGCCGCCTGGCGGCCGGGAACCGGGCGGGCCATCAGTCATCGCCGGCCGGGCACTTCACTGATTACGCCAGCTCACTCGGTCTCGACCTGGCGGAGGTTGGTCTTGACGAGTTCGACGAGCTCATCGCCACCGCCAGCGAGGATCGTTCGGGTCGCATACAGCGTGAACCCCGTGAGCTCGCCATAGGTCAGCTTCGGGGGCAGCGACAGCTCGTGTCGCTTAGTCCGGACATCGACCAGCGCCGGTCCGTCGTGTGCGAACGCGTCCTGCAGCGCGTCCTCGAGCAGATCGGCCCGGTCAACGTGCAGTGCGAAGAGGCCTGCGGCCGTCGCTATCTGAGCGAAATCGGGATTAATGAGGTCAGTGCCGAACGTGACGACCCCCGCGGCTTTCATCTCCAGCTCGACAAACCCCAGCGCGCCGTTGTTGAACACGACGACCTTGACCGGCAGCCGATTCTGCCGCAGCGTCAGGAGCTCGCCAAGCAGCATCGCCAGCCCGCCATCGCCGGACAGCGATACGACCTGCCGGCCCGGCTGGCTGGCTTGCGCCCCGATCGCCTGCGGCAGCGCATTCGCCATAGAACCGTGGTTGAACGAGCCGATGAGCCGGCGCCGCCCGTTCATGTGGAGGTAGCGGGCTGACCAGATGCATGGGGTGCCGACGTCCGCGGTGAAGACAGCATCCGGCGCGGCGAGTCGGTCGATGGCGTCTGCGACGAACTGCGGATGCAGTTCCACGTCCGAGCCGCGCTCGCGCGCGAGCCGCTCGAAGTGCGTCCTGACGCGGGAGTAATGCGCTGTCATCCGGTCCAGGTGCGCTCCGTCGGTCTTCGGCACCAGCAGCGGAAGTAGCCCGTCGATCGTGTCTTTCACGGTGCCAACCACTGGCACCTCGACGGCCACCCGGCGGCCGATATTCTCACCGCGGGCGTCCACCTGGACCACTGGGACGCCTTCTGGAAGGAACGGGCGATAAGGGAAATCGGTCCCGAGCATGAGCAACGTGTCGCAGTGCTCCATTGCGCGGTAACCAGAGCTGCAGCCGATGAGCCCGGTCATCCCGACGTCATATGGATTGTCGTACTCGACCTGGTCCTTGCCGCGGAAGGCGTGCACGATCGGGGCCTTCAGGGCGCCCGCAAGCTGCATCAGTTCGTCGTGCGCTCCGGCACACCCCGCGCCCGCAAGTATCGTCACGCGGCCGGCGCCGTTCAGCACGTCGGCTGCTGCCGCGAGGTTGGTATCGGTCGGGGTGACAGCAGCCGACGCCACCCGGACCGGCAGCGACGTCGCACCAGACGGTGCGTCTTCGAAGAACACGTCCCCCGGCACCACGACGACGGCGACACCGCGGCGCTGCAGCGCCGCGCGCATGGCGATCTGAAGCACTCCGGGGAGTTGTCCGGCGATGCTCACCAGCTCGCAGTAGACGCTGCACTCACGGAAAAGTTCTTGCGGATGCGTCTCCTGGAAGTACTCGCGGCCGATCTCGTCGCGCGGGATGTGCGCGGCAATGGCCAGCACTGGAACGCGGCTCCGGTTGGCATCAAAGAGCCCGTTGATTAGATGCAGGTTGCCCGGCCCACAGCTGCCGGCGCAGACTGCCAGCTCGCCGGTGACGGCCGCCTCACCCGCTGCTGCGAATGCGGCGGCTTCCTCGTGGCGTACGTGCTGCCACGAGATGCCGCCAGCGCGCCTTAGGCCGTCGGTAAAGCCATTCAGGGAATCGCCCGGAATCCCGTACACTCGGCGCACACCGGAGGCCTTGAGCGTCTCAATTACGACATCAGCGACAGTTACGGCCATCACAGCTTCCCCTCTGGCTGGCTCCGGCGACGTGAGGGCTCGTACCCACTGCGACGCCCGCAGGATCACCCTGCCTGTGCCAGCCAGGCAAGAATTCCGGCGCAGCGAGATGGAATTCCGGCTAGGTTTCGGTGGCAGACGTCGCCCGCGCTGCCGAGACTGTGGCCTCGACCAGCTGGACCAGGTGCTCAAGCGGTACCTTGCCGTCGACCCGCAGGCCGTTGACATAGAACTTCGGTGTGGCGTTCACGCCGTTCCTGATGCCTTCCGCGATGTCGGCGCGAATCTTGGCCGTATGGGCCCGGCCGGTGACCTCTCGCCTGAAGCGCGCGATATCCAGGCCGATCACCTCGGCGTAGCTGACCAGCGAGTCGGTGTCCAGATGCGAGTAAGGCTGTAGCAGCACGTCGTGCATTTCCCAGAACCTGCCCTGCGCGGCGGCCGCCTCAGCGGCCTGAGCCGCCTGCTCGGCATGCGGGTGCAGTTCGGTGATCGGGAAGTTCCGGAAGACGAAGCGGATCTCAGCAGGGTGCCTGTCGACAAGCTCGCGCACGTCGCGGAAGGCGCCGCGGCAGTAGGGACACTCGTAGTCGCCGTACTCAAGTATGGTCACCGGCGCAGCTGCCGGCCCGCGGACATGATCGTCCGCCGCTACCTGCGGTGTGGAGAATGTCTCCAAGGCAGTGCCCCTTTGTCCGGATCCCTGTCCGCCACCTGGGTCGCCCCATGCGGGTCAACCCTATTAGCCCTTTCCGGGGTTGAAGATCTCCAGCGGGTCCAGTGCACGGCGAACCGCGCCCTGCAATGCCAGAGCTGCCGGATCGAGCTCGCGGCGCATGCCGTCACGCTTGAGAATCCCGACTCCGTGCTCGCCCGTGACCGTACCGCCGACGGCGATCGCCGCATCGAGCAGGTCCTCGAAAGCCGCCTGCGCGGCGATCCGGCCGGTCTCGTCCCCGGCTGGAGTAATCAGCAGCGGATGCAGGTTTCCGTCGCCCGCATGCGCAATCGTGGCGATCCGCACGCCGTGTCTCGCCCCGATGGCGGACACGGTTGCCAGCATCTCCGGGACCGCCGAGCGGGGCACGCAGATGTCCTCGGTCAGTACCGGACCGAGCCGCTCGAGCGCCGGATAGGCCAGGCGCCTAGCGTCGAACAGCGCCTCCGCCTCCGCGTCGTCCGTCGACTGCTCTGCCCAGAGCGCGCCCGCATCCGTCATAGTCGACGCAATGGCCGCTGCCTCGACCTCGCCCGACTCCCCAGGCGTGTCAACTCGCGCCAGCAATAGCGCGGCCGCGTCAGGCTCGAGACCGAGGTGCTTCCAGTTCTCGACCGCCTCGAGGCACGCGCGGTCGAGCAGTTCGAGCACTGCGGGCGTCAGTCCCCGCCTGGTGATCTCGGCCACCGCAACCCCCGCACCGACAAGGTCGCCGAAGGCGGCGACCACGGTGCGAGGCGTTCCAGCCGGGGCCGGCCGCAGCCGCAAGGTGACCTCGGTCACGACTCCGAGCGTGCCCTCCGAGCCGACGAATAGCCCGACAAGGTCCAGCCCGGCGACCCCCTTCGTCGTGCGCCGACCGAGGCGCACTGCCTCGCCATACCCGGTGGGGGCGCCGACGACGGCGCGCAAGCCCAGCACGTAGTCGCGAGTGACGCCGTACTTCAGACAGCACAGGCCGCCCGCATTCGTCGCAACGTTGCCGCCGATCGTCGACCACGGCGCGCTGGCCGGATCAGGCGGATACCACAGGCCATGCTCGGCGACCGCGGCTTTCACGTCGTTATTGATTGCTCCGGGCTGAACCACGCACAGGAGGTTGTCTGGGTCGATCTCCAGCACCTGGTTCAGCTGGGAAAGGTCGACTATGACGCAGCCGCTGACGGCGTTAGCACCGCCAGACAGCCCCGTGCCTGCGCCGCGTGGCACGATCGGAACCCCGAGCGCCGCGCAGATGCGCACGACGTGCTGAACTTCGGCCTCGGATCGCACCCGCACCCCGGCGGCTGGTGCACCTGCTGGTGCCCACTCGGCGTCGTCGCGGGACATCGCGGCGAGCACGTCGCTGTCGACGACGATTCGGCTCGCAGGCAACTCGCGGCCCAGCGCCTCGACAACGACGGCGGTCCCGGCCCCCGTCAGCACCGCGGCTCCGCCACTAGGGCCTCGGCGATCAGCTCGGCAACCGCGGCCGCCCCGGCCATCGTCATGATCGTGGCGGCGTGGTCGGCTCCGGCAAGCTCGCGGACGCTGACGAGCGCCGGAAGCTGCGCCCGGAAGGCCTGGACGGTGGCGCTGCTGTAGGCGGGCTCGGAACTCGAGCCGCGGCCCCACTGCGCCGCGAGGAGCCTGGTGGGCATTGTCAGCTGCTGCCAATTCGACGTGCCGAAGAAGATGTCGGCTGAGTCCGCAATGAGGGCTTCAGCGCTCAGCCGCACCCGGCCGCCGGATAGGTCGTGCGCGAGGTAGTCCAGCAGTAGCGGGTCAGCCGGGTCGAGCAGCGGCCCTGTCGTCGCTCCGAAGAACTTGGCGTAGGCGGCCACGGAGGGGAACTCGCGGTCGAGGCGCGCCAGCCGGTCCCGGAAGGCCCTCGGCAGGTCCTCCCGCATGAGGCCGGGCGGCGAGGGCATTGGCAGGCCGCCGTCGACGAGGATCAGGCTCCGCACCCGCTGCGGGTACGAGGAGGCCAACTCGACTGCCACGAAGCCACCCATCGACATACCGCACACATGCACGGCGTCGAGGCCGAGCGCGTCGAGTACGGCGACCATGTCGGCGGCGTGCCTGGCCATCGACGATGGGCCTGTCACGCCGACACTGTCGCCGCGGCCGCGCAGGTCCGGCGCGATGAGGCTCAGTTCTGGGACGGTGGCGCGAAGCCAGTTCCAGAGCTTGCGCTGACTGCTAATCCCGTGGATAGCCAGTACCGGCTCGGAAGCGGATCTGGTGACCTCGACGGTCAGAGTGCCGCCGGCCACAGCGATCCGGGCCACCTCGTTCCCGGCAGTGTCTTGGTGCCCGCCGACGGTCATGATCGCGCCTCCGCGCCCGCACGGTCCATAAAGCCGACCTTAAAGGGTGGCGCGCAGGTCAGCCGCGGCTTGCGATCACCGCAGTCAGGACCGTGAGCACGATCGAGCACGTCGCAACCAGGCCGTGCACCCAGATCAGCCGCGGCGGGAAGGCCCACGCCTGGCTCTCTGGCCGCTGACCGGAGCGCCGGGTGCGGCCCAGCCACCCCAGCCCGACCAGCAGCGTCGTTACCAAGATCGCGAAGGCAATCCAGGCAAGCGGCCGGTAGTGAATGAAGGTGAACATCATCCAGCAGGCAATGCCGGTCACGCCCAGGGCCGGATGGCTGAACTCCAGCAGCGGATGCTCGCCGGGCGGCGTGCCCACCCGTACGTGCGGGCCGGGCGGCGGCTTGCCCTCTACGGTCAGCGGAACCGCTCCAGTCCGCACTAGTGCCCCCGCCAGCGAATCGGCAGGCGCAGCCTGCGGCGCTGCTGCCTGCCTGGCGGCTCCGCCCGCGCGCAGCAAGGTCAGCCCTGCGCCCGCGGTAGCGAGCCACAAGACGAGCACGACGATTGCCAACGCCGTTCCCTTCAGCGGTCCGTTTCGTCCCTTATCCGGGAGCGTTTCCGCCGCTCAGGTTAGCCGGCGGCTCCCAGGAGCTTGGCGCTACCCATGATCACGAAGCACTTTCGTCGTCCGTCCGCGACGGATTTCTCACGTCTAGCCGACGGTCCGTAAACTGGCGAGCGGAATGACTGAACGCAAGCCTAGGGACATGACCTTCCGTTCCTGGATCGACCAGCAGATCAGCGAGGCCGAGGACCGAGGGGCCTTCGACAAGCTGCCTGGCGCCGGAAAGCCCCTGCCGAATCGGGGAAACGATGAGAACGCGTGGCTGATTGACTGGGTCCGCCGCGAGGGCATCTCCACCGAAGAGCTGCTGCCGACTCCGCTGAAACTGCGCAAGCAGTCGTCCCGGCTCGCCAGCACAGTCCATGAGATGGGCTCGGAGCAGGAGGTTCGCGACGCGGTCGCCGAGCTGAACTACCAGATAGTGCAGTGGCGGAAGATACCGATCGGGCCGCCCATATTCGTGGCGCTGGTTGACTCCGAGGCGATGGTCGCCAAGTGGCGAGAGGCTCAGGCGACGTCGGCGCCGCCGCGCCCGTCTTCTGAAGCGGCCGCTGGACCCCCGCCTGCAGTCACGCCCGATAGGTCCCGTCGGCGCCGTTGGTGGCGCCAACGGCAGTCTCGCTGAGGCCGCGTCGGACCGCGTTGCGGCCCTCCGACCGGAGGACGCATCCCGTGGAGTTTGCGCCAGGAGCCACGCCGGGATCGGGGCGTCGGTACGATGCCCCGAAGGTGAGAATCAGATCACCGCGAATGCAGTGAATGGGACGTTAATCGCAAGTTGTGCGAGGGAGCGTTGGCCGGAGAGACGGCGTCTGAAGAGCGCCGGGACGTGCGCGACGTCCTGGCCATCGCCCGCGAGATCTTCGATGTGGTGCCAGTCATGGTGATCGCGTTCTCCGGTCCGGAGCATCGCGTCATCGCCGCGAACGCGGCCTGCCGGGCATTTCTCGGCCGTGAAGACCTGATCGGCCGGACGGATCGTGAGACCCTCCCGGAACTCGCCGGGCATCAGCTTTACGAGCTGCTTGATCGCGTTTATGCCCAGGACGAGACCGAGGTGGCGCGAGAGTGGCGGTTCCAGGTAGACCGTGGCCGGGGCACGATCGTCGACAGGTACGTCGACTTCGTCTGCGCTCCCTGGCATGCACCCGACGGCGCGGTGGCAGGCGTGGTGATAGCCGCCAACGACACGACAGCGCAGGTGCAGCAGCGCAACGAAGCGCTGGGACAGGCAGCTGACGCCCACCGGCAGTACGAGGCGGCCAGGACTGTCGCGACCGAACTGCAGCAGGCGCTGCTGCCGACGATGCTGCCGGTGCTTCCGCAGACTCGCCTCGCGGCGCACTACCTGGTGGCCGACCACGAGCAGGCGGCCGGCGGCGACTGGTTCGACGCCATCGTGCTCGCCGGCGGGGTCGTGGCGCTAGTGGTTGGCGACGTGGTCGGCCATGGCGTCGCTGCTTCTGCGGCCATGGGTCAGCTCCGCGCTGTGCTCAACGACCGGCTCGTTGCGAACCCGGACCTCGCTGACGCGTTAGCCGAAACGGACGCCTTCGCGGCCCGGACACCAGGGCTGCACGCCTCAACGCTTGCCCTGGTTGCTCTCGATCCCGCGAGTGGCGCACTCCGCTACGCCACCTGCGGGCACCCGCAGCCGCTCGTGATTGCCGGGGACGGCAGGACCCGCTTCCTGCCCGCGACTGGGTGCGGACCCTTAGGCACCGGTTCGGTTCCGGTCTTCGGTGCCGCCCAGCTCGAGCCGGGCGAGCTGGTGTTCCTCTACAGTGACGGCCTTGTCGAGCGCCCCGGTCGCACCACCGGCGATGGCATGTGTGAGCTGGCGAAGGTCGCTGCCGACGCGGCGCTCAATCGCGCGATGCCGCTCGGATCAGCGCCCAGTGCCCCCGAGCGCGTCTGCCAGCTCACCGTCGAGCTGCTCACCCGCACGGGTTATGCCGACGATGTGACGGCTCTGGCGGCACAACGATTGCCTGAGCCTGTGCCGCCGCTGCAGCTAGAACTACCCGCGACGCTTGCCGCGCTCACCATGGCGCGACGCGCGCTGACCGAGTGGCTGCAGGCGATCGATCCGGTTGCCGACGACCGGGCAGCGCTCCAGCTCGCCGTGGCTGAGATTCTGCTGAACGCTGTCGAGCACGCGTATCCGCCAGACAAGACGGGACTGATCGGCCTGGATCTGTCGATCCGCGACGCGGGATACGTCGAGTGCCGGATTGCCGACCACGGTACCTGGCGGGTACCGGACAAGTCCGCGAGCAGCCGTGGGCACGGACTGATGCTCGTGGAGCACCTCATTGACGACGTCCTGATCAGTCATCCGCCTCAGGTGGCGAGCGTTCCCAGAGGAACCAGGGGAACGATGGTGACACTGCGGCACAGGCTTCATCGCCCGGCCGTCCTCGGCACCGAGTCAAGCTCTCGTGAGCGTGCGTACCCAAGCGAGGAGCCGTTCGAGGTCGACGCCGGGCTAACAGACGATGCCGCGCTGGTTGTCGTCCGCGGTCCGGTTGACGTCTTCACAGCCGAGCAATTCACCCGTGAGCTGCTCGCCGTAAGCTGCGGCGGCACCCTGCCAATTGTTGCTGACCTCACTGGTGTCAACCAGCTCGCCAGCGCGGGCGTGGGCGCATTGTTCGAGGTCAGGGAGCAGCTGACAGCCCAGCTCCAAGAGCTGACGCTGATCGCGGAGCCTGGCAGTGACGTCGCTACGGTCTTGGAGCTTGTTTGTCTGCCATACCGCGCGCCGGCAGCGCCACCGCCCGGTCTGCGACTGGCGGCAACGCGGGATCCGTCGTGATGCGCTCACGGCGCCGCAGCGCGGCTATGGACGTCAAGGTGCGCCTGTGCCATCCTCCACGCAATGGCCGCATGTCACCATAACGAAGGGCCTGCCGATGCTGAGGATCGTCGATCACGGGACCTGGCAGCTTACGGCGGCCGACGAGGGACTGCATCAGCCGGGGCCCGAGCGGCTATGGAACGAGTCGTACTACTTCGACTTTGCCGCGCCCGACGGATCAGTGGGTGGCTACGTCCGTCTCGGCCTGTACCCCAACTGGGACCGCGCCTGGTACTGGGCGTGCGTGGTACGGCCTGGCTGGCCGGCAGTGCTCGTCGCAGACAACGCGGTCCCGCTGCCCCCATCCGGGAACACCGCGGTGCTGACGCCGACCATCAGCGGCGCGCAGCAGATCACGGAGCCGCTCCGCGCGGCTAAGGTCGCCCTGGACGCTACTGCCGCGCTGCTGCCCGAGCCGGCCGCCGCGTACACCGACCTCGCCGCGGCCCCGCCCGTCCGGCTCGGTATGGATCTGGACTGGATCACCGAAGGCGGCGTCTACCCATATAAGGACCTCCCCCGCTACGAGGTCCCGTGTCGCGTGACCGGGGTCATCCGGATCGGCGAGGACGAGGTCGAGGTCTCGGGCTGGGGCGAGCGCGATCACAGCTGGGGCGAGCGCGACTGGTGGCAGGTCTCCTGGCTGTGGTCCTCCGGTCGGCTCGCCGACGGTACTGCGTTTCACGGCATGCAGGCCAATATCGGCTTCGCCATCAGCTGGCCGTCGTTCGAGAAGCCTCCGGCCGGCCAGGTCAGCCACCTGACCGGGTTCTGCGCGCACACAGACTTCGGCCCCGGCGATTTCCCGCGCGAGTCCCGGCTGCGGATTCCGGGCGCGCCGATGATAGCCGTCCCCCTCGCCTTTGCCCCGATCGCGATGACCTCGCCCGACGGGCGGGTCTCGCACTTCCCACGCGCATTGTGCCAGTTCACTGCTGATGATGGCCGTGCCGGGTACGGCTGGACAGAGTGGAATCAGCCGCCCGGCTGGCGTGACCACGGCTGGAGCTACCTGTGCGAGTCCGACGGCGAGGTCGTGCGATGACGACTGCGGTTCGCGGCGGCGGCGGGCTCACCGCCGAGTTCATGACCGCAGCACTCGAAGACCGCCTCGGCGCGACCACTGTCACCGCAGTCGAAGCCGAGCCTGTCGGCACCGGGCAGGTCTCCGACAGCTACCGGCTGCGGCTGACCTACGACGGCCCTGCGGATCTGCCGCCGACGCTCATCGCAAAGGTGCCCGCAGCCGACCTGGCCAGCCGGAACGCCGCGCGAGCGTTCCGCACTTACGAGATCGAGGCTTCCTTCTACGACCAGCTTGCACCTGACCTGCCGGTCGCGCTGGCTCGGTGCTACTACGCTGCCTATGACGCTGGCCCCGACGAGTATGTGGTGCTGCTCGAGGACGTCTCGCCAGCAGCGCCGGGCGATCAGCTGGCTGGACTGCATCCGGATCACGCGGCGGCCGCCGTAGCGGAGCTGGCCGCGCTGCACGCGGCAGGCTGGGATCGTGCAGAGCTCGCTGCGCTGCCGTGGCTGAACCGGTCGAGTCCCGAGGCTGCGGCATTGCTGACTGCCGCGATTACCGACTTGTACCCGAGCTTCCGCGAGCGATACGCCGACCGGCTGGAGCAGGGCACGCTTGCTCTCATCGAGGATTTCTTGCCGCAGGCGCACAACTACCTGGTCGGCTCTGACGAGCCGCGCACTATCGTGCATGGCGACTTCCGCGCTGACAATCTGCTGTTCGGCCGTGACCGCCCGGTCGTTCTCGACTGGCAGACAGCAGGATTCGGCGCCGCTACTGGCGACCTGTCCTACTTCCTCGCGTCCAGCCTGCCGGTAGCGGCCCGACGGCGGTATGAGGAGGCGCTCGTGCGGCGCTACCACGCCGGCCTGCTGAGCCGGGGCGTGGAGCTGAGCTGGCACGATTGCTGGACTGGCTACCGTCGGCATGCCTTCAGCGGCATCGTCATGGATATCGTCGCGGCCATGTTCGTGCAGCAGACTGCGCGGGGCGACGAGATGTTCGCCACGATGGCCCGCCGCCACGCCCGGCACGCGCTCGACCTGGACGCGCTCGGAACCCTTTAGCCTCGCCGAGCACGTGCAGCGTGACGGCCGGCCCGACGGCCAAAGAAGGAGCCCTCCCCTAGCTGGATCCCGCTGCTGTAGCCCTTAGCGTCCTGCGCGATGTTGGACGCGCACGCACCGACCGCATACAGTCCGGAGACGATCGATCCGTCCGGTCGCTGCACCTGCCCGTCGACCGTGCAGCGCAGGCCGCCGAGGGTGAACCCGGCGTAGATCGCCCGGCCAAGCGTCAGGTCCAACGCCGCCCATGGACCCCTGTCTTGCGGCTCGAGCCAGTCTGGATGCTTGTGAAACTCCGGGTCCTCGCCGCGCGCCGCAGCGGCGTTATAGGCACTCATGGTCGCGGCGAGATTGCCTGCCGGGATCTTCAGCCCCGATTCCATCTCCTCGATGGTCTCCCAGCCGTCGATGAATGGGGCGAGCGGGAACTCCGGCCGCTCCACATGCATGCTGTCCACGATGAGGAACGCGGTGTGGCCCTCCTGCTCGAGCACGAAGCCCGAGGTCCGGGAGTGATAGCTGTCCTCAGCGACGAAGCGCCTGCCCTCGGAGTTCACGATGATGCCGGTCAGCAGCTTCGCCGGCGGATAGACGGGTGCAGTGATGAAGGCCTGGTCCATGTGCAGTGCCTGCGCCCCGGCAGATATGCCGAGCTTAATGCCGGTGCCATCGTCGTATGGCGTGCCAAGTATGAAGGGCTTCTCCGCGAGGTGCGGAACGTGCCGGGCAACCATCTCGGCATTCATCACGAAGCCCCCCGCGGCCAGGATGACGCTGCCGGCCGCAAGCTCCCCCGTTCCCGTCGGCGACCGCCATCGCACGCCAGTGACACTCTTGTCGTGGGTTATCAGCTCGGTCGCTGCCGTCTCGTACCCGATCTCTACGCCGAGCTCGGCGGCGCGCCGCACCAGCAGGTCAACGACCAGCTTCGCCCCGCCGGTGTCGCCGGGCACGGGAACCTTGTGCCCGCGCGGGGCGGGAACAGCCAGGTCACGGAACGGCCAGACGTTCTCGTTCCCGGTGAACATCAAGCCCTCGGTGTGCGGCTGAATGACCGCCTTCTCCGGGTAGTAGCTGCGCTCGAACTGAAACCCCAGGCTCTCCAGCCAGTCGCAGTGCCTGGCACTGCCGTCAGCGTACGCACGGATCTTTGCCGGCTCAGGGTCGGGCGTGACCGCCATGAGGTAGGCATACATCTCGTCCGGGCTATCAGCGTGACCAGTGGCGCGCTGCACGACCGTCCCGCCGCCTAGATAGAAATGCCCGCCCGCTAGCGCGCTCGTACCGCCCGCCGCAGCAGCGCGTTCCAGGACAAGCACCGACGCGCCCGCGGCGGCTGCTTCAACCGCAGCGCATCCGCCTGCGATCCCGAAGCCGACGATGACGACATCGAAGGTAGTGCCGGTCATGACCCTTCCATCCGCCGCAGCGCTTACATATCTGCCGTTGAAGATTACATATCCACCTACATTGTTCAGACGACGCATCCGGACGGACACTGCCCGTAACGTTGTACTCGCACCGGCCGTTACCAGTGGGGGGAACGGCGGTGTGACGAAGGGCTGGGTCGCCGTGTCTCATAACGCCTCTCGGGGCTCCGGCAGCAACCAAGCACGCAGCAGGCTTGGGCTGATCCGTCGCGCGCGGACGGCCGGAGTGCCGCCTAACGGCGCGCCCGCCTGCCCGGACTGCGGGTTATTAAGCCAGGATCCGGTTGCGGCCCGACTCGGCTTCTGCCCCAGTTGCAGCGAGTTCACCGGGATGTGCGGCGCCGGCCGAACGCTCGTCTCCCCGGACATGATGACCGTGACCAGCTGGCACATGCCGTGCACGAATCTCGGCGTGACAGCGTGGCGGATCAGTCACCGAGGGAGCCCGCGCACGACTTTGCTGTGCCCCGAGCACGATGCTCAGCTCAGGGCCGGAGAAGCGAACTGGATTCGAGAGGCAATCCCGCTCGAGGACAGTCGCGGCGTCTGATCATGAGGTCGTGAGTACCGTGCGAGCGCGCCACCGCCAGCCCGCGAATCTGCGGCGGGCTGGCGGTGGCGTTGATGTGGCGCGGAGCTAGGAAGAGAACAGGTTGCCCTTGGCGAGAGAGATGTCGTAGCTGTTGCCCCAGTACCACTGGGTGGCGTCGGCGCCCGGCACGATGTGCGGGGTGCCGGTGGGATCCGCAATCCACCACCGGATGTGGGACTGCATCCACGCCGGGAGGGTAGCGACGTCCGCCTTCACCTCCTGCCAGTCCGAGATCATGGTGTACAGGACCGCGGTCGCATTTGGGTGGGCGGTCAGGCGCGCGCTCACCCAGCCTGCGGCCTGTGAAGGCGAGGCGCAGCCGGGCTCGATGTCGAGGGCGTTCGAGCCGGACGGGTCCGTGGCCAGGGTGTCGACCCAGATCACGGTGCTCCGGCCGGCTACTGCAGAGACCGGGATTGGGTGTGCCCCGGTGGAATACGTTGCCACGATCTGTCCCTGCGGAATTGCTTGCGGGGTGACCGAATCGTAGAAGGTAAATCGACCGGAGGTCGGCGGCGGCTGAGGGCCGGGCTGCGCCTGGCTGCTCGCGGACGGCGTTGCCGTCGAGCTGGGCTGCGGCGCGGGGGTCGCTTGCTGCGCGGGGGTCGTTTGCTGCATGGGCGTAGCGCGCGGCGTCGGCGAGGCGTGCGCGGCTGGCTGGACGGTCTGTCCAGACAGCACGGCTGAGCCCGGCAGCGCGGCTGAGCCGGGCAGCGCGGCTGAGCCAGACAGCGGCGACTCGCTCGGACGAGTGGCTACGGTGGCTAGCGGTGACGGGGCCCTATGACCGACGTGCCCGGTAAGCGCAGCCTGCCCAAGCGCGCCGGATAGCCCGTCGCTGAGGGGCGACACGGCGGACGGCCCGGACCGGACGACGGCGTCCTGAACCCGGAGCGCCGAGGTCGGGCTGGTGTCTGCGGCGAGCGCGCTAGCTGGACTGGCCACCGCGCCGCCTGCCACGCCAGCGATAGCCGCAAGCGTCGCGGCGGTGGCGCCGATCCTCCTTCCGGAGGCACGCCGGGCACCGGAACGGGTACCGCGCAGGGACTCTGCTGATGGGAATCGGGGGCGCAAGGCCGAGCCTTTCGTCGGGCGCGGGGGGAGCGCTCGGCGGGCACCCAAGCCCGACCGGCCGACCGCATGGCGGCAGGCTGGAGCGGATGTGACGCGGGGCAGGGCGTGGCGTTGCCTCGGGGGCAACCATCACGTGCTGGGTGCTTTCGGTTACTAGCTGTAAACGCCCAGCGCCCTGCGGGCTATGCCCGAAATCCGGAAGAGTGGTATGAACTCGGTCACACGGCCTATCCTCGGCCTGGTCAGGCGTGATCGAGCTGCCCTGCAGCGGCTTGCCCGGCGAGCCGTTCGAAGTGCGGAGGTCTGCGCTCCAGGAAGGAGCTGACGCCCTCCCGGAAGTCTGGGCGGGTGAAGCTTGCCATCATCAGGTCGCGGGCTTCCCGCTCGGCCGCCAGCAGGCCGGTGTGCATCTGCTGGTAGACCTGCCGTTTCATGATCGCCATTGAGGCAGGCGACGAGGTCTCGGCCAGGTCGCGCACGTACTGCTGCGCGTGCGGCAGTACTTCTGCAGTTGGTAGCGCTGCGTTGACCAGCCCGAGGCCTGCTGCCTCCGTCCCGGAGACCTTCCGTGAGGAGAACAGCAGGTCAAGCGCCACCGCGGGGCCGACCAGCCGCGGCAGCAGCCAGCTAATGCCCCATTCGGCGACGAGGCCGCGCTGTGCGAACGCGGTCATCAGCACCGCATCCTCGGCCATGAAGCGCAGGTCGCAGGCCAGCACGATCGGCACGGCCATACCAGCGACTGGCCCGTTTATAGCAGCGATGACCGGCTTGGGAACCGACATGAGATAGGCGTACGTCCCCAGGTGCAGGTCGTCGCCGAAGGACGGGTCGCCGGGGTCAGACACCAGGTCAGCGCCCGGTACTTCGGAACGGCGATCGCCCGAGCTGATCGCAGAGAGCCGCTTTATGTCAGCGCCGGCGCAGAACCCGCGCCCGGCACCGGTGAGGACGATGCCCACCACACGCGGGTCCGCTTCCGCCTCGCCGACCGCGTGACGCACCTCGAATCCCATCCGGTCTGTCCACGCATTCAGGACCGACGGGCGGTTGAGCGTGATGGTGGCAACCGGATCCTCGACTTGGTAAAGGATCTCCTCGTAGCTCGTCATGCCTCGATTATGCCGGGTATCAGCTGCCTAGCCGGGCACGCACGTACCTGGCTAGTTCGCCGACCTCCGCTACCTTGAGCTTCCAGGCAGCCAGCAAGTACAGAAGCAGGCCTCCGCTGCCGCCCACTGCGACGATGGCGAGCGCCGTTATGGCGCCGCCTGACCCGACGCGGCTGATCAGGATCGAAGCCCCGATGGCGAAGATCATCCCCGGAACGGCCGCAATGTGCATCCGCAGCAGGGTCCTGTTGATTCTGTGAGTGTCCAGGCCGCCCACCCGCCGACTGAGGATCCACCACAGCCACACCGCCATCACCAGGCTCGACAGCCCGAACCCGACACCCAGGCCGGCGACGACATCGGCCGGCGGCAGAATATACAGCGCCGTGAAGCTTGCTGCCACCCTCACGGCCATCGACGCGGCACCGACGAGAGCAGGAGTCCTGCTGTCGTGCATCGCGTAGAACGCGCGAAGCAGCAGGTTGAAGAGCGTGTAAGGGAGCAGGCCGAGGCAGAAGACACCGAACACGACACCGAGGTACCGAGCCGAGGCAGCGGACGTGCTGCCATAGCCGAATATGCCCTGCGCCAGCGACGGACCCAGCACCGCGAGGATCATCGCCGACGGCACGATGATGACCGAGGAGAGGCGGGTCGCGACGGAGAAGTCCCTCGTGAGGAGTTCGTGGGAGCCCGCCGCCGCATGACCGCTCATCCGCGGCAGCATGGCCGTGATCACTGAGACGCCGACGATCGCGTAGGGCAGCTGAAACAACTGCCAGGCATTGCTGAAGGCGGCGTACCCGGCGCCTGCGCAGCTCCCGCAGACCCGCGCACCGGCATCGTTCGACACGATGGTCGTGGTCACGAACGACATCTGGGTCGCCGCGATGTAGAAGAACATCCATCCACCCATGCGGCCGATCTCGGCGACCTCGACGCGCCTGAAGTCAAACCGAGGGCGCCAGCGGAACCCCACGCGGCGCAGAGACGGCCACATCGCGAGAGTCTGCAGCACGATGCCGAGAGTGGTGCCGATCGCCAGCAGCTGGACTTCCCCAGCTGAGATGTTCTCTGGCGTCCGGTGCGTGCCCGCGGTGACGATCAGCGCAATGCCGACCAGTATGACCACGACATTGTTGACGATCGGCGTCCACATCGGAGATGCGAAGCTGCCGCGCGCGTTCAGGATCGCGCCTGCCAGCGAGCTCACACCGTAGAAGAAGATCTGGGGCAGGAAGAAGTAAGTGAAGATGACGGTCAGGTGGTAAGTGGCAGCGCTGCCCATGCCATGCCCGTAGATTGCCGTGATCGGCACCGTAGCCGCCGTGGCGGCCACGGTAATCGCGCCGAGAGCGAGCACGCCAAGTGTGAAAATCCGCTGGTCGTAGGCCTCGCCGCCATCACGGTTGTGCTTCGCCGCCTTCACCAGCAGCGGGACGACCACGCTCGTGAGGATGCCGCCGAGCGCGAGGTTGTACACGGCATTGGGAAGGTTGTTAGCGACGTTGTAGGCATCGCCCAGGCCTTGCGTGCCGATCGCGTACAGGAGGACGGCAGTGCGCAAGAAGCCGGTGAACCGCGAGCCGACCGTGCCCAGCGCCATGACGCCGCTGGAACGAGCCAGGCTGGACTTGCCTTTCGCCCCCGGCTCGCTGACAAGGGCAGCCGAGCTTTCTGGAGCGCCCGGCGCTAGATCCGTGTCAGCGGCTGGAGCGCCAGACTCATCCTTCGCTGTCGTCATCGGCCGGCCCGCACATGAGCGAGCCCGGCCTTCGTAAGAGCAGCCCTGCGCAGCTTGCCGTGCGTCGTGTGCGTGGCAGCACGCGCGCGCTGCATCGCGGCCTGGTGCGCAGCCTGCTCGAGGTCATCCCCCAGGGGCAGCAGATCCGCGGCACCATAGCGGCGGGTCAGCGCTGCGCCAATCAGGAAGTCCGCAAGCGCTGGGTTCTTTGGCAGGCACGGGCCTCGCAGGTGAGTGCCCACCGCGTTGGCGCGGATCGCGCCCTCGGTGCCGTCGCCATTGTTGCCATGGCCGCTGAGCACCTGGCCCAGTGGCTGAGCGGTCGGGCCGAGGTACGTGCCTCCGCCATGGTTCTCGAAACCGACAAGCAGCCTGGCGCCCCATCGCACGACCAGTTCTCCGATAGCCCGATCCGCGCGCACGTCCGAGATCGTGCCCGAATGGTCGCCAAGGACCGCACTATGCCGCATTGTCCAGACATCGAACAGCTCGACGCCAGGCAGCTCGGCCCCTCGCTCCAGCTGGCAGAAGCGGCCGAGCAGCTCATAGCCGCCGCCGACAGCGAGCGCGCCGGCCCCGAGGTCTACTGCCTCCCGGATACCGGCTCCCTTGACCTTGTACAGGTCGGGCGCGATCAGGCGCTGCTGCGCCTCGCCGCCGCCGCCGATCATTATCAGGTCCAGTGCTTCGGGCACGATCGCGTCGCCGAGCCGCAGTTCTGTTACGGCCACGGAGATGTCCCGCCATTCGCAGCGGCGCACGACGGTCTCGACGTTGCCGCGATCACCATAGGTAGCCATGACGTCCGGGTAGAGGTATCCCAGACAGATCTTCATGCAAGCCACCGCGCCGATCCTCTCTGCTCTCGCCAGACCTCCTTGACGTAGCCCTGGTGACGCAGCCAGTCCCGCACCTGGCCTAGCACGACCGACGTGGACACGACCCAGAGAGGCTGCCCGGGCGAAGTACGAGCAAGTGCGAGCTGGAATGCGCGCACCGGATCAGGCTCAACGACGAGGTCGGCATCAGGGCCCGCCTCCAGCCACCCCGCGTATTTCAGCCGAACCGCCAGATCGGCGGCACGGTTGCCGCAGACCACCGGGGCCGTGACCAAGCCCGTCAGGGACGCAAAGTCGACATCCCAGATCCACGATGTGTCCGGCTGCTTGCCCGGGAAGTCATTGAGGCCGAGCAGCACACGTTTCGGCTTCCGGTCGCCGAGTACGGCCCGCAGCACCTCGGTATAGCCGTTGCTGTTCTTAGCCAGCGCCAGGTAGACGTCGTGGCCAGCCACCTCTACTTTCTCCATCCGGAGTGAGCCGGCTGTGATCCGCTCGATTGCCGAGAAGGAGCTGTCCGGCAGCTCGCACTCCTCTGCAGCGGCAACTGCGGCCAGAGCGTTGTAGGCGTTGTACAAGCCCGGCAGCGGAATCTCCAGCACGCTTTCTGCCGTCGGCGTGACGACCTGCAGATGGGCAGACGATGGCCCCATGAGGTCAACCTTGGTGGCGCGGACCTGCGGCTGCGGGCGAGCCAGTCCGCAGCCCTCGCACCTCCAGTGGCCAAGGTGGGCGTAGTAAACGCAGGTGTAGGACAGCTCACCGTCGCAGCGCGGGCAGCGCGGGCAGTCCGACGTCGGATCGGCTGAATCGCGGCCAGGATCGGTGTCGTCCATGCCGTAGTAGATCCTGGGGTTGGTCAGACCAGATGCAAGGCAGGCGATTCTTGGGTCGTCCGCATTGAGCACAAGCGCGGTGCCTTCAGGCAAGGTCTGCATTGCCCGCTCCAGCAGCATCTTGGTATATGCCGGTTCAAGATACCGATCAAGCTGGTCGCGGAAGATGTTGGTGAAGACCAGCGCCTTAGGCCGGCGTATGTGCCGCAATATCTCAGGCATTGAGCCCTCATCGACCTCGAACAGCCCGATGGCCTGACGGTCGGCAGGCAGGTGCCCGGTCGCAGCCGAGTGGGCGACCATCGCCGTGGCGAGCCCGGACCGCTGATTCGACCCTTCTTGATTGACTATCGGATGCAGACCGGCGGTGCGCATCACCTGAGACAGCATCCGGCACGTCGTGCCCTTGCCGTTAGACCCGGTCACGAGCACGGCGCCGCGCGGAATCTCGGCCACCAGGTCGGCCAGCGCGGCGGGATCGATGGTCAGGGCAACCTGGCCAGGCATCGCGGTGCCGTCCCCTCGGCGAAGGCCTCGCGCACCGCTCCGCGCGGCCTTTCCGGCCGAGACCGCGAGCGCCCGACGGGCCGCTGCGGCCAGGCTCACCGCTACAACGCTGGCTGAGGACAGTGTCACGCCTTCCCCCGGGGATCCGACATCCGCCCTCTGGCCTGCTGCTCGCCTGTATCTGGACACCGGCTATATCTGGACACCGGAGCTATTCCCCGGCGCGCAGCGGAAGTGGCCACGCGCAAGTTTCCTTTGCTGAAACTTGGCGCCTGGACTTGCAGAAACTTGGCGGGCGCCGATCCGGGCGCGGCGAGCTGGGGAGAATGTCGCATGCAGCGCCGCGCCCCGATTACTACCGGCGCGCGCCCACGGCCTGACGCTTGCCTGCTGTCTCGCGCTTGATCCAGCTCTCGATTGTCTTGTCGCTCTCCCACGACGTGATCAGCGCATAACGGGGCTTCGGGCCCGGGTGCCACACCACGTGCCACAGCCGCTCGGTATCGATGACTAGCTGCATGCCAGGGCGCAGCCTGATCCGCGTCTCGGTCGAAGGGTCTGTCTTGTCCTCGCGCAGGATGAACATGGACTTGTCTGCCGTGTCGTCAAGCTCCAGCCAGGACCGTATGACCCAGCCTGTCCCCTCCGGGTTGAGCCGGTTGTTGTCGTCAAGGTGCAACTGGCGAAGCGCCGTCTCCTCGTCGCTTGGGTTGAGCTTGATGACGCGCACCCGGCCATAGTTTCCGCCGATTTTCTCCACGTAACTGGTGAGGGCCGGCGCAAGCTCTCGATTAGCCGTCCAGACCCCGTATTTGTCTGCCTTTCCGGAATCCCAGAAACCGCGGCACTCCATCTCGCCAGTGGCCGACGCCAGCGGCGCGAAGTTCGTGTCGCCTCCGCTCTTCCAGTCCATGTACTCCAGCGACTCCCACTCGGTTCGCGGTATCGCCGGGCCATCGTAGTCATTCAGGATGACATAGCCCTTCTCAGCCATGACATCGAGCTTGTGATGCATGTATTCCCCCGTGCTCGGTCGAAAGCCCCTTTCGCGTTCGTCCCATTTCCCGTTTCCGGCCTACGTACGCGGCGGTTTTCCGTGGCAGGACCACCCTGTGACGGGCATTTTGTCGGATGATTACTCCGCAGCCGCAAGCGCAAATTCCGGCCGTCAGAACGCATAGCTAAGCTGCCTGAGATCTGCTAAATAATTAATGGCGCTATGGGACGACAGGTCTACATTTAGGGCTCATGGCGGCCTTAGGCCTTGTTACGAGGCAGGCTCGGCGACGTCTGGCTCCACTCCCGTGCCGTCCAGATGAACCAGGCCCACGTCGATGACGCGCTGTGGATGGGCTACGTACAGGTAGATGAGGTACCCCAAGCCAGCTGATGCCGATCTTGACTCCTGCCCCGGCGCACCATGCGGGTACGAAGGCGGCAATACCCAGCACCGGGATGATCACATGCGAGAAGACGTTCAGCTTGTGACTGCTGCTGCGCGCGAAGAAGCCGATGCAGGCCGCGTTCATCACGATGTAGATGGCAACGAGCAGGATCACCAGAGCGGTCCCCACCATCGAGAAGGCGTCGGTCGGGCCATAGTGGAGGCCGAGGCCGAGCATTGCCGCGAGCGAGATCACAGTGCCGAGCACAATGGCGTTAACCGGTGACTTGTGCTTGGCGCTGACCAGACCGAGCAGCGGCGGGAAGGCCTTGATCCGGCCCATCGCGAAAGAAGTGCGACTGGACACGTTCACGCCGGCGTTGGAGTTAGCCAGGGTGGAGTTGACGATCGCGAGGAAGACCAGGATCCAGAACAGGCCATAGAACGACCTGGCCAGTCCGACCCACGAGGCGCTGCCGGTGCCGGTGGTGAAACTGGCGAAACCCGCTGGGCCGAAGGCGACATCGGCTGCATAGGTCGTGAACACGTACAGCGCACCGATCAGCAGCGTGGCCAGCAGGACCGCAAGCTGAATAGTCCGGCCGGGATTGCGAGCCTCCTCTGCTAGCGGCGCGGCGCCCTCGAAACCACCGAACGCGAGGACGCTGAACACCGAGCCAGCCACGACGCCCGACAGTCCGTGGAAGCCTGAAGGCGTGTACTTGGTGGTGAATACCGAGAACGTGTTGTGGCCGCCGGCATGGATGACCAAGAGCACGCCCATAACAAGGAACATCGCGATCTCGAACACGCCGAGGATCGTGCCGAACCGCGCAGAAGTCCTGATGCCGAAGTAGCCGGCTGCGAAAATGATTAGCAGTCCGAGAATCGCCCACGGCCACCACAGATTCAGCGGGTAGCCGGAGATCTCAGAATGCAGCGTCCCAGCGGTAGTGAACCCCAGCTGCAGCAGCACGAGCGGCGGGATCAGCCAGCCCACCATGGCGTAGGCCCACGCGGCCAGGAATCCGAGCGAGGGATGCGGCTCATTCCGCACCAGAGCGGCGCGCCGACTGACGTAACAATTGCCTCATTGTGCGCAGTTGGATCTAGGCTGCAGCAGCTAGATCAAGCCAACTCTGTCGCGCCAGTCCGCCGCCTGACCGGTGACCGCAAGGTTCTTCTCGTACTGCCAGAACGCCCTTCCGATGGTCGCGTTCACGGTCCGGGAGAAGTAGGACAGGGGACCGGTCCACACCAGCTCGGCAACTGTCACGCCGTGGTCACGCTGGTCGGTCAGGCAGCGCTTGAGCAGCACGCCGCCGATACCCAGGCCGCGCCGGTCCGGCGACGTGCCGAGCGGGCCGATCTCGTGCTCACGGTTAAGGCCGTACGTACAGAAGCCGATGTACCGGCCGCCCTGCACGGCCAAGTAAAGGCCAGCCTGGCTGCTGCGCAACGCGGCAGCAATCTCCGCTATCCAGCTCTGCTGCCAGGTAGATCCGAGCGATTCCTGCATCGGCCCGTCGTCGGCCGGGGTGGCGCGGCGTATGTCGATGCCTGCCGACTGGAGCGCGTCTTGCGCCACAGCAGCATCGAGGTCGGCATGCCGCAGGTCCACCTCCATGTTGACCTCGCATCCTTGCCGCCGGTACCCGAGGTCTTCGGCGAAGCAGACAGCCGCCGTGTAGTGAATGTCGACTCCCGGCCACGCGTAGTAAGGGCCGTGGCCTGCCAGGTAGATCTGCCCACAGCCGCGGATCGCCAGTTGCCGCTCCATCGCGCCTGCTAGCTGCCGGCCGATCCCCTGCCGCTGCTGGCCGCGGTCAACGACGAGCAGGTCGATGAATCCGTCGGTCGTGCCGTCGCGGCCGGTTGCCACCGAGCCGATGCACGACCCGGCCATTACGCGGCCGCGAACGGCAACCAGTGAAATGCACGGGCGCCGCATCAGGATGCCGGGGATCGCTGCGGCGTCGCGGTCCAGCACGAGTTCCCGAGCGCACAGACTCGCGACATCCCCCAGGGCGTCCGGCGTCATTTCACTGATCGTGACGGGCTCCGGCGCACGGGTCATCGCCCGATGTTAGGCATCGGCATGCGCACGCGCCACCGAGTATCTCGCGGCTGGGCCGACGGGTCAGGTCAAGCCGGGACGCGCGGTCGAGATGTCGTAGTTCGGTCCCCAGTACCACTGAGTCGCCCATGAACCGGGCACCATGTGGGGCGAGCCGGTGGGGTCGGCAGCCCACCAGCGGATCCTGGCGCGCATCCAGGCCGGAAGCGAGGCGATGTCTGCCTGAATTTCCGACCACTCCGAGATCGAGGAGTAAAGGATTGCCGTGGCGCCCGGATGCGCGGTCAGGCGCGCACGCACCCAGCCCGGCGCCTGCGAAGGCGACGCGCAGCCAGGCTCGATGTCGAGCTCGTTCGCCGACGGGTCTGTCCCGAGCGTGTCGATCCAGATCACCCTCCGCCGGCCGGCTACCGCCGAGGTTGGGACTGGGCGGGCCCCGGTGGCATAGGTCGCCACCACCTGCCCGGCAGGAATCGCTTGTGGATCGACCGAGTCGTAGATGAGATAGGGCTTAGCCTTGCGCTTGCCGGCGGCCTTGTGCCCGGTGGCAACGCTCTTGTGCGCGGCAGCTGCCGGAACCCTGTGCTGGCTCGACTTTCCGGGGGCGGCCTTGCCGGACGCGGGTTTCACTGAGGCGGGCTTTTCTGATGCTGACCTTCCCGCGACTGCGCCGGAGGAGTCAGGTCCGCCGGACCCGGCCCTGCGGTCCGCTCCGGACGGAGAGGTCAGGCCCAGCCCCAGGTGGCCGGCATTGCCGGCTGCCTGGCCAGCCGAGGTTGGCCCCGGCGAAGCGGAGAGCGAGAATCCCACCCCGATACTGGCCGCGACGGACGCGCTGGCTACGGTGGCGGCTGCGACCGCCAGCGTCAGCCGATTTGGCCCGCGACGATATCCGTTCGCATGCCGTGGCGCGTTCCGCGCGGCGTGACGGGGCGTGTGACGAGTCGAGCGATGGGAAGCCAAGACGAACCCTGAGTCGGCGCCGGGGGAAGCGCTGCGTGGTGACCCAGGACTTCCTGCCGGAGGCCTCGCGTCGGCCAGCGGGACAGAGCACGCGGATGTGGCGCAGGGTCAGGGCGGAGTGTTACTCAGGGCAACATCACACGAACGCCTGGGTGCTATCTGTACTGATATTGGACGACGAAAACCGGCCAGTCAGGGCTGAAACACGTAAATACACCATGTGATCTACGTCACATTGGTCCCACGCGCCACGCGAGCCCCATCGAAGCTCGGGACCCAAGGAAGAGAAGGACGAGCCAGTGCCTGAAATGCCAGGAACGAAGCCATCGCCCGTGCCGTACACCGCTTACTCCTACCTGCCGCCCGGATCGTTTCCCGAGTTCGAGCTGGCGCCGGAGTTCGGCCGGGTCCCGCCGTATGCGGGCGCGAAACTGATCCCTCAGCAGGCCGAGAGGTCCCGGTCGTTGCTGCGCGACAGTCTCGTGATCAGCTTGCACGACCACCCGGTCCGGTTCCCGCGCGATATGGAGCAGACCCCGGCATACAACAGGACCGGACGGCAGCATGCGGCCTACGCGGGCATGCGCGCGTCCGGGATCAACGTCATCTTCGACAACTTGATGGACGGCACGGCGTGCGTCACCGGGAACGCGCCATGGCGCTGGGACGACGTCATCACCGATCTCGGCATGCGGCAGGCTGACCTCGCGCACGCCAGCGGTTTCATTGTCATCAGGTCGCTGGCCGACATTGACGAGGCATACCGGTCTGGCAACGTAGGGCTGCTGTTCGGGCTCGAGTCAGCGACGCCGATAGAGAACGAACTCGACCGTCTCGACGTGCTCTACGGTCTCGGCCTCCGGCAGATCGGAATCGCCTACTCCGACGCCAATGCGCTGGGCAGTGGCCTGTCGGAGGCAACCGACGGCGGCCTGACCGCCTTCGGCCGGCGTGCGGTCACCCGGATGAACCAGCTTGGCCTGGCCATCGATGTGTCCCACGCCTCCGACCGCACCGCGCTTGACACCTGTGAGCGAAGTGACAAGCCGGTCTTCATCACGCACGCCGGCGCACGCGCTGTCTGGGAAACGCCACGGATGAAGCCGGACGACGTGCTGCGCGCGGTCGCTCAGACCGGGGGCGTTATCGGTATCTCCGCGGCGCCGCATACTACGGTCTCGCAGGCGCACCCGCGGCACAGCATTGAGTCGGTAATGGACCACTTCCGTTATTGCGCGGAGCTTGTCGGGATCGAGCACGTCGCGTTCGGGCCGGACACGCTCTACGGCGACCATGTCGCCCTGCACCGGATCTTCGCGCACCTGCTCAGCCTGGCCGCCACCCGCGGGCCCGACTTCGATCCGGTTAGTTACGTCGATGGCCTTGAAAACCCCACCGAGAACTTCGCCAACATCTGCGACTGGCTTATTCAGAACGGGCACTCCGACGCAGAGATTCAGGCCGTCATAGGCGGCAACGTCTACCGAACTCTGGAATCGGTCTGGGGCGCATCGTGATGCGATAGCGAGAGCTTTCGTTGACGCGTCGATGGCCCTACATTCAAGTAGGGAACGGGCATGTTCCAGGCAACAGTAGGAGGTGCCTGAGCAGATGGCCACCGAGTCAACGCAAGCGCCGGTCCTCGCGGCCGGGCAGCCCAAGCTTCGCCGTAACCTCACCGTGTGGGAAGCCATCGGCATTTCCATGGCCCTGATGGCTCCGTCCATGGCGGCGAGCATCAACCCGCAGGGCACAGCCACGACTGTCGGCCGCGCCGTGCCGGTGGCTTTCGCGCTCGCCTTCGTGGGCGTGCTGCTCGTCGCTTACACCTTCGTCCGGCTGACCCAGCGATTCCACCATTCAGGCTCGGTATACGGATTCGTCGGGGCGACGCTCGGGCCAAAGGCTGGCGTCATCTCCGGCTGGGCGCTGACCGGCACCTACACCTTCTACGCCGTGACCACAGCGATGGCGGGCGGCCGGTTCGCCTCCAACTTCCTGAACGCACTCGGCATCTGGAAGAACCCGCCGACCTGGTCCGGCTTTCTCATCGGCCTGCTCGGGATGTTGCTGATCTGGTGGGTTGCGATCACGCCTGCGCGCGGTGGCACGCGGCTGCTGCTGGCGGCCGAAACCATTACCGTCATCCTCATACTCGTCGTGATCGCGATCATCTTCGCCAAGCTGCTCGGGCACTCCGGGCCCAGCAAGCTGGGCGTGACGTCGCAGATCTTTAGCCTGCCGACTGGCACACCGCTGTCGACGGTCTTCCTTGGCGTCGTGTTCGGCTTCCTGTCGTTTGCCGGCTTCGAGGCGGCAGCCACTCTCGGTGAAGAGACAAAGAGGCCCAACAAGGATATTCCGCGTGCCATCCTCGGCGTGGCGATCTTCGGCGGCATCTACTTCTTCATCGTGACGGCTGTTGAGGTGATGGGCTTCGGCACGTCAGTGAAGGGCGTCGCGGCGTTCATTAACTCCACATCGCTGATCGGCGACCTCGGCACCGCCTATGTCGCTTCCTGGCTGGGCAACCTCATTACGGCTGGCGCAATGGTGTCGGCGTTCAGCTGCGCGCTGGCCTGCACGGTCGGCGCCGCGCGGCTGGTGTATGCAATGGGACGCGATGGAGTCCTGCACTCCGGCATGAGTCGGGTGTCGGAGCAACGCCGCACGCCGATCGCCTCGTCGGCGGCTGTCGTCGTGGCCGTCTATGTGATCGTCGCCTTCACCTGGGCCGCGCTGCGCGGTACACCCTTCGGGCTGTTCGCGGAGGCCGGGACCATCGGCACGCTGATCCTGCTGGTCGTTTACATCCTGGCCACGATCGGGATGGTCCGGCTGGTGTTCTTCTCCGGCCAGACGACCGTGCGCCGGTGGGAGATAGTGATCCCGATCCTCGGCGTGATTGTGCTGGGCTACACCCTGTTCCGGAACATCTGGCCGCTGCCGAGCGGCGCTGCCTGGTGGGGGCCCTCCGTCGCCATCGCCTGGTTCGTGATCGGCATTATCTGGGTGCTGCTCCGGCCTGCTGCAACGCGCCAGGCCGGCGAGCTGCTCATGCGCGCCGACGGGCTCGCGCGGCCAGCCGGCGTTCCGCCGGGCGAGATTTCGGTTGCGGGTGAGGCAGGAACGTGACCCAGCCAACTGACGCTGAAGGGATGACGAGTTGACCCGATCGTTCAGCCAGTTCCGCGGGGAACAAGAGCGAGCCGCCGACGCCCGCCGAGCGGAGTCGCTGCAGCGGCAGCTCGAGGGTACGGCCTCAAGCGTCGCGACGACGTTCGTGGATCACAGCGGCGCTGCGCGGGTCAAGGTCGTGCCGCTAAGCGGCCTGGCCCGGGCGGCCGAATCCGGCGTTGGCTTCTCGCCGGTCATCGACGCGTTCATCAGCGACGGGAGCATCGACCCGGCGTCCCCGCTGGACCGGCCCGACGGAGATCTGCGGCTGGTGCCCGACCTCGACGGGCTCACGGCACTGGCGGATCCGGCAGGCTGGGCGTGGGCGCCGGGCGACAGGTTCCACCAGGACGGCACCGTGTACGCCTGCTGTCAGCGCTCGTTCGCCAGGGCGCAGGTAGCCACCGGCCTGAGCAAGGGCATCAGCGCGCTGATGGCGTTCGAGATCGAGTGGATGGTCGGCCGCGACACCGACGACTTTGAGCCCGCATTCGGTGGGACAGGTTACGGGCTCAGCCGGCTAACCAACGCGGCAGGTTATATCCGGGAGGTCCTCGAGTCCCTGGAAGCGGCGGGCGTGCGAGTGGAGCAGATTCACCCCGAATATGGCCCCGCGCAGTTCGAGGTGTCTGTCGCGGCACAGGACCCGGTAGCAGCCGCCGATAGCTGCCTCCTGGTCAAGTTCGTGATCGCCGCGGTATCCGCCCGGCACGGGCTCCGCGCGTCGTTCGCGCCCGCGGTCTTCACTGACAACGTCGGGAATGGCGGTCATCTGCATGCGAGCTTCTGGCATGACGGACGGAACCTGCTGAGCGGCGGCAGCGGCAGGCACGGCCTGACTGACACCGGCGAGTCGATCATGGCGGGCCTGCTTGATGCCCTGCCCGCCCTGCTCGCCATCGGTGCGCCGTCTCCAGCCTCGTACCTACGCCTGCAGCCCTCCCGGTGGGCCGGGGCTTACCAGATCTGGGGGACAGAGAATCGCGAGGCCGCCATCAGGTTCATCGCGGCTAGCCCGTCGGAGCCTGGCGTGGCCAACGTCGAGCTGAAGTGCTTCGACCTCAGCGCTAACCCATACCTGGTGACCGGGGCCGTCCTGGCGGTGGCGCTTGCCGCTGCCGACCGCCAAACCCGGCTGCCCGACGAGGTCAGTGGCGACCCGGCAGCGCCCGGTCATCCGCAGGCCGATCGGGCCGCGCGGCTACCGACCAGCCTGGGCGAGGCCCTGACCGCCCTGGAGACTAACGACGACCTCCGTAAGGCAGCGGGCGAGCAACTCCTCACGACGTTCGCGGCCTCCAGGCGCGCTGAGATCGAGCTCGCTCACGATCAGCCCGACGAGGTCGTCATCACACGCGCCCGGTGGTTGCTCTAGGTGCGCCTGATCGATCACCACGTCCACGGCGTCGTAACCGGTGAGCTGAACCAGGCGGGCATTGAGTCACTGCTGTCCGAGTCGGCCGAGCCTGCGCCACCAGGTACCACCGCCTTCGATAGCCAGCTCGGCTTTGCGGTGCGGCGATGGTGCGCTCCCTTGCTCGATCTTGAACCATTCGCGTCGGCCTCGGATTACGTCCGGCGGCGCCTGGAGCTTGGCGGCGCGGAAGTCGCCCGGCGGATGCTGACTGCCGCCAGGGTCGATGCCTGGCTGGTTGATACCGGATACCAGAGCGACGCCGTGACCAGCCCAGCAGAGCTCGAGCAGCTGAGCGGGACCAAAGCTGATCAGATCGCCCGCCTGGAATCCATCGCTGAGCGAGTTGCCCGCTCGGGCGCCGCCGCCGGACGATTCGCGGACGAGTTCACCGCGGCAGTGCGGCAAGCTGCTGCTGCCTCGGTCGGCTTCAAGTCGATCGCCGCCTACCGCTGCGGGCTCAGCCTGGACCCGGCCCGGCCACAGCCTGCCGAGGTCGAAGCGGCAGCAAGCCGTTGGCTCAGGCAGCTCGATTCGGGCAGCCCAGCAAGAGTCACAGACGGAGCGCTGATCCGCCACGGCATCTGGACGGCGCTCGACATCGGCCTGCCAGTGCAGCTGCACACCGGATACGGTGACGCCGACTCGCGGCTCCACGATGCTGATCCGGCGCTGCTGCACGACTTCCTGGCAGCCAGCCAGCACACCGGCACGCCGATCATGCTGCTGCACTGCTATCCCTACCACCGCCACGCGGGAGCGCTCAGCGCCTTGTTCCCGCACGTGTACATGGACGTCGGGGAAGCGCTTAATCATGTCGGTGCTCGGTCAGCGACCGTGCTGGCCGAGGCGCTGGAGCTGACCCCGTTCCACAAGATGCTGTACTCGTCCGACGCCTTCGGCCTGCCCGAGCTGCATTACCTCGGCGCTGCCGGTTTCCGGCATGACTTGGACCGGGTGACTACCGGCTTCCTCGCCGACGGCGCCTGGTCACCGGCGGATGCCGCGCGCGTCACCGAGATGATCGGTTCCGGCAATGCCGAGCGCGTCTACCGGCTCAGCGAGCAATGACACGAATCGAAGCCGACGGGAAGCACGCGACAGCTAAGAGTCGGCAGTCCTCGCTCGGCTCGCTGATTGCTTGCGAGCAGAGCGCAGGGACCCTGCTGCGGCACGAGGTGTACCGCCAGCCGGGGCTGTCCGGAGCAGAATCCGCTACCGCAGCCGCAGTCGCGACGGCGATGGGCCTTTCCTGACGCGCCGTGGGCATCTACTGGCGGAGCAATGCACGCGTGCGGTCACGACGAGCGTTGCTCACGGTCCTGCAACCGCGGGAGGAAGCAGCACCATCGGGAGTTCTCCGTCGTTCCCGCAGAGGCCGACGCTGGTCTCGTGCGGTGCAGACGACTTCTCTTACTACGGCCGCATTGCGCAGTCGGTGATCCTTTTCGCCGGCCGCGGCACATCCCGTCAGCCTGCACCATCCTCAGCTCCGGCCGGCCGACGACGCGATCGGCGACGTGGCCAGGATCATGCTCGCGGGCTACCTCGCCGCGCTCGCGGCCGCGCCGAGCTAGCCCAGCGGCTCATGATGAAGGCCTTCTGCCGCAAGCGGCAGAAGGCCTTCATCATGGGCGTTAACGGTTGGCGCGAAGACCCGTCATCCGGTCTTAACGCTGAAGCCGTTGACCTTGAACGTCTGGCCGCCGCCATACGGTGCCTCGATGCCATACTCGACATCGAGATCGCCGTTATCGGCAGAGGTGATGTAACCATCGGCCTTGAGCTGGCTGATGATGCTGGCAATGTTGACGGTGCCCTCAGTCTCGTTCTTCGGCAGCACCACCGACACCGTGCCGGTGCTGTTGTTACCACGCACCCACACCTTCGAGCCGTCACTCAGCGTCCCGGCTACCGAACCCGCGGGCACCTGGCCGTTGACGTAGGTCCAGATCATCAGTTCCAGATCGCCGCTCCAGTTGTTACTGGTCGCGTCGGCCGCCGTGGTCAGCCAGATGTCGTAGGCGTACTCGTAGTCCAGCCCGCTGCTGGCCGCAGGCGGCGTGATGGCAAAACTCGACGTCAGCGTCGACGGCAGCGCCTTGTAGA
>Ga0335075_10001034_pt1 | contig 46953 bp, 39 predicted proteins | sample Lox_Sample_24_FD_206723 | JGI IMG/M metagenome (GOLD analysis project Ga0335075, IMG submission 206723) | Soil microbial communities from Loxahatchee National Wildlife Refuge, Florida, United States - Lox_Sample_2.4 | ecosystem: Environmental > Terrestrial > Soil > Wetlands | place: USA... | reverse complement strand
ACGCCACGAACCGCTCCGCCGTCAGCCCCGGACGCCTCGCATACCCCCGCGCCACCCCCGCACCCGCCACATACAACTCACCCCGACCACCAGGCGGAACCAACCGCAACCGCTCATCAAGCACATACACCCGCGTATTCCACAGGGGGCGGCCAATGGGAGGAGCCTGCGTGCCTGCCTGCACGGATTGGGTGGTCGAGTAGATCATCGTTTCCGTCGGGCCGTACCCGTTAATGACTCGCCCGCCGAGCCGTTGCATGGCCCGCGCCAGCTCGCCGTCAAGCTGCTCGCCTCCGGCGAGGAGGAAGCGGAGCGAGCTGCCCTCCTCAGTCAGGCCAGCCTCAATCAGGGCGCGCCATAGGCTCGGCGTGCCCTGCATGATCGTGATAGGAGCTGCCGCTATCAGCCTCGCAAGCGAGGCCGGGTCCTTCTCGTCCTTCGGTGGCATGCGAAGCCGTGACCCGGTTATCAGCGGGAGGCATATCTCCATCGCGGCGATGTCGAACGCGAACGAGGCCACGGACAGCAGCTCGTCGTCCGAAGTGAGCTGGAGATCGTGCTGCATGGTCTGCAGGATGTTGGTCAGCCCCCGATACTGGACCACTACGCCTTTCGGCGTGCCGGTAGATCCGGAGGTGTAGATGACGACGGCGGGATGGTCAGGATGCAGTCGCGTCGTCCGGTCGCGGTCGGTCATGTCAACGGCGGGGCAGGCCGCGATCTCTGCTGCTGTTTCCGCCTCGTTGACGATGATCCGCGGCACCGATCCGAGGACGGGCAATGCCAGGGCGGCGTCCTGGGTGCACACCACCAGGTCGGGAGCCGCGTCGCGGAGCATGTAGCTGATCCGCTCCGGGGGATAGCCGGGGTCGATGGGCACATAGGCCGCCCCGGCCTTCAAGATTCCCAGCACTGCGGCGACCATGTCCAGGCCACAGTGGGCGCACAGTCCTACCAGGGTCTCCGGTCCGACCCCACGGCCCCGCAGGTACCAGGCGAGCTTGTCGGACCGCTGATCCAGCTCTCGGTAGGAGATCTCCTGGTCCCCGCATACTGCCGCCACCGCGTCAGGGACCGCCGCCGCCCGCTCATGAAACAGGTCGGTGGCGGTGCCCTCAGGGATAGCGCGGCTCGTCGCGTTCCAGTCACTCAGCAACTGTTGCCGCTCGCGCGGCGAGATCAGCTCGATCTGCCCGATCGGCCGGTCGGGGTTGTCGGCGGCAGCGGCCAGCAGGCGCAGCAGCCGGCCAGCCAGCGCCCCGGCAGTCTCGCGGTCGAACAGGTCGGCGGCATAAGCGATAGCGCCAGTCAGCCCGGCCGGCGCCCCGTCCGCCCCGTACCGCGGGCTCACCTCGACCGTGAGGTCGAGCGTCGCTGTGTCCAGGCTGACCTCAGCTCGCCCGGCCGCCAGCCCGTCAAGCTGAGGCACCGCGTCGTTCCTGCGGTCGGGGCCGAACGACAGCATGACCTGGAACAGCGGATGACGCGCCATCGATCGTTCCGGGTTCAAGATCTCCGCCAGCCGCTCGAACGGCATGTCCTGATGAGAGAAGGCCGCCAGGTCCGCGGCCCGTACCCGCGCCAGCAGCTCGCGGAATCCCGGATCACCCGAGGTGTCAGTACGCAGGACCAGCGTGTTGGCGAATCGCCCCACCAGCTCGTCGAGCACCCCATCGCCGCGCCCGGCCACGGGCGACCCGACAGGGATATCCGTCCCCGCCCCTAGCAGCGTCAGCATCGCCGCCAGTCCTGCCTGCACCACCATGAACAGGGTCACCTGGCACTGCCGGGCTAGGTCCGCCAGCCGCGCGTGCAGCTCCGCGTCGGCCTCCAGTGGCACCCACCCGCCCTGGTAGCTAGGCGCCGGCGGCCGGAGCCGGTCCGCGGGCAGCGCCAGTTCCTGCGGGATCCCTTCCAGTGCCGCCTTCCAGAATTCCCGCTGCCTGCTGATCAGGCTCTCCGGATCACCCTCATCCCCCATCAGGTCCAGCTGCCGCATCGTGTGGTCCGCGTACCGCAGCGGCAAGGCCGGCCAGCTCGGCTCGCTCCCCTGGCACCGCGCCCGGTAGGCCGCTCCCAGGTCCCGTAGCAGCGGTTCCATCGACCAGCCGTCCGCCGCGATCTGGTGCACCACGATCAGCAGGATCTCCTCGCCGCCGTCCTGGAAGAGCCACGCCCGCACCGGCAGCTCGCGCGCGAGGTCGAACCCGCGGCTGGCGGCCTCCCGGAGTGCCGTCGCTAGGCCCTCCGTCCCGACCGGCACCACCGGCACCTCTACCCGCGCCGCTCCTCCCGCAAGGACCTGTTGATACGGCTGCCCCTCGCGCTCGGGAAAAACCGTACGCAATACCTCATGCCGCGCCACCACGTCACCCAGCGCGGCCGCCACCGCTCCCGGATCAGCCGCTGGCAGCAGCCGCAGCGCCACGGGGATGTTATAAGTCGCCGCCTGTCCCTCGAGCTGCTGCAAGAACCACAACCGCCGCTGGCCCGGCGACAATGGCACCTGGTCCCAGCCGCCAGTCACGACGCCATCCTCATAGCTGTCTCCTCAACAGGTACCCCGTCATGTCCGCACGCCGGCCTGGCAGCCCGTTGGTAATGGCCGGACCACCATCTCCGGCCACAGGTCGGACTCCTCCTGCCGCGAGATAAGCGGTATATCCCTGATGTCGTCATGCTTGAGTACCCACATGAGAAAGCGGTCAACGCCCAGCCCGAATCCAGACGTGGTCATCGGCATTTCCTCGCGCATCCGCACGTACCACTCGTACTCAGCTTCGTTGACCCCATGCATGACCATTGACTTACGCAGGTCAACCGCATTGCCATGCCGTTCACCCGAGCCCACGATCTCACCGAAGCCCAGCAGCATGTCGGCATTAGCTGCGGTCTTCGCCTCGTCATCACCGAATGCCTGGTAGAAAGGAACAGCGAGATTGTCGAAATGATGCACCCAGAGCACTTCGCCCACGCGCTCCAAGAGCAGTCGCTCACCCTGGTGGCTGAGGGCCCGCCAGTCATCGCCATATTGAATGGCACCGTCGACGTCTGCTATCAAGCGAGCAGCCTCATCGAAGGTCAGTTGCTCGAACGAGGGATTCCTGTCCACCATCCGCTGCAGATGCGATACATCCCCGCGCGCCTTGGCCAGGTCGTCACCGAGACGATCAAGGACCGCCCCGGCGAGCGCCTGCACATATCCGCTCACATAACGCATCAGGTCGTCGATGTCACCGACAAGCTCGACTTCGCTATGTATGAATTGAGTGAGGTGAGACCGATCCTGATTTTCATTGCGAAACGATGGCGCTATGCTGTAGCAGCCGACAGGCGAGAGCCTGCATCCATACTCCAGTGCGAACTGCATTGAGTCCGCGAGATAGGTCTGGACGTTATTGACGGTGACCGGCATGGGGGCCGAGTCGCTTCCCAGTGCTGACGGGCACGTAACCGTCCGGGTGGTGATGGGCAGGAAGAGCCATTTCAGGCCCCACGATGTAGCGTAACTTACGGTTGCCTGCATAACGGTATCATGCAGGTCGGAAATGAGCTTGAACCACGGTGAGCTCATCGCTTCAACAAATGCACCTGGATGGTTGTAGTCTGATATTCGGGGCGGGCGGACAGGCCCTTCCGAGACACCATACAGAGACACTGGGTTACCCATTCCCTTCGATCGTGTTCACATCAGAGCTCGGCCGAATATTTTGATTAACCCGAAATACATTGTCCGGATCGTAAGAGTTCTTGATGCGAGCAAGTCGCCGATACCGCTCCGCGCCATAGGTTTCCAGCGCCCTATCGCCACCCTCATCTTGAAGGTAGTTCACATAGGCTCCGCCGTGCTGAAAATCTTTAAGCCGATCAACCCCGCTCCTCGCCCAGGCGATGTTGTCGTCATCATCGGCAGATTCGCGCCACTGCGCGGACACGGTGTAGATGTAAGGCGCCAATCGGTTCGGAAATGCCGAGTCACCGCCAGCGACGTCTCCAATCGCACCACCCAGGTACTCGAAATCAATAGAGGAAAGCCTGCTGCGCATACCGCGCGCAGCCTGGATGAATTCATGGACGGCGGCAGCCGGCACATCGCGAAGGTAGCAGGATTTCGTGAAGTACCTGTTTCCCTTCGGCTCACCATGATCGCCCAGCCCCTGAAGCTGGAGGTAGCTCATCGTTCGCGTTCCTGCGGTGCGCGGAGCCACCTGGCCGCACACTGAGCTGAAAGCTGGCGGCCCCGCCTCCGGATCACCGAGCCAGGCCGCATTCACGAAGAGTCGCGGTTCTTCATCTGATTCGCGCCCGTACTTCATCGCCGCAACGGTGTGCAGGTCGCGTGGCTGCTGCCGGGCGAGCCTCCGGTAGGCGTCCAGCACCCTGGGCGCGTCGTCGAGGTGGTAGACCCTGGAGTGGTACTGGACCGAGGCGACTGGCCGGAGCCGGAGCGTGAACCGAGTGACAATGCCGAAGTTCCCGCCACCACCGCGCAAGGCCCATAGCAGGTCAGGATTCTGGTCTTCCGAAGCCTCCACTACTGATCCGTCGGCCAGAACTATCTCTACAGCGATAACATGGTCGCAGGTCAGCCCCCATTTCCGGGCTAGCCAGCCGTATCCGCCGCCGAGGGCGAGTCCGCCCAGCCCGGTCTGCGAGACGACGCCCGTCGGGCAGGCCAGCCCATACGGCGCGGTAGCCGCGTCCACATCACCCAGCAGGCAGCCGCCCTGCGCCTGCGCTCTCTGGGCAGCCTGGTCGACGGTGACCGCACGCATCAGCGACAGGTCAATCAAAACGGCGTCGTCAGCTATCGCCAGGCCCGCGACGTTATGACCACCGCCGCGCACAGTCACCGACAGGCCTGCCGCTGTTACCTGGCGGACGGCGAGGCTTACCTCTTCTGTCGTAATGCAGCGCGCGATGCATGCAGGCTTTCTGTCGTGCATGCCATTCCATATTTGGCGTGCACTATCATAATCCGCAGCACCGGGGATGATCAGTCGATTTCCTAGTTCAGACTTCAATCGGGCAAAGACATTATGCCTGCTCACGCCAGTCCGATCCCTGCTCATGGCAATCGCGGGAATGCGTTACTAGGTAAATATGGCCACCCCGCACAATCCTCTACGCTACGACGCAACTACTGTACGCAGCCGGGCTTGCTAGCTCGCCTCAAGCGCAATAAGCTACCACCTCCCGTGACCTTGTTGCACCCCAGGCAATGATTTGTATTGTGTATCATAGGGCATCGATGTGTCAAGAAATTGGGCTATATCTATTGCGGCAGTCCCTTGGCCTCGATCCACCACCCGATTCCCGCCGCGCAGGTAGCTGGTGTGTCCTCCCCGTGCCGTGATAACGGGCATGGCCGTTTCACCGCTCACCTGCTTCTGCGGCCCGCCTGCTATCAGCGGCAGTCATCTCGTCGCCTGTTTAGGCGGCCGCCCCCGTGCTGAAGATGGGCCAGCAGACCTCGGTCCGCCATGCGCTCTCGTCGGCGGTGTCCTGCCGGCCGACCAGGTAGTACTCCCTGATAGGGCCGTCCACCCGCAGCGCATGGCTGCTCACGTAGGCGGCTAGCGCTCCGTAGGACCGGTCCAGGTCCGCGGGCGAGCCGGGGTGCACGATGACCGCGAGCTCGGCGGCGGGCACGACGGCAGGCGCGACCCGGCCGAGCGGCTGGATCTCGGTCACCGTCGGGACGAAGAGCGTGGCCTCCCCCTGTTCGTCCGCCCACAGCTCCCCGGCAAAGGTCCCGCCCGCCGGGCCGGACGGGCGCACGCCCCGTGCGTCGAGCGTGGCGTGCAGCTCGCCGAGCGCGCCCAGGAACCAGGGCACCAGCTCGTCCATCGTGACCACGGCGGTGATGGCCGCCGTCGTCGTCGCGGCGACCCGGCGGTGGGTGATCGGGGCGGCGGCGGGCGGGCGGGTCAGCAGGTCGCGCAGCGACGCGACCGCGGACTGCGTGCGGGCCAGGTTCTGCTCCAGGCCCGCCAGGTGGGCGGAGATGAGCTCGTTCCGCGTGGCCAGGTCAGGGGCCTCCAGCACGGCGTGTATCTGGTCCAGGGGCATGTCCAGGTCCCGGAAGCGGCGGATGACCTGGGCCGTCGGGATCTGGTCGGTCGTGTACCGCCGGTACCCGGTATCCGCGTCAATGTCGGCAGGCACCAGGAGCCCAACGCGGTGGTAGTGGCGGAGCATCTTGACGCTCAGGAGCGTGGCGCGGGAGAGGTCACCGATGGTCAGAGCAGCTGGCACCTGCCCAGTATGGACCCTCCCATAACGGGAGGGTCCAGGCCGGAAGCCGGTATTGACCCTCCCGTCAGGGCACCGCCGAAGCTGAAGGCAGCCAGCCGCGACGGCTGTGATCACGCAGGACCACGACAAGGAGACCGAACGGCTCACCGGCCTGGGCGCCAAGCGGCTCAACGAGATCAGCCTCCCGGCGCTCCGCCATTCCACGTTCACCGACCCGGAGGGCAACGACTTCGACCTCGTCACCTGGAAGTCCGTGTAGCTGCCAGAGGCATCGTCGGCATCCGCTCCATCCGCTCCATCCGATCTCCGCACCACTCAGCACGAAAGGACAACGCACATGCAGCACGCGGGCCAGCAGGGACCTTCGAGGCGGACGATGCTCCGCACCGGGGCGGCGGCAGGAACAACCGCGGCTCTCGGCGCAGCGGGCATTTTCGCGGCCGGGAAGGCCAGCGCGGCCACCACGGCCAGCGGGAAACAGGGGCTGCCTTACCCGTCCGGTGTCACGGACACTTCGCACTGCACTCCCGCGGCCGCCGCGCTCTTCCGCGGCTTCTTCAGAGCCAAGAGCGAGCACGACACCGCCGCGATGATGTCCTACTTCTCCCCGGCGAACACCACCTACATCGACGCCTGCCTGGGCGTCGCCCTGACAAGCTGGCAGGCAGTCAACAGCGAATTCTCCACCTTCACGACACTCCCGGCCGCCGCGATCTCCTATCCGCTGCGCATCGTCGGCGGCACGCGAAGCGCCGCGGTCGAGTTCGTGGACGCCCCCGCGTTCTTCGGCCAGGAGATCCGCGCCCTGTCCACGGTCACCTTCGACAGCCAGGGCAAGATCATCCGCTGGATCGACTACTGGGACGGCCGCAGCTCCCTCATCCCGAACACCATCGCCAGTTCCTACCCCGCCGACTTCACGGACCGCGAGCAGAACGCAGATCCCGCTGTCGTCCAGGCCGCCCGGGCGCTCCAGGCCGCGTTCGCGGCCGGCGACGCGGACGCGGCCGTCGCGCTGATGTCCGCCGACGTGGTCCACGAGGACACGGCCGCGCACACCCGCGTCCGCGGCCAGATCCAGGCCCGGCGCTACTACACCCGGGCACTCGGACAGCTCCCGTACGGCCCGGGCGCCACCCTGGCTCACGCCGAGGGCAGCCGCCAGGGCGGCGGCTACGAGTGGTCAGCGGCCCCGCTCGCCGCCCCGATGCGCCGCGGCCACACGGTCATAGAACTCGACAACGCCGGCCAGATCAGCCGCCTGACCACCGTCTACGACTCCAGCCTCCTGAGCTACACCGCCTACCAGTCCCTCGTGGGCCTCGCCGCGGAAGCGCCGCTGTCCTGAGGACGGCAACGCCGGGGCTGGCATCACCGTTCACAGCCAGGCCGCAGACACCCAGACGACCGGCATCCTCGTCAGCACCGCAAGCGCACTGACCATCACCATCACCGGCAACACCATCAGCAGCAACCAGATCGGAATCTGGCTCGCTGGCCCCATCACCGCCGCGGCTGCACCTCAAGCACATCGCCGTCGAAATTACGCAGAGGTCGAATGCCATCGGCTCGATGAGCGAAACGCTTCGCTCAGGCACGGACGAGTGGGTATGTAAAGGCAAGCGGGTTCTGCCTGTATCGCGGAATTGTCTGGGTGAGGAGCCGACCACGCGGCGGAACGCGGTGCTGAACGCGCTCTCGGATTCATAACCGATTGCGAGCGCGAGCTCGGAGATTGACCGGGTGCCGTGGCGCAGGGCATCGCGGGCAAGGCTCATTCGCCACTCGATCAGGTACTCCAGTGGTGCGCTTCCGACCTGGTTCTTGAAGGATGCGGCGAACGCCGAGCGTGACATGCAGCTGAGGCCGGCGAGCTCCTTGAGGGTCCAGCGGTGCGCCACGTCTGCGTGCATGGCGCGGAGCGCGGCGCCGATGCCGTCATCTCTGAGTGCTCCAAGCCATCCGACTGGCCGGCCGGCTTGGGCGGCGTGGGCGCGGAGCATGTGGATGAACAGGATCTGCGCGATGTGGTCCAGGGCCAAGGAACCGCCGACGACGCTGGCCTCGACCTCGGCAACCAGCAGTTCTCTCAGGTGCGCCAGCAGCTTGCTCCGGGGATCTGCGGCCCGGACGTGCACGAGCGGCGGCAGAACACGGATCAATATCGAAGCGTTCGTGTCGTCGAACGAGAACTGCGCGCCGCACAGCCGTGTGTCTTCCTCGGCCTCGGGCCCGATGCGCACGGCGCCGTTCGCCGCGGTGTCCCACAGCGACTTGGCGGCACGCGGCTTCTCGGTGAGCGAACTGGCCACCACGTAGGAGGGGGGGTTGCCCAGGAGGTAGAAGTCGCCTTCGCGCAGCAGCACGGACTCGTGCCCCTGGAGGGCCAGCCAGCATTCGCCCCGGATGACGACGCCGAGTTTCACGTGCGGGAACGGGTCGAAGCGCACCGCCCACGGCCCCGCCGCGTGGAAGCCGAACTCGGCCACCGTGCGGGGCCGCAGCAGCCCGATGGCGGCAGCGACCGGATCGCCAGGCCCGAGGGGTGCTCCCTTGGCGGATGGGTAAAGAATCGTGGACGTCACGTTATGGATCGTACTGTTCTGATCATGCAGCATAACGTTCGTGAACATCACGAAGCAGACGGCGCTCGTCACGGGCGCCAACAAGGGCATTGGGTTCGAGGCCGCGCGTCAGCTCGCGCAGCGGGGTTACACCGTCTGGCTGGGATGCCGCGATCAGGAGCGCGGCGAGTCCGCAGTGAAGGAGCTTGCCGACGACGGAGACGTCCGGTTCGTCAGCCTCGACGTTACCGACGCTGCAAGCGTCGCGGCGGCCGCGGCGCACATCGCCGCCGAGTCCGACGCACTGGACGTGCTGGTCAACAACGCGGCCATCGCGCCCGGGGAAGGCGAGGGCCGTCCCAGTGCCGTGCGGCCGGAGACGATCCATCGCGCGCTCGACGTCAACGTCTACGGGGCCCTGCGCGTCACGCAGGCATTCCTGCCTCTGGTGCGGAAGGCGCGGGCCGGCCGCATCGTGAACGTGAGCACCACGCTGGGGTCGATCACCGCGCTCACGTCTCCGGGCAGCCCGCTGGCGCACATCCCTGCCTTCGCCTACCCAGCGTCCAAGACCCTCCTCAACGCGCTCACCGGATGGCTGGCCGTCGAGCTCAGCGGCACGCCGCTCAAGGTCAACTCGGTGTGTCCCGGGATCAACGCCACCGATCTGAACCCCACCCCTGGAGCGCAGCACCCGTCAGAGGGCGCAAAGGTCGTCGTGCGCGCCGCTACGCTCAAGGCCGATGGCCCGACCGGCACCTTCTTCGACGTGAACGGCCCCGTGAGCTGGTGAGGTCCGCCACTAGTCTGCACCGTCGCGGATCGCGCTTCTTAACTATTGCCAATCCAGCAAAGAAAATTGTCCATTCGTGCGTCCAGGCCCGATGGTGGGCCCATGAACGAGAGCTATGACGTAGTCGTAATCGGCGGCGGCGCGGCCGGGCTGAGCGCCGCGGTCGCGCTGGCCCGGTCATGTCGCTCGGTCCTGGTGGTTGACGCGGGCGAGCCGCGTAACAGCCCGGCCGGCCACGTGCACAACTTCCTCACCCGCGACGGCACGCCGCCAGGAGACCTCTTCGCGGCCGGCCGCGCCGAGGTCGTCCGGTACGGCGGGCAGGTCGAGGCGGGCAAGGTCACCGCGCTGAGCCGGGACGGCGAGCTGTTCCTGGCCGAGGTCAACGGCCGAGGGGTGACCGCGCGGCGGCTGCTCGTCGCGACAGGGCTTCGCGACGAGCTTCCCGACGTGCCTGGCCTGGCCGAGCGGTGGGGCACCGACGTCTTGCACTGCCCCTACTGCCACGGGTGGGAAGTCCGCGACGAGCGCGTTGGGATCCTCGCCACCGGACCAGCCGCGGTGCACCAGGCGCTGCTGTTCCGGCAGCTCACCCCGCATGTGACCGTGCTAAGGCACACCGCTGCGCCGTTCGCTGCCGAGCAGGCCGAACAATTCAGCGTGCTCGGCATCCCGGTCATCGACGGCCTTGTCGTACAGGTCGAGACCTCGGCGGGCAGACTGGCCGGCGCTCGGCTCGCCGACGGTACCACGGTGGCCCTTGACGCGCTGGTTGTCACGCCGAAGTGCGTAGCCAACGCGGATCTGCTCGCGCCGCTTGGCCTCGTTACGGTCGAGATGAGCGTCCAGGGCCAGGTGCTCGCCACCCGGATCGCGGCGCAGCCGAGCGGCGCGACCAGCGTGCCGGGGATATATGTCGCCGGCAACGTCACCGATCCGCAGGCCCAGGTGATCACGTCCGCGGGGGCCGGGCTGATGACCGGCGCGGCGATCAACATGGACCTTGTCGCCGAGGATGCCCGGCGCGCGGTCACCCAGGCCCGCGCGAGGAAGAACGTAGAGGCCGCGGACCGCCACTAGGCGGCACACGACCATGCAACCCATGACCAGCAGGCCCCGCCAGGCCAGCGACCGCTCGAGCGTCCGGCTCATTCCCGGACCTCGCTGCGGAACAGGTTCAGCTTGTCAAAGACCGGGGCGTCGCTGAACTGGAACAGGTCCAGTGCGCCGGAGTCGGAGTCGGACGGGGATGCCTGCGACCGGGCCGAGAACGGCACCCAGGACGGGACCACGAACAGGTCGCCCCGGCTGACCGACCAGGAGTAGTCGCCCGCGGTAATCCGCCCGGAGCCATCGAAGACCTGGTAGACCGACGAGCCGGTCTCGCGCAGCGGCGCGGTCTCGGTGCCGGCCGCCACGCGGTGGAACTGCGCGCGGATCGTCGGCAGGACGTCGCCGCCGCTGGTCGGGTTGGTGAAGCGGATCAGGGCGTGGCCAGGCTCGACCACCCCTGGGTACCCCTCCCGTTCCAGCGCGAGCTGGTCGGCGAGGGCCGCGTCCGTGTCCGGCCAGCGGTAGCACAGCAGCGGGGAGCCCGCGGTCTGCCCGAGCTGTGAGACCGGGGCCAGGCCGGGGTGGCCCCACAGCCGCTGGGACCGGGAGCGGTCCGGCGTCTGGTGCTCTGCCTCGGTCAGCTCATCCCGGCCGACGGTGAAGAACTGGCTCTCGACCTCGAACTGGAACGGGATGTCGAGGCCGTCGATCCAGGACATCGGCTCGCTGGTGGCGTTGTGGTGCGCGTGCCAGTTCCAGCCCGCCTGGGGCAGGAAGTCGCCCCGCCGCATCGGGACCGGGTCGCCCTCGACGACCGTCCATACTCCCTCGCCCTCGATCACGAAGCGGAAGGCGTTCTGGGTGTGCCGGTGCTCGGGAGCGTCCTCGCCGGGCATCAGGTACTGGATGGCTGCCCAGAGGGTCGGGCTGGCGTACGGCCTGCCACCCAGGCCGGGGTTCGCCAGGGCTATGGCTCGCCGCTCGCCGCCGCGGCCGACCGGCACCAGCTCGCCGGCTCGCCCGGCCAGCTCGAGCAGCGTCGGCCAGCGCCAGCGGTGCGGCTGCGCCTTAGTCTGCGGGCTCAGCGGCATGAGCTCACCGACCTGCGTCCAGAGCGGGACGAGCATGGCCTTCTCAAAGCCCTGGTAGAGGTGGACGAGCTCGGGGGTCACCTCGGGCTGCCCCGGCCGGTTCTCGGCCGGCAGCCGGACAGGAGAGGCGATGTCAGGGTTCGCGGTCATGGTTCTGCTCTCACCCTTCTCGGCGTTCGCGGTCACTGCTTGTCGAGCACGCAGCGGTTGACGCACTCCCCCACACCCTCGATGCGGGTCGTGACCAGGGACCCGTCGGCTAGGTAGCGGGCCGGCTTACGGGCGTGGCCGACACCGCCGGGCGTTCCGGTGGCGACCAGGTCGCCCGGCACCAGCGTGATCACCGTCGAGATGTAGGCCAGCAGATCGGCCGGCCCGAACACCAGGTCGCCGGTGTCGGCCTGCTGGACTTGGTCCCCGTCGACCTCGCAGCTGAGCGGAAAGGCCGCCTCGGCGCCGGGCTCGGCGGTAACCAGCCACGGGCCGACCGGGGTGGTGGCCTCGAACGTCTTGCCCTGCAGCCACTGCAGGGTGCGGTACTGCCAATCGCGGGCGGTGATGTCGTTGACGACGGTGTAGCCCGCGATCGCGGCGCCCGCCTGCTCGGCAGTGGCGTTGCGCAGCGGCGCGCCGACAACGACGCCAAGCTCAGCCTCCCAGTCCATCTCGGACGAGGCCGCCGGCAAGACGATGTCGTCGAAGGCGCCGACCAGCGCCCGGGAGTACTTGGCGAACAGCGTCGGGTGCTCGGGGAGGCCGCGCCCCATCTCCAGGATGTGGTTGCGGTAATTCAGCCCGACGCAGATGACCTTCTCCGGCCGCACGACTGCTGGCGCGTATTGCAGGCCGGCCAACTGGTGCCTGGGCCCGGTCGCGGCGGCCGCGGCGGCGCGCCAGCCGGGGTCGGCTAGCAACTCGACGAGCTCTGCGTGCCCGGTCTCGACGGCCGCGTCGTCATCGACGCGGACGGCCCGGGTGCCGTCGCCGGTACGGATCGTGGCGAGCCTCATGGGTTGTCCCTCTCAGATGATGAACTGCTCGCCGGTCTCTGGAGCGAAGAGATCCTCCGGCTCCGGCGTCCGGTCGATCAGGCCCTGCGCCCGGGCGTAGCGGATGAAGCGGGCGAGCACGGTGCGGTTCGCCCCGATGCCGTAGGCCCAGAAGTCCGGCCCCATGCGGTCAACCGCGGCATCGAACTCCTCGCGCGCCCACGGCAGGGAGATCGAGAGGGCAACCGTGCGCCGCAGCTCGGCGTAGGCGATTTCCTTAGCGGCGGTGAATGCCTTCAGCATCTCCTGCGCGAGCCACCGGTTCGACTCGTAGACCCGGCGATGCAGCACGAGGACGTGCATGATCGGGAAGATGCCGGTCTCGTGATAGTAGCGCTCCTCCTCGGCCCGGCTGTCGTCGAACAGCCGCCGGACAGACGGGCCGCCAAAGGACTCCGGCGCCCGCGGCGAGTACACCGCGTCAAGCTCCCCGGACGCCAGCAGCCCGGACAGGGTCTGGCCCTCGGCCACCGGGGCGATGTCGATCTCGGGCGGGAGCCGCAGGCTGAACTTCTCGTGGCGGCCGGACGTGTTCAGCCCTCCCGTCCGGTACTTCACCGACGCGACGGGCACGCCGTAGCTGTCTTCCAGGATGCCGCGGATCCAGACGTTGGCGGTCAGCTGGTACTCGGCGACCCCGACCGTCTTCCCGACCAGGTCCTGGGGCTTGTCGAGGCCGGCCGCGCGATTCACGTACACGCTGGTGTGGCGGAACATCCGCGACGGGAACACCGGGATCGCGACGAACGGGCCGTCGGCGAGGTGGGTCAGCAGGTAGGTCGACAGTGACATCTCGGCGGCGTCGAACTCGCCGTGGTTGAGCATCCGGAAGAAGATCTCCTCCGGCTCCAGGTGGACGTACCGCAGCTCGACGCCATCGATCTCGACCCGGCCGTCGGCCAGGGCGCGGGTGCGGTCGTAGGGCCCGCAGGCCAGGCTGATCGGCAGGCGTGCCATCAGTTTCTCTCCTTCGTGTCGGTCAGCGTGAACCGCCGGTCAGCGGGCTGCCGGTCAGCGTGCGGTGGGCGAGGCGAAGGTGACGCCGTGGCGGCTGCACTCGGCCGCGAACAGCTCGTCGATCATGGGCAGCTGCTCGTCGTACTCGATCTGGTTGCCGCCGTCGCGCCGGTCCACCAGCGTGCCCTCGTAGTTGTGGTTGATCAGGTGCTTGCGGCTGCCCCAGCGCATCGCCACGTAGCGGGCCGGGTCGGTGCCGCTGTTAAAGTGCTGGTGCCACCACATGTCCGGCGGGACGAAGACGGAATTGGGCCCCCAGTCGACCCGCTGGGGCTCGTCGCCGTCACTCTGCCAGAGCAGGGAATACCCCTCGCCGCCGAGGATCACGATGTTGGCCCCCGGCCCGTGGCGGTGGGCCTTCTTGTACGCACCAGAAGGGAACTGCGAGATGTGGGCGATAAGCGAGCCCTCGCCAAGCTGGAAGGTGACCATCGTGCCCTGGCCGCCGCGCCGGGCCAGCGGCGGCAGCTCGAAGTGGTTGACGTCGTCGATCCAGGTCGTCTCCCACACCCCGGCGCCGTCGGGACGCTTCCAGAGCCGGCCCCGGGGGTCAAAGTAGCCGTCCGGCCCGTCTCCGACCGGCTTGCGCCGGTCGGAGAAGCGGAACGGGTTGGCGTCGGCGAACTGCGGGTTGTGGAACAGGTTCATGACCGGGGGCGCGGCGTTGACGCAGTACAAAGTGGCATCCGCCGCGGCCGTCAGCCGGTACTCCACGTTGAGCGGCGGCGCGAACACCGCGCCAGGCTCCCACTCCTGGCGCTCGACGCGCCCGTCGACCCGCAGCTCGATCGTCCCACGGCCGGAGACCGCGTAGAACATCTCCTCGTACACGTGTCGCGACCAGTTCGATGCCTCGCCGCGGTCGATCCGCAGCACCCAGGCGCCGTTGGTCTCGTCCGTGCCGTCGAGCTGGATGATGGCCCCGCTGACCCCGGTCGCCGGCCAGGGGCTGGTCTTCACCTGGGTCAGGTCGGCGACGTAGAACCCCTTCACGATGGGGATGGCCTGCGCCTCGCACCACTGCTCGTAGGGGGTGCGATCCGACCACGGCATCAGGGGGGCCGAGGCCGCCTGGGCGGCTGAGTACACCCCGAACGGCGCGGCTTCCTGGTCGCTGATGGGACGCACTGTGCCTGCTGACTCGCTCGCGTGCTCGCTCATTCCGCCACCGGGATTCCGAGCTCGGCCAGCTGCTTGCGATAGGCGGCCAGGATGGACTGTGACAGGTCCTCCCGGTTGACGATGCGCCCCGGCGCGTAGTCGATGCCCTGCACCGTCGCGAACGTCGCTCCCGCCCCGCCGCCGTAGCGGAAGGCGACCTGGCGCAGCGGTCCGCGCCCGGTGTTGGCGTGCAGGTGGAACCACCCCGTGCCCACCGACACCGCGCCGGAGTACCGGAATGCCTGCCGCACGACGGCGTCGTCGGACGGCCGCGGCCCGGCGGTGCTCGGCCACGCCTGCGTGTACCCCTCGCCGGCCATCGCGATCAGGACCGCGCCCCCCATATGCCAGTGCGCGTTGGAGATGTGGCCCTCAGGCAGCTCGCCGACGTGCGAGCCGTAGATCCCGCCGGATAGCTGCAGCAGCAGGTAGCCGAACCCCGGGCCGCGGATGAACGCGTGCTCGGGCAGCGGGACCGTGCCGAGGTCGTGGAACACCGGGCCGCGGAACGCCGTGCGCCGACCGACCTGATGCGTGCCCGGGGTGATCGACTCGTCGAGGACGACCGCCTCCCGGTCGGCGAAGGTCAGCTCGCACTCGAACGCGGCGGTGGTGCTGCCGAGCAGGTCCATCCACAGGTGGGCGTTGTTGATCAGCGCCAGCCGGGCCGGCTCGGTGCCGGTGTTGCGCAGGGTGAACCGCATGTTGAGCGGGATCGCGAATACCGACTCGCGACGCCACTGGAGCTCACGGTAGCCTCCCGCGGAACCGTGGAAGGTCACGCTGCCCTGACCGGACAGCACCAGCACGTACTCCTCGTAGAGGTGGCGGCGCGAGGCGGTCTCGTGACCGGGTGGCAGCTCGACGACCTCCATGCTGCTCAGCCCCTCCATGCCGGGGAGCTGCACGGCGACGGCGCAGGTCCCGTCGCCGGCGGGGCTCAGCTCCAGCTCGACCAGGCTGGGCACGTGCCCGTCGCGCAGCACCTTGGTGCCCCGGCTGGCGAGGTAGCGCTCGTAGGTCGAGCCCCGCCTGCCGTCCGAGCCGGCTTCGGGCCGTGGCTGGGCCTCGCCCGCTACGGGCGTGCCGACAGCCTCGTTCGTGGTGGTCACAGAACATCAACTCCTTCCCGGGAGCCGGCCGAGGTCGGCTCGTGGCGCAGCATTTCGCGCAGCTCGCTGACGATGCTGGTGAACTCCGCGGACTTCATCAGCGTCCGGTCCCTTGGCCGCTCGAAGGGCAGCTCCTGGATGTGGGCGATCCGCCCAGGGCGGGCCGACATGACCACGACCCGGTCACCGAGGAACACGGCTTCCTCGATGTCGTGCGTGATGAAGATGGTGGTTGAGGTCCGCTTCTGGACGATCTCGAGCAGCTCGTCCTGCAGCACCTCCTTGGTCAGCGCGTCGAGGGCGCCGAACGGCTCGTCCATCAGCAGCAGGTCAGGCTGGGTGGCCAGCGCCCGGGCCAGGTTGACCCGCTGCTGCATGCCGCCGGAGATCTGGTGCGGGTAGTGGTGCTCGTACCCCTGCAGCCCCACGGTGGCGATCGCGGCCTTGACCCGGGCCGGGATGTCGTTGCGGCCCAGGACCCTCTGCAGCGTCAGGCCGTAGGCCACGTTCTTCTCCACGGTCCGCCACGGCATCAGGGATGCCTGCTGGAACACGACCGCCCGGCCCTCCGCCGGGCCGTTCACCCGGGTCCCGTCGACCGTGATCTCGCCGGATTCCGGTCCCAGGAAGCCTGCGATCAGGGATAGCAGGGTGCTTTTCCCGCAGCCGGAGGGACCGAGGATGGTGAGGAACTCGCCGGTGCCCACCGTGAGGTTCACGCCGTCAAGAACCCGGGTGGAGGTGTCGTGATTGTTGCCGAAGCTCTTCACGATGTTGTCGATGTTAAGCATCAGTGCCGCCTTTCACCCGGGCTGACTTGATGGTGTGCTGGCCAGGCCGGCTACGGCTCGATCGGGACGACCTTTTGCGCCGCCGTGGCGTAGCTGTCGTCGATGTAGCTCGCCGCGTCACTGGGGCTGGCCTTGGAGTACTTGCTGGGATAGAGGCCCGCCATCGACTGGAGCACGAACTGCTCGGTCGTCAGCGACGGGACGATGGTGCTCGTGGTCAGGGTGCTGAGCGCGGACTGGTACGAGGCGTTCAGGTCGGCGGTGCTGGTGGCGGGCGCGAGCGCCTTGATCGCGTTCTTGGCCGCCGTGGGGTTGGAGCGGTACAGGTTCACGGCCGCCGCGATCGCCTCCATCACCTTGGTGGTGGCCGTGGAGTGCGAGTTCACCCAGGGCATGTAGCCGACCAGGCCGCCCTGCGGCCAGGAGTACTTCGAGCCGACGTCAAGCAGCGACTTGGACCCCGCCACCTTCAGCGCGGTGGTCGACTGCGGCGGGCTGAGGATCGTCGCCTTGATCGAGCCGCCGACGAACGCCGAGGTCAGGGCGGTCGTGGACTGCAACGACTGGAACGTCACGTCGTTCGGGCTGACGCCGTTGTTGGTCAGGATGAGCCGGGCGAACAGGTCGATCAGCGACCCGGGCACGGTGATGCCGACGGACTTGCCCTTGAGGTCGGAGATCGAGCTGATTCCGGGAGCGGCGATCAGCTGAGTGTTGGGCTTGCCCTCCCAGACGCTGAGCCACTTCAGCTGCGACCCGGAGAGGATGGCCTCTTCCGGCTGCGGTGCGCCGAACGCCCCGAACTGCACCCGGCCCGAGGAGAGCGCGGCCAGCAGGTCCGAGGACGAGATCACGGTCACGGTGGCGTCAATGCCGTACTTGGCGAACAGGCCGGAGGTCGCGGCCAGCTCCGGCTCGATCTCGCCGGCCACGGCCGCGTTGACGCCGATCGATACCTTGGTCAGGCCGCCCGAGCCACCCGCGTTCGCCGATGCGGGCGAAGAGCCGCTGCCGCCGCAGGCCGCGGCGCCGAGTGCCACCGCGATGAGCAGCGCCCCAATACCGGTCGCGTGCCGGAGTCTGGCCCGGCTTCTGCTAGGACTTCTCTTCATGATGCGTTCTCCTTTGTCGCGGTGGTGAAGGGAGTGGATGCGCCGACGACGCCGGGCCCAGGTGAAACGGATTACTGGCGCCAGTAGCTCAGTCGCCGCTCGACCCACCGCAGCAGCATCGTGAGGATGACTGCGGCGAGGGACATGATGATCACGCCGACGAAGGCCTCGCTGTCATTCAGGGACTGGCCGGCGCTGACGATCAGGCCGCCGATGCCCTGGCTGCCGATGAGGTACTCGGCCACCACGACACCGATCAGGCCCTGGGCGATGCCCTGGCGGACTCCCGAGATGATGTGCGGGACGGCCCCCGGGAGGGCGACCGTGCGCAGCACGTCGAAGCTGGTTCCCAGGTAGCCGCGAGCCACCTGGATGAGGTGGCGGTCGGCCGCGGCCACGCCCGCCTGCACGTTGATCATGATCGGGAAGACGGCGGTCAGCACCACGGTGATCAGCTGGGCCTCAAACCCGATGCCCGCCGCGACGATGATCACGGGCACCAGCGCGATCCGCGGCGCCGCGTAGACGATCGAGACGAGCGGGTCGAGGATCGCCCCCAGCCGGCGGTACCAGCCGATGATGACGCCACCGATGATGCCGGCCACCAGGGCGATGCCGAAGCCGATGCCGAACAGCTCCCCGCTCTCCGCGAGCGCGCTGTCCAGCGAGCCGTTGTCCTGCAGGGTTCCCGCCGCCTGCAGCACCTTCCATGGCGAGCTCCAGATCAGGGTGTTGATCGCACCGGTCGAGGCGAGGACCTGCCAGAGGGCGATCGCGGCGACGACCCCGGCCACGCCGTAGAGCAGCCTGGCCCGGCCGGAGATGTCCTTGGTGCGGTCACCGGCGACCTTCTGCCACGCCCGGCGGCGGGTCCGGCCCAGTGGGGTCGGGGGCGTTCGCGGCGGAGTGGCCCCGGGGGCACCGGGCGCCTCGGGAACCACGCCGGGGCGGTCCGGTGGCGTGAGCGCCTGGTCGGCCATGGCGGTCTGGGCCGGCCCGCGCGCGCGTGCTGATTCAAACATGGAGATCTCGAACCCCTTCCGCGGTTTCCTCATCGATAACCGTCGTAAGCTCGCGCAGGTCGTCGACGCTGGTGGCCTGGAGCGCCTGGCTCGCGATGCACTGGGCCGCGTCACCTCGCGCGTCCGGGCTCCCCGGCGCCGCGCAGAAATCACGCAGCTTGTCTCGCAGGGCCTGCGCGGAGTGGTCGCGCTCCCCCGGAACCTCGCCGGCCATCGCGTGGTAGGTGCTGGCGCCGGCCGTGAGGCGGACCCGGGCCGGCCACTGCCGGGGATAGAGCGCCGACAGTTCCGGGCTCGCCACCACTCGCACGGCGTTCATCGTGGCCAGGAAGGAGCTGTCGCCGCGGAGCCGGTAGCGGGCGACGTCGAGCAGGCCGGCCGGGTCGTGGATCGCCAGCGCGAGCTGGTACTGCGCGCTGGACATGCTCTCGCGGCGCGACGTCACGACGGGCTTGTCCAGCATCGCCGCGTACTGTGCGGGCACCTCGATCTCGATCCGCTCGATCCCGCCCGGGGGCAGCGGCGACTCCCGCAGGATCTCCCGCAGCGCCGTCACCGACGTCATGGCCTGGCGGGCCGAGCAGAAGCGCTTGACCACCGGCCGGAAGACCCGCTCGGTGCCGCCGGCCAGCGGCACCTCAGCCACGAGAAGCTCGCCCACCCGGCCCGCGCCCCGGGTGCCTGCGGCCGAGAAGCCGTGCCGGGCCGCCAGCGCGGCCCCGATCCCGGTGACGATCGCGGTCGCGAACTGGACCTCCCTGGCGTTGCCGCGGGGATTGCCTGACACGCTCTGCTGGGCGGCCAGGCCCGCCGCGACCTCGGCCTCCGCGCCAGACGCGCCGAACAGCACCGAGGTAAGGGCGGCCGCGGTGACCCCGCCGACGACCAGGCTGGGCCAGGTCCCGAGGACAAGCCGACGCGGGCCCTGCATCGCCTCGCCGAGCACCAGCGCCAGCTCATAGCCCCGGGCGATCGTGTCAAGTACCACCTCGAGCGACGGGTCGGCCACCAGGCCGGCGGCCAGCACCGCCAGCACGGTCGGGACGACGATCGAGCCCGGGGTGACGCAGGACAGCAGGTCCATGTCGTCGATCTCGGTCAGCCGGCAGGCCGCGCTCAGCCGGAACGCCCGCGCGGCCAGGGAGTCCGCGCCGTAGAGGCCCGCCGCCAGGTCGGCGCCGGCCCGGCCCTGTGCCGTCTCGCGCCCGACGAGCGTGGCGAACGCCGTGTCGGCGAGCCGGGCTCGGGCCGCCGTCCGCGCCCCGTCCGAGACCGGCAGCGCGATGACGGCGCCGACCAGCCCGGCGACGCTCACGTCCGCCGACGTCGTCGTCGGCGGGGCGTCCGCGCGAGTGTCCACAGAGCCGGTCATGTCAGATCTCCCGCGCCCCGCCGGCCGTGACGACGACCGTCCTGACCGCTAGCTGCAGGCCGGCCTCCTCGCGCAGCCGGACGATCGAGAGCACGTCGCCCTCGATGAGCGCCGAGCGCGGCTCGGTCCCCCACGCGGGCAGTTCCGCCAGGCCGCAGCCGAGGCCGTTGACCAGGTAGGAGTCGGTGGCCGAGGACTCCGGGCCGAGCACGTCGCGCGCGTCCGCCCCGGGGCGCAGCCGGCCGATGAGCTGCTCGAACCCGGCGTCAGGGCCGGCCGCGTCCGGGTCGATGCCGGCCAGGCCCCAGTACCCGAGGTACTCCACGGCGATGATCGCGCTAAGCCGCCCACGGTCGTCAGCCATTTCCGCGATGGTCGCGACGCCGCCCCCTTCGGTGCCGACAGTCACCCGGCAGTCGTGGGCGCTTCCGGCGCGGGCGGCGTAGTCGGCCGCGGCCAGCGCGCTCCGGCGTCCGGCCCCGGCCTGGTAGGCGTCCACCGCGGCGCTGGCGGCGGCCCGGGCCAGCTCGCTCGCGCGCTGCGCGACGACTAGCTCGCGGGCCGACTTGGTCCGCCGCTGGTGCGTGACCAGGTCGTCGATCGCGGTGATCCGGGTGCCGAGCGCGGCGGCCACGCCCGCCCGGACCTCGTGCGGGAGCGACGTGTCCAGCCCGGCCACCCCGAGCGGCCCGTCCCAGCCGCCGGTGATCTCGGCGATCGCCTCGCCTAGCTCGGCGGCGTAGCGGATGTCGGCCACCCAGCTCACCGTGCGGATATAGGGGTGGTCGCGGGCGCCGCCCTTGCCCGCGATCAGGGTTGGCGGCGTGCCGGCCCGGGCGATCAGCGTGCCATGGAAGGTGGTCGGGGTGTAGTTGGCGTAGTAGATGAGGTTCTCCGGCGTGTGCGCGGCCCCGAAGATCACCACGCCGGCGAGTCCCCGCTCCGCCGCCTGCGCCAGCAGCGCCTGCAGGCGGGCCTCGTTCTCGTCACCAGGCAGCACCGCGCGGTCGAGGTAGCTGCGCCCGCGGCGCAGCACCGGCTGCATCATCGGCAGCACGCTGGGGAATGCGCGGTCGGATCGGGCGGCCGCGCCGGCCGAGGCTGTCGTGTTCATCTAGGCCTCCACGATCTCGAGAGGGGCGATGCGCCCGGTGACGATCTCGCCGGCTTGCTCGCCGACGATCATCGGCTCCCCGCACATCAGGTAGCCGGCCCCGGGCAGGGCCTGGTTGGGATGCAGCACGAACGTGTCGCCGGCCTGGAGCACCAGCTGGTTCCGGGTCAGGAAGTCGCCAGGGGCCACGCTGCCGAACCCCATGCCGTGCCCGCGGACGCGCATGAACGGCGGCCTGGTGTACTCGCCGAGGCCCCGGGCGATCAGCGGCGCGTCCATGGCCTGCACGACCTCGGACACGGTGTTGCCGGCCTTGCAGGCGGCCACGCCCTGGGCCATCGCGTCCATCAGCAGCTCGTGGTCGTGCTCCAGTTCCTTGCTCGGGGTCCCGAAGGCGACGGTGCGGCAGATTTGCGCGAACACGCTCCCAACGCAGGGCGACAGCTCGGTCAGCAGGATGTCGCCGGGCATGAGGACCCGGCCCCACGGACGTTGCACGGCCCGGTTGCGAGTCGAGGCGGAGAGGAAGACGAACACGTCATCGGCCCCCAGCTCGCGCAGCTTGCGCTCGATGATCGCCTCGGCCTCGACGTCGGTCATGCCGATGTGCAGCTGCTCGCGCAGCGAGTCGAACGCCAGCTCGGAGATCTCCGCCGCCCGGCGGTAGTCCGCCATCTCGAGCTGGTCCTTTTGCCGGGCCCGGGCGTCCAGCTCAGCGTCGACGGCGACCAGCTGGTAGCCGCCGCCCTCAGCGATCGTGCGGTATTCCCTGGTGTTCAGCTTGCGCGCGCCGGCGCTGCCGACCCGCGCGCCTGCCGCCCGGCCAGCCAGCTCGGCCGCGGCCTCGGCGAACGGGCTCGCGGCCGCGACGACCTGGGCCGACGGGCCGACCCTGCGGGCGCGGCGGGCCTCCCAGTCGCCCTCGGTGTAGAGCAGCACCGACCCGGAGCTGTCGATCACCGCGGCGGCGGCGCCCATCGGCTTGAAGCCGGTGAGCCAGACGACCGGGTCCATGTCGGTGAACAGGTGCCGCCCCGAGGAGACGAACAGCCCCTGGGCGACGCCGACCTCGTCCATCGCCTCGGCGGCCCGGCGGGCCCGCTCGGCGTACAGGGCCCGGGTGTCCGCCGGCATCAGGCCGGCCACCTCGGCGCTCACTGCTGGGCCTCCGCCGCGAGCTCGGCCCGGCGGCGCTCGGTCGCCTCGGGGTCCGGCTGGCCGGCCGCGTCAAGCACCAGGCCGTAGACGGAGGTCGCGGCCTGCGCGCTGACATAGCCCCGCAGCAGGTCGCGGGCCAGCTCGCCGACCGGGCGCTCCAGCGGCGAGCCCCAGCCGCCACCGCCACCGGTGAAGATGCGCGCCACCGACCCTGCCTCGGCCGTCACCCGCCCGTTCACCGGCTTGAACTCGCCGCCCGGCTCCCGCAGCGCGTGACCGCCGGGTGGCCCGTCGTGACCGCCCCACAAACCCCACGGCGGGTCCAGGTGCCGGCCGGCCATGGACAGCCGCCACGTGCCCTCGACCAGGTTGGTAATCTCGGTCACCATGCCCAGGCCGCCGCGGTGCTTGCCCGGGCCGCCGGAGTCCTCGCGCAGCGAGCGCTTCTCCACTCGCATCGGGAAGCGCAGCTCCAGGGCCTCAACCGGTGAGTTGCGCACGTCACCCTGGCAGACCGAGACCGAGGCCGAGCTGCCGTCCTCGGCCGGCCGCCCGCCCCAGCCGCCGCCCTCGATGCCCTGGGCGACGAACGAGCCGCGGGCTGGGTCAACGCCGAAGAAGGCGAAGCTGCCGCCGAGCGTGCCGAAGTGAGCCGCCGGGATCTGGTCCGGCCTTGCGTCGGCGAGCGCGGTGATCACGGTATCGACGACCGTCGGCAGCGCGACGCTCCAGCTGGCCATGGGCGCCGGGAACCGGGCCATCATGAAGTTGCCCTCGTTGATGATCACCGTGAGCGCGCTGAACGACCCCTCGTTGACGGGCTCGTCGGGGGTCGTCAGGGCCTTGTAGGCGACGTAGGCGCCGGCCAGGGTGCGGGCGTTGATCGATCCCTTGCGGGTCTGTGAGCATCCGGTCAGGTCGATCGTCATGTCCGATCCGGCGACCGTGACGACGGCGTCGATCTCGACCGGCACGTCGAGCTCGGCGAAGTCGTGGTCCAGGCGCGAGTGCGCGTGGTAGATGCCGTCGGCCATCGACGCGACCACGTTCCGGCAGCGCGCCTCGGTCGTCGCGAACACGCTCTCGATGGCCGACTGCACGTCGGCCACGCCGTAGCGCTCGACCAGCTCGGTCAGCCGCTGCTCGGCCGCCCGGCACGCCGCGAACTGGGCCCGCATGTCGCCCAGGGCGGCGTCGGGGAACCGGATGTTGTCCGAGATCACCTTCAGCAGGTTCTCGTCGTAGACGCCCTCGCGGATCAGCGGCAGCTGGTCGAGCTGCAGGCCCTCAAGCCAGGCGTCCATGCCGGCCCCGCGAGCGCCGAACCCGGTGCTCATCCCGCCGACGTCGGACCAGTGGGCGCGGGTCATCGCGAAGGCGAACAGCTCGCCGTCGATGATGATCGGCGTGTAGGTGACGACGTTGTTGAGGTGCTGGCCGGCGACCCGCTGGTGGTTCATGAGGAACCCGTCGCCGGCCTTGAACCCGTCCACGCCGTACCGCTCGACCGCGTCGGTGATGATCACGCCGAGGTCGGCCACGAAGTGCGAGACGCCACCGACGTTCTGCGACAGCAGCCGGCCGCGCTTGTCCACGAGCGCGCAGCAGTAGTCGCGGACCTCGTAGATCATCATGTTGTAGGAGCCCTGCTGGAGGTCCAGGGCCATCTCATCGGCGATGGCCGCGAGCGTGTTCCGCACGACCTCGACGGTTACCGGATCAGTCACTGTGCTGCCCTTTCGGTGGAACCGGCCGAGCCGGCTACCGCGATCTGGATGTCGAGGGCCCCGTCGTCGCTGACGGTGGCCACGTCGCCCTCGTCGATGACGAGCGTGCTGGCGTACTCCTCGATGACGGCGGGGCCGGCCACCTGGTAGCCGGCCGGAAGCTGCTCGCGCTGGTACACCTTCCAGTCCGAGGCCTTGCTCTGGCTGCCGGCGCCCGACACGACGCGGCGCGTCGTGATGTCGATGCCGCCCTCGCAGGCGGCCAGCGTCGGGGAGAACCGCTCGCGCCGGCCGATGCCGACGACGCGCAGGTTCACCACCTCGACAGGCGAGCCCGCGGCGCTGTGCCCGAAGCGCAGCGCGTGCAGCTCGTCGAAGCGCTGGCGCACCTTCTCGAGGCCGCCGTCGGTGCTCAGCTCGGCGCCGGCGGCTGGCGTGCGCACGGTGAACTCCTGGCCGCGGTAGCGCAGGTCCAGGTACAGCTCGATCTCCTGGTCGCCCTCGGCGATGAGCTCAGCGGTGAGCAGCTCGGCGATGTGGCCCCGGATCTCGTCGGCCACGCTGATCAGCTCGTCGCCGACGATGGTGGCGATCTCCCGGTAGATGGTCCGCACCTGCTCGTGCCGGATGTCGGCCAGCAGCATGCCCAGGGCGGAGAAGTGCCCCGGCAGCATCGGGATGATCACCCGGGGGATCTTCAGCTCGCGGGCGACGGCGCAGGCGTGCAGGGGGCCGGCTCCGCCGAAGGCGATCAGCGCGCACTCCCGGGGGTCGACGCCGCGCTCAATCGAGACGCTGCGCACGGCCAGCCCCATCATGTTGACCGCGATGTTGATCACGGCCAGCGCCCCCTGCTCCGCACTCAGGTTCAGGTGCTGCCCGAACTGGTCGTCGAGGGCAGCAGCGGCGGCGTCCACGTCCAGGCCCATCTCGCCCCCGAGGAAGCGGGCCGGGTTGAGCCGGCCGAGCACCGCGTTGGCGTCGGTCACGGTGGGCCGGGTGCCACCCCAGCCGTAGCACACCGGACCGGGACGGCCGCCCGCGCTCTCCGGGCCAATGCGCAGCGCCCCGGCGTCGTCGAGGTGGGCGATGCTGCCGCCGCCGGCGCCGATCTCCACCACGTCCACCACCGGCACCCGCACCGGCAGGCCCGACGCGAAGCCGCCGACGTAGTAGCCCTGGGCGATGTCGGGGGTACCCTGCCGCAGCAGGGCCGCCTTGGCGGTCGTCCCGCCCATGTCGAACGCGACCGCGTTGGCGATCCCGCGCGCGGCCGCGATGGTGCCGGCCGCGATCACGCCACCGACGGGCCCCGACTCCATCATCATGACCGGCTCTTCGCGGGCCACGTCGAGGGTCATCACGCCCCCGTTGGACTGCATGATCAGGGTGCGGCCGCCGAAGGTGCGGGCACTGAGCACGCCCTTGAGGTCGTCGAGGTAGCCGCTCACCCGCGGCCCGATGTAGGCGTTCATCGTCGCGGTGGAGATGCGCTCGTACTCGCGATACTCGCGCAGGATCTGGTGCGAGAGCGTGAGGTAGAGCTGCGGGGCGAGCTCACGGACGATGGCGCCGACGCGCTCCTCGTGGGCGGGGTTGGCGTACGAGTGCAGCAGGCAGACCGCGATCGCCTGGGCGCCGCCCGCGACGGCCGCCTCGACCGCGCGCCGCACGCTGGCCTCGTCGAGCGGGGTGATCACGTCGCCGCCGGCCGCGAGACGCTCGCCGACCTCGTAGATCGACTCACGGCCGACTAGGGGCACCGGCCGCCTGAACATCAGGTTGTAGGCCTCGGGCCGGTTGCCCCGCCCGATCTCGTAGACATCGCGCATCCCGCGCGTGACCAGCAGCGCCGTGGGCGCGCCCTTGCGCTCGATCGCCGCGTTGATGGCGACGGTCGAGCCGTGCACGAACTCGGGCGCGTCGACCAGCGAGAAGCCGCTCTTGTCCACGCAGCGGGCGATCCCGCTGCTCAGGTCGTCCGGATCGGTGTAGTCCTTGGCCTGGTGGATGGTGCCGGTGCTGAGGTCGTACACGACGAGGTCGGTGAACGTGCCGCCGATGTCCGTAGATACTGCGATAGCCATGCGTTCCTCTAATCACGACTGCGGGAAGGGACCGGGCTGGGCCGGGCTAGCGGTTGCCGGACGAGCCGGCGATGTTCCGGGTGACGTGGCTGGCCTCGGCCGCTGGCGGCAGGGAGTAGATCGGCGCGACGAACCGCTGGTCGGCCGGGTCACGGTCGCGGAGGTAGACATCGCGCAGTGACTCGAGCAGGCCGTCGGCGTGCCAGAGGTCGCCCCAGACCCGGGCCTTGCGCTGCACCTTGGCGGTCGGCCCGATCCGCTGCTGCTGGTAAGCGTCCAGGGCCCGCTCCACGTCGCCGCTACCCTCCCGGGCCTCGGCCAGCGACTGGGCCAGGGCCGCGCCGTCTTGCAGCGCCTGGCAGGCGCCCTGGGCCAGGTACTGGAGCATGGGGTGGGCCGCGTCGCCCAGCAGCACCGAGCGGCCGGCCCGCCAGTTATCCAGCGGCTCCCGGTCGAACATCGGCCAGCGGGCACCGCGCTGGATGGAGGACAGCGCGGTCCGCACGTGATCGCAGGCCCGCATGAAGCTCTCGTCGAGCTCCTCCGGGCTGCCCCAGTCGTCGCGGCCGTCGAGCCAGCGCTGGCTGCGGAACACGGCCACCTGGTTGTACAGGGTGTGCCGCCGGAGCGGGTACTGGACGAAGTGCAGGCCAGGGCCGATGAAGGCCATGACGTCGTTGGTGGTCGTCGGCGCGGCGACCTGCTCGAGCGGAAGGGCGCCCCGGTAGGCGACGTAGCCGGAGAAAACCGGCTCGCCCTGGTCGACCAGCTTCCGGACCGTCGAGTGAAGCCCGTCCGCGCCGACGAGCGCGTCCGCAACGTGCTCGCTGCCGTCGGCGCACCGGACGCGGACGCCACCGCCCGCGGCATCCAGCGGATCGACCTCGACCACGGCCTGGCCCGGGCACAGATTGATGTTCGGCTCGCCCAGGCAGGCCTGGTGCAGGATCGAGAGCAGGTCGCTGCGGTGGATCACCACGTAAGGACCGCCGTAGAGCTCATCGAAGTTGCGCAGGTCCAGTGAGGTCAGCTCGTCGCCGCTGACCGCGCTGGCCAGGACGAGCCGGTCGGGCAGCACTCCGACGTCCAGGACGGAGTCGAGCACGCCCAGCCCCTTCAGGACCCGGGTGGCGTTCGGGGCCAGCTGCAGCCCCGCGCCGATCTCGACGAACTCCGGAGCGCGCTCGAGCACGGTGACGTCGAAACCGCGCCGGCCTGCTGCGAGCGCCGCGCCGAGGCCGCCGATGCCGCCCCCGACGATCAGCACCTTCTGAGCGGTCAACGCGGGTCACCCGCGCCCGGCGTCCTGCCAACGGGAATGTGGCTTTGCCACATTTCGGCGCCTCCTAAGGGGTTTCATGCGTCAGGCTGAGACTGGTCGCAACCTGTAGCGGATGCTCGCAGCCCGTCATACGTTCGAGGCTGGGCTTGAGGGCGACTATAGTTTTCCGATGCAAAGAAACGCAAGATTTTTTTGCACAGTGAAAAAGTGAAGGTGGTCACAAAGATGGTTGGAGCAGAGAAGTCCACGTCCGCCTCGGCGGCCAGTGCGCTTCGCCTCGTCACCCTGCTGGCCGAGCGGGGCAGCATCCGGGTGACCGAGGCCGCCCACGAGCTGGAGGTCTCCGCGTCGACGTCGTACCGGCTGCTGGCGCTGATGTGCGAGCTCGGCTTCGCCGTGCAGGAGCCCGATCGCTCCTACACGCCGGGGCCGGCCTTCGCGCGGCTCGGCCTGGCGCAGTCCGCGCCCGAGACCCTCCGGCTGATCGTGCGCTCGCACCTGGAGCGGCTCGCCAGCGCCGTCGGCGAGACCTCGCACCTCATGGTGCGCGAGGGTGTCCTGGTCCGGTTCCTGGTCAGCGCGGAGGGCCCGGGCGCGCTGAAGGTTGCCTCGCGCGAGGGCGCGCTGCTTCCCGCTCAGCGGACGTCGGGCGGCAAGGTACTGCTGGCCGAGCTCTCCCCGGCCGAGTTGGGCGGGCTCTACCCCGAGGGGGAACTCGAATCACTCGGCGGGCACATCGTCTCGCTCGACGCGCTCAGCCTCGAACTGCGCGAGGTGCGACGGCAGCGCTTCGCCATCAACATCGAGGAGAGCGAGCAGGGCATCGCGGCCGTCGGCGTCGCCCTCAGGCACCGCTCCGGCCAGGCGGTCGGCGCCTTGTCGGTCTCGGTGCCGACCATCCGGTTCCGGCAGGAGCGAGTGGCCGGGCTAGTCGACGCGCTGCACGCGGTGGCCAAGGAACTGGAGGCCAAGATCTGAGCGGCCCCCCGGGTCAGGCCGTCGCCCCGGCGAGGTCCCGGATGCCGTACAGCCGCCGGGCATTGTCATTGGTGATCTTGCGATAGGAGTCGTCGTCCAGGCCGAGCTCGTCCATGATCCGCAGCGCGGCATCGGGGTCCCAGCACGGGTAATCACTGCCGTAGATCACCCGCTCCGTGCCGTAGAACTCGACCGCGAAGGCCACGCCGGGCGTGTGCGGCGAGACGGTGTCGGTGTACATCCGCTTGAGGTACGCGCTCGGCGGCTTGGGCAGCCTGGCCGCGCCGGAGTTCTTGTCCATCCGGCCGGCCTGGTAGGGAAGCGCGCCGCCGGTGTGCGTCACGATCACCTTCAGATCGGGGTGGCGCTCCATGATGCCGCTCAGCACCAGGCGGTAGGCCGAGACGCTGACGTCGATGACCCGGCCGAGGCTCAGGTGCAGCGCGCCGTCGTATCCCCCAAGAACCGGCTGGAATGCCTCGTCGTTCGGATGGACCAGGACCGGCACGCCGAGCTCCTCGATCCGGTCGTAGAAGGCCTCGAGTCGCGGCTCGTCCAGGTTGTCCTTGGCCCCGATGCGCCCGGGAACGTTGACGCCGATCAGGCCGAGCGTGCCGACCGCGTACTCGAGCTCGGCCAGCGCGTCGTCGGTGTCCAGTAGCGGGATCACGCAGGTGCCCCAGACCCGGCCCGGGTGCTGGCGCTGCCCCTCGGCCATCGTCTCGTTATAGAGGCGGGTCAGCCGCCGGGAGGTAGCCGGGTCGGTGTCGGTGAACAGGCCCGCGAAGGGCCCGGTCGAGGAGATGACGTCGATCCGGCGGCCGAGGTCGTCCATGCGCTGCAGCTGGGCGTGAAGGTCGGACCAGTCCGAGGAGTGCATGCGGCTCGCGCCGCGCGAGGAGTTGATCGCCCGCTCCACTACCTGCGGGTACCAGTGAAAGTGGGAGTCGAGAATGGGTCCGCGCCGCGCGTCTTCAGGCATGATCACTCCTCTGCGAGGCTTCCACCCTAGTCCTCGGCTGCCGCTATAGGAAACCCTAACCCGTGTCTTTGCGCACAGTGAAAAGCCTCGCGGCCTGGCTCCGCGTGAGCCGGCAAGTGATCGACGCCGGCATCGTGGGCCGGAGTGCGCTGCACGGCATCCCGGCCATGATCACTGCCGACAGCATCACTGGCGGCCGGCATCCGGCGAGCGGCCAGCACCCGCCACGAGCCGCCCAGCGGAATCGTCGGCCCGGGCGTCTAGCGCGGCCGGGCGGCCGCTACGCTCAAGCCACAACACCGGTAAGTAGCCGCCTGGCCACAATCCATCACCCTGGACATCCAGAATGACTCTATTCCACTCCAGGCACTTCGATCTCAGGAGGAGCTATGCGGGTCGACAGCGGCGGCATCAAGCTGAACGTCGAGCTTTACGGGCCGGAAGAAGGGAAACCGGTGTTGCTCCTGCACGGCTTCCCGGATACCGGCCGGGTTTGGTCCAAGCAGATAGGACCGCTCACCGAGGCAGGGTTCCGGCTGGTCGTCCCTGACCAGCGAGGCTATGGCCACTCGGACAAGCCGGGCGACATCGAGGCCTACACCATGGCCCGTCTCGCCGCCGACTCGGTAGCGATCCTCGACCAAGTAGGCGCAGAGAAGGCGGCGGTCGTCGGGCACGACTGGGGCGCCAACGTGGCGTGGAGCCTCGCCACGTTCGCCCCGCAGCGGGTCGACCGGCTGGCAGCGCTCTCGGTCGGCCATGCTTCTACGCTCCGGCCTGGCGACATCGAGCAACGGCAGAAGACCTGGTACATGCTGCTCTTCCAGTTCGAGGCGATCGCCGAGCACTGGCTGTCCGACAACGGGTGGGCGAACTTCCGGACCTGGAGCCACCACCCCGACGCCGACGCCGTGATCGCCGAGCTCGAAGCCAGCGGGTCCCTCACCCCGGCTCTTAACTGGTACCGGGCCAACTTCCACCCCCGGACCCTGATCGATGCGCCGCCCGAGCTGCCCAAGATCACCGTGCCCACGATGGGGGTATGGAGTTCAGGTGACTTCGCCGCAGTCGAGGGACGAATGACCGGCTCCTCCGAGTTCATCGCCGCTCCCTGGCGCTACGAACGGCTCGACGGACCAGGACACTGGCTGCAGTGGGAAGCCCCGGACGACGTCAACCGGCTTCTGCTCGACTTCCTCACCCGCTGACTCGCGCTGGCCTCCGAGCGCCAAAGCGGCCAGGCGGAGCGACAGGTCCCGCCCGGTGAAGACCTTTGAACCTTGGGTTCCGCCCGTACTCGCGTGGAGACAAGTGAGCCCATCCAACACGAGCATGAGGTACCTACGTTGGCTACGCTGAGAAGCGCCCGGTCAGCGAGACCTGCGTGTCACACTGAAGCCCGTGGAACCCCATGCCGACGAGCCGGACCGGCACACGCTGCGCCCGCTGCAGACGTTGAACCTTAACCTTCTCGTCCCGCTGGAAGCGCTTCTTCGCAGGCGCAGTGTCTCCCGGGCCGCGGAAGACCTGCGCCTGGGGCAGCCGACCATGTCGGAGGCCCTGGCCAAGCTGCGCCGCCATTTCGGCGATGAGCTGCTGGAGCGCCGGGGCCACGAGTTGGTCCTGACCCCTTTCGCCACCGGCCTGCTGCCCACGGTCGAAAATGCGGTCAGGTCGGTCCGCGCGGTCTTCGACAGCAATGCCGTGTTCGACCGCGCGGAATCGACTCGCGAATTCGTCATCGCCGCGGCCGACGTTTGGGTGCAGGTGGTCGCGACTCCCCTCTGGCAGGCCGTGCATCATCAGGCGCCGCGGGTACGGCTGGACTTTCACGCCGTCGACCCGGCGATTTTCACCGATCCGCTGTCGGCCGCGCGGTCGGTGGACTTCGTTATCGGTCCGCATGCCTGGTTCGACGGTCTCCGATACCATGACCTGTTTCCCGCCGAGTGGGTTTTCGTGGTGTGGGAGGAAAACCAGCGAATCGGCGACAGCCTGACCGTGGATGATCTCCGGGAGCAAACCTGGGTAGGCGCCTACGGTGTCTCGCGGGGCATGCTGGCCGGCCCCCTGGATATCCTGGCGCAGGCTGACCTTCGGCGCGCGGGTATCACGCCGGCGATCGCGGTGAAGACCGAGTCTTTTCTCAACGTGCCGCAGCTGGTTTGCGGCACTGGTCATATCGCGCTGATGCACCGCTCCCACGCGGAGCAGGCCGCCCCTCCACTGCGCCTGCGGATCCTAGAAAGCCCGGTTCCGCTCAGCCCGCTCACCCAGGCGCTGTGGTGGCATCCCGATTTCGATGACGATCCCGGCCACCGGTGGCTGCGCGAGCTGCTGTGCGGCCTGTCCCTGCCCTGAGCGCGGATCGCGACGCATATCGGCGCGGCCGATAGCACCCATCGGCCTCTGCCGATTGCCGCGCGCGACTGATTCTCATGTACTGAGCATCAGGACACGATCCCGGAGGGACGATCATGCGGTACATCGCGCTAGAAGAGTGCTTCACCATCCCGGAGCTGCCCGGCCTGTCGCTTATGCGCCAGGAGGCGGCGCGCGGGGCGGCGCTCCAGTCTCCGGTGAGCCCGGACTTCCTGGAGTCGGTCGGGCGTCGGATGCCGGACTTCACCGAATGGCGCATCCCGGAGATGGACGACGCGGGGGTGGACATCCAGGTGCTCTCGCACACCGTGCCCGGCGTGCAGCAGGACATGGAGGCCGGGGAGGCGGTCGCGGCGGCCCGCGCGGCCAACGACTACCTCGCCGGGGTCATCGAGCGGCACCCGGATCGGTTCGCCGGCCTTGCCGCCCTGCCGCTGCAGGACCCGGCCGCGGCCGTGGCCGAGCTCACCCGCGCGGTCGGGCAACTCGGCATGCGCGGCGCGCTGGTCAACAACTACCTCGGTGGCCATTTCCTCGATGAACCGCGATACGACGAGCTGTGGGGGGCGCTCGAGTCGCTGCGGGTGCCGTTGTACCTGCACCCGGGCGTTCCCGCCACCGAGAAATGGGCCGTGCTCGACGGCCATCCCATCCTGGCCGATGCCATGTGGGGCTGGGCGGCGACCACCGGGGGACACGCGATGCGCATTGTCTGCGGCGGGGTGTTCGACCGGCACCCGGACGCGACCCTGATCCTCGGCCACATGGGGGAATTCCTGCCATTTCAGGTGAGCCGCTTCGATTCGCGTTACGCCACCTTCAAGCTCGACCGGCCGCTGCTGCGCAAGCCCTCGGAGTACTTCGGCAGCAATGTCCTGATCACGACTACCGGGGTGTTCGACCCTGTCGTGCTGCGGGCGGCCATCGACATCCTCGGCGCCGACGCGGTGATGTTCTCGGTGGACTATCCGTGGGAGGCATCGCGTGATGCCGTCGAACTGATCAAGCGGACCCCGATGACGGACGCCGAACGTCACCAGGTCGCTCACGGCAACGCCGAACGCATCCTCGAGCTCGCGGCAGGGTGAGGAGCCATGGGCCCGGGCCGTCCGTCATGACCGGGCCGGATGCGAGGGATGAGGACATGCCGCGCCTTCGGCACATCGTTACCACACTGACCTCCAACTAGGTCATCGGCACCCTCTTGACGTGCGAGGAACCCAGAGGTCATTCTGATCATTAATGGTCATAACCATTAGGCTGAATGTGCGGTCAATCCATAGGAGTTCGAAATGATCAATGAGTCCTACGACGTCGATGTCGCCGTCGTCGGATACGGTCCGACCGGCCTGGTCGCCGCGTCGCTGCTGGGCGGGATGGGGCACCGCGTCGCGGTGGTCGAACGGCATCCATGCCTGTACGGCCTGCCCCGGCTCACGCACATCGACGGCGAGACCGCGCGCATCGTGCAAGCAGCAGGAGACGCAGACGTGGCCCTGCGCGACGCCCAGGCGCTGGACAGCTTCAGGTACCTCAGCGCGGACGGCAAGATCCTGGTCGATCTGCCCTGGGCCGGCGAGTCCTGTGGACACCCCGCGCACATCTCGATGTACCAGCCCGACATAGAAGACGCGATCGACGCGCGCGTGCGCCAGCACCCGAACGTCACTCACCTCGCCGGCTGGCAGGCAATCGGCCTTCGTGTCCTGGCCGACCAGGTCCAGCTGACGATACGTCAGGTGCGGGGCCAGTCGCCTGCCGGGAGTGTGCCCGGCGAGCACGAGGCCGAGATCCGGGCCGGGTACGTGCTGGGCGCCGACGGCGCCGGCAGCTTCGTGCGTGGTGCGCTCGGGATCGGCCGATTGGACCTCGGCCTCGACGAGCGCTGGCTGAACATCGACACGAAGACAAGGCGCCCCCTGCCGGAGCGGTTCAACTACACCATGGTGTTCTGCGATCCGGCCCGACCGCACATGTTCATGCCGATCGGCCAGAAACGCCAGCGTTTCGAGTTCTCCGCCTTGCCAGGCGAAGAGAAGGACATGCTCGAGAAGCGTGACCATGCGTGGCAGTGGCTGCGGGAGACGCACGGACTCGGCCCCGACGACGTGGAGATCATCCGCCAGGTCTTGTACCCCATCCAGGCCAAGATCGCCGAGTCGTGGAGCGGCGGCAATCGCGTGTTCCTGCTGGGCGACGCGGCGCACACGATGCCGCCGACCATGGGTCAGGGTGCCTGTTCCGGGATGCGGGACGCGATCAATCTAGCCTGGAAGCTCGACCTGGTGCTGCGCGGACGGGCCACCGGGGACCTGCTGGCGACGTATGAGTTGGAGCGCGGCCCGCACGCGCGGGCGATCGTCGAAGGATCCATCATGCTCGGTGAGGTGGCGTACACGATGGACCCGGTGCGTGCCGCCGCCCGCGACAAGGCGTTCCTCAGCGGCTCCATGCCCCCGCCGCCCCCGTTCCCCGTTCTCGCGACCGGCGTCATCCAGACCCACGACGGCACCCCCGCACCGTTCGCCGGCACACTCGCGCCGCAGGGCGTCGTGTCCACCCCCGACGGCCGGTCGGGCCGGTTCGACGACGTGCTCGGGCACGGCTTCATACTGGTGACGCGGACGGCGACCGATGGACTGCTCGACCGCGAGCAGGAGACGTTCCTGGACGGGATTGGCTGCGGCGTGCACACCCTGGCCGAGGGCGAGGTCCGCTCCTTCCGGGACGACGAGGGAACCTACACGCGGTACCTGGACGAGATCGGCGCGGACATATTCATCAGCCGGCCGGACTTCGTGGTCTTCGGGTCATGCGTCCGCACTGGCATTGGCGCGCTGATCGCGCAGCTCCAGGACAAGCTGAACTACGTCGGGTGGCGGGACGCGGCGAAGGCAGGCGTCAACCGATGAACCGGCCGGAGCTCGACCGAACGAACACGACGTCCTCGGAGCAGAAGCTGCTTGCCGCGCAGTGGCGGTCGATGACCCCGGCCCGCATGTTCGACTACGGCGTGCTGCCCGACGACATTGCCCGGATGCAGGCGATGACCGCCGAGGGAACGGCGTGGGACATTGCCGCCGAGTCGCTGGCCGACGCCCAGGAGCATCGCGCGGGGCAGGCGCTTACGTCCGGCCACCTGGTTACCGCGGTTGAGGCGCACCGGGCGGCGGCCGCCGACCTGATCTTCGCGCAGATGGCATTCAACGACGACACGCCCCGCAAGCGCCAGCTATACGACCGGCTGAACTCGGTGTTGTCCGCCGTCTCCCGCATCCTCGGCGACCGGTTTGAGAAGCTGGAGCTGGAATTCGGCTCGAAGCACCTTGCGGGCTGGCTGGTCAGGCCGCCGGAAGGTGACGCGCTCGGCACCGTGATCGCGTTCGGCGGCCAGAGCGGGTGGGGTGCCGCCTACTGGCGCCACGCCGACGCGCTGGCGGCGCGTGGCATCGCAACTATCCTGGCCGAGGGACCGGGTCAGGGAGAGACCCGGCTGCGGCATCGCGTGTACCTCGACGTGGACATCGCAGCCGCGTATGGCCGGTACGTCGACCTCGTGCACGAGGATCAGTCTCTTGGCCGGACGGCGGGAATCTTCGGCAACAGCCTCGGCGGCCTCTATGCCGCGCTCACCGCCGCGGCGGACGCCCGGGTGCGGGCTTGCTGCGTCAACGGCGCGCCCGCCCGGCCGGCGCTGCTGGGACATCGCAGCTTCGACGAGCAGGCCGCGGCGATGCTGGGCACGAGTGATGCAGGCCGCATCACTGCGAACTTCCGCCGCCTCGCGTTCGACCCAAGCCGAGCAGACATCGGCTGCCCGCTGCTCGTTCTGCACGGAGGGCACGACGTGCTATTCGGCCTCGACGCGCAGCAGCCTTTCCTTGACGGAGCAACTGCGGACAAGACCCTGCGCGTCTGGCCGGACGGTGACCACACCATCTACAACCACTGCCACGAGCGCACGTCGTTCGTGGCTGACTGGTTCGTCGACAAGCTCGCGGAGCGCTGGTAGCAACCCGGCGCGCACCGGCACCGCGCCGGGTGAAGAGCCGGAATTTCATCAAGGATCACCGATTAGATAGCCACACCCGCACCCCGGCCCTCCGCCGGCTGGCCGAGCCCGGGAGTTACAGGAAAGTGAATATGAGATGACGAATAAGTCCGGCAACAACGCCGCGCAGGCAGTAAGCGACGTTGACCTCGACGTCGACATCAGCACCATGACGCGGGACGAGCTGATCGCGCACAACCTGAAAGTCGTGGAGGCCCACTTCCACAACGAGAACCCCGAGTCGATCGACAAGGCCCTGGCCGTCTACGGCCCGGAAATCGTCTGGGAGGGGCCGGCGCGCGGGATCATCTCCCGCGACGCGAAGGAGGTCAGGGAGGCTTACCTGGGCATCTTCAGCACGGTCCGCTTTAACCGGTCAATTACACTCCGTCGCTTCGCGACAGAGAGCTTCGTCTTCGACGACCAGATCGCTGACCTCACCGTGGTCGGCGAGGAGATGCCGAACCTGCCATTCAAACCGGGCCACCGTATCAGCATGCGCCTGGTCCACTGCTTCGAGATGAAGGACGGCAAGATCGCCCGCGAGATCGCCTACGAGGTATCCCGGGAGTGGGGCGGCCCTCTCGACAACGATGAGATCCCCGAGTGCGCCATCGTGACCGACTATCCAGACGGCCCCGACTTCGGCACGTGGAAGTAACTGGGCCCTTGCCGTCGCCCACAGCCAACCAGAGGAGGCAGTAACGCCATGAAGCTGATCGGATACGTACACGGCGGCGAGCGTCACATCGGGGCTCTCGCCGACGGACTGGTGCGGCCGCTTGGCCGCGTTGATGAGTTCTACGCCGATCCCAGGAAGGCGATCGCCGGCGACGGTGGCTCGGGTGAGCCGCTGCCGCTGGCCGGGCTGCGACAGGAGCCGCCAGTGCCGCTCACCTCCCGCGTGTTCTGCGTGGGCATCAACTACTACGCCCACGGAGAGGAATCCCGAGAGCAGTCCGGCCTCGACATCCCCAGGCACCCGATGATCTTCGGCCGCTGGGCGGACACCCTGGTGGTGGATGGCGATCCCGTCCCGGTGCCGCCCAACGAGGAGGGCCTGGACTGGGAGGTCGAACTCGCCGTGGTCATCGCCGACCGCGTCTGGGCCGCCGACCGGGCGACCGCGCTGTCGCACGTGCTCGGGTACACCGCGTTCAACGACATCAGCGCCCGGCGCAAGCAGCTTGAGACCGCCCAGTTCACGCTCGGGAAGAACGCCGACCGCAGCGGCGCGATCGGCCCGGTAGTGGTCACGGCGGACGAACTGCCGGACCCGCACGGGCTGCACCTGGAGACACGCGTCGGATCGGTCGTGATGCAAAACGGGAACACCAGGGACCTCATCCACGACGTGCCGTCGATCATCGCGTACATCACTGACACGGTGACGCTCAAGCCGGGCGACGTGATCGCCACCGGAACGCCGGCCGGGGTGGGGCTGGCCATGAAACCGCCGCGGTTCCTGCAGCCGGGCGAGACGGTCGAAGTCGAGGTGGAAGGCATCGGCTCGATCCGGACGCCCATCGTGACCCGCGACGAGCTAGGCGGCTGAGGCGGCGATGCACAGGACTATGGCTGACATCCGATGACCCCGGCACAGGAGCTGGCACCGCGGGACGTGCTGCGCGACCGCGGTCACGTGCTCATGCACGTCGGCGGAGCCGGCATGCCCGCGGTCGCCGGGGAGTGGATCGACGTGACCGCCCCGTCGCGCGACGGGGCCCGGCTGGCCCGGGTGCCGCGCGGCCGGGCGCCTGACGTGGACCGGGCCGTCGCGGCAGCCCGCGCGGCCCTGCACCAGTGGCGGGCGCTGCACTTCACGCAGCGGCAGCAGGCGCTGCTCGCGTGCTCGGCCAGCCTGGCGGAGCATGCCGAGGAACTGGCCCTGCTGACGGCGGCTGACACCGGCAACGCCCTTCGACCGCAGGCGGGCCCCGAGACGCAGACGCTGGTGAGCTTGTTCCGCTATTTCGCCGGCGCGGCCTCTGAGGTGAAGGGCGTGGTCCTGCCGGCCGGCGACGGCCAGCTGCAGTACACTCACCGGCAGCCGGTCGGCGTCGTGGGCGCCATCCTGCCATGGAATTCGCCGCTGATGATCGCCGGCATGAAGATCCCGGCCGCGCTGGCCGCGGGCAACACCGTGGTGGTGAAGGCGGCCGAGGACGCGCCGCTCACGGTCCTGCGCCTGGCCGAGCTGTGCGCACCGCACCTGCCGCCCGGCGTGCTTAACGTAATCACGGGTTACGGCCCGGAATGCGGTGCCCCGCTGAGCGCGCATCCCGGCGTCGACAAGGTGTCCTTCACCGGCTCGACGGCGGTCGGCCGCATCGTAGGCCGCGTGGCCGCCGAGCGGCTGGTGCCGGTGTCGCTCGAACTAGGCGGCAAGAGCCCGACCATAGTGTGGCCGGACGCCGCCAGTCCCGGCCGTCTTGACGAGACGGCCGACGGGATCATTACCGGGATGCGGATTACCAGGCAGGGGCAGTCCTGCACCGCAGGGTCCCGGCTGTTCGTCCACGCTGATGTCTACGACACGGTCCTCGACCGCGTGATCGGCCGGCTGCGGAGCCTGCGCGTCGGGGATCCGCTGCAGGAGGCGACCGACATGGGCCCCCTCATCAACGCCAGGCAGTTCGGCCGGGTGGCGGAGTACATCGCCGACGGCGCGTCCCGCCCCGGGATCGAGATCGCGCTCGACGGCATGGCCAGCGAGTACCGCGCCCAGGGCGACCTCTACATGGGACCCACGGTATTCTCGCGTGCCGACAACGCGTGGCGCCTTGCCCAGGAGGAGATCTTCGGGCCGGTGATCGTCGCGATCCCGTGGAAGAGCGACGAGGAGGTCATCGCCATGGCCAACGACTCGCATTACGGCCTGGCCGCCTACCTGTGGTGCCACGATCTCGACCGCGCGCTGCGCGCGGCCGCCCGCATCGACTCCGGATGGGTTCAGGTGAATCAGGGCGGCGGGCAAGTGGTCGGGCAGTCCTACGGCGGCGTCAAGGACAGCGGCCTGGGCAGGGAGTTCTCCGTCGAGGGAATGCTCGAAGCCTTCACGACCGTCAAGCAGGTGAACGTCCGGCTCAGTTCGCCGGCGGGGAAGGATATGACGGTGGCGCGATGAGCGGCCCGCTCGAAGGACTGCTTGTCGTCGACCTCACCCGGGCGCTGGCCGGGCCGCACGCGGCAATGATGCTCGGCGACCTCGGAGCGCGCGTCATCAAGGTCGAGCGGCCCGGCGGCGATGACTCGCGCGGCTGGGGGCCGCCGTTCCTCCACCCGGAAGGGAAGGACCGCGAGTCGGCCTATTTCCTTTCCGCCAACCGCGGTAAGGAATCCATCGTCCTAGACCTGGCCAGCCCTGCGGGCAACGCGCTGCTCGAGCAGCTGATCGTGCGGGCGGACGCGCTCATCGAGAACTTCAGGCCCGGGGTGCTGGACCGGCTGGGCTTCGGCCATGCCCGGCTGGCCGGGCTGAACCCGCGGCTGGTGGTCCTGTCGATCACCGCATTCGGGCACGATGGGCCGGAGGGCACACGGCCCGGTTATGACCAGATCGCCCAGGGTGAGTCCGGCCTGATGTCGCTCACCGGATCCGGCCCCGACGATCCGCAGCGGTCTGGCGTGCCCATCACTGACCTGCTGGCCGGCATGTACGGCGCGTACGGCCTGCTGGCCGCGCTCCGGGAACGGGACCGGACGGGACGCGGGCAGGTTGTGCGAACCTCGCTTCTCGCCGCCGGCGTCGGCGTGCACGCCTATCACGGCACCGCCTGGACGGTCGGCGGGACCGTGGGCCGGGCCCAGGGCAACCACCATCCCTCGATCGCGCCATACGGGCTGTTCCGCTGTGCCGACGGCAGCGTCCAGTTGGCCTGCGGCAGCGAGGGCCTGTGGAAGCGGCTGTGCGCCGAATTCGGGCTGGACGCCGACCGGCCCGGGCGTGCCACCAACGCGGAGCGGGTCGCCCACCGAGCCGAGGTGGTAGCGGAACTTGAGTCCGTTTTCGCCGCGTCCGCGGCCGAAGAGATCCTGTCCCGGCTGGACGCCGCGGGCGTTCCGGCTGGACGGGTCCGCACCCTAGACCAGGTATACGAGTGGGAGCAGACCGACGCGCAGGGCCTGAAGATCACCGTCGACCACGAAACCCTTGGGCCCATCACGCTCCCCGGACCGCCACTGCGCTTCTTCGACATGGCAACGGGGACGGAGACCACGCGAGCCAGCCACACGGCACCACCCGTCCTCGATGCCCACGCGGAACCGATCCGGCGCTGGCTCACAGCGCCGCACGGCCAGATCGATCGAGCGACGCCGGACCGCCCCGAACCAGTAAGCCCGGCCAGCTGACCGCGGGGACGGCTGGGCAGCTCGACCCAGGCTGATCTTCGGACAATCAGGCTCGGCCCCGGAGAACTCAGCCTGAACCGAGCCTGTGCTCGGCGGCCAGGGTCGCGATGGCATCCACATCGCCCGCGGCGATGGCCTGAACGATGCGCTGGTGCAGCCGCAGTCGGCCACGCTTGTACTGCCGGTGCGCCGCGGTACCCGCGTCGCCCCTGATCGCTCGGGTCTCAGATTCGATGAAGTTGAGCATCGACAGGTAGGTCTCGCTCAGGATGTGATTCGGCGTGATACGCGCGATAGTCCGGTGCAGTTCCCAGACCTCGTGCAGGAACCTCTCGGGAGAATCCACGCTTGAGCTGAGCGCACGGGACTGCTCGGTCACCGCGCGAATGTCATCCTCGGTGCGGTGGCGGGCCGCGTCCACCAGGATCCTGGACTCGAGCAGCTCTCGGACGACCACCGCGTCCGCGGTCGAGACGGGCTCGCCGCGAACGGCCAGCAAGCTGTGACCGAGCCGGACGATGGGATCTTGCGGCGCGACGAACAGGCCCCCGCCCGGCCCGGGCCTGGCTATGACCGCGCCACGCGCCTCAAGCAAGCGCACCGCCTCGTTCATGGTCGCCTTGGCCACGCCGACGGACTCCCTGATGTCGGTCTTGGTGCCGATCAGGTCGCCTGGCAGTAGGCCGCGAGTTCCTATCAGCTGTTCAACGAAGGCGACAAGCGCCTCCGCGCGAGTCATTCCCGGCAGCGTCGGAGCGAGCACCCGATTCATGCTTCAAAGCATAACCATTATAACCTTGATCGGAAACAGGGCTGGTTTCGCTCTGTGAGCACGCTGCGGCCCAGCGCGGTACTTGATCCTCTGACTGCGGTTACCCAACAAGGGAAGCCCAGCCGACCCTGGCCGGCTCCGACGACGAGTTCGCGGCGAAGCCTGGACCGACTCGGGCAAGGGCCACGGCCGCCGTGAGAAGCGCACCATCCGCACCGCCCCTGCCGCCTGCCGCCATCGGGACCGTCGCGGCATGAGCGCCGAGGTCACTGCGATAGCCCGCGATCCGGCCAAGGCTGGCGGCCTCGCCGCCCGGGGAGTCGCCCTCCGCTACGGTCCCTGAGTGCAGGAGATATGGCTCCACACCACCCTGCTACGGTGCTATTAAAGTGATTTCTGATCATTGGCGAGCGCGTGTCGCCGCCCGGCAGGCCGTGTTCACAGGAAGCGGGCCGTGTTCACAGGAAGAAGGATTCCCGGATAATGCTCATGCAGGACAACGTTGTCGCGATTGCTGGAGTCGGGCCCGGCATGGGCCGGTCCATGGCGCTCGCCTGCGCCCGTGAGGGGGCTGACGTGGTGCTCGCCTCGCGCACAAGCTCGTCAAGACAGCCATGCTCGCGATGGCGCAGAACCTCGCCACCGAGTACGGCCCGCTCGGCATCCGGGTGAACTCCGTGGCCCCCGGGCAGGTCTGGGGCGACACCCTCAGGGGGTACTTCGGCTACCTCGCCCAGCAGGAGGACGCGACCGTGGAGGACATCTACGAAAGAGTCGCGGCCGGGATCGACCTGCGCAAGCTGCCCGAGCCCGCCGACGTCGCCGCCGCCGTGCTGTTCCTGGCCTCCGACCTGGCCCGGGCCGTTACCGGCCAGTGCCTGGACGTCAACAGCGGCGAGTACCACCACTAACCGCCTAGCGCTCCTGGGCTGGACTGTCCGTGGCCGCACGTGGAAGGGCCCGCCGTCGGCGGGAGACCACTGTCTGGCCGATATTCGGAAGGGAAGAACAATGCTGCATGACACTAGGATTTTGATGACAGGCGCCACGGGAATGGTGGGACGGCCGATCGCGACGGAGCTGGCGCGGACCAATGAGGTGTGGGCCGTCGGCCGCTTCGGCGATCCCCAGGCCCGCGCGGCCATGGAAGACGCCGGCGTGCGCACCCTGCCGGCCGACCTGGCGGGCACGGACCTGCCCCCGCTGCCCGAGGTCGACTATGTGCTCAATTTCGCGATATCGCGGACCAATGACTGGGGTGTCGACCTCGACGTGAACGTGGATGGCCTCGCCGGGCTGATGTACGCGTGCCGCACGGCCAAGGCCGTGCTGCACTGCTCGTCGACCGCGGTCTACCAGCCGGATGGTCACCGCCGGTTCGCCGAAGACGACCCGCTGGGCGACAACCACCGCGGCGGGGGCGAGATGTTCCAGACCTACAGCATCTCCAAGATCGCGGCCGAGGCCATGGCCCGCTCGTGCGCGCGCAGGCTGAAACTGCCGACCACCATCGCGCGGCTGAACGTCCCCTACAGCGACCGCAACGGCTGGCCCGTCTTCCTGCTTGAGACGATGCTGGCGGGCCAGCCGGTCTACGTCCATGAGGACGGCCCGAGCGAATACCAGCCCATCCACGCCGACGATATGGTGGCGATGATCCCCGCGCTGCTTGACGCCGCCCGAACGCCGGCCACGATCGTCAACTGGGCAGGTGACGAGGTCTCCAGCATCGAGGAATGGTGCACGTACCTGGCCAAGCTCACCGGCCTGGACCTCAACCTCGTGCCGACCGTGCACACCCTAAGCAGCGTGACCTGCGACCTCACCAGAATGCATGAGCTCGTCGGCCACACCCAGGTCAAGTGGCAGGACGGACTCGCCAGGATGGTCCGGGCCTGCCACCCCGAGCTGCTGAACGGATAACCGGCACCGCGACGACCCCAGATCCCGGCGCCGTGGTGCAGCGGGCCACGTCACGGCACATGCCGTGGCCCGGACGTGACCATGCCGGAAGGCGCTTGGGCGGGCCGGCCCCGCAGGCCTCCTTTGGGGAGGCCTGCGGGCCAGGAACAGCAGCGCGGAGAAGCGGAGATCCGCACCTGGATCGCTGGGGAATCCGGTCCCGACGGCTAGGCAAAGATCGTCCCCGAGGACGGCCTACGGAACTGGGCCGCTTTCCTGCGCCGCTACCACGACGCCGTCGCCGGCTACGGCCTGTGCCCCACCACGGCACCCTGGACCCGCACGCTCGCCCGCAGGGCGGGCTCCGGGTCATCATCGAGCTGCCGGCCGCCCCGCAGACCGTGATGGCGGAACTTCCGTCATGAGAGTGCTGGCGGCCCGCCTCCGGTACCTCCCCGGTCCCGTAGCCAACCTGGCGTCCATCGGCGCCGCGTTCATCAACCCGCTGCTGACGCTCAGCCTGTTCGGTGCCTCCACCATGTACTACATGTTCGGGCAGGCGCCGCTCCCAGCCAGGGGCAGCGGCAGGGGCCAGCAGGGCTCGCGCCGACAAACTGCCTGGCGTCGTGCTGGCAGGCTGCCGAGCAGGCCGGGCAAGGCGACTCGCGCCAGCTCCCGCGCGCGACGTGCAGCGCTCCACCCGTCTCAGACGCGGCGTGGTAGGCCGGCCGGGTTTCGCCTCTGGCCACAAGAGCCGTGCCTGAGCTCAGCCCGGAAACACTGTCCAGGTGGACCCGGATCAGCAGCGAACCCGCGCGAGCATCTCGTCATCACGCAGTTTCCCTTTCACCGCAGAGGGGGGGTATCCTAAACGGATCAGTGCACCGAATATACCGGGCACTGCTCCGCTTGCCCAGCCGGGAGGCCTATGCGAGCCGACGCCAGAAAGAACTACGACCAACTGCTCGTGGTCGCGCGCGATGTCGTGACCGAGGAAGGCGCCGACGCGTCGCTGCGTGACATCGCTCGCAGAGCGGGGGTCGGGCTCGGCACGCTGTACCGTCACTTCCCGACGCGAGAGGCGCTGCTCGAGGCCTTGCTTCGCACGAACGTCGACGAGGCGACGGCACGGGCAGGCGACCTCGAAACGTCGAGCACGCCCGAAGATGCCCTCGTGTCGTGGCTCCGCGATTGCGTCGCGATCACCCACGCCTACCGTGGCGTTGGGGTGCTGCTGACGGCTGCCATCGAGGACACGGAGTCCCCTCTCAATGCTTCGTGCGTTGCGCTGCACGATGCGGGCACGCGGCTCCTCGAGCACGCTCAGGCCGCGGGCGTAGCGCGGGCCGACATCGACGGCACTGACCTTTTCGCGCTGGTCGCGGCGCTTGCGTGGGTCTACGATCAGCCCTCGCTCGCGCCACGTGCCGATCATCTCTTCGGCGTGATCTCGAGCGCGGTCCTGACCAGTTAAGCGGGCAGTGCCGTGAGTGAGCAACGTCCTCATGCCCCCGCTGAGATTCTTCGAGGCCCCGCCAAGGCGCCGCGGCGAGCGAATCTGGTGTTTCTGAGTCTGGCGGCCTGAGCGTCGCTGGTCAGGGTGCCGGCGGCCAGCTCGCGGGCGACCTCGTACCAGCAGATCATCAGGGACTGGGTGATGAAGGCGAGCGGGACGGTGCGCTCGAGGGCCTTCGCGGTGCGATAGCAGGCATAGCCGACGCCGGTGACCTGCTTGCCGGCGGGGCGGGAGGGCTCAGGCGGCCACCGCCAGGAGGACCGCTCGATCGCCTCCGCCGCCCGACAGGCTAGTCGACGTTCGGAGCGGGCGGCCTGCGCCGCCAGCTCGCCGGAGCTTGCATAGTGGAGCACTGCTCCGTATAATCGGACTAGTGCTCCGGTTATAGGGGCTCCGGCGTCTGTGCCTGAGGTATCCCTCAGAGACGGCGCCCGGTCATCGGCCGGCCGCGGGGCCGGCGAGGAAGGCGAGTGCCCAATGTCGAAGTTGGATGGCAAGGTCGCGGTGGTCACCGGAGCGACTTCCGGGATGGCGCTGGCGACGGCCGCACTGTTCGCAGCCGAAGGCGCCCACGTGTTCATCACCGGGCGGCGCAAGGAGAAGCTGGACGAGGCGGTGGCCGCGATCGGCCACGGCGTGACGGCCGTTCAGGCCGACTCGGGCGATCTGGACGACCTCTCCCGCCTGGCCGAGACCGTGCGGGAACAGCAAGGACGGGTCGACGTCCTGTTTGCCAGCGCCGGCATCGGCTCGGTATCCGAGCCACTGGGCAGCGTCACCCCGGAGTCGTTCGACGCCGTCGTCGGCGTCAACTTCCGGGGCACCCTGTTCACCGTCCAGCATTTGCTGCCGCTGATGAGCGACGGCGCCTCGATCATCCTCAACGGCACGACCAGCGCGACCAAGGGCATCCCCGGTGCCGGGGTGTACTCCGCCAGCAAGGCGGCCCTGCGGTCACTCGCCCGCACCTGGGCCGCGGAACTGAAGGACCGCGGAATCCGGGTCAACGTCCTCAGCCCCGGCTCGATCGACACCGCGCTCTTCGCCACCGTCACACCCGAGTTCCGCAAGCAGATCGCGTCCCTCATCCCCCTGGGACGGCTCGGGACCAGCGAGGATATCGCGGCCGCCGCGCTGTTCCTCGCCTCAGCCGACTCCAGCTTCATCCACGGCGTCGACCTGGTCGTCGACGGGGGCTTTGCCCAGGTCTGAGGGGCCAGGTCTGACTGACCGGGCCGGGCGGGTCAGCGCCCTGGTCCACTCGTTCCTTCGTTCTGCCACTCACCTGGATTAGCCATGGCTTCTCACCAGGGCCAGCGGGCGTCGCTGCTGGCCACCACAACAGCAACCACCATGACCCCTCAGCTGTGGGGGATCCTCATCGTCCTCGGCGGTGCGGTCCTGCTCGACGGCCTCGATATATCGATGGTTGGCGTGGCGCTGCCGTCGATCCGAAGTGCGCTGCACATGAGCACCTCGACACTGCAATGGATCGTCAGCGGGTACGCCCTTGGCTATGGCGGCCTGCTGCTGCTCGGCGGGCGGGCCGCGGACTTGCTCGGCCGCCGCCGCGTGCTCCTCGTCGCGGTCGCCGTGTTCGCCGTCGTGTCGCTGCTCAGCGGCATCGTGTCCAGCCCGGGCCTGCTCATCGTGGCGCGCATCATCAAGGGGATGGCGGCGGCGTTCACCGCACCGGCCGCCATGTCGCTGCTGACCACGACGTTCCCTGAAGGCCCGCTGCGCAACCGGGCGTTCAGCGTGTTCACGGTGTTCGGCGCCAGCGGGTTCTCGCTCGGCCTCGTGCTGTCTGGCCTGCTCACCCAGGTCAGCTGGCGGTGGACGCTGCTGGTGTCCGCGCCGGCCGCGGCACTGGTGCTGGCCGGTGCGCTGAGGCTGATCCCGCAGGAGGCGGGGAGCGGCGCGAGCCGAGCCGGGCGGCGGTTCGACCTGCCCGGGGCGGCGGTCATCACCGCGGCCGTACTACTGCTGGTCTACACGGTCGTCAACGCCCAGCAGGCCGGCTGGGCCTCAGCGCGGACGATCGGGTCATTCGCCGTGTTCGCCGTCCTGGGCGCGCTGTTCGCGGTCATCGAGACCCGCAGCGCGGACCCGCTCATGCCGCTCGGCATCTTCCGGTCGGCACCGCTGCGCCGGGCGCAGATCGGCTCGATCACGCTCTTCGGCAGCTTCGTGTCGTTCCAGTTCCTGCTCACCCAGTACCTGCAGTCGCTGGAGCACTGGTCGGCGATCTCGA
>Ga0335075_10001033_pt1 | contig 47003 bp, 40 predicted proteins | sample Lox_Sample_24_FD_206723 | JGI IMG/M metagenome (GOLD analysis project Ga0335075, IMG submission 206723) | Soil microbial communities from Loxahatchee National Wildlife Refuge, Florida, United States - Lox_Sample_2.4 | ecosystem: Environmental > Terrestrial > Soil > Wetlands | place: USA... | reverse complement strand
CATGCGGCGGCTGGCGTCGAGCCTGCCCGGCATCACGTGACTGCCGGTCATCCGGTCGTGCGGAAGATCGCGACCACCGGCACGCCCGTGCCGCCCCCGCCGCCAGCCCGCGAGGCGCGACCCAGGCCGGCCGACGCGCCGCCGCGGGCCCGCCGCGGCGCTGGCCGCCCACCCCGGTCGGCGTCGCGGCACAAGCCGGCGAGTTACCGCAGATCCGGAACAGGCGATGGACGGTAAGGTCCGCCCTTAGCGTGCGGGCTGGTCGCTGGCCGGCTCGGTGACGGCGGCGACGCTGACGTCTGCCGGGCGAGTGTGGCGGGGGCGGCGGCCCATTGACGACGGCCACCAGTTCCACCGGCCGAGTAGTGCGACGGTGGAGGGGACCAGTAGCGTCCGGACGAGGAAGGTATCCATCAGGATGCCGATGGCCAGCCCAGCCCCGATGTCCCGGACCTGGCTGCCACTCGATCCGCTGCCGCCGGCGACGGCGAGCACGCCGAAGGTCCCGGCGAGCACCAGGCCGGCCGAGGTGACCGTAGGGCCGGTGCGGCCGATGGCGCGGATTACGGCCTCGCGCAGCGGCAGTTGCTGGGCTTCCTCGCGGATGCGGGTCATGACCAGGATGTTGTAGTCCTCGCCCAGAGCGAGCAGGAAGACGAACATCAGGAACGGCAGGATGAAGCTCAGCCCGCCATCGCCCCCAAGGTCGATGAAGATGAGGGTCGAGACTCCGAGCGCGGCAAGGTAGGACAGCGCCACGCTGACGACCAGGTACAGCGGCGCGAAGAGGCTTCTGAGCACCAGCGCGAGCAGCAGCCCGATCGCCAGCACCGCGACCGGAATGATGACGGTCAGGTCGCGGTTCGAAGAACTGCTCACGTCGTAAAGCGAAGCGGCCTCGCCGGCTACGCCGCTGTCACTGGCTCCGGAGGCCTTCGCGGCGGAGCTCACGGCGGCCCGGATCGCGGGCGTCGCGTTCATCGCGGCTGTGGTCTGCTGACCGCCAGCCTTCAAACTGGCCTCGAACTGGATGGTCTGGCCGTCAGCGCTGACGTATTGAGCGGTTGCCCGGTAGGCGTTGTAGTCAGCTGGGGACACCTTGGCCGTGGCCGGCTCCGCGGGCGGCAGGCCGGCCGCGCTACCCAGCTGGGCATGAAGGTGCGTGTACAAGCTGGGCGTCATGGGGTACCCGGTGGGGTCCAGTGGACCGGGCAGGGCGCTGAACCGCCCCGAAGAGTGAAGCGACGAATCCGCCACGGCCAGCATCGCCGGGTCGTCCCAAACGGGGCGGGGGTAGCGGAAGATCAGGTTCGCAGGGTTAGCGCTGGAGTGCGGGAAGTCCCTGGCCATGATCGCGTTCCCGGAGGCGGCCTGTGACCCGGCGGGGGCGCTGGTCGCGCCGCCGAAACCCCCGGAGTGGTAGCCGAGGGCGGCGGATGCGAGCCCGAGGAAGCAGAGCAGGCCGATGCCCAGGGTGTAGGCAGGCCGGCGGACAAGCCGGCCTGCGATCTTCCCCCACAGCCCTTCCTTGCCGGTGCCCGGTGCGACCCTGGAGGGCCAGAACACCGCCCGCCCGAATATCGCCAGCAGCGCAGGCAGCAGCGTGAGCCCGGCCAGCAGCATGACCCCGACGCCAATGGCAAGCGGAACGCCGAGGTCGTGGTAGATGCCGAAGGAAGCGAGCAGCAGGGTGAGCAGGGCCAGGATCACCGTCCCGGCCGATGCGCTGATGGACTCGCCCACCCGCACCACGGCATGGGCGACGGCGTCCTTGGGCGCGCGGCCCCCGCGGATCTCCTCTCGGACCCTGAACACCAGGAAGAGGCCATAGTCCGTGCCCGCGCCCAGCAGCAGCACGATTAGCAGCAACTCGGTGATCTCAGAGATCTTGAGCCCGTGCGCGCCTAGAGCGCCGATGAAGCGCATCGAGATCAGCAACGCGAACACTGCCGGGATCAGGGTGACGAGCGGCGCGAGCAGCGACCTGAATATCACCAGCAGCAGCACGATGATGAACAGCAGCGAGAAGGCCTGGATCTTGTTGCTGGTGGTGTTGGAGCTGCCCTGGTTGGCGACGTTGGTCGCGACGGTGCCCGCCAGGTGAAACTGCAGCCCGGAGGCCGCGCTGGCCTTCGGCAAGACTGCCTCTAGGTTGTCCACGAGCGTCGTCTGGGCCTGAATGTCCTGAGCGTTTACCCGGGCCGTGATGATGATCTGGGCCGCCTGCCCGTTCGGGGAGGTTCCTGCCTGGTGCACCGACACAACGAGAGGCACCTTCTGGATGGCGGTTGCCTGTCGGGCGATTGTGCGCTGGTCGGCCCCGGTGAGTCTGCCGGAGCGAGAAGCGATCAGAAACACCTGGCTGTCTTGCGTGCTGTTTCCCAGCAGCGGGGTCGCCAGGTTAGCCGCTCTCACGCTCGGCGCGCTGGACGACAGGAACTGGCTGTTGTCGTTGTTGACCTCGCTGCCCAGCGACGGCAGCGCCCGGGTTGAGATGACTGCCGCCACTATCCACAGGAGCACCACCAGAAAGCGGAAGCGGACCACCGACCGGCCGAGACCGGAGAAGAACCTGTTCAAGGCAAGAAAACCTCTCGGTTTAGCCAGGCTGCCCAGGGCGGCAGCGCTGCGGGACTCATCACTCGGGCGGTAGCTGGCCGGACGGCGGGACTGGCGAAGTTCTCCGCTCGGCTGTGAGCAGCGGGATGAGGATGTCATCGACCAGTCCGACCACGAACTTGTCGTCGAGCTGACCGCCCATCAGCATCAGGCGGGCGTTGACGAGCGGCACCGCTACCCGGAACAGCAGCGACGGGTCAGTGCCGGGGGGAAGCTCGCCGCGCGCCAGAGCCCGGCTGACTGGGTTGTCTTCTGGCCGCAGCTTCCGCCCGAGCATCTGCTCCCGGACGAGAGCAGCCAGTGCCGGGTCATTGCGCATCGCCACCAGCAGCCCGAAAAACGCCAGGCCTGCCTTGCTCGTCATCGCCTGGCCGATCGCCTCGACGCCGGCCAGCAGGTCCCCCCGGAGCGTTCCGGTGTCGGGCAGCCGAAAAAGGAGGGGCCTCGCGTGGCGGCGAACTGCATCAGCGACCAGCTCAGGTTTCCCCGGCCAGTGCCGGTAAATCGTGGCCTTGCTCGCCCCGGCCCGGGCGGCAATCGCATCGATCGTGGCGCGATCAAACCCGGCCTCGGCGACCAGGTCCAGCGCCGCATCCATGATGGCCTCCTCCCGGGCCTCCCCGCGGGGCAAGCGGGCCCCCTCGGCCCCGGATCGGGTGGCATCAGCGCCACTGATCATTTGAATCACCCCAATGTGAACGAAACAGTATCGTACACATTGAAGCCCGAGCGCCGTGGGGGGCACCAGAGTGCGCGGTGGCCTGGTCGGACCTGACGCGGGCAGTGTCCGCGGTATCGATAGACGCGGGCGCGACAGCCGTCTGCTCAGCTTGGCCTATCCGTGCTCCCATAAAAGGAACCTGGGGCGAGAGTAATGCGATCTTGAAACCTGGTCGCTGGCTGGCGCGTGGAGGGTACGCGCAAGCCGCCTTAGCGCGTGTTCCCGACGAAACCGGCGGAGGTGGCTGACCATGCGGACAGTAGCGGTATCCCGTTGTAGGCGCTGACGTCGTGTGCGGGCACGACCTGCATCAGACCCGCGAGCGAAGCGACCCGAAGCAAGTCTTCGCGCACCTGGCCTGCGTCGACGTCAGCCAGCTTGCGCATCAAGAGCGGCCGCTCAGCCGGCTTCCGGACACCGTCGAGTTGCCAGGCCACGTCGCCAATGAACGCGTAGCGCTTCCCGCTCGGCACCGTCACGAAGACGATCACCGAGCCCGTCGTGTGGCCCCCGGCGAGCGCCACAACGACCGAGCCGTCGCCGTGCACGTCGTAACTCGACGGGAAGCCGAGATACGGCACGTTGCTGAACTCGTAACGGTGGATCTCGTGACCCTTGGACACGGTCCTGAACACTTTCCCGTCGCGCGCTTCCGCCGCGTATTGCAACTCGCCTGCATTCGTCCAGACAGGTACCTGGAGCTGGTCCAGGCCGCTGACGTGATCCCAGTGGGAATGCGTGATCAGCACACCGCGCAGCCTGCTGCGGTCGTAGCCGCTGGCGTCGAGTTGCTCGCTAGCGGTGCCGGTCGCGTGAGAGGGGGCGCGGGCGAACCAGGGCTGAGCGTGGACGTGGGCCGCGACATCGGAGCCGAAGCCGGCGTCGATCAGAAGATCGCCCCGCGGGTGGGTAACCAGGATCGCGGTCGCGGCGAAGGCGCGCTTGTCGCGGAACGAGCCGCCCGTGAAGGCGAAGGCCGCCCTGGTTTCATAGGTGCCGGTCGGCAGTTGGTAAACCGCCATGCCTGACGGGGCTGTGGCCTGGGGGAGGGGTCCCTGCCAGGGAGGCGGCATAGACAGGAAGGTCACGGCTTCACCTCGTAGTGTCTCCTCCAGGCCGCCTGAACTGGGTTCACGCGCCGGCGTGGATACGCGGGCCGGGCGGCAGGTCCATACGCTGCGACGATACCCGCGCGGAATCGCCCCGCCGAACAGCGCAACGTTCGAGGTCGACATCGGGGGCGCCGTGCTTGCCGTTGATGAGATAGCCATGGGAGCGTAACTGGAGTGATGACCACCAGCGAGGTCCGCGTCCTGGCCATGGCACTGCCGGAGGTGACCGAGAAGCAGCACTTCCGGTTCAAGGTGCCGGTGTGGCAGGTACGCGGCAAGACCTTCCTCGGGATGGGCCGCGACGAGACCACTGCTGTCTTCTGCGTCACCGAGGAGTCCGCCGAGACGGCGGCCGCGGCTGATCCCGACCACGCCGCCGCCGCTCGTCGCAGCGACGCGCGGCGCAGCTTCCTCGGGCTGGAGGTCCGCCTGACTGGGGTACCTGCGGAGCGGGTCGAGGCGCTGGTGCGCGAGGCGTGGGCTGCGCAAGCCCCGAAGACGATGGCCAACCGGCTGCGAGGTTGAGCTGTCGTACGACCCCAGCTAACTGAGACAGGGTGTCCCGCGGGGACGTCGCCCGCGCAGCTCCGATCGTCTAGCCCGCGCCGGTGGCGGCTTCCAGGACCGGCAGCAAGTGGGACTCTATGGCGCGGCGAACGAACGGCGTGACTTTCAGAACTGAAAGATCCGCTATCCGTTGGATACCGACACCCGCGCCTTCCTGCAGGTCAATGTCCTCCGGGCGGTAGTGGCCCACCAGGTAGAACAAAGAGACCAGCCTCCCGTCTCCCTCGTGGTCCACGGCGTCGGTGAGGAATATCGGGTCCTTGATAACGAGTCCGGTCTCTTCCCTTACTTCCCGTAGCAACGCTTCTTCGACGGTCTCGCCGTCCTCGACAGCGCCGCCGAACCCCGCCCAGCAGCCTGGGTTGGCGATACCGGGCTTGTCGTCGCGGTGATGCATGAGCAGCCCGCCGTTTGTGACGATGAGCAGCATTGCCGCCCGGCGCTCCGGCTGCACTTCGGACTCCGGGGTGTCAGTCATGGCGACCAACTCTAGGCGGGCCGCCCGCCGCGTGCGTGGGCGCGGGCCTAGCCCAATCGGGGTGGTCGTGATGCGACGACGATTTCAGTACTCGCGTCGTGAGGAATTTCGGGCGTGCCGCAGACGATGATGCTGGCGCGTTCCCAGGTCCGCTCGGCGGTGTTGAAGGGTATTTCTTCGGCCATCCACCCTGCCTCGTCGAACGGCGTGCCATCAACAGCCTTGTTGGCCAGGTCGGCAGCGGGCGGACTGGCCGCCCTGGCGGCGGAGCGCCGTGCGACCTCCCGCTCGTCGGCTTGCACCCAGATGAGCGTGTCGAGCAGGTGCGTGACCTCCTTGCGCCCGGCACCGTCGCCCTCGATGATCAGCAGCGGGCAGCCGGCCGGAACCTCGATAGATCCCTCCCGGCCGTGCTCGTCCCATCTCGGGGGCCGGTAACTGACTGCCCGGCCCTGGCGTACGGGTACCAAGATCCCGTCAATCAGCAAGTCGGCCCAGCCGAAGCGGGAGTGCTCCCATGCAATGTCGTCGGTGTGGATGACAACAGCACCAGGCACCATCTCGCGGATCCGGGTCGCAACGGTGGTCTTGCCGCTGTTGCTGCGCCCGTCCACGGCCAGCACCGCCGGACGGCCAGAACTACTGCGGTCCGGTCCCCGTTTGGTGACCGCATCGGCGACCGCGCTCAGCAACTCCACGCGCCACGGTCCGGCTTCCGGCTCTTCCAGGGCTAGCTGCATAGCCATGCCTTCATCATGCCCGCTAGCACCCAGCTCGGTCGCGTGGTGTGGATACGCCGATATCCTTTGTCTTCGTAATTAGCGCGATCGCCAGTTCCTATGCGGAGGCTCTCGACCACTGTGGCAAGCACAGCGGAACTGACGAGGGACACCGAGCCCGCTAAGGCCGACGCGGAGCACCTCGAAGCTAAGCCCCTCCGCGCGGGAAGCGCGGCCCGCGCTATCGTCTCCGACGGCCGCGCGGTTCATGACGCCATCGAGGCGGTCCTGACCGCGCCGGGGGAGTCCCGCGAGGTCGCGCGGCGGGCGTACAAAGTGGTGCGCGATCAGATAGTCACCGGCCAGCTGAACACGATGCCGGTGGACCGGCTCCGGGAACTCATCCGGGGCCGGGTCACGTTCGCCCCCGTCAGGGAAGCCGGCTTTGACACAGTCGGCGCAGTCCTCACCGCTGGCGCAGACGCGCTCGGGCGAGTCCCCCAAGTACGGCGGAAGACGGCCAAGCGGATCATGGCCGCCGCACGGCAGATGCGGAAGTCCGTCGAGGAGAGCACGCGCGTCCGCATCGACCCAGACGCCCGCACCCCGGAGCAGACCGCGCTCATCGCCGCCTTGCGCCGCTACGAGCGGACGAGGTCACTGATGAAAGGCCCGGACCTGAGCCCGCTGGCAGAGCAGCTCGGGCGCTACCTCGACCCGGCGGCTCGCGGCGCCAGCCGCCGAAGAATGCTGTTCACATTTTCCAAGCGGAAGAGGCAGGAAGCTCGCGACGCACTCGCTCGGCTCGATGCCACCTTAAGTTCCAGGCAAGTCACGGCAGCACGCAAACGCCTGTCCAGAGCCGGGTCTGAGCTGGACAAGGCCGAAAAGACACAAAGGTCTGCCCGGCTGTGGAACGACTACCTCGCCCGCCCGGTCACCTACAACGGCCTGCTGATCGAGGTGGCGGGACTCGACCCGGTCAAGGAGGCCGGCCAGGGCTTCCTGCCCGCCGAGATCGCCGAGCAAGTCCGCGTGTTTCCCCTCGACCAGTCCCGCCTCAAGACATCGCTGCGTGGCTACCAGGCGTTCGGCGCGAAGTTCGCGCTGGTTCAGGAGCGGGTGATCCTGGGCGACGAGATGGGCCTTGGCAAGACGATGCAGTCGCTCGCCGCGATGTGCCACCTGGCGGCCAAGGGCGCGACGCACTTCCTAGTCGTCTGCCCGGCGAGCGTAGTCGTCAACTGGACGCGCGAGGTTGAGCGGCACACATTGCTGGAGGCCCACCGTGTGCACGGGCCAGGCGAGAAGCGAGAGGCGGCCCAGCTGGAGTGGGCGGACAGGGGCGGCGTGGCCGTGACAACCTTCGAAGCGCTGCGCGCGATGCCGGAGGACCTGGACGTCCTGGTGGCGATGATGGTCGTGGACGAGGCGCACTACGTGAAGAACCCGACTGCGCTTCGCACGAAATCGGTCAGCGAATGGGCGGCGCGGAGCAGGCGGGTGCTGTTCCTGACTGGGACGCCGATGCAGAACAGGGTGGGGGAGTTCCGAGTGCTAGTCGGGCACCTGCGCCCGGATGTCGCCGAGAACCTGGACATCGCGGACGGGCCGCTGGACGGCACCAGGTTCCGGGAGGCGGTGGCGCCGGTTTACCTGCGGCGCAACCAGGAAGACGTGCTCAGCGAACTTCCGCCGCGGCTGGAGACACAGGAATGGGTGGCACTTGAGGGACCGACGCTGCGGGCGTACCGGAAGGCGGTACTCGCGGGAAACTTCATGGCGATGCGGCGGGCGGCGTTCGACCCAGGGACGGTGAAGGGATCGCCGAAGCTCCGGCGGCTGGTGGAGATCGTCGGCGAGGCCGCGGACGGCGGGCGCAAGGTCGTGGTGTTCTCCTACTTCCGCGACGTGCTGGAGGCGGTGACACAGGTACTGAGCTCCGGGCGTGATGGCACATCGGGCGTGCCTGTCGTCGGCGCGCTGACCGGCGACGTCTCGCCGGCGGATCGCCAGGCGATGGTGGACGCGTTCACTACCGCAACGGGGCCTGCGGTGCTGGTCTGCCAGATCCAGGCCGGTGGCGTGGGCCTGAACATTCAGGCCGCGTCGGTAGTCATCATCGCCGAGCCGCAGCTGACGCCGTCGATCGAGGAGCAGGCGATCGCCCGCGCGCACCGGATGGGCCAGGTGCGCCGCGTGGACGTGCACCGGCTGCTCTGCGAGGACAGCATCGACCAGCGAGTCCTCGAGTTGCTGGCGGACAAGCGCGAGGCGTTCGACGAGTACGCGCGCCGCAGCGACATGGCGAACGCGACGCCGGACGCGGTCGGTAAAGGTTACGAGGCCGAGCTGCGGCGGCAGATCGTGGCAGCAGAACAAAAGCGGCTTAAGGCGGCGTGACCCCAGAGGCCCGCGCAGCTTTGCAGGAAGTCGCCCGCTCACGGAACATCTGGTGTTGGAGGGTTCCAGGACTAGACGGGATGTACGACGGTGGCCATGGTGTTGATCAGCCGCCGGAATCGTGCGACTGCCCTGGGTTTGCCGGTGAGCTCGATGTCGGCATCTGAGCCAGCGAAGATGAGGGCGGCCAGGGCCTGAGTAGTCGAGGTGATCGTGACGTCGACCGGTTCCGACGGGGCTTCCGCGGCGAGTGACCATTGGTGGCCGTCGGTTTCGGCTAGGTAGTCCGCGCCGTCGAGCCGGAAGTGCCAGCGAGCTGGCTCGTGGCCGGCGCCGGCGAGGTCGATGGCCTGGGTGACGCAGCGGAGCAGATGCTCGGCGTGCAGCGGCTCGCCGGGGAGGGGCCAGCGCCAGGCGTGCCGCAACCCCCACCAGTTGAGTCCGTCGATGACGGGCCCGAGATCGGCTCCGGCCGGTGTCAGCCGGTACCAGACCTCCCGCCGGCCCGGCTCGCGGTCGGCGGTGACGATTGCGGTGTCTTCGAGCTCGCGCAGGCGCTGGCTGAGCGTCTTCGGGGTGATCCCGCCGAGGCGGTCCATCAGGTCGGTGAACCGTTTGGCGCCGGTGAGAAGGTCGCGGATTACTAGCAAGCTCCATCGGTCGCCGACGCGTTCCAGCGCGCGCGCGACCAGACAGAAGTGGTCGTAGGTACGAACGTTGCGAGTCACGATGTCGATAATACTAGTTGACAGATACTAGTTACAAGATAGTAGCTTGGAGCTACCGTCTAGTGATGGAGAATGTCATGTACGACCCGCCTGCTTACATATCGGCCATCACCATTGCCGGGACCGCCGCGATCGCGGCTGCGACCTGCGTCGTGCTGTACAGCGGCGCGAAAGGCGCCGGCCTCGGACGCCCGCGCGCGTTGCTGCTGGCCGCGGCCGCGGCCGTAGTACTCGGCGGCTGGTTTACCGCCACCGCGGTGATCGCGGATCATGGCTGGTACGACACGCGGCTCGGCCACGGGGTGCCATGGCTCCCGATTGCGGTGGCCGGTTTCTTCGGCACGCTGCTGGCCCTGCGCCGGATTCCGCTGGTCGCACGCGCCCTGGCCGCACCGGGCCTGGCGAGCCGCCTGGAGTACCCGCACACGTTCCGGGTAGAGGGGGTGGCCTTCCTGATCATGATGGCCCTTGGCCATCTGCCCGCGCTGTTCGCCTTGCCCGCGGGCCTTGGCGACATCGCTGCCGGCATCGCCGCGCCGCTGGTCGCGTACAGGCTCGCGCGGGGCACGGGACGCCGCGCCGCCCTGTGGCACAACGCGCTCGGCATGGCCGATCTGGTCGTGGCCCTGACCCTCGGCGCCCTCACCGGATTCCAGCTGCTCACCATCAGGCCGTCCGCCGCGCCAATTTTCGAGCCCCCGCTCGCGCTGATCGTGACAGCCGGCGTGCCGCTGCTGCTCGCCCTGCACATCACGTCCATGTCCGCGCTGGCTAGAGCCCGGCGGACGCCGCTGCCTGCCACTGGCCCGCTCATTACCGCAAGTAGTTCTGCCCGAAAGGCGTTGAGGTGACAGACATCGAGATCGAGAACCAGTACTCCACCGGCGCATCCCGACAGGCCATCGAGCAGGCGCTCGTAGCCGCCGGGAAAGACCTCGACCACCTTCGGCCGGCGGACCTCGCTCTGCTTGAGGACTTCCACACGATGGGCCGCATCGCCACCAGCCAGTTGGCCGACCTCGTCGAGGTCACGCCCAAGGACGAGGTCCTCGACGCGGGCAGCGGGATCGGCGGAACCGCCCGCTATGTCGCCGGACGCAGCCGCTGCCACGTAGTCGCCGTGGACCTCACCGACGAATACTGCGAGACCGCGCGCTGGCTCAACGAGCTTGCCGGGCTAGACGATCGGATCTCCGTGCGCCAAGCAGACGTCACAGACCTGCCGTTCGAGGACGCGACCTTCACCCTGATGTTCAGCCAGCACGTGCAGATGAACGTGGCCGACAAATCTCTTCTCTATGAGGAGGCACGCCGGGTCCTGGACGACGGCGGCAGACTGGCTGTGTGGGACATCGCCGCCGGGGGTGACCGCGAACCCGACTTCCCCCTGCCATGGGCCGACCGGCCCGGATACAGCCACCTGACCACGCCCGATCGGTTGCGCGCGGCTATCGAAACCTCCGGATTCGAGATCGAGCAGTGGAACGACCTCACCGACCACGCGGCTGCGACGATGCAGGCACTGCTCATGTTGCCTCCCGGCCCGATCGGACTCCAGGCATTCGTCCCCAACTTCGAATCGAAAGCCAGGAACCTTACCTCTGCGCTGGCCGATGGCCGGCTGCGCGCCATCCAGGGCGTCGCACGAGCGGTCTGAGATGAGCTGCCATCCGCTCGGCCGGGCGACGCGCCCCCGGCGAGCGTGCCAGGCGGCAACCTGACGTGACCGGCGAGTTTGTGATGATCTTGGCCGCGGGTAAATGCGTTGCCGCAGATCGGCATGCAGTCCTACAGTGAGCGCGCCGCGGCAAGAAATGTCCTCTGTATCAGGAAGGAGGTCTTCGCGATGTTCGCTAATCGTCAGACGCCTTCAGGGATTGCTCTCTAGCAATCCTGGAGACGCACTGCGGGGCGCCCTCAGGAACCTGGCGTCAGCCACTCCTGAGGGCGCCTTCTATCTAGGCGTCGGGCTCCGCGAGTTCCCTGCGGCTCTCAGCGGTAACGGGCGGAGTTTCCGATCTATCTAGCGTGACTGCGGTCCGGGGGGGGGTTGGGAATGAGGCCGCGGCGGCCGCATGTTGACCATCGCCGACCGACTCTCGTCCTTTCCGAAAGAAGGCAGGCCCATGACGTCCTCGCCGGCCACCATGCGCGCCGTCCGGCTCTCCGCTCCTGGCCCGGTGGACAATCTGCGGCTGACCACTCTCCCGCTCCCGCCCGAGCGGGACGGCTGGGTTCGCATCCGTGTCGAGGCGTTCGGCCTCAACCGCTCGGAGTTGAAGCTCCGGCTGGGTCTGAGCGTGGGCGTCAGCTTTCCCCGGGTGCTGGGTATCGAGGCCGCCGGCACCGTCGACGCCGCTCCGGCCGGGAGCGGGCTGGCTGCCGGGCAGAAGGTCGTCGCGATGATGGGGGACATGGGTCGCACCTACGACGGCGGCTATGCCGAGTACACATCGGTGCCGCTGGCCCAGGTCATCCCCGTCGACACTGACCTGCCCTGGACGGTGCTGGGCGCCCTGCCGGAGATGGTGCAGACTGCCTACGGCTCGCTCACCGTCGGCCTAGACCTCAAGCCCGGTCAGTGCGTGCTGATCCGCGGCGGCACCTCCTCAGTGGGTCTTGCCGCCGCCGCACTGGCCAGATGGCGCGGCGCCACGGTGTTGTCCACCACCCGGCGGACCGACCGCCTCGCATTCCTCACGGAGCACGGTGTTGACCACCCGCTGCTCGACACCGGCGAGGTCGCGCCCGCGGTGCGCGAGCTGTACCCGGACGGCGTCGACGCTGCCCTTGATCTCGTCGGCACTCCCACCCTGCCCGACACCTTGCGCGCGGTGCGTCTGCACGGCACGGCCTGCTTCGGCGGCAGCCTCTCCAACCAGTGGACGGTGCGGGACTTCTCCCCGAACGAGTACTTGCCCAGAGGTGTGCGCCTGGCGGGCTATTTCGGCGATGCCGGCGACCTCCCGCAGGAGGTCTTCCAGGAGATCCTCGACGCGGTCGCGGCCGGCGGGCTGGCTTTCCCCGTGGACCGCGTCTACGACGGCCTGGAGCAGGTGCCGCAGGCCCACGACGACATGGAGCACGACCGCGCCAGCGGCAAGCTCGTGGTCCGCGTCCGGCATTGAGAGCCGTGCCAGATGATCAAGGGAGTCCGCAGCGCGTCTTCGCCCGTGGCGAAGTCCGGGCTGCTGGAGCCGTGCCGCGTCTGCGACTACGGTGGTGAAGGTGCGTGCCGTGCCGTGGTGGGGGGTGGTCTCCTCAGCCGCGGCTCCGGTGCTGATGGCCGGCGGGTGGACAGTTGCCGCCAGGCTGCAGCCGCACTCCTACAGCCAGATTGCCGATACCGTCAGTGCGCTCGCCGCACCGGGCGCTGCCGACCGGTGGGTGATGACGGTGACGTTCCTGGTGGTTGGCGCCTGTGACGCTGTTACCGGGCTTGCGCTACGGCCGGCGCGCGCACCGGGGCGGCTGATCTTGATGGCCGGGGCCGTGGCGGGCGTGCTCGTCGCGGCCAACCCCGAGCTTCCCGGGACCAGGTTTCCGCTGCCGCACATCATCTGCGCAGCAGCCGGTTGCCTCGCGCTGGTGTTCTGGCCGGCGGGGGCCTGGCGGCGCGGGCCCTCGGTGCCGTGGGGCCTGCGGCCGGTGGTGTCGGCGGGTGCCGTCGCGGTGCTGGTAGCCCTGCTGGCCTGGTTCGGCACGGAGCTGATCACGGCGGGCGGTCAGGCCGGCCTGGCGGAACGCGTCTTCGGCGCCGGGCAAGCATTGTGGCCGCTGGCGGTGGTCGCGTCCTGCCAGTACGCCGTCAGCACGGGCAGGGGCCGGAAGCACCAATCAGATAATCCCGCGACCGCAATCCCCGCGTAGCCGCGTGCAGCGCGTCATGCGGGCAGGTCGATGACCGGCTTGACGTCCACCACCGGCGTCCCGTCGATTGCCTCCAGGGCGTCGACTTCAATCCGGAGCCCGTCGCGCGCCACGATGCGTGCACGGTGCAGGCCGATGGGGTTCGGCCTATTGGGGGAACAGGTGCTGAACACGCCAGTGAGCGGCTGGCTCATGTCGTCCTCAGGGTGCGTGCTCAGCTCGTCACGGGGCGACAGGTGGAGCCAGGTGAGCATCACGATCTCGTCGCCCGGCCGCAGGTCCTTGGCACCCTCCGCGACCTGCTCGTCGAAGCGGATCCACGCGCGAGGCGCACCTTCGCGCTGGTTCGGCGCATCGTCGAGGATCTTCAGCGCGGACTGCACCCAACCGATCGGCACGAGGCCGTAGCTCGTCTGCATACGAACAGTCTGCTCGCCGGCCGCGGGCACGGCCCACGGGTGCGCATCGGACCGCGCAGCAGGCAGGTCGTGCTTGGCCTTGGCCGTAGGTGCGCATTTCTCGCCGAGATCTATGCAAGAGTTGTTGCCGATGACTAGCAGCTGGGACGGTTCTTACACAGGCCCGGCGCCGGCCCCGTGGGACATAGGCCGCCCGCAGCCCGCGTTCGTCCGGCTTGCTGACGAGGGCAAACTGTGCGGCCGCGTACTCGACGTCGGCTGCGGCACTGGTGAGCAGACACTGCTGGCCGCGAGCCGGGGCGCTGACGCGACCGGGATCGACATTGCCGGGCCGGCGATCGAGCGAGCCAGGGCGAAGGCGGCTGAGCGCGGTGCCCGCGCCGAATTTGAAGTCGGTGACGCGCTGGACCTTGGCCGACTCGGCACGACCTTCGACACGCTCATCGATAGCGGCGTCTTCCACGTGTTCAGCGACGAAGACCGGCCGCGTTACGTGGCGAGCCTGGCCTCGGTACTCCGGCCCGGCGGCAGCCTTTACCTGATGTGCTTCAGCGACCGGCAGCCCGGTGACCTCGGCCCGCGCCGCGTTCGCGAAGACGAGCTGCGCGCCGCATTCGCGGGCGGCTGGGTCATCGACTCCATCATCGCCGACACCTTCGACATCAACCCCGGCACTTTCCCTGGGAAGACCGCGCAAGCCTGGCGGTGCGCGATACGGCACGCCTGATCCTCGCATCCGTAGTATCGGTGCGGGAACTGCTCACTTTCGCCCCCCCGGTATTCGGCCTGGCCGCTGCGTCAGGACGGAATGGCCCGGCCCGGCGCACTGCCGCCCGCCAGCGCGAGCTGCTGCCAGGTCCGCCCGCTGCGGACACTGGCCGGCTGATCGGCGGTGATATCGGAGCCAGGACGCGCGTCGGCGTCTCTGACCTTGACCAGGATCCAGCGACGCGGACCGGTCTTGGTGAGCGCGAAGCCACCCTGGAGCTTGGTGCCGCGCAGGATCACCGACATGTGTCCCGGCTCGTCCCTGACGATCTCGGCCGGGCCCTCGTCCCAGATGATCACCGCGCCAGTGCCGCGGCGCGAGTTCTCGTGCACGCCCTCGAAGTCGCCGGCCGACAGTTCGTGATCCTCGACCGGAACAGCAAGCCGCCGCGTTCCCGGATCTAGCGATGGCCCTTTCGGCACCGCCCAGGAGCGCAGCACGTCGCCGACCTGGATCCGCAGGTCGTAGTGCAGCCGCGTCGCGTCGTGCTGTTGCACTACGAACCGGGACGGTGTCACAACGCGACGCTATCTGGTCAGACGAGCCAGAGATCCTTGTGCCGGCTATGCCGTGGGTTGCAACGGCGACAGCCTCGCTGCTTGGTTCCTTGCCGGTTTCAAATGACCTTGTCGAGGGTCGGCCAAGGAGGACCCTCGCGCAGCGAGCGCAGGAGTCCTTCTCCGAATCGCCTGCCGTTCGGAAACTGGTCGCCAAGGTCCCAGCGCCACGCTGCGACCATCGCGAGAACGAGCTGCCGGCACTCGTCCAGCAGTCCTTGGTTAACGCCGGTGTAGTGCTCGCAGACCGCCTCGGGAACATGGGCGAGGTCGAACTCGACGGGTCCACGGCAGCACGTCTCAAGGTCGATGAACAACGGGCCATTGTTCGTGCTGAGCACATTGCCCGGGTGCGGCTCGCCGTGGAGCAGCTGCTCCACGGCGCCGTGGTCGTCGATCGCCCGTCGCAGGCTTCCTAGTCTGCTGCTGAGGAAGACGCGGTCTGCGTCGGTGAGTTCCGGCGAGAGATCCGGGTTGGCAACGATTTCTTCCGCCTCCGCGACTCGATCGGTGAACCGTGGGCTCGGCACATCCACCTTGCGCAGGCCGGCGTGCAGCCGCTCCATCGCCTTGGCGTAGGCGACTGGTGATACCAGGGGTGTCACGGGCTCGTAGTAGGTCCACAGCGTCACTATGAAGCCATCGCGCGTATACACAAGCGGGTCCACCCGCGGCTCCAAGGGACCCACCGGGCACCCGAACGCGGCGAGCCGTTGAGCGAGCTCGATTTCGAACTGTGCAGACTCATGACCCGCAGGGGCGACCCGGGCAAGGACGTCGCATGGCGTCAGCCGCAGCGCCAGCCTGTTCGAATTGTGGAGAACGATTGCGTCGTCGGCTGGCAGGTCTAGCGATGCGGCGACCGAAGTCGCAGCCGCGATCGCACGCGTGACGTCGGACATCTCCACCCCCGAATCTTGGCATAGCTGAGCGAGGGTGAGGTTTGCCCTGCTTTGACGGGCAAGGCTGCTGACTTGGCCAGGCAAGATTCGTGGTCTTGTTCTGTTGCTCGTATTCGGCGGGGGAGCGGTAGTCGAGAGTGCTGTGCGCGCTCGCTAGCAGCCTGGTCGGCCCCCGAAATTGTCGTACCCCCCGAGAACAATGTGGGTATCAGCGGCGGCACGAGCCCGCCGGGAACCAAGGAGGCTGTCATGCATCCAGCGGCTATACAGGCCTTCGCCGCGGAACGAATCAGGGAGCGTGACGCCTACGTAGTGGCGGCTGGGCGCGTACGCGAGGCCCGCCGCTCGCCGCGCGCGCGGCTGTTCACGCGCATCTCCCGGCTCGCGCGTGGCCCGATGCCCCTGCCATCAGCCCGGCCGGTGCGCGGGCCAAGGCCAGCTTGACCGCTGTAACAATTGCTGCTGGGCGCGTGGGGAGAGAGGTAGCGACGTGGCGTTCCCGACCTGACGCCGGGCTGCTGCAGGCTGGCTGCCTTAGTCAGAGTCGGCGGCGGTCACCACGCCACCCGCTGACGAGGCCAGCCAGCGCCAGTACGACACAACCGAAGATCGCTGCGCTGACGGGGGACCAGGGCGCACCCATCCAACTGGCGCGCCTGGGTAGATCAGCTAGCCGCGGCCGGGTAGCAGGTCGACGATGACGACCGCGTCGCTGACCGCTTGCCGCTGCGCGCGTGTTCGTAGCAGGCTGGCTCGGCGCATCATCGCGCCGCATATCGGTGATGGTCATTCATGCTCCGGTGCCGGTACTGACCTGTTTTAGCATCGGCTAATACGCCGCTTACCGGATCGGGCGAATGCACTACTAAGCGACTCAGATTCCCGCATAGCTTCCTCAGACTTCGCAGACGGGGGCAGGCTCGTCGCTTCCGCGGCCGCGGCCGGGTGCTTGGCGAGGGAGACGTGGCACCCCTGGCCGATGCCGTTACGCCCGTGACTCCTGCGCGGCACCGAGCCGGTGGACGACGGCCGCGGCCTCGACCCGGCCGCCGACGCCGAGCTTGGCCAGGATGCTCGACACGTGCACGCTGACGGTCTTGGCGCTGATGAACAGGGCCTGGCCGATCTCGGGGTTGGACTGCCCGGCCGCGACCAGGAGCAGCACCTCCCGCTCGCGGTCGGTCAGTTTGAACCTGGCGAGTTCGTCCGGTTGCCCGGCCGGACCGTCTGAGGCTGGCTCCAGGCTGAGGCGGGCTCGGCGGGCCAGCGCGGCTGCCTCGGCGGCAATGGACGCCGCTCCGATGCGGTCTGCGATTGCGTGTGCCTCCGCGACCGCGGCAGTAGCAGCGGCGCGGTCAGTGCCGGGCCGGTAGCCGCTGGCACCGTGCGCCTCGGCTGCCCGCAGCAGCGAGTACGCGAGCAAGTATGGCTCCGGCGTTTCCTGCCAAGCCTGCACTGCGGCCGACCAGGCCTCGGCTTCGCCCGCGCCCGTGGCCCTGGTGTGCTCGGCCGCGACCATTACCCGGTAACCACGCTCGAGCGGGGCGGGTGTGGTCAGCTTTGCCGCCAGGCTGGCCAGGCGGTCGCAGCCCTCGAGCACTTGCGCTGGGATGTCTTCGCGGCGGTCACGGGCGCTGGTCATCTCATCGGCCTCGACGCGCATTCCCAGCCATACCAGTGGCCAGGCGTAGCGTGGTGGCGACGAGAGTGTCCCGGCGGCCAGCCCGCCCGCGACCGCGGAGCGAGCCGCGGACAGATCGCCACGGGCCAGCGCGATCATTCCCTCGTCGAAGCGCATCGGCATCGTGTGCTCGACATCGGAAGATTCGCCAAACGCTTTCCAGGCGGCACGCAACTCTTTTGTGGCCTCGTCGTACCTGCCGCGCCGCACCGCAAGCTGGGCCCGCATTTCATGAAGGATCCCGGCGAAGAGGCCTTCGGGCAGCGCGCGCAGCGCATCCGCGGTCAGTCTGTCGACCTCAGCCCACCCGCCAAGATGCAGGAGCGGCTCGGCTTGGTTGACGACGAGAAGGCAACCGTGCGTGCGGGCCATGCCCACCTGTTCCGCCAGGCGCAGCCCGTCGCCCGCAACCCGCGCCGCCTCCGCGTATAGGCCCGTCATTTCCAGCACATCGGACAGGTTGATGTAGGCGCGCAACGATGTGACCGGGATGTCGAGCTCAAGTGCAACGCGAAGCCCGGAACGCAGCCGGTCCAGGCCCTCCTCGGACGGCCCCAGATAGGCAGCTCTCGAGCCCAGCGTGATCGCGGCATCGGCTTGGACGTCTCTCGCGCCGACCGCGCCGGCAATCTCCACCGCCCGGATCGCCAACTCCACGGCTCGGTCTGCGTCGGAGAGCCCCAAAATACTGGCCTGCAGTGCCAGCAGCAGGGCGTGCGTGCGGGTGGCCTGGCCCGCGGGCAGCAGCGCTAGCGCCCGTTCCAGCGACGCGACCGCGTCCGCCGTCCGGCCAGAGTCGCTTTGGGCCTGGGCGTACTGGCTGAGCAGCAGTGCGCGCCGTACCGGATCTGCGCCGTCGGGTAGCTGCGCGAGCGCATCGTGGAGCAGGGACTGCGCCCGGTCGATCGCGCCGGACTGGGAGGCCGCTTCGGCCGCCAGACGGCTCACCTCCGCCTGGTCCAGACCCGTCCGCTGCTCCGCGTCATCCACCTGAGGCCAGATCTCCAGCGCCCGCTGCAAATGGCGCAGTGACTCGGCCGGGGCATATGCCGCCAGCGCGCGCCTGGCTGCGTCGATCGTGGCGGGCAGCGCCCGCGGCAGGTCGTGAGCTGCGTACCAGTGGTAGGTGAGCGCAGCAGACAGCGCGGCTTCTTCGCCGACCAACCCAGGATCAGCGCTCAGCGCCGCGCCATACGCCGCGTGGAGGCGGACCCGTTCTCCGGGCAGCATGTCCTCGTAAACGGCCTCCCTGGTCAGCGGGTGCCGGAAGGTATAGCCATGGCCGCCTGCGTCGATTAGCAGTACCTGGCGCTCGACGGCCTCGCGCAGCGTCCCGTACAGCTCAGGCTCGCCGAGCCCGGTAACGGCCCCGAGCAGCGGCTCGGCAACTGTGCGGCCAGCCACCGCGGCGGCTCGCACCAGCCGCTGCACATCTGAGCTGAGAGCGTCAACCCGGCTTAATAGCACGTCCCGGACGGACGGCGGGAGTCCTGCGGCGTCACGGTCGTCGCGGATCGTCCCGGCTAGCTCCTCGACCAGGTAGGCGTTCCCGTCAGATCGGTCGAAGATCTCCGCAGACACGCTCGGTGCCGGGTCGCTACCGAGAATCGCGGCCAGCTGAGCGGTCACCTCTCCACGATCGAACCGCGCCATTTCGATCCGGTCGACGACGCGCGCCCGATCCCAGGCCATCAGCAGTGGCCTCAGCGGATGCCGCCGGTGCATTTCGTCGGAGCGGTAGGTGCCGACCAGCAGCACCCGCGAACCACGCAGCGATCTGATCAGAAACGCGGTCAGATCCAGCGTCGACTGATCGGCCCAGTGCAGGTCCTCGAACACCAGCAGGACCGGCTGCACGGCGCTGAGCCGGTCCAGTACACCCAGCACCAGCTCCAGAAGCTGCCCCTTCTGGATGTCCTCGCTGGCCGGCCCGGCCACCGTGCCGGGTGCGAGCTCGGGCAGCAGGCGGGCCAGGCTCGGTCCGGCACGGCCAAGCACGGCCGTCAGGTCATCGGCGGCCATGCTGCGGGAGAGCGTGCGCAGCGCATCAACGAGCGGCGCGAGCGGCAGCCCTTCAGCACCCAGCTCGACGCACTGGCCGGTCAGCACCAGGAACCCGAGCCCGGAAGCGCGCCCGGCCAGCTCGAGCATTAACCGGCTCTTGCCGACGCCGGCCTCGCCGCCGACTATCGCGAACCCCGACTGCGCGCTCGCGGCCTGCTCTAAAAGCATGCTGAGCGCGCTCAGCTCCGGCCGGCGGCCGATGAAGACTGGGCTGACCAAGCTCGCGCTCATGGGCAAAAGGTGTCACAACCGAGCGCCGCATGCCTAACTGTTTCGCTTAACTCGCCTGCCGCACAGGTAAAATTCCCGCGCGGAATGTGTGACGGCGCCCCGGCAGCAGGGTGGGGCCGTCTACAGCGCTACCGAATTGATGCCGGGTGAGACCGAGTGGTGGCCGCACCGATTAGAACTTGGCTCCACAGTTGGTCACGGCAAGATGACAGAGCGGGGTGTCTCGTCGAGCGCGGGCGTGTAGTCGACTGCGAAGCTCAGATCCGGATCTTGGTGCAGGTCCCAGTATTGCTGTCTGATCCGGCTGGTGACCGGACCGGTTCCGCCATCGCCGACCGGCAGACCGTCGAGGTTGGCAACTGGCATGACGCCGCCAGCGGTGCTTGTCAAGAACACTTCGTCGGCGTTGAAGAGATCGCCGACCGGCATGTCGGTGATGTGCGCGGGGATGCTGAACTGCTCTGCGATCTCTAGTACGGTCCGACGGGTGATGCCCAGCAGAATGCCACGCGCCGGGGTGTAGAGCTCGCCACCAGCGACTGCGAACACGTTGAACCCAGCGCCCTCGGTCACGAAGCCGTCGCCGTCGGGCATTATCGCCAGCCAGCCGCCCCTGTCATACGCCTCGTACAATCCACGGACCAGATCGCCCCAATGGAAGTTCTTCACCGTCGGATCGACTGACCCTACCGGGATGCGGCGCGTATTCCTGGCGACGACCACGTTCAGGGTGCCGGCTTCCTGAAGCTCTGGCCGGACTATCCATACATAGGGGATCGCGTATGCATACAGTCGCGGAGTCCATCGCCGAGAATCCCTGTCCCCAGGAGTGGGCACGCCGCGCGTGACAACGACTTCCACGTATGCGTCGCGTATCTCTGAGCGACGCACAGTCTCAACCATTATCGAGCGGACCTCCTCCTTGCTGGCTGGAGGAGTGAGCCGGATCCGGGCGCAGCCAGCGAACAGCCGGTCGATGTGGTCATCGAGCCGGAAGAAGCGACCCTTCCACACCGCGGCGACGTCGTAGGTGCAGTCGGATCGGACGAAACCTGCGTCGAGGATGGGAATGCGGGCGTCAGCGATGGGGACGTACTGTCCCTCGATCCACGCACAGCCGTTAGCGAAGGGGTTCGTGTGCCGTAGGCCCGGCGCGCGGCCGGGGTGCAGGCGGGTGTGGCAGGACCTGGCACTGCCTGGCGTCCGGCGCGGTCACGGCTAGCGGAGGCGCCCCAGCATACCGACGGACCCGGCTTAAGGGCAGCGAGTAAGGCTGCCTGGTCACGCATGAGGACCAGCTTGCCAGCGGTGTGTCCGGCCGGCTCAGATCCCTTCGTCGATGACCGAGCCGTCGAATGGAGTGTTGAAGGCGTACACGTTGCCTACGGTGTCGGTGAGCAGGTAGCCGGTGCTGGTGGGTGTTATGCCGATGATCGGCTCGGGAATTTCCGTGCCGCGCAGGGAGCCGTGGTACGTGGTGTGGAACGGGTACACGTCACCGGCGGAATTGACCAGCAGGTAGCCGCTTGCGTCGGCCGCGATGCCGGTGATGGGCGCGGAGGAACCGGTCGGCCGTGCGCTGCCGTAGTAGGGGGTGTTGAAGGCGTACACACGTCCGCCTGCCGTGGCGATCAGGTAGCCGGCGCCGGAAGCCGTTATCCCCACCACGGGCGATGTGAGCGTGACCGAGGTCAGGTCGCCGTAGGTCGTGGTGTTGAAGCCGTAGACCTTCCCGTTGGCCGTGACCAGCAGGTAGCCCGACCCGAATGCCGTGATCCCGACGACTGGCGTCGGGGTCTGAGCGCCGTTCAGGCCCCCGTAGTCAGGAGCGTTCACTGGGTAGACGTCGCCCTGGCTGTCGGTCATCCAGTAGCCGCCCGTGGCCGGGTCGGACGCAACGCCGACGATCTGGCCCGCCCCGGCCACCTGCGGTGAGGGCAGCGGGCTGGGCCGGGTCCACGGGTTGTCGCCATCGGTGAATGGGTAGGCCGACGTGTCCTGACCGACAACCGTGTAGCCCGCGCTGCCGGTCACCACCGTGCCGGCCACCGGCTTGCAGTCGCCCGGTCCACCGATCCGGAACCCACCCTTGATCGTCGTGCTGTTCCAAGCGGCCGGGTCGGTGGGCCAGTACGGGGTGAGTTGGGCGTTGGTGGCGGCGTCGTAGAGCTGGAAGCTGCTGACGGCGGCTGCGCCGGGCTGCGTGCTGAACAGCCCGTTGCCCATCTGAGAGCAGCCTGGCGTCGTGCCGTCGCCGGCGATCTCGCCGTAGACGTTGACGATGGACGCTTGGTCGAAGGTGCCGTCGTAGGCGGAGTCAGGGATGTAACCGAACTCGGTGCCGTTGAAGAAGAAGGTCCAGTTTCCGTCGATGTTGCGGATCGACCAGGTGACATCAGTTCCGGGCGTCAGCGCCATGCCGGGCACGATTGTGCTCGAGGTGCTCACGAAGCCGCAGCCGTTGTAGCACGTTCCCGCCGTGTTGACGAAGTGGTACACGAAAAGATGCGGGACGGGCTGCTGCCCGGAGGGCGGCCGGTTGACGATCCAGCCGACCTCGGCGGTGTCCTCGTCGATGCCGGCCGGGGTCCGGTTGAACACGGCCATCTCCATCAGCGTGTGGCCGCCGTTGCTGGCCAGCGTCGGGCTGGTCACCGGGAACGTCACGGTCGCGCCCTGGTTCGGCTCGGCCACCGTGCCGCCAGCGTAGTCGTAACACGCGCCGTAACGCTGGTACGCGATGTCGCATTGCTGGGCGGGCGGTTCCTGCCCAGGCAGGGTCAGAGCACCTAGCCGCTGGCCGGAGCCACCCGCGGCGCTGCCGCCCGGCTTTACCGGCGAGAAGGCCGGTGGCGGGGTCTTCCTCGTGGCGGCGTGGGCGGCCGGCGCCGCATTGAACGTGACCAGACCTGTAACTCCGGCCGCCAGTAAAGCGAGAAGGGCCACGCCGACGCTGAGCTTCCTGAGCATTGTGTAACTAGCCGCCCTCCGGTAGACACCCGAAACACAACATAAATGGCTTTCACGACGCCCGGCAAGACCCGTTTGTCGCCTGAGGTAGCGGGGCGGACCATTCACCGCGTGAGGCTGGCGCACGGGAAGTCCTGGCCTACCTGGCGAGGGCATGCCAGAAGGAAGACTTCGCCGGCTGATGGCGCAACATGTTCAGCCATCCAAGATCTTTGCCGGAAGACTTACCAGGCGACGGCGATTGTGTCAGCCGGCACCTGGATCGGAGCGGTTCCGTGCGCTGTCCATACGACGATCCGTGCGGCATAGGGAGGCAGGCTCGATATGGCCGCGATGACCGCGCTGCCGGAAGGATCGGACGCCAGGACGTAGAACATCCGACTGCGCTGCCGCAGCCTGGTCACCGTGCCAGTGCGCAGGTTGACGATGTCCAGTGCGAAGGCATACAAAGGCCCGCCTGGCGGATGAGCGGCCTCTCGCCGGTTGACAAGGCTTTCGATGACGTGCTCGCCATCCGGCGTGACCAGCGGGGAATCCGGGCCGTAGATGATCTCGTCCGTTGCTGGCGGCCTGGGCAGCTGCACGGATCTGGTGTCGGCGGCGAAGCTAGCCGCGGGAGCGCTGGTGTCAAGCAGCACGAGATCCGCGTGGCCTGCCTTCCCGCGGGAGAAGAAGGCCAGCGTCCGGCTGTCGGTGCTCCACGTTGGCGGACCCGTAACATCCTGGTAAGTATCCAGGCGCCCGGCCCAGTCGGGCAGTACCCAGGTCCGGCTTCCGCCCCTGACCAGGTTGAACACCTGCAGCTTCGTCGGAATGTTGGGCCCGGTCTTCGTGCTGATCGTGGCCAGCAGAAGACCGTTGGGCGATAGCGCGAACCAGCAGAGCTCGTAGCCGCTCTCAGCCGGCAGCAACGGAACGGGCAGGGCGGTGAGATGTGCGCGTTTGCCGGCCGGAGCCGACGGGTTAAATCGCGCGGCCGAGGGCCGCCAACCCACGGTGGGCGGCGGAGCGGACCGTGTTTCGGCTGATGCTCATGGCAGCGGCGATCTGATCGTCGGGCAGGTCGAGGTAGAACCGCAGCGCCAGCACCTCGCGCTGCCGGGCCGGCAGGCACCGGAGCGCACGGACGACCTCCCGGCGTTCCTCGGCCGTCAGGACGGCCGATTCCGCCGATGTAACCGGCGGCCCGTCCGTGTCGTACAGCTCCACTGTCGGCTTGCGGCGAAGTTGCGACCGACAGCCGTTGAGCACCGACGACCTGACGTACCCGAGCGCCTTTGCGTGCTCATCGAGCTGAGTCCAGCGGCGGTACAGTCCGATGAAAGCCTCCTGCACGACATCCTCGGCTGCCTGCCGGTTCCCCAGCATGATGTGGGCCAGCCTGATGAGTCCGAGAGCATGGCCGGCGTATAGCGCGCTGACCGCCGCAGCGCGGTCCCTTGTCCCCGCGCTGACGTCCGCCGAGGCGACGCGATCTGGTGCCGCGCGGCCTTGCTGTTGCGGGACTGGCGCTGTCGCGTCGAGTTCCATAAATCAGTGACGCATCTCAGCCCGCGCTGTTGCCTCCCCAAACCGAGTTTTCCCGCGGGGTTTGTCCAGCGGAGGCCCGCACTCGCGGTCACTGACCCTCGGTGATGTGAGACCCACACGAGCATCGGAACGTGCTCCTGCAACGGCTTGAGGGTGAGGGCTCCCTGCACCTGCTAGTGACGGCCGTCGTATCGAACGTGTTCGCCGTCAAGGAGCTTCCTCAGAATCTCGACGGATTCGGCCAGCCTCGCCTTGCGCACCCCTGGCGAGTCGAAGCGATGTCCGATGGTCTCGTACTCGGGGAAGGCGTGCCCGGCGCCGATTCCGACTTCCAGCCGTCCACCGCCAAGAACGTCGAGAGTCGCCAGCTCCTGGGCAAGAAGGACGGGGTGGCGCAGGTCGTTGTTGACAACCAATGGACAGATGCGGATTCGAGTGGTGGAGAGCGCCGTAGCGGTGAGAGAAGTGAACAGGCCAGGCTCGGCGCCAATGTGGTCACCGATCTGGACGACGTGAAAGCCCTGCTCCTCGGCCGACTGCGCCGACCGGACTAATTCGGCTGGGTGGGGCCGCTCACCCGGCCTGTTGCGCGCCTGCGTTCTGGCGATCCGTCGCTCGTTAACTGACTGGCCCTGCCGCCTTGCCTCGGGCTAACGTCGACACGAGGATCTGGAGGAGATTTGGCACCGCAGCCGAGCAGGATCGCTTTCTATGCTGACACCTTTTACAACTCCCCGCGTTCCCCGGCCTACTGGATCCCGCCCGCGTACCTCGACGTGGCGGCAATCTTGCTCGGAGGCGACATCCACTACCGGCCGGAGCTCCTCGGCGAGATGCTGCGGGACATCCGGCGGACGCAGCGGGACGAAACCGTGCTCATCGTCGTGCCCGGCAACGGCGAGTACGTAGGCCAGGAACTGGGTGAGGCCCGCCGCGAGTACCGGGCGGCCGTCGATGCCGTGCCCGGCGCTATCTTCCTCGACGACGACACCGCCGAACTGCCGGTCGGCCTGCGCGTGATCGGCTCGACGCTGTGGTCGCACGTGCCGGCAGACCAGATCGGCGCGTACAACGAGATGTTCGGCGACATCGCGACAGCCGGGGTGGACCACATCAGGCTCGGAGACGAGCCGCTGACGCTGGCCGACTGCAATGAGCTGCATCGTCAGGCGCGCTCGTTTATCGAAGACGAGCTGCGGAGCCTCTCCGCTGCCGAGCGATCCAAGACGGTCGTGTGCACTCACTTCTGGCCGACGCTGCGCCCCTTCACCGGCCCGGACGGGCAGTATTCGGCCGAGCGGCACATCATCGGCTCGGACCTGGAGGCGCTGGTCGCTGAGTTCGGCCCCCGGCTGTGGCTGTGCGGGCATGCGCACACCACCCACCAGGTCACGATCGGCAGCACGGAGATCTCGTCGAATCCGCGGGCTGGCGACGGTCCAGGCAACCTCAACCCGGACTTCGCCGAGATCTACCTCCTGGACCTGTAAGCCCGGATATCTGACCCCGGCGCGGCGGCCCGCAGGACGATGCCCCCATGGCGGTCGGGATTCGCGCTTCGCTCCCCGGCCCTGCTTATCGCGGCTGCTCCTATCGGCCAGTCTCGCTGAGATACCCGATGCCGCCAGCTCACTGGTGACCTTTGTCACCGGACGACACCGTCGTCACCAGGCTCGCCGCCGAACCGGTGCACGAGCGCGATGCATCTCAGGCTGTCGGCGACCAGCAGAGCTACGATCACCAACGCCACCGCGGCGATGCGCGCTGGAAACCGCCAGCCGCACCGCCTAGACGGTCGTGCAGCGTGTTCTGGAGGCTTGGCGACGCAAATCGCCAGTACCAATTCGGTACGTCCCGGCAGACGCACTACTTTCGGCAGATACGGTCGACTCGGTGCACAGATCGACCTGATCGGAGTGCCCCGGCCGGTGATCAGCGAAGACACCCAGAAACGGGCTTGAGATTACGGCGGCTAAGCGCGCGGTTATCAACAACTCACACCACCGTCTGCAGCCGGCCGGCACCCAAGCTGTTCCAGCCATCGAAGGTTGACTCCGAGCCAGCGAAAAGGAGTGGCGGGGGAGACGACGTTGGCATGCCGTGACGATCAGTCGATGTCATCCGGGAGGCGATTGGCAGGCGCGGCCTACCGCGTGAACGGCTCGAGCAGGTGGCTGAACGCCCAGGCCTTCTGCTTGATCCCGGAGCAGGTATTGCTGTCAAACGCGCCAGGGCAGCCGCCGTTGTCGCGCTCGATCGCCCATATCGACAGGAAGTTCATCCGGTGAGAACGCGCGAATGCCAGCATCCGCTGGGCGTCGCGCAGGTGAGTCACCTCTCTGGCGGGGGTGAAGTCGTCGATGCCGGGCAGCATGGTCATGCCGATCATCGCCCAGAGCCTGGCAGCGGAGGCGTGCGGGAATAGCGACGCGAGTTGGCGGTGCGTGTGCCTCGCGGCCGTGAGAGCCTCGGTCGCCATGTTCAGCGTCGGTTCATGGGGCGACAGGTAATAGTCGAAAACCATGATGTTCACGGAGTGCACGCGGACTCCGGCAGCGATGGCGCTGCGCAGCACCGCCTTGTCGCTGCTGTCGAGGCCAGACGGTTCTACCGGGATCGTGAACTGGATCTGAAGCCGGATATGGTGGGCGGCTGCCCAGGTCTGTGCGAGCTGGATCGCCTCGCTGCGTCGCTCGATGCCCGCCTTGTCGGTGAGCGAGTTATCTTCGACATCCATGTCCAGCCGGGTCACGTGCAGGGTCTGGATCACCGTCTCGTAGTCGGCGGCGATCTTGCTGACGCTTGTGCACGAGTCGGCGATCTCGGTCCCGTCGTGGTCCGCGCTGTAGCCGCCGAACGACGGGATCACGTCACCGCCCATCTTTCGCAGCCGGGCGATGTCGGCTGCGTAATACCCAAGCGGCTGGGACTTGGTCCCGTTCCAGTCCAGTGCGCAGGAGCCCTTCTTCGGGGCCTGCAGGAACGCGAGGGTGAAATAGCGGGCACCCGAGCGCTGTGCCACGGAAGAGATGGACGCGGTATGCGGGGCAAGGTAGGTCTCGTAGTAGGGCGCGTAGACCTGCCCTGGCAGCCGGTGGTGATGGCCATGAGATCGGGCCGCCGCTTGGGCTGTCATCCCGGTGACGGCGACCGCCGTGAGGGACATGGCGGCTGCCGCCGCCGCTGCAGTGATCGCGAGGCGATGGCGGGTTCTCACGGAGGCTCCGTTCTGTATTGAGAAAGCTCTGCTATACCGGAGGCCGCCAGTGAGCGGCTGAGGTCCGGCTGGTCAGTTTTATCTGTGGCAAATAAAGTCCGTCAAGGTTCACACCGGCCTGACTATCCCCGGCCCCGGTCGGCAACGGCGGATCGCGGCCGTGGCCCGCGTGCGCGATCGGCCATCTCCTCCCAGAATTGCTTGAGGACCCGCGGCCGCATCTGCTGCCACGGCGCGCGGCCGGTGCGCGGGTCGCGGGGCCGCGTGATGATGGTCTGCTGGCGGCGGCAGAAGGCTTCGCTCATTTCCACCCTGGGCTGCGTGCCCTTGGGGGGATAGGGGCACAGCTCGAAGACGCAGCCGTCGACGCAGCTGGCGCCGGGGACGGCCGAGGCGGCGGTGCCAACAGTGCGGCCAGGCTCAAGCGCGTCGCGATAGTGGGTAATGCACGGTGGCAGGTCGTTCCTGTTGGAGCGCTTGAGCCGCCGCTCGCGCTCGACGGGGTAGTCTCCCCGGTCGGCGAGATTGAGCAGAAGCAGAACGTCCGCCACGAGCTGCTGCGCCCCGCCGTCGAGGGCGGTCCATCCGGCGGACGGCGGGATCCACAGGCGATGGCGCCCGTGCTGCGTTCCCTGGCCGAGATTTCGCGATCCGACCTGGCCGACCACGCCGCTTTCGTCGATCCAGCAATACCGCTGCGGCCGGCCAGTCTTCAGTGCCTGAACCACGAGCATCGCCGTTTCCCGCACGAACGGGTGCAGCGCTTGCGTTGCGCCGGGAACGCGATGGTCGCGGCCGGCGACATCGAGCCAGTGCTGGACGATTGCTTCCGGCTTGGCCCTGTGCCGGCCATCAGCGGGCCGGAAGTCAGTCACCCGGCCGTCGGCCGGCCGCGTGCCGTCAGAAAGATTCAGCAGGCAGAGTGCATGGAACAAGGTCAGCTGGGAGAACCAGTAACGCGCTCCCCTGAGCATTTCCAGTGCCTGCTCCGCTAGGTACATACGGGCTTCGCGCAACGCGTCCGGATGCGCCGGGCGGCGGTTGGCCGCGTACTTGAAACCCTGCGCGAGCGCTATCTCGAGGTATATCGGCAGCTCCGCCTCACCCGGTCGGCGTTCGTCCGGGCCGACGTGCCGCAGCCATTGCGCTAGGTCCGCACGCGCGTGCTCGGCAAGGTCGTTGTCCGCGGCCGAGCTCCCGCCGCCGACGGCGCCTACTAGCATGGGCGCGAGCCAGGCGCTCACCGTCGCGGCGCGGGAGGTGTCGCGGCCGGGGTCCGGCGCGTCGGAGAGCGGGGACTGGCCGCTTGGCCAGCGCGCGGTCCGCTCATCCCGGCAGGTCTGGCACGGTGCCTCTAGCTGCCACCTGAGAGCCGCGTAGGCGCCGGCGCCGCTGCCGATCTCCTGGGTCGCCGCGAGCTGCACGGGATACGATCTCTCGCGGCAGGCGATCGCGTAGAGCTGCGGGTATGCGGGCTCGGCAGGGCAGTCGTCGCCACGAGGCCGCCGCTCGTCGATAGTTCGCACGGCCTCGCCGAAGCGGTGCACGACCGCCAGCTTTCCTTCCTCGAGCGTCCTCGGGTCCTGCGCGTGGATCCGCGACCACTTGTCGCGTATCTCCGAGGCAATGCTGGCGTGCTGCGGCGCAGCGGCCGCGCAGTCCATCTCCAGCACGGCGGCGTACACGTCCAGCACCTTGGTGTCGTCACGCTTGGCCAGGGCAGCACGCAACGGCCCGATACAGCCGGGCCCATCGCGGTCGCTGCCACGGGAGCGCAGTACCAGCGCGATCAGGAACTCGCGGCCAGGTTTCGGCCGTTTGAGTGCCTGCTTGAGGTAATCGGGGTCCTGTAGCGCGGTGTCCAGCAGCCGCGAGCCGAGGTAAGCCTGCATCAGGCTGTGCGGGAATCTGACGCTGTTCCCGCGCAGTTCCACCAGGTCCAGTTGCGCCGCCCACGCTGCGGCTAGGCGGACATCGACGTTGTGAACGCCCGGCGCCTGCCCGGTCTGCTCATCAATCGCCGCGAGCCTGCGCCTGACCTCGGCGGCAAGTGCCTTGTCCCGGTGGGCGTCGAACTCCACCTCGAGCTGGTCGAGCTTCAGTCCGACACAGGCGAGCGCGGAGACATGCTCGAACGCTGTTTGCCTCTCCGCCCGGTTCAGCGGGACATCCTCCCGCAGGTGGCCGGCGATGAGCGCGCGCTCCCAGGTTTCAAGCAGGCTCAGCCGGAGCTTCGACCGATCGACGCCGCGAGTGTCGACGACGCCGTGCTGCCCGGCAGAGGCGGGCTCAAGCAGCCCCCGGAGCTTCAGCTCACGGGTGATCTGAAGGTAGATCGGTGCCTCGACGACTTCGGCCGTCTCGACGATCCAGGCGAGCCTGCGCTCGTCTTCGCCAGTCCCGCTGCCGCCGATATATGCCAGGGCGGCCTCGTAGCTCAGCGGCTCCAGTGTGAGGATGGCGGCGTCAGTGGCGCGGAGCGGATCATGCGGCCGCGAAGCGATGACGATCGGCAGGTGCTGCTGATGCGCCCTGCGGATGGCGGACCTGATGATGTTGTCTCGTTCCGGTTCGCCGCCGAGCGCTTCCTCGAGCCCGTCAGCCAGAACGATGACCTTGCCGTCCTTAAGCAGGCGGCGCCAGATCGTCTCGCCTTCGGCGAACGAGATCAGGCCGCGATTCACCTCGTTGAGGAAACGGTCGCGGGCGAGCGTCTCGAAATCCAGGTCAGGCGTCGCGTCCCGCAACCGGATCGGCACCGGTATCGCATTCTTTTCGGCGAGTAATTCGGTCAGCCTGACCAGGACCGCCGTCTTTCCGATGCCTACGCCGCCGGCGATGATGTGCGGCCGGGTTCCGCGATCGTGCAGGTCCGCCATGACTGCCTTGCACAAGTCATCCCGGCCGACGACCCTGTCGATGATCGCGCCCGCTGTCGGCACAAGCTCGCGAGATTCGACAATTGCCCTGAGCCGGTAACGCCGCTGCAGGCCAAATAGCCGCCACAGAACGAATGATGACGCCAGCGCTACCAGCACGCCGGACGCCAGGATGTTCGTGACGATACCGCAGGAAAAACCGAGCGACGAGCACCTGCGGTCAGGGTCGAGCGCCAATCCCGACGGACCGCCGCGGACGAAGAACAGGTAGCAGACCCAGGCAAGCCAGAGCACGAAAACGAGTACCGCAAGCGCCGTCAGTACAGTTATCAGGCGCAGGATCCGCCGGGAGCGCCATTTGGCGGGCTCGTCGACACCGCCCCTGTCTGCGCGACGCGTGGTCGGACTGATGAGCAGTTGAAGCCGCCGGAACACGCTGCGCCGGGTCCTGGTGTCCCCGCGATTTCCGGCACCTGCCATGCTTCGCCCACCCCCAAGTGCAGCCCGCCAAATAACGACATTCTCGCCACGTATGTCACTTCTGTATAGGCCGCCACGCCAATAGACGCAATGGACGGGAACGCCGACAGCCGATCGCTCGGCCATTCGCCGGATTGCAGCGGAACGCAGCGGGCGCAGGATCGTCAGCACGGGCATTGTCACCACGGCGCCTAGCAGGCAGCATGTGCGGAAAGGCAGATCTGCCGCGGAGGGTTAACAGTGCCGAGGGAGCCTGGCGGGCCGGCCGAGCCCGGCTGGCTGTCGGCTGCGGCTGATCCCGGCAGCAGCACTACCGTCGAGGTGCCTGTGCCGGCGCTCCACGGCACCGTCGGGGTGCGCATCTGGTCGCCGGCCAGGTCGCGCGATGACGAGCCGCTGCCGCTTCTGGTAGTGCACGACGGCCCGGAGTACGACGCGCTTGCCGGACTGACCCGGTACCTGGGCGCGGGCGTGGCGGGCGGCTGGCTGCCGCGGCTGCGGGCCGCGCTGCTGAACCCGGGACAGCGGAACAGCTGGTACTCGGCCAACTCCCGGTACGCGAGCGCGCTGGCTGACCGGGTGATCCCCGCGGTTAAGCAGGCAGTCGCCAGCACGGCGACGGTCGGCATGGGCGCCAGCCTCGGCGCCCTGGCGATGCTGCACATGCACTGCCGTCATCCGGGAATCGCCGACGGGCTGTTCCTGCAGTCCGGCAGCTTCTTCGCGGCCGCACTGGACAGCCAGGAGCGGCCGTTCCCCTACTACCGCAGGATCACGGCCTTTACCGCGGCCCTGCAGGCTGGCGGCGTGCCGGGCGTGCCCGTTCCCGTATCGATGACCTGCGGCGAGATCGAGGAGAACGTGGCGAACAACCGCCTCATGCTGGCACTCCTGCGGTCCGCGGGATACCCCGCCTGCCTGCACGAGGTGGCTGACGTGCACAACTACACGGCCTGGCGGGATGCGCTCGACCCGTGCCTTGCCGAGCTGGTGCGGCTGGTAACCCCTGATGACGACGGGAGACGGCGATGACCCCACCGACGGCACGGCACCTGATCGGGCTGCTGCTCGGCACCGAAGAGGACTGGCCGCGGGCCTTCGAGGAGATCATGCGGAGGCTCGGGCCGGTCAGCGGGCCTGGCGGCACGCGGCACGAGTTCGGCTGCGAGCGGATCACCATCGAGCCGTTCTGGCTGCGGGCCAAGCCCCGGTACAGCCTGGTTATCGACCGGCTCGCGTACTGGTACTACGTGCCGCGCGAGTGGCTCAAGAAGGTCGCCATGATGGACAGCGTCTACCTGCTGAACAGCCCGTTCACGTTCCAGTCGATGGAGAAGCACGCGGCATACTGCGCGATGATGCGGCTCGGCCTGAACGTGCCGGAGACCGTCCTGGTGCCGTACAAGAATCCGGTCGACAACGCGCGCTATGCCTACACGGCAGCGAAGTACAACCAGTCGTTCGACCTCGACGCGATCGCCGAGCAGATCGGCTACCCGCTGTTCATGAAGCCCTATGACGGCGGCGCCTGGCGCGGGGTGTCGCGGATCGGCAACCCGGCCGAGCTGCACCGGGCCTACGACGAGAGCGGCGAGATGCTCATGCACTTGCAGCAGGCCATCGAGGGCTATGACGTGTTCGCCCGGTCGCTGTCGATCGGCGCCGAGACGATGGTCATGCGATTCCGGCCCGAGCAGCCGATGCACCTGCGCTATGCGGTCGACCACGCCTTCTTGTCACCACAGGCCGGAGCCGAGGTCGTCACGATCGGCAGGCTGGTGAACGCGTTCTTCCGGTGGGAGTTCAACTCGTGCGAGACGCTGGTCAAGGACGGTCGCGTGTACCCGATCGACTACGCCAACGCCTGCCCTGACGTCGCGCTGACCAGCTTGCACTACTACTTCCCGTGGGCGATCAAGGCACTGGTCAAGTGGTGCGTCTTCGCGCTGGTCACCGGACGGCGGCCGCAGCTGGACCTGACCTCCGAGGAGTACTTCCTGATTGCCGACGACGCGAGCCTTTCCTACGCGCAGAAGCTGGCGGCTTACCGGGAGCTGGCCGACAGATATTTCGACACCAGCCGGTACCAGGACTTCTGCGCGAGCAGCCTCGGCCACCTCGATGAGATCATGCTGGACTGGGTGGCCGGCCCGGACTTCGACCAGCTGATCATCGAGACCGTGCGCTCGGTCTACCCGGCCCACGAGCACGATCAGTTCATTGCGCACCTGCGCGGCCTGCTCGGGGCGTGGGTCAGGGACGAGAGCGGCCGGCTGCACGCAGCCTGAGCGAGATCGGGGCGGGTCACCTGAGATCCTGCTATTAGTCCGCGTGGCGGCTTGTGGCGCGTGGCGGTCAGAGCCGGCCGCACGTGCAAAGTGCGACCGTCTCCGCGACGAGCTGGCCTGCCTGCTTCGCGTCGACGCTGCCCGAGGTGACGAGTGCGGCGATGCCCTGGATGGCGGCGAGGAGCAGCAAGCGGACGCGGTCGGGGTCTCCCAGCTGTAGCTCGCCTGCCTGCTGGCCCTGGCGGAGCAGGTCGTCGAACGTGGAGAACAGCCGACCAAACGCGTCGTCAAGCGCCGCGGAGTGCTGCCCGCGCTTGACGACGTACATCAGCTCTAGGAGGGCGGCGTCCTGCGTCGCGAAGCGTACGTACGCGGTCGCAGCCGCCCGCAGCCGCCTCTCGTAGTCGTTTCCGGCGGTGTCGATGGCTGCGCGCACTTCGTCGCCGAGTCGGAGGAACCCGACTTCAGCGAGGGCGTCCAGCAGCGCCTGGCGGTCAGCGAAGTGGCGGCGCGGCGCGGCATGGCTGACTCCCGCCTGGCGCGCGAGGTCGCGCAGCGACAGCTGATCAATGCCCTGGTCCCGAAGGGTGCGCTCGGCCTCGGTTAGCAATGCAGCCCGCAAGTTGCCGTGGTGGTAGGGGCGCCCGCTCACATCTCTCACTGTAGCAGTCGATGTTGCCGTTGACATCATAGTTGTCGTCGAATACTTTGTTGCTACTGACTACTTCGGTCTGTTAGGAGGAGGAAATTCCATGCGGGTATTTATCACCGGTGCGTCCGGCCACATCGCTTCCGCTGTTATCCCGGAGCTCTTGGGCGCCGGGCACGAGGTCATCGGGCTTGCCCGGTCTGACACATCAGCCGCGGCAGTAGAGGGCCTCGGGGCCAAGGTGCACCGGGCTTCCCTCGACGATGTCGGCAGCCTGCAGGAAGCCGCGGCGGCGTCGGATGGCGTCATTCACCTGGCGTTCAAGCACGACGACATGCACGCCGGCAACTTCATGGCGGCGATCGGCGCCGACCTGCGCGCCAAGGAGGCGATGGGCGACGCGCTTGCCGGGACCGGCAAGCCGTTCGTCGGCGTGTCGGGAACGCTGGCGCTCGTGCTGGGCGGGCTGGAGGGCACCGGGACTGAAACGGACGCGCCAGGGACGGGGCCGCAGGCCGACGTAGAGAATGCGGTGATTGCCCTCGCGGAGCGCGGGGTCCGGTCCTCGGTGGTGCGTCTGCCGCCGACCGTGCACAGCTCACTCGATCACCGCGGTTACATCCCGGCCCTCATCGGCATCGCCCGCGCGAAGGGCAGAGCGGGCCACGTGGGCGATGGGTCGAATCGCTGGCCCGCTGTTCACACCCTGGACGCGGCCCGCCTGTTGCGGCTGGCTCTCGAGGAAGCGCCGGCCGGGTCGCGATTGCATGCCGTGGCCGACGACGGAGTGCCGTTCCGGGAAATCGCCGGAGCCATCGGGCGGCACCTCGGCGTGCCGGCAGTCAGCATCGCGCGAGACGAGGCAGAGGACTACTTCGGGTTCCTCTCGATGTTCGTCTCCCTCGACAACCCCGCCTCAAGCGCGCTGACCCGCAAGCTGCTCGGCTGGCAGCCTGAGCATCCAGGGCTGCTCGACGACCTCGGCCAGGGCCACTACTTCCAGAAGGAGTCATGATGCAGAAGATCGAGTATGACAAATACGGCGGTCCTGAGCTCATGCGCCTTGAGGAGGTTGAGCCGCCGGTGCCTGGCAAGGGCCGGCTGCTGGTCCGGGTGCGGGCGGCGGCTGCCAACCCGATGGACTGGAAGATCCGCAACGGCGCGGTGAAGATAATGACTGGCCGTCGCTTTCCCCGTGGACTGGGACACGACTTCGCTGGCACTGTCGTGGCCGTCGGAGAAGGTGTCACGCGCTTCAGAGCAGGTGACGAGGTGCTTGGCGTGATGAGCATGAAGGATTCGGGCGCGTTCGCTGAGATGGTTGCCGCGGATGAGAACCAGGTGGTGAAGAAGCCTGCGGGGCTGTCGTACGAGGAGGCCGCGGTCCTGCCGACCGTTGGCGTGACAGCGCTGCAGTCCGTCATCGGCAAGCGGGGACTGCACGCTGGCCAGAGCGTATTCATCAACGGCTGCCTCGGCGGCGTTGGCCGCGCCGCGGCTCAGATCGTGCTGATGCACGGCGCATCCGCGGCAGGAAGCTGCCGCGACACGGCCGCGGCAGACGCCCGGACTCTCGGCATCGACCCGGTGGTCGGCTTCGATTTCGATCCGGAACCCCTCAAAGACAGGTTCGATCTTGTCTTCGACACCGTCGGCACGATGCCGTTCAGCACCGCGCGCACGCTCCTCAAGCCCGGCGGCCGCATCGTCGACATCAACATGACTCCCGCGAAGTTGCCGCGAGCGGTGTTCTCGCCAGCCTTCCGGCCTCTGAACGCCAAGTACACGCGCGAGGCACTTGAATCGGTCTCTCGAGCCGCCTCGCAAGGCAAGCTGGCTATCCCGGTCGCTCGGACCGTACCGCTCACGCAGGCAATCGGTGCGCTGACCGAACTCGAGCGCGCACATACCCCTAAGGGCGGCAAGCTCGTGATAGTCCCGCAGGTAACCGGCTAGATACGAAGAAATCGCGACCGGGCTCCCGGCAGGCGTCACCGTGGCGCCTGCCGGGACCCGCCCAGGGCCTCGCTACGGATGCTGCCCGGTTCGATAAGCGTGACGCCAATGCCCCACGGCGCGAGCTCTTGGCGCAGCGCGTCGGTCATAGTCGCCAGCGCGCTCTTTGAGGCCGCCAGCGGACCGACGAACGGCGGCGTGAACCGCGCGCCAATCGAACCGATCATTACGATCCGCCCGCCCGCCCGGCGCAGGAGGGGGAGTACGGCTTGGGTGACCGTCAGCTGACCGGTGACGTTGACCTCGAACTGGCGGCGGAACTGGTCGATCGGTATCAGCTCCAGGGGCCCGAACACTCCGATTCCGGCATTGTTCACCAGGCCGGCAAGTCCGCCGTCGCCGACGTGGCCGGCGACGCTCGCGACTGCTGTGGCGAGCTGCTGTACGTCTGTGACGTCCAGAATCACCGGCGTCATGCGGTCGGCCGCTGTCTCAGCCGCCGACACCAGAGCGCTTCCGTCCGCTGGCTTGCGGATCCCGGCGAAGACGTGATAGCCGCTCGTCGCGAGACGCAGAGCGGTGGCACGGCCTATGCCGGACGAGGCACCGGTCACCAAGACGTGGGGGTACGTGCACGTGTTCATGGCTCCTCCGTTCAGGAGATACGGCTGCCGGTGAGATAGGACTGGATGACCGGGGCGACCCAGCGCACGAGATCGTCGGGATCGGCGGCGGCAAGCGCGTCAAGGCGGATCTTGTAGCGGGCGACCGCCAGGCCGACAAGCTGGCTGGCGGCAAGTGCCGCGCCCAGATCGGCGGTCTCGGAACGGTATGATGCCGCGAGTTTGCCAAGCACTTCGTCGGCGAGTAGCCGGCGCAGCAGCTCCGCGGCGTGATCGCTCGTGACGGCCGACCGGATCAGACCGAAGAACGGCCCGGGGCGCTTCACGTCGCCCAGCAAAGACAAGAAGTACCGGAGCAGCCGTTCCCCGGCCGCCTCGGGCGGGCTGGGCTGACCCGGCCAAGGTCGCGATCACCGGCGGCTCCTACGGCGGCTACGCGGCCCTGGCGGGCGCGGCGTTCACCCCGGACGTGTACTGCTGCGCCGTCGACGTAGTCGGGCCGTCCAACCTGATCACGCTGCTTCGGACGATCCCGCCGTACTGGGCACCGGTGATCTCGCAGTTCCACCGCCGGGTCGGCGACCCGGACAAGGACAGGGATTTCCTGTGGTCGCGCTCGCCGCTGTCACGCGCCAGCCAGATCCGGATACCGCTGCTGATCGCGCAGGGGGCCAACGATCCCCGGGTGTAGCAGGCCGAGTCCGAGCAGATCGTCGCAGCGCTCAACCAGGCCGGAATCGAGCACGACTACATGCTGTTCAGCGACGAAGGCCACGGCTTTGCCAAGCCGGAGAACCGGCTGAAGTTCTACTCGGCCGCAGAGAAGTTCCTCGCCAGGTACCTGGGCGGCGCGTCGGAGTAGCTTGGCTGCCCAAGCGGCCCTGCAAAGGTCAGTGTGGAGGGCGACGAGTAGCCGGCGGCGTTTCCGCGTCCTCCCGTGCCGGGCTGCCCTCGTACCGGTAGCGGCCAGGCTCGAGTGTCGCCAGCCAGCGCGTGGTCTCCGGCCAGGCGGGCCGCTGCCGGGGGTCTGCATTGCGTGATGCCAGCACACCTCGAGCCGGACCGAGTTCCGCCATTCTGGCCATGGCCTCCGTGTGCGCGAGGCCGTGCGCGAAGGCCAGCAGGCTCTGCTCGTCTTTCCACATCGACAAGGTGTAATAGTGGCCGCTGACAGGGTGGGCGCGCACGCTCACCCCGAGCGCGCCCGGCGCCAGCAGCGCCGCGATGTACAGCCGGATCCCGCCGGTTAAAAGCCGCCAGCCCTGGCGGATACCGGTGCTGTCGAACCGGCTTGCGAACAACAGCGCATTCTCCGGCCGGGGCTGGCCAGTCCACATCCAGGGCAGCGCGAGCATCGTGGGCATTAGCGTCTCCTGAGCGCCTCGAGATGCAACTGTAGCTCGGTGCTGATGCGGTGGAGCAGCTCCCGGAGGTGGTCGTCGTCCTGCTCTGACAACGCCAGCCGTAGGTGCTCGGCAAGTCGGTCCAGCTGCTCGGCCACGACCCGGCGGACGTCCTCGTCGCCCACCTGACCGTGCCACAGGTCAGGACGCTGCCGGCCGGCCACGCTCGGCATATAGTCCAGCGCTGACACGCCACGAGTGGCGTCCGCTGCCATCAGAAGCTCGGCCCAGTTCCGTGCGTCGGTGAACAACTGGTCGAGCTCGGCGTGCAGTTCGTGGGTTTCCGGCACCTTGCGATGGGCCTGCCGTAGCGCCATGACCATATCGATGACTTCACTGAGCACTTCGTTGACAGCGACCATAGGGTCGTGCGGCGACGCGGACGTCATGGGCACCGCACCTTAACCGGGAAAGTCATGGCTCACTCCGATCACTTCAACTGACCGCTGCCACGTTAGACGATCAATAGTGTCCGGGAACGAGGCGGCTATCACGGGCCGTCATTTGACTCGCTCGGCCCTGCCCTAAGGTCGGGTCATGCCTAGTTCCCTGCCGCGCAGCAGGCCGGCCGATCAGGGTGTCGATCCGGCCGCGATCCTCGCCTTTGTTGATGCTCTCGATGAGCGCCCCGATATCGAGATGCACAGCCTCATGGTGGTGCGGCACGGACGGGTGGTAGCTGAGGGGTGGTGGGCGCCGTACAGCGCGGGCCGGCCGCATCTGCTGTACTCGCTGAGTAAGAGCTTCACCGCCACCGCGGCGGCATTCGCGCAGGCCGAGGGTCTGCTCGACCTGGACGACACAGTTGTCTCGCACTTCGGGGAATTCGCCGCGGACATCACCGACCCGCGCAGCCGTCTGATGAAGCTCCGGCACGTCGCCTCGATGGCTTCCGGCCATAGCCGGGAGACGCTGGGCGAGGCGCTCGAGCGTGACCCGCGCGAGCCGGTCCGCGGGTTTCTGCTGACTCCGCCCGACCGCGATCCCGGCACGGTCTTCGCCTACAACCAGCCCTGCACGTACACGCTGGCCAGCATCGTCGAGCGCAACGCAGGGATGCCGCTGACCCGCTACCTGCGGCCCCGGTTGTTCGATCCGCTCGGTATCCGGCATGTCGGCTGGCATACCTTCCCGCCCGGGCGCGAGCAGGGCTTCAGCGGCCTGCACGCCCGTACCGAGGACGTCGCCAAGCTCGGGCTGCTGTACCTGCAGCAGGGCTGGTGGGAGGGAACTCAGCTCGTTCCGAAGGAATGGGTGGCCGAGGCGACGTCGGTGCAGGTCAGCAACTCGCAGAACGTGAATCCCGACTGGCAGCAGGGCTATGGCTTTCAGTTCTGGATGTCCCGGCACGGATACCGCGGCGACGGGGCGTTCGGTCAGTTCTGCGTGGTCTTGCCGGAACAAGACGCGGTGATCGTCACCACCGCCTACACGCTCGACTTGCAGGCCATGCTCGACGCGATGTGGACCTGCCTGCTCCCCGGCATCGGCGCAGCCTCACCCGGTGCGGCCTCAGCGCACGATGAGCTCAGTGCCCGGCTCGGCGGCCTCGAGCTGCCCGCCAGCCCTGGCACACCGGCCCCCGGCGACTGGGGCCCATGGGCCGGCGGGCCGTTCAGCGTAAGCGCCAGCACCGCTGACACCCAGGCTCAGCCGTTCCTGCAATCCGATAAGACGTTCCTGACATCCATCGAAGTCGCGCCGGAGCCGGGCGGCTGGCAGATCAGCCTTATCGAGCACGCCAACGCACTGACCTTTCCCGTCGGCAGCCGAGGCTGGATCGTCTCTGACCACACCGACCGTCGCGGCGACACCATCCCTGTCGCCGCCTCCGGCGGCTGGCTCGACGACGAGACCCTGCGAGCCGAGGTCATTTTCCTGGAAACCCCGCACCGCATGGACATCACCTGCTCCCTGCCCGGTCGCAGCGCCGATGCCGTCTGGCGCCACCCACCACTCACCCCCAGCAGGCTCCAGCACCTGCACTGCCCCAGCTAGTCAGCTGCGCCGTTGCCGGCTGGTCAGGCCGGCTGGTACACGGACACGTGCCCGCTGCTGGTGGAATCGAACGGCCGACGGTCCCAGCCGCCGTAACGATCAGCAAGGCGAAGGCCGGCCTGGCCGGCCATCAAATCCAGTTCGCTCGGCCAGCTGTAGCGGATGATTACCGGCCGCAGATGCATGCCATCCGCATCCAGCGTGACTATCTGGGTGGCGACGCGCTGCTGCGCGGCGTCGTGACGAGAAAGCTCGAAGACCGCGGAATCTTCGGTCACAGCCATTGTCTGGACTCGCTGGCCCCGGTCGAAGCGGGTCAGGTCGGGGACGAAGCATTCGATGACGAACATCCCGTCCGGGTCGAGCACCCCGGCCACATTCAGGAAGCATTCGGCCTGCCGTGCCTGGCTGAGCAGGAACAACGTGTTGGCTACCAGGTACACGAGCCGGAATGGCCCGCTGACGTCAACGTCCGCCATGTCGCCGATGGTGACGGGAATTGACTGGCCGCCCGGCTTGGCACGCAACCGCTCGACCATCGCCTCGGAGGCGTCAATGCCGTCCACGCTCACTCCGCGGAGCGCCAGGGGAAGTGCGACGCGCCCTGTCCCGATCGCCAGTTCCAGCACCCGTCCGCCGGCGGCCAGCCCCGCGAGGAATTCCACGGCAGGCCCCGTGTCCAGGCCGCCATGGTGGTCGTCATAAACACTTGCCCAGCGGTCGCCATAGAACCCCGGATCATCGAAGCCAGCCATGCCGTCACGAAAGCAGACCGCGGACAGCGGACGCTACACATTTTCACCGGTGCGATTCAGCTGCCGAGTCCCGGTCCTGGAGCATCTGGCGTCGGATTTGAACGGTCGCCGTGGCTGTGGCGACGATGGCGCCATCCTCGTCCAGGAGTTCCCCGGCGAGGAAGCCGACGTCGCGGCCGCGCCGCACGACGCGGCCGCGACCGAGCAGGCGTCCTGGCCGGGCAGGCCGCAGAAACTGGACGTGCAAGTCAGTCGTAGGCGCGAAGTCACCAGGACTGAGCCCGGCAACCAGCGCAGGTCCGAGCGTGTCGTCCAGCATGGCGGCGAGAAAGCCGCCCTGAACGACCCCGGCTGGATTCAGGAACGCCTCGGTCGCAGTGAACGCAACCTCGATCGTTCCTTCCTCCGGACTGACAGAGACGAGTTGCCAGCCAAGAGTGACCGCGGCCGCCGGGAGCGGCGCCCGCCCTTCCACGGCATCCCAGAACGGGCCCTCGCGTTGCACGGTCACATCTTGACAGGCACTGCCGACAACACAGCACTCGCGCAACTCACCCAGCACGCGGTCATTCCCGCGCGGTGGCGTGGGACGCGTGAGTTCCGGCCGTCGGCATGGCGGCGCCGTGCCTGCTGCCTACCCTGTGATCTTGTAGCTGTAAGGGATCGCCGCGATCTCGTCGCCGTTCGGGAAGTCGTAGATCCCGTCGACACCGGCGATGGTCTCGTCGTCGACGAACAGCGTGCCCGACCGGAGCGAGCCCGCGGCACCGCTCGGAGTTACCTGAACGGTGATGGTAGCCGTGGCGCCAGCCGGGACGTAGACCGGCGAGTAGCTGCTCGACAAACCGTTGACCACTGACCAGAGGTCGCCCGTGGACGAGGTGACGGCAGGGTCGAACGCCTGCGTCACCACGTGCATCGATGCCGAGGCGGTGGCAGTCGGTGCGCCCGTGGCCAGGTAGGGGCCTACCTCGTCCGGGTTGAGGTCCCAGAATCCCGGACTCACTTCGGGCTCGGTGAGCGTCGCGCTAGCCGAGTCGCCCGACTGGGTGCCCTCGATGTCGGGATCACCGGGGAAGTACGACGAGTCGAAGTCGACGGGCACGCTCCCGGTCAGGCTCTCCTGTAGCTGGCTGGTCTGCGCCGGCACGAAGTAGTACGGGCCCGGAGAGCTGCTAGCCGGCAGCGGCAGGGTCATGTCCGCAGAATTGACGGCCCCGTTCTGGTTGGGCAGCGCGAGTGTCTCGTCGGAGCGCAGCCGCGGATCGACGAAGAACGCTTCCGGGGCCGAGCCGGTGTTGTGGACGGTCACGTCGTAGGTGTACGTCGTCCCCGCCCTGAGGCTGGCATGCATCGGCATGTCGCCATGCACGTCCGCCTGGTTGAAGGCGATCGTCCCGGTGAAGGGCTCGGACAGCTCCAGGCCGCTGACGGGGTTGGCCCATGTCAGGATCAGCGTCCACTGTCCCGGCTGGGGGTCGGCGTGGTACAGGTCGGTCGAGAGCGTGCTCTCGGGCGTGCCCGAGCTATTCACGGTCACGTTCGTCGAGTAGCCGAGGTCCTGCCCGCTCGGGTCAATCAGGTACGCGGTCAGCAGGTCGTTCGGATCGTTGGCGAGCGTGATGTCGGCGTGGATGTTCCGGGTGCCTGGCGGGACATTGATCACGTAGTCGTTCTCCTGGGCCGGCCAGGATGCACGGCCGTTGCCGCCGGTGAGCGTTCCGGAGAACGTTCCGCCGTGGCTGTTGGTCGCGATCGCAGTACGCACGACCACAGGAACGGTGGTCTGGTGCCGTCCCGAGGACACCACGACCGACTGTGACGTGTCACCTGCTGCACTCGGGCTGGTCAGGCTCAGGGCCGCGGTGCGGGTCTGACCGGGCGCCAGGTTCAGCGTGCTCGGGCTAACCGGCGCAGCCGCAGCGTACTGCGACGTCGCGGCCTCCCATTGCACGGTCCCGCTGGTGCCGATGGCGCCCGCGGCGGCGTCGTCCTGCTCGGTGAAGAACACGGCCGTCCACCGGCCAGGCGGCGGGTTTGCCACCTGAACGTTGCCGTAGTCGGCCAGGCCCTGCGGCAGCGAGTAACCGGCGTAGGTGCCGTCCGGCTCAAGCAGCGCGAAGTGCAGGTCTGACGTTTGTCCTGTGTCCGCGTAGTCCGCCGAGAAGCTCAGCCGTGATACCCGGGAGGTGGCCGGCACGGTGAAGTGCTCGAGCTGATACACCTCGGTCACGCCGCTCCAGATGCGGAAGCTGCCCGTGTTGGCCGGACAGGCGGCTGTCGGGGTTCCTGGCTGTATGCAGAAAGTGCCGGTGTCGGAGCCCACCTGGTCGGTGAGGGCACGGGTGGACAGGTTCACGGTCACCGGGCGGGAGCTGGTGTTCGTCACCGAGATGGTCCTGGTGGCGGTGGCGCCCGGCCCCTGCGTCACGTTGACTTGGCCGGGACTGACGAGCAGCCCGCCATCCGGCGTGGCGTTGCCCGCACCGATGGACTTGGCAAGCCGGACCGCCGCGGCCACGTTCAGCAGCCCGGCGCCCTGCTGGGTAGCCGGGGCGTCGATGTCGGTCGCGGTGCTCATCAGGATCTGCTTGACCAGCGCGGGGGAGGGGTCGGTGCCGCCGTGGGCCTGCGCGTATGCCTGGATGACGTCGGCGGCTGCGCCCGCGGTCAGCGGCGAGGATTCGCTGGTCCCGCCCTCAATCTGGATTGGCGTACCCGCGCCGTTCTCGTTGGTGCAGCCGGTGAACAGCGTGTCGTCGGGGTCGCACAGGATCCAGTTGAGGTCGCCGGGCGCCACGAGGTCCAAGGTGCCGCCGGCCTCTGATACGCCGCCCGATGACAGGCTCGAGATGTTGTTGTCGACCCACCGGCCGTTTGCGCCGGGGGCGTTCACGCCGCCATAGCTGTCCTGCTCGTAGGCGCGGAACGTGGTCGTCGCGCCGACGCTGATCACGTTCGGATCGGTTGACGGCGGGCTGAAGGTGTTGGTGTACCCGGCGTCGTAGGAGCACGCGACGACGGTGACACCGGCGGCCACGGCCGCGTCGTCGGCCATCCGTACCGCGTCGGCGGCGAGGTCGGGGAAATTGTCCGACGAGAAGGACTCGTTGATCACTTTGGCGCCGCTGGCGACCGCGTAGTTGATCGCCTGGAAGAAGCCAGATGTCGTGGTGTCGTTGTTTTGCGCGAAGACCTTCAGCGCCAGGACGTTGGCGCCCGGAGCCACGCCGCGGATCTTGATGTCGCAGCCGGATGGCAGCGGATGCGCGGTGCTGACGAACTGCGAGAGGTCGTAGGTCTCGTTGCCCTGCGCGGCAATCGAGCTGCTGTCGATGTACGCCTCCGCGCCATCGGTGGGCGCGTTCGTGCCGTCGGTCGAGAAATCCTCCTCGGCAACGACCGGCGAGCCCGCGGGCGAGCCCGGAGATGCGTAGGCGGGGTTGCGCTGGAAGTCGGGGTTGCCGGGATTGAGGCCGTCAGCCAGCAGCGCGACCGTCACTCCGGCGCCGTCGGCACCCGGATTCACGGCGTGGATGTTGTACAGCGCCTCGGGGTTCAATTGCGGGTGGGCAGCGGTGCCGCACAGAGCGCCGGACAGCGCCGGGCCTGTCCCTCCGCCGCTGGCGACTTCTTGTGAGCTCTGCTCCGGCGGGCCGGGGATTAGCTGGTTCGGGAAGACCTTGGCAACGGACTTGTCTGCCGCCAGTTTCGCCGCGTCCGCCTCGGTTGTCTTGACGACTACCGCGTTGACCAGTGTCGTGCTGGCCAGGACGCGACCGCCGAAGGAGCGGATCTTGGCCAGCAGCGGTGCCTGCTCGGTGCGGACGGCCGCATGCCTGCCGGCTGAGCGGGCGCCGAGGTTCGAGTTCTGGTTACGCAAAACGACGACGTACTGGCCTCCGACCGCGCCGGCCAGAGACGGCGCGCGGACGGCTGCCGCGGTTTGCGCGACGGCGGAACCCGCCTCAGCAGGACTGATTCCGATCGCGACAGCTGCGGGTACGACGCCTATCACTAGCCATTTCTTGATCCTGCGCGAGCGCATACGACCTCCAAGGCGCGGGAGTGGCGATCAGTCCCCGCAGGCCTGATCGGGATAACCATAATCCCGGTGGAAGCCGATATACAGGCCCCTTTACCAGTGATAGCGACAATGGCCAGGTAGCCAAAAAACGGCGCGGCCGCCCAGCAGCCTTCTCCAGGGGAATCCGCCCAGTTCCGCTCTACAGACGGCGGCGGCCGCCAGCCGTGAGGCCGGCGACCGCCGCTGCGGTTGTGAGGTTTACTCGTTGCCGAAGGACTGGATCTCGGCGAGCTCGACCTCGGTCAGCTCGCGCGGGGTGTCGCCCTTGGCCACCTTGGCGCGCTGCACGTGCTGTCGGATCCCCTCGACGACCTCGGCGTTGGCCAGGGTAGTGACGTCACCGACGTCGGCGAAGTTCGAGACCGACGCGATGACCCGGCGCATGATCTTGCCGGAGCGGGTCTTAGGCATGTCCGGCACGATCCAGACGTTCTTCGGCCGGGCGATCTTGCCGATCTCCGTCTCGATCGCCTTGGTGACCTTGGCCTCCATCTCCGGACCCGCCTCGAAGCCGGGCTTGAGGGAGACGTACATCTCGACCATGCGGCCGCGGATGTCGTCGATGACAGGCACCGCCGCCGCTTCGGCTACCTCAGGCACGGTCAGCGCTGCTGACTCGAGTTCCTTGGTGCCGAGCCGGTGCCCGGCCACGTTGATGACGTCGTCAATCCGGCCGAGGATGCGGAAGTAGCCGTCCTCGCCCTGGGTAGCGCCGTCACCGCAGAAGTACGGCCAGTCGTGCCAGTCCTTGCTGTCCGGGTCGGTGTTGTACTTGCGGTAGTAGACGTCGAGGAACCGCTCGGGCTGGCCCCACACCGTCTGCATGATGCCCGGCCAAGGGTTGCGGATGCAGATGTTGCCGGCTTTGCCGCTGCCCTTGGGGATCTCGTTGCGGTCCTCGTCGTAGATGACAGGGAAGATGCCGAGCGCGCCAGGGCCGCAGCTGCCGGGCTTCATCGGCTGCAGGCCGGGCAGCGTGCTGCCGAGGAACCCGCCGGTCTCGGTCTGCCACCAGGTGTCGGTGATGGCAGCCTGGCCCTTGCCGACGAAGTTGTAGTACCACCGCCAGACCTCGGGCTCGATCGGCTCGCCGACCGTGGTCATGGTCTTGAAGTGGTAGTTGTACTTGAACGGCTCGTCGGGCGCGACCTTGCGCAGCATCCGGATCGAGGTCGGCGAGGTGTGGAAGATGTTCACGCCGAGCTTCTCGGCGATGCGCCAGGGCCGGCCGCCATCAGGATAATTCGGCACGCCTTCGTAGATCACCGTCGTGGTGCCAAGCGCAAGCGGCCCGTACACGATGTAGGAATGGCCGGTGATCCAGCCGATGTCAGCCAGGCACCAGTACACGTCATTCGGGTGGATGTCCTGGTAGTACTTCGACGTCCCGGCCACGTACGACATGTAACCGCCGACGCTGTGCTGGGCGCCCTTCGGCCGTCCGGTCGTGCCGGACGTGTACATCAGGAACAGCGAGTCGGTCGCGTTCAGCGAGACGGGCGCGACCTCCTGGCCCGCGTACTTGCTCATGACGTCGTCGACGAAGAAGTCGCGGCCATCAACCATCGGCACCTGCGACTGGTACTCGCCGGCTTTCCGCTGCCAGACCAGGACCTTGTCGACTTCCTGGCCCTGCCGTGCCGCTTCCGCAACTGCCTCGTCGGCCTTGAACTTGTGATCGCCCATCGAGCCGGCGCGGTAATAGCCGTCCATCGTTATCAGGACCCGGCTGCCGGAGTCGGCAATGCGCGTGCCGCAGGCATTGCCGCTGAAGCCGCCGAATACCTGTGAATGGATAACTCCAAGGCGGGCGCAGGCGAGCATCGTGACGATGGCCTCGGGGACCATCGGCATGTGCAAGGTGACCCGGTCACCGGTTTTGAGTTCTGCGAAGTCCCGTAGCAGCGCGGCAAACTCGTTGACCTTGCGCAGCAATTCGCCGTAGCTGATGTGCAGGGTCTCGTCATCCTCGAGCTCGGGGACCCAGATGACCGCGGTCTTGTCAGGATCGCTCGCCGCATGCCTGTCCACGCAGTTATAGCAGGCGTTCAGCTTGCCGCCGACAAACCATTTCCAGAATGGCGCGTTGCTGGTATCCAGGACGGTGTCCCACGGCTTGTCCCAGGTCAGCAGATCCGCGTACTCGGTGAAGCAGTCCGGGAACTTGTCCTCGGTGAAGCGCTCGAGAATTGCCGGGTCACTCGCGTTAGCCTGCGCGACAAACTTCTCCGGCGGCGGGTAGTACTCTTCCTCCCGCCAGTGCACAGCGATCTGGGACTCAGAGACCTCCGGCGTCTCCGAATTTTCTGTCATTCCTGTCCTCCAGGC
>Ga0335075_10001032_pt1 | contig 47004 bp, 44 predicted proteins | sample Lox_Sample_24_FD_206723 | JGI IMG/M metagenome (GOLD analysis project Ga0335075, IMG submission 206723) | Soil microbial communities from Loxahatchee National Wildlife Refuge, Florida, United States - Lox_Sample_2.4 | ecosystem: Environmental > Terrestrial > Soil > Wetlands | place: USA... | reverse complement strand
CCCAGACGAGTTCCGCAAAACCCTCGAAGGGAGAAGGGCCATGGCCCTTCTCCCTTCGCAAATCACAACCATCAACACAACGGAGAATCTCCAGTTATGAATGGTTGAGAAAAAGGGGGCAGGTCAAGGCCACTGAGCGTTGTTGCTCGTAACATCACGCGCTCGCCTGAAGCCGCCGCAGAGGCAATCACCTGCAATTTAAATTGATCCAAAGATTGAACTTGACTGGTACCCACGTCACACCGTCCTCCTTTGATAGATTGGGAAGATCGTTCCCCAATCTAATATTAGAAAAACAGACGGGCCGTCCACCCTCAGCCTAACCACGGCTGAGCATCATTCTCACCCTCCGGTGCACCCAACAGCCCGGCTTTGAGCTCGCTGCGAGCGCCTCCCACTCCTTATATAACTCCCCCTCACCCCAAGCCCGCATCGCTCCACTCCATCTCCTCCTTACCCAACAAACCGCGACGTTTAGTTAATAATATCAATTTATATATTGACTTTTTCAAAATTCTACCCCATTATTGTTTCAGTTTGCTGCTCCAAGCACCAAACCAAGACCGATATGCCCGACACCCCCAAACCCGCATCCGACTGGCAGGAGCTCACCCGCCTCACCCAGGGACAGCCCATCGTCATCGAGCGCGTCCGCCTCGCCAACTCCAACATCGCCATTGAGGGCGCCTTCGAGCTCCCCCAACTGGCGCGCCTCTCCGCCGAAGACCAGGTCTTCGTCGTCGCCTTCCTCCGCAGCCACGGATCCATCAAGGAAATGGAGCAGGTCTTCGGAGTCAGCTATCCCACCATCAAGGCCCGCCTCAACCGCATCTCCGGCAGCCTCGAATTCGTCGACACCAACCCCGCACCGCCGGCGCCCTCCCGCAGCGAGATCATCGAACGCCTCCGCCGCGGCGAAATCTCCGCTGCCGACGCCATCCGCGAGCTGGAGTCCAACCCTCCCTCGCACGAGCCACGTCCATGATTCCTTGGTCTGCATCCATCCGCGTCCACTGGACCACCCACCGCCCCGCTGCCCCGCGCCAGCGCCGCCTCCACCTTTGGGTCCCGCTCTTCCTCGTGTGGCTCCTGCTGTTGCCGCTTGTCCTCATCCTCTTCCCGTTCGTGGCGCTGGCCTGCATCTTCGTCCGCATCAACGCCCTTCGTCTCTACGCCACCGCCTGGAGCGTTCTCACCTCGCTCCGCCACACTTTTGTTGAAGTCCACTCACCCGCGGCCAGCGTTCGCGTCCACCTGGCCTGAACGCCGCAATCTCCAAAGGAGCCACCACCATGAATGACGATCGCAAAAGCATCCTCGAAATGCTCGCTGCCGGCAAAATCACCACCGATGAAGCCGAGCGCCTGCTCACCGCCCTCGACCCCAAACCAGCCTCCCCAGCGACGGATACGCCCGACGCCTATGCCTCAGCGTTCACCTCCGCACAGGGCCGCAGCAAACCGCCCAAATACCTCCGCGTCCTCGTCGAAGCCGATGAGTCCACCACCGGCCTCCGTGGCGGCCCCACCACCGTCAACGTCCGCGTTCCCATGCAGCTCCTTCGCGCCGGGGTCCGCCTTGCCGGGCTCATTCCCCCGCAGGCCCATGACCAGCTCGATGAAGCCTTCAGCAAGCACGGCGTCCCCGTCACCCTCTCGCAAATCAAGCCCGAGAACCTTGAGGAGCTCATCGACCACCTCGGCGACCTCACCGTCGACGTCGACGGCAAGGACGAGAACAAAACCCGCGTCCGCGTCTTCTGTGAATAGCGTGTGCCCGCCGGAACCGGGCGAACCCCACCAGCATGTCTTCAATTCACACTGGACTCCTGGGTCGCAAAGGGCTATGAATTACACAGAGCCGTTTCCGTGACCAACGGGAGCGGCAACAACTGAAGGCACCAGAATGGCGCGAAGCGCGTCCGCCCGTGCGGCCAGCACCTTGGACGGCCAGTCCCATGTGGATCACCCACCCCGAATTCGCCCCTGAGCTCGCCTCGCTTCTCCGTCAAAGGAGATACCCCGAAGCTGTCTGGTTCTGGCGCGCCGCGCGCCCCTTCGCGCAAATGACCGTCCCCTCCATCGACAACCTCGCGCAGATCATGGAGACCGACCCACCCTGTCTCGCCTTTCTCCGCCCGCGCGAGCTCGTCGAGATTCAGGTCGCCGCAGGCTTTGCCTCGCTCGTCGGAGCCACAGGCCGCCTCGGCCGCTTCGTCACCCGCCAGCTGCGCTGGCCGCACCCGCTCACAAAGGACGCCGCCGTCCACAACCTGCTCTCCGCCTTCTACAACGAGCTTTGCCTCGCCCGTATCCGCGCCGAACACTCCAGTTCCCGCACCCGCGTGCGCGTCCAGAACTCCTGCGACGGAGCCTGCATCACCTGCCTGCTGGCCAGCTCACGCGACTTCCCGCTCGACCACTGCCCGCCCGTCCCCATCGTCGGCTGCATCAACCACAAGGACGGCTGCCGCTGCTCGATTGAAGTCACCAGCTTCGTGCCCGAACGCAAAGCGCTCTCTAAATTTTTCTAGCTAGAAATCGATTTTTGCGCCGCGCCCGACGGGAGCGGCCACAACCGTCTGCGCCAGAATGGCGGCGTAGCCGCATATACCTGAACGGTCAGTTCTCTTCGCCGATCTTCAGCACCGCCAGGAACGCCTCCTGCGGAATGTCCACCTTCCCGATGCGCTTCATCCGCTTCTTGCCTTCCTTCTGCTTTTCCAGCAGCTTCCGCTTGCGCGTGATGTCCCCGCCGTAGCACTTCGCCAGCACGTTCTTGCGTAGCGCGCTCACCGTTTCGCGCGCGATGATCTTTGACCCGATCGCCGCCTGAATTGCCACCTCAAACTGCTGCCTGGGAATCAGCTCGCGCATCTTCGACACCAGCGCCCGCCCGCGCTCGTAAGCAAAGTCGTGGTGCACAATGATCGACAGCGCATCCACCGGATCCCCCGACACCAGAATGTCCATCTTCACCATCGGCGAATCCCACGTGCCCGACAGGTGATAGTCCAGCGACGCATAGCCGCGCGACACTGACTTAAGCCGGTCGTAGAAATCCAGCACAATCTCGTTCAGCGGAAGCTCATAGGTCAGCATCACCCGCGTCGGCGTCACATACTCAAAGTTCTTCTGCCGCCCACGCTTTTCTTCCACCAGCTTCAAAATTCCGCCAACATACTCTTCATTCGTCAGGATGGTCGCCGTAATCACCGGCTCTTCGATGGTTTCAATCTCTGTCGGGTTCGGCCACCGCGAAGGATTGTCTACCTCCAGCACAGTGCCGTCGGTCATCGTAATCTTGTACCGCACGCCCGGAGCCGTCGTAATCAGGTCCAGATCGAACTCGCGCTCCAGCCGCTCCTGGATGATCTCCATGTGCAGCAGTCCCAGAAAGCCGCACCGGAACCCGAACCCCAGCGCCGCCGAGCTCTCCGGCTCAAAGAAGAACGACGAATCATTCAGTCGCAGCTTCTCCAGTGCGTCGCGCAGCAGCGTGTGCTCATGCGCGTCCACGGTGTACAGTCCCGCAAACACCATCGACTTGATGTCTTCAAAACCCGGCAGGGGTGCGGCCGCCGGCCGCTCATCCTCCGTCACCGTGTCGCCCACCTTCGTGTCCGCCACGTTCTTGATCGTCGCCACAAAAAAGCCCACTTCACCCGCCGACAGCTCTTCAATCTCCACCGGCTTGGGCGTCAGCACGCCCAGCGAGTCCACATCGAACACCTTCCCGTTCGACATCAGACGGATCTTCGTTCCTTTGCGCAGCTTGCCGTTGATGATCCTCGCCAGCACAATCACGCCTCGGTACGCATCAAACCACGAGTCAAAGATCAGCGCCTGCAGCGGGGCCTCGGCGTCGCCCGCCGGCGGCGGCAGCCGCTTCACAATCGTCTCCAGAATCTCCGGCACGCCCTGCCCCGTCTTCGCGCTCACCGGAATCGCATCGGTGGCGTCGATGCCCACCGCCTGCTCGATCATCTCCTGCGTGCGCAGAATGTCCGCGCTCGGCAGATCAATCTTGTTGATGACCGGAATCACCTCAAGCCCATGGTGAATCGCCAGGTACGCGTTCGCCAGCGTCTGGGCCTCCACGCCCTGTGACGCGTCCACCACCAGCAGCGCGCCTTCGCACGAGGCCAGTGACCGCGACACCTCATACGAAAAATCCACATGCCCCGGCGTGTCGATCAGGTTTAGCTGATATGTCTCGCCGTCCTGCGCCTTGTACACCATTCGCACCGAGTGCGCCTTGATCGTGATTCCGCGCTCGCGCTCCAGGTCCATCGCATCCAGCACCTGCGCCTGCATCTCGCGCGCCGTCAGCGAGCCCGTCAGCTCCAGCAAACGGTCGGAGAGCGTCGATTTGCCATGATCGATGTGCGCAATAATGGCGAAATTACGAATGTGCTTATTGTCCATGCAAAGAAAGGAGGCGCGTCTTCAGCGCGCACAAGGCATCTCGCGGAAGCATCTGCTCCAATGCCTCAGTTTATCACTGCAAATCCTGCGGATTCGCTGTTGTCGCCGCACCCTAAACCCATACAATAGCCAAAGGGCGCAGGTTCGCTCAGCTCCATGGCTCCTCCGTCTCACACACTTAAGCATGGTTGTTTCACGAGCCGCTCTCACTCTCGCCTTCGCCGCGCTGCTGCCGGTTGCCACGCCTCAGGCCGCGCCGGCTCAGTCATCTCCGCCCCCCGCGCCGCAATCCTCCGCCGCGCCCGCACAGCCAGAGTCCGCAAAACAGCGCCGCGTCGACCAGATCATCAAGGACGTAGAGGCCGCCTACCAGAATGGCCTCACCAATTATCAGCAAGGCCACCTCGCCGCTGCAAAATCCAACTTCGACTATGCCGTTGACCAGATGCTCACCTGCGGCATCGACATCAAGAGCACGCCCGAGCTCGACGACGAGTTCGAGCGCATCGTCGACGCCGTCAACAACATCGAAATGGACGCTCTCAAGCAGGGCAACGGCCTTGTCTCTGCCGACCAATCGACTCCGGTTAGCGTCGCCAACAATGTCACCTTCCCCGTTGACCCCACCATCCGCGCGGAAGCCGAAGCGCAGTTGAAGACCACCCACTCCGATTTACCGCTGGTCATGAACGACTACGTGGCCAGCTACATCAACTTCTTTTCCAACAGCAAAGCAGGCCACGCCACAATTGTCGACACGCTCGACCGCCTCGGCCGTTACAAGGCGATGATCGAAAACATCCTCAAGCAGCAGGGCGTCCCGCAGGACCTTATCTATCAGGCCGCTGCAGAATCCGGCTTTCGTTCGCAGGCCGTCAATCCCCGCTCCGGCGCAGGAGGCATGTGGCAGTTTATGCCCGGCGACGCGCACGCCCCAGCGCACTCTGCATGGTTCGACGGACGCTTCGATCCCGTCGCATCCACCATCGCCTACGCGGACTACATGAAGGACCTCTACAAGCAGTTCGGTGACTGGTACCTCGCCATGGCCGCTTACGACTGGGGACCACTCAACATTCAGCGCGCCGTGCAGCGCACCGGCTACGCCGATTTCTGGGAGCTCTATCGGCGCAACAATCTGCCCGCTGAAACCAAGAACTACGTCCCTATCATCCTCGCCATCACCATCATGGCGAAGAACCCCAAGCAGTATGGCCTCAACGATCTCACGCCTGATCCGCCGCTTGTCGATGACACTGTGCAGACCGACTACAGTGTCGGCCTCCCGCTCGTTGCCGATCTCGTCGGCGCGCCTCTGCAAGAGATCACCGCCCTCAACCCCGGCCTTCTGCGCGACGCCACTCCTCCCGATCAGACCTTCGACCTGCACCTGCCTTCGGGCACAAAGGACGTCTTCGAGCAGCGCATCGCCCAGATTCCCGTCGACAAGCGCCGCTACTGGCGCTATCACACCATCACCCCAAGCGACACGCTCGCCTCGATCGCGCGCAGCTATCACGTCACCGTATCTGAAATTGCCGACGTCAACCAGCTCTCTTCAACTACCGATCTCAGCGGAGTCGAGGGGGTCATTATTCCCGCCGCACCGCGCTACGCTGCGCGTGGTACAACCCTCTATCGCGTTCGCCGTGGAGACACTCTCATTACCGTCGCCGATCGCTTCGGTGTCACCGTTGAGCAGCTCCGCCGCTGGAACCACATCCGCGGCAATGACATTCGCGCCGGCCACAGGCTTTATGTGGCCGAGCCGGTTCACATCCGCTTCTCATCACGGCGCAGATACCGCCGCTATTACTCGCATCACAGGCGTCGCTATCCCAGTCACGAACGATCAACGCACCATCCATCGAAAGGCAAAACCTCGCATCCCTCCCGTAGCCGTTCAAAACCATCCTCACCCCACAAGAGCTCTTAACAATTAACGTGCTTCAGCGTCCGGCTGCTCATCGCGCAGATAAGCGTGCATGGATTCAGTGCGTCCTCACCATCGTGCCTGCATCATCCCATCCGCGTTGCGCGCCTGAGTTCTTCGCACGCGTGCGCGTCACAGTTCTGGAATGAGAAGCCCGCAAACAAAAAGTGCCATGATGCACAGGAAACGCTTGCCTTTTCATAGCAAGCCGTTGCATGCTGTTGCTATAATCGCGGCGCGGGCGTTTTTACTTGCCGCGATTGTGCATCCAGACAGGATGCAAGGGCCAATGGCCCGGAGGGCAACTTCAATGCACGATGACCGCAGATATCATGCGCACAGCGACAGCGATTTCGAACCGGAGACCGAACCCTTTCCTGAGGAGTTGGAAGACAACTACGACGATGAAGAAGAGGAAGAGGTTTCCATTTCTCTTTCCTCCGATGATGACGATATCGAGGACGAACAGGAAGACATGCCCGTCGCCGTGATCGAAGAGACAGCCGTCATCATTACTCCGGTGCCGGCGGCTCCGCCTGCGCCCAAGGCCTCCGCCAAGAAAGCTACAAAGAAGGCTCCGGCGAAGAAAGCCGCCAAAAAAGCAGCGAAGAAGGCCCCCGCAAAGAAGGCTGCAAAGAAAGCTCCGGCGAAGAAAGCCGCCAAAAAAGTTTCGGCCAAAAAGGCCGTCAGGAAATCTGCCGCCAAGAAGAGAAGTAAGGGCGCCGGCGGCGGAAAGACTGCGAAGAAGTCTGCAGCAGTCAAGAAGGGCGCCGGCAGTAAAAAATCAATGAAGAAGAGAGGTAATCCATTGGCAGTTAAGAAAGCAGCAAAGAAGGCAGCCAAGAAGGCCGCGAAGAAAGCTCCAGCAAAGAAGGCAGCCAAGAAGACAGCCAAGAAGGCCGCGAAGAAAAAGTAAGTAACAGCAATACAGAGGCAAGCAAAAGAGCCTGGCCATGCGCCAGGCTTTTTTGCGTCTGCTGACCGGCCCGCCACAGCCTCCGCCGACCCTTTCGAGCACTCCTCAACTCAGGCCGGCGGTGCCTCATACCACCCAGATCCCCATGCTCTCTTTGCTCTATCTTTGCCCCGCAGAGCCCGGAAAATCCCAGTCCCCGACGCTCAGGCTCCCGCCTGCAATTCATTCCCTTTTAATCCCTGACTGTGGGAAAGCACAGTTTGGGGCGGTGTGCACGTTACGGAAGTAAGAGACCATGCTTTTACCAAGTATTAAACACCTATCGAGCTTAAAATCATTTACTTAGATTGAGTTAATTCCGCTCTTAGCGAGTCTCAGCCGATACCCTGCGGGTAGGCGTTCTGAACAGCGGATCGACTTCTCCACATTTTTTTCCACAGGACGGCCTCATACCATAAACGGTTCTCTCACCCTCAAAACAAAGGGCTCCGCCAGACGCGGAGCCCCATTGCTGTAGCAGGAAAGTCGTGCCTTAGTGCGACGCACCTGAAGAGCTCGACGGTTGAGCGTGAGACGCGGGAGCCGAAGGCATTCCGCTCGACGGAGCAGGAGCCGAAACTCCGGACTGCACGTTGTAGGCATCGATCACAGCCTTGGTGATGTCGGTGCCATCGTTCCGCCACAAAACCGTCGGTGGCTGCTGCGCACCAGCGCTCTCATCCAGCACAACGCCGTACCCGTGCGCCTTGGCGTAGGACTGGAGCGTGCCGTACACCTTCTCAGCCAGTTGCTGGTAGGTCTGCTGCATCTGCTGCTCGTAGTCGCTGGAGGCGTCTTCGCCGTCGCGTTGCAGTGTTTTTTCCTTGTCGTCAATCGCTTCGGTGCGGCTTTGCCGCTCCGCATCGCTGAGCTTGCTGCCGTCCGCCTGGAGCTGCTTCTTCAGCGTATTGATCTCATCGGCCTCGGCTTTGAGCTGCGCCCGCTTCGGATCGAACTTCTGCTGAATTGCCGCAATATTCCGCCGGCCTTCATTCGTCTGGAAAACTGCAGCCTGAAAATTGATGACAGCCACCTTGGTGGTGCCCGTAGGAGCGGCCGTGCGCGTAGCGCTCGTCTGGGCCACGGCACTCAGCCCGAGACCTGCGATGAGCAGCGGTGTTACGAAAATCGAACGTGAAAATACACGATTCATGCGAATTTAAGATTCCTCCGGTTTGAGTCAGATCGCCCGCGCTTGCGGAAGCGAACTTCGCTTCCTGATCTACCTGCTGCGCTGTTCGTAGAAGCAGATTCCAGACCGGGAAGGGCTGGACAGCAAGACGATACACGATCAGAAGACATTCTCAGGAACTGAGCCGAATTATAGGTGTGGGGTGTCACAGCGTCAATGTCAGTCCTCGGATAATTGACAGTGGAATGGCCGGCTTCGTCACCATGGGCCTGCCTCAAGAACAGGCCCTAGAATGAAGTGCTCACCGCCAGGCGGAAGGTCTTCCGCGGCTCACGTAATTGATACAGCGACCCATATGCCTGCTGCGCCTGCGCATAGCTGTAATCGCCCGCGCCGCCCGCCGGGAACATGCTGCGCGTAATCAGGTCCTGCGTGTAGAAGTTCTCTTCCAGACGCAACGGATTGAACGCGTAGTACAACCGGAAGGGGGCGTGAATAATCGGCATCATTACGTCCAGTTCGGCGCCTGTCGACATGCGCGGCACGTAATTGGTTCCCGGAATCGGATCAATCGTGTGGCTGAACTGGATCGGCACTCCACCCTGGCAAGCCCCGTTGTTGTAATTCGGGCAGCCGTACAGCGGCGAGTTCAGCAGTGCAATACCCTGCGGGCTCTGATGCAGCTGGTCCGTGCTGGTCGCCATGTCCATGCCGAAGTCATCAAACAGGTTGAACGAGGCGAACCGCGCATAGATCGGAATACGGTACTCCACATTCGTTGTAAAGCTCGCATCGCCGCCGATCGACGCAATGCCGTACACCGGAATCGGCACCTGGATCGCACCCAGGCTCGGATTCGTCGGATCGCGCGGAACCGTACTCCCGTCCGGGTTCGTCAGATTAAACAGCACCCGCGTCGGAACAAAACCATAGGGCGTCGCCGACCGAACGTCGAATCCGCGCAGATCATAGTCGCCGCCTGTGTAGAAGCGGTCGAACGGCGGCGCAACATCGCCGCTGATGCCGCGGATATACTCCGCCTGCAGCCGGATCGCAAGTGTGTTCCGTCCTTCGGGATTGAGCTTCAAACCCTTGATCGGATGGTAGGTCTTATATTCGATCACGGGCTCGATGTAGCGCACATTGCCCCACAACCCGGCAATTCCAAGGTCCGCGGAGAAGCTATACCCGTGATGCGGCAGGAAAAGGGCATCCACCTTGTCCTCGACATAGCTCAACTGCAGTGAACTGGTCAGGATTCCGGTCAGCGCGTTCTGCCCCTGGATGCCGCTGCGGAACGCCAGCGTCTGGAAGAAGTTGTTCGACGCCGCGCTGTACGTCGTCACCGACGCCCTGTTCCAGCTGTACGTCACGCCCACACGCTTGAAGCTGTGCCGGATCGGATAGCTTACCGAGAAGGTGAAGCCAGTCGAACTCTGGTCGTACTTCTGCAATAGCGACTGCGTCGCACTGGTAAGGTTCGCTGCGTTCCCGCCGGCAAGCGTGTAGTTCTTCGACGCGTTGTAGTCGTACTTGCTGTTGAAGACCTGGAACCCGATGTTCAGCGGCCTGTTGTGAACGTACGGCTCGTTGAACCCGAACCGCACATTGCGCTCAATGCTGCCCACGTTGCCCTGCAAGGTCAGGGTCTCGCCCAGGCCCAGGAAGTTGTTCGTCTGATAATTGAGCCCGAGGAATGATCCGCCCAGGCCGCTCACGCCGCCGTTGAGGCCGATTGAATTCTTACCCTTCTCGCTCACCTTCAGCAGCAGGTCAACCGTGCCGTTTTCCGCGTTCTCGTGCGTCTCGGAGTCCTGATCGACCTTCAGCGGGTTAAAGTAGCCCAGCTGGTTCAGCCGCATGATGCTCAGCTCCCACAGATGGCTATTGTAGATCTGCCCTTCCTGCAGCAGCAGCTCGCGGCGAATCACGAAGTCGCGCGTTACCGTGTTCCCCTGGAACTCAATCCGCGACACATAGAACGGCTTGCCTTCATCAATATCGACGTTAAAGCTCACCGTGTGCTTGGCGTCGTTGAAGTTCGGCGTCGGAATCGCCACAAAGTTGATGTAGCCCAGCGTGCCGTAGGCCTTTTGCAGGTTCTGCAGTCCCTTACCGAACTCGGTCGCGTTGAACCACTCCCCGTCCTTCTGCGGAAACTGTGCCCGCAGCGCCCTCACGTTGGTTACGGCCTTGTTGCCCGTAAAGGTAATTCCCGTCAAACGATAACGCTCGCCCTCATCAATCGGCAGCGTAATATCAATCCGCTTGCCCCTCTTCGGACGGAAGGTAAACAACGACAATCCCGTCTCGCTTCGCAGATGCGTCTGCGGATCGCCAACACTCGCGCGCAAATAGCCGCGGTCGCGATACGCCTGCCGCACCAGTTCGGAGTCCTCTTCCAACTTGCTCGCGTCATACACGCGCGGGAACAGGCTCTCAAGGAAGATCGAGTGCGGAATGCCAATCGGCCGCAGGTTCCGCATCGACTCGCGAAGGATGCGCGACTTAACGTGCTGGTTCCCGATGAACCTGATCTTGCCCACCATCACCTTCGGGCCTTCCTTCACAAGGAAGGTCAACTGCACCCCGGCCGGTGGAATCTTCTTGACCTCCGGCTTGATGGTCGCAAACTGGTGGCCATGTTCGGCCAGCATCTCCTTGAGCACGTCAACCGCATGCGCAATCCGGGTCGGGTCGTACTTGCTCTCTTCGGAAATCCCGACTTTTTCTTTCTTAAACCGGTCCAGCACGTCAGAGATGGTCACCGAGTTCAGGCCCTTGTACTGAATGTCCCGGATCGTCGGCTTCTCCGTCACATACACGTTCAGGATGATGCCCTTCGGCGTCTGCTCCTTGTCGATGCGCACGTACTCAAAATAGCCGGTGTTCCACAGCGAGTTGAAATCGCGCTCTACCGTCAGCGGGTCATAGGTCTCATTCACCCGGCTGAACATGCGCGCAAGAATCGTCTCTTTCGGAATCTCGCGGTTGCCGATCACGCGGATCTCAACGATCGTACTGCTCTGCTGTGCCCTGGCTAAAAACGGCACAAGGCAGCAAACAATGAGTAGGAATTGCAGTGCCCGGCGCGTGGAACGGCGCAAACTCTGGCTCGGTTGGATTGGAGAGCTCACGCTCTCACGTTCGACGGGAAAAATATGCACACCCTCACTGCAAAAAATCAGGCCAATCCTGCGCAAAATGCGATTATATGTGACGGATGGCGCATACCCCAACCCCATCCTTGCCTTCAGCTCCCGCGCGTACATCAAACGGCAGCCGCACTCCATGCGTCAGCATGGTCAACTCTCAAGTTCGGTGTGGATCTCGTACCCATCGCCCATCCACCGGATCGCGAGCACATTGGGCTTGCAGCAGACCTGGCAATCCTCAACATAGCTCTGCCGTCCGCCCCCCGTTTCATCCACAACCGTCTCATTCCACTCTCCACAGCCTGCGCATTGGAAGCCTGCCTCAATCGGCATCGCTATCAACCCCGCACAGCCAAATCAACTTACAGTGAATTCCGCTTCCTAGTCTAAATGGAAACTTGCGATTCAGGCGCGCCTTTCATCCCGTTGCGCCCTCAATCTTTCGCACTTCCACAAGTGTCGAGTAAAACGTCGGCCCGCCTCCAATGTCCGTCAGCCTCTGCGACGTCAGCAGATTCACGTTGTAACCACCGTCCGCCAGCTTGTTCCACCCCAGCTGCCCGGCCACCACACCGCGCTGCACTGCCGTCCCAATCCGCGCCTTCAGCCGTAGCCGCCCACGTGCATTAAAAATCTCCACCATGTCTCCATCTGCAATCCCGCGTGTCTCGGCATCCGCTGCATGCATTTCCAGCGCGTCCCTGTGCCCGTCCTCCATCTTCTGGTGTCCGGGCAAATTCGCAAACGTCGAATTCATATAGTTGTCTGCCTTGCGCGGCAAAAACTCCAGCGGATACTCCCCCAACTCTCCATTCCGCGACTCCTTCGGAGCCACAAATCCCGGCAGCGGATCAATTCCCTGGGCCGCCAGAGCTTCCGAATAAAACTCCACCTTTCCGCTAGGCGTCGCAAACTTCCCGTCTGTAAATGGCCGAAAAGCGCCATCCGCATCCGTCGCAAATTTCAGTTTGATATGCCCGCCCGCCGCATCCAGCGTCTCCTTCGTAATTCCCTCAAACCACGCAGGCTGTCCTTTGCCCTTGCACAGCGCCTGGTCAATCAAATCGCCCGCTGTATCTTTGAAGCACTCTTCTTTGAACCCCATCCGCTGCGCCAGCTCACCGAACAGCCACACATTCGACCTTGCCTCACCCAGCGGCGCAATTGCCGGGTTCGAAATCTGCGCATAGTAGTGCCCATAGGCGCCCTGCACATCTCTGTGCTCCAGAAACGTTGTTGCCGGCAGCACCACGTCCGCATAATCCGTCGTGTCCGTAAAAAACTGCTCGTGGACCACCATGAACAAATCCTCGCGCGCCATACCCTTCAGCACCTGCGTCTGGTCCGGAGCGATCGCCGCCGGATTCGAGTTGTACACAAACATCGCGTGCACCTGCGGCCCGTCCAGCTCCGTCAGCGCCTGCCCCAGCAGAGACATATTCACCACACGCGACTCGCGCCCCAGCGGGCTCGCCAACATCAGGTCCGGACGCTCCAGCGTCTCCTTGTCCCACGGGAATGCCCCACTCGTCGAAAGCTGCAGTCCGCCGCCCCGCTGCTTCCACGCGCCCGTCAGCGCCGGAAGCATCATCACCGCCCGCGCCGCGGCCCCGCCGTTCTCGCTCCGCTGAATCCCATAATTCAGCCGAATCACCGCCGGCTTCACCGTCCCGTACTCGCGCGCCAGCCGCTCTACATCCGTCGCCGCCACGCCCGTCCACTTCGCCACACGCTCCGGAGCGTACTCCCCCGCCCGCGCCTTCAACTGCTCAAATCCATGCGTATTGCGCGCTATATACTCCGCGTCATACAGCCCGTCGCGCAGCAGCACATGCATCATCCCCAGCGCCAGCGCCGCATCCGTCCCCGGATTCACCGCAATATGCCAGTCCGCCGCCCGCGCCGTCCGCGTCTGGTAGGGATCAATCACTACCAGCTTCGCTCCATTGCGCCGCGCCTCTTCAATCAGCGGCCACAAATGAATATTGTTGCCGTGCACATTCGCGCCCCACGCCACGATGTAGCGCGCATGCCGGAAGTCCTCCGTGTCCGTCCCAAGCTTGCGCCCGTACACCGAGATCAGCGCGTCGCCGCCCGCTGTGGAACAAATCGTCCGGTCCAGCCGCGACGCACCCATCCGGTGAAAGAACCGCCGGTCCATCGACCCGTACCCCAGCACCCCAATCGTGCCGGCATACGAATACGGCAGCACCGATTCCGGCCCGTACCTCTCGCTTGTCTCTTTCAGCTTTGCCGCCACCAGGTCCAGCGCCTCATCCCAGCCGATGCGCTCAAACGCCTCTGCCTCGCGCCCCTGCGGCAACGGCCCCTTCGGCACGCCGGCCTTTCGTCTCATCGGATACAGCAGCCGGTCGGGCGCATACACCCGGTCCAGATACTTCGCTACCTTGCCGCACAGAAACCCGCGCGTTACCGGATGCTTCGGGTCGCCCTGCACCCGCACAGCCTTCCCCGCGTCATCAATCGTCACCAGCACGCCGCAGGAGTCGGGACAATCGTGCGAGCAGACAGTATGAACTGTGCGGAAGGCCATAAGCGATTGTAAACTCTGCACAATGCGTGCGAAAGCACGTCCACCGTCAGGAGAAACCCATGCGCTTCCCGCGCCTCGCCGCGCTTCTCGCCTGCCTTTCGTTGTGCGCCGCCGCCGCTCCCGCCCAAACCGCCGCTGTGCACACGAGCAACGCACCCGCCGCCATCCGCCAGGTCCTCGCCGACCAGCAATCCGCATGGAACCGCGGCGACATCACCACCTTCATGCGCGGATACGACAACTCGCCCCAGACCACCTTCATTGGCAAAACCATCGCTTACGGATACCAGCCCATCCTCGCCCGCTACAAAAAGGCCTACGCCACCCGCGCCGCCATGGGAACTCTCACCTTTTCCGGAGTCACCGTCAAAATGCTCGGCGCCAACTATGCTGTCGTAACCGGACGCTACCACCTCGCCCGCTCCGCGTCTGCTGGCGGAGACGCAAGCGGCATCTACTCGCTCATCTTCGCCCGCAAACCCGCCGGATGGCGCATCATCCTGGACCACACCTCCAGCAACTAAGCGCAAAAAGGCCGCTGCACCGCAGCGGCCTTCCTACTCCCTGGCCCATAATCCAATCTTGGTTAGCGGCTGAGCCACCGCTTTTGGCTGTTGGCTATTGGCTGCCGGTTATCGGCGTTCTAGCCCCTGCCTTTAGACCTGCATCACTTCCGCTTCCTTCTTCTTGCACATCTCTTCCATCTTTTTGATCTCGTCGTCCGTCAGCTTCTGAATCTCATCCAGAGCCCGCTTCTCCTCATCACCCGAGATCGACTTGTCCTTCGCCGCCTTCTTGATGTGGTCGTTCCCGTCGCGGCGAATGTTCCTCACCGCCGTCCTGTGCTCTTCCAGCACCTTGTTCAGGTGCTTCACCACCTCGCGCCGCCGCTCCTCCGTCATCGGAGGCACCGGCACGCGCACAATCTTCCCGTCGTTCTGCGGATTGAACCCCAGGTCCGACGTCCGCAGCGCCTTCTCAATCTCCGCAATAATCCCCGTGTCCCACGGCTGAATCACAATCATGTTCGCGTCCGGAGTCGTCAGCTGCCCCACCTGGTTCAGCGGCGTCGGCGTACCGTAGTAGTCCACTCGAACCTGGTCCAGCATCGCCGTCGATGCCCGCCCCGTCCGCGTCGACGCCAGATTCGTCTGAAAATCATGAACCGCCTTGTCCATGCGCGTCTTCAGCTGCACGAACGTATCTTTCAATGCGGGAATCCCTACCATCACTGAGGGTGCCATAGCTTCAATCGTCCTTCCAAAACAAATTCCGAAGGGTTCATTGTAATCCGCGTACTATGCCCGCAGCCAATCTCCGCAGACCAACGGGAGGTCCACACCTGCTAACTAAGGACGGCGCCGCCAGGCGCGTGTGCCCGTGCGGCAGCACCCTGCTCATGCGCGTGATACGAGGACCGCACCAGCGGGCCGGACTCGACGTGCTTAAAGCCCATCCTGAGAGCCTCAAGCTTCATGAACTCGAACTCCTCCGGCGTGTAATACCGCGTCATCGGCAAATGGTCCTTCGACGGACGCAGATACTGCCCAATCGTCAGCACATCCACGCCGACTTGCGCCAGGTCGCGATATACATCCAGCAGCTCATGCATCTCTTCGCCCAGCCCCACCATCACGCCCGACTTCGTCACCACCGTCGGGTCCAGTTGTTTTGAGTATTCCAGCAGTCGCAGCGTCCGCTCATACCGCGCCCCGCTCCGCACCGCCCTGTACAGCCGCGGCACCGACTCCGTGTTGTGATTCAGGATCTCCGGATGCGCATCCACCACAACCTTGATTGCTTCCTCGCTGCCTTGGAAGTCCGGAATCAGCACCTCCACCTGGCACCCCGGAGCCTGCCTGCGAATCTCCTCAATCACCATCGCAAACGCGTGCGCCCCGCCCAGTAAATCATCGTCGCGATTCACGCTGGTAATCACGGCAAACTTCAGCCCCAGCTGCGCAACGGCCTCGGCCACGCGCCGCGGCTCGTCAAAATCAATCGCGTCTGGTTTGCCCTTCGGAACCGCGCAGAACCCGCACCGCCGCGTGCACAAGTTCCCCAGCATCATGAACGTGGCCGTCTTGTGCTGCCAGCACTCGCCAATGTTGGGGCAATGCGCGCCCTCGCACACCGTGTGCAGATTCAGGTCCCGCGCCAGCTTCTTCAGGTTGTGATAGTTCTCCCCCACCGGAGCCCGCGCCTTCAACCACTCCGGCTTCTTCACCGGAACCCGCGGCCCAAGCTCAATCTGCACTAATTCTGCGGCTGTAGCCATAACCTCTTATTGTAGCTGCTGAAGCCGCGAGGAAGTACGCACACTCGCGACCACCTCTCAGCGGCGAACCCACTTCAACCGGCTCATCACCGCGCCCAAAGCCGCGCCAAGCCCCACACCGATTGCGAGATGGTGGATTGCTACCCCTGCTGCCGCGCCAATTCCCGCTCCGATCGCGATAAGTACACCTGCATCCGCTTTCATCGCGCCTCCCGGCTGTTACTTATGTCTTCAATACTAACCCTATTGACGTAACTTGTCTGTTAACCCGCCAACCGCGCTACCGCAGCTCCACCACCGTCGCGCCCGCGCCGCCTTCATTCTGCCCCGGCTCCGTCACGCTCGCCACCTGCGGATGCGCCGACAGATACGCCCTCAGCGTCCGCCGCAGCACGCCCATCCCGGTTCCATGAATAATCCGCACCCGCGGCAGCCCCGCCAGAAAAGCCTTGTCCAGAAACTTCTCTACTTCATCCTTCGCCTCATCCGCCGTCCGCCCGATCACATTGATTTCCCAATTCAGGTTCTCCGTCGGGCTCGTCGCCGTCACAGTAATCCCCCGTTTGGCGCGCACAGCCGCCAGCGGACTCTCGCTTCCAGCCGCCCGTTTCACCACCTCCGCAATCTCATCGCGTCCCACGCGCATCTTCATTGGCCCCACCGACACTTCAAACGTCTTCGCATCGATCTGCCTCTGCACCACCGCGTCCTTGCCCAGCGCCCGCAGCCTCACCACATCGCCCGCCGCCACCTCCTTCACCACATGCGGCTGCGCGTGCGCGTCGCCCTTGTCCGCGCCCGTGTGCTGCGCCACCACCTGCGCATTAAAGCTCTCTGCAAATTCCCGCCGCAGCCGAGACAGCCTGCGCTCCGCCTCTTTTGAAACCTTCTGCTGCGCCGCGCGATCGTCAATCGCCCGCACCGCCTCGCGCACCTGGTACTCAAAGTCCTTCAGCAGAGACGCCAGCTTCTGCTCCATCTCCCGCACCTTCGCGCGCCACTCCTTCATGCCTTCCGTTTCCAGCCGCGCGCGCTCCCTCTTCAGTTCCGCCTCCAACGTCGCAACCCGCTCGCGCTCCGCCGTCAGCTCGCGCAATTGCCCGTGGAGCCGGTCCAGAAACCTCCCAATCTCTTCCGTCTGTCCGCTCACCCGCTGCCGCGCGTCCGCAATAATCTCCGCATCCAGCCCCAGCCGCGCCGCAATATTAATTCCCGCCGACGCACCCGGAACGCCCTGCCGCAGCTCATAGGTCGGAGCCAGCGTCTCCTCATCAAATCCCACTGCGGCATTCACCACGGCCGGCGTGTTCTCCGCGTATACCTTGAGCGCCGTTAAATGCGTCGACAAAATCACCCACGCCCGTTTGCGCAAAAAGTGCTCCGCAATCGCCACCGCCAGCGCCGACCCCTCATTCGGGTCGGTCGCCGACCCCAACTCATCCAGCAGAACCAGCGACGCTGCATCCGCCCGCCGCCCAATCGTGTTTACGTTTGCAATGTGCGCCGAAAACGTCGACAGATTTTGCTCAATCGACTGCGCGTCCCCAATGTCCGCCAGAAACGCATCGAACAGCGGAAACACCGCCTCACGCGCCGGCACCGGAACCCCGCTCTGCGCCATCATCGCCAGCAACCCGACAGTCTTCAGCGTCACCGACTTCCCGCCCGTGTTCGGCCCGCTCACCACCATCTGCCGCACATCGCTCGTCAGCGAAATACTAATTGGAACAACTTCGCCGCCCTCCGCCCGCAGCCTTCTTTCCAGGAGAGGATGCCGCGCATCCTTCACAGTTAGCTCGCTCCCACCCAGCCCCGGCCTGACGCAAGAAAACTCCGCAGCAAACCGCGCCCGCACCAGCAGCGTATCCACTTCGCCCAGCGCCTCCGCGCCCTTTGCAATCACGCCCCCATACTGAGCAATCTGCCGCGTCATCGCCGCAAAAATCCGGTGAATCTCCGCCTGCTCGTCCTCCAGCAGCCGCACCAGATCGTTGTTCAGCTCAATGGTCTCAAGCGGCTCCACATACACCGTCTGCCCGCTCGAGCTGGCCCCGTGCACCACGCCCTGCACGCGCCGCTTCCACTCCGCCTTCACAGGAATCACAAACCGCTCGCCGCGAATCGTAATCAGCTCGTCCTGAGCCGACCCGCCCTCCGAGTACCGCCGCAGCGCAGCGCGCAAACTGTTCTCAATCGCGCGATGCTGCTTCTCCATCTCGCGCCTTATCCGCCGCAGCTCCGGAGAAGCATCGTCCGCCAGCGTCCCATCCGGTAGAAACTTCCCGCGCAACGTCTCGATCAGCGGCCTGAGCGGCAGCGAGAGCACCTCTCCGAACAGCACCTTCAGCTCCGGCAGCCTGTCTTCCAGATCGCCCGGCGGAACCCGCACCACCTCCGCCCACGCCGCAATCACCTCTGCCAGCGTCGCCGCGGCGCGAATCTCCTCCGACTCCAGCGCCGTGCCCTCAATCCGCGCCTTCGCCAGCAGCTCGGTCGGATCGAACACTGCCGCCAGCCCTAGCATGCTGCCGCTCCCAGCCAGCAACCGCATCTCTTCTACACGCGCATGTTCCCGCTCAATCCACGCCGCATCTGCCGACGGCCCCATGTCCGCAATCCAGGCGCACCCCACCGCCGCTTGCGCATACCCGCCCAGCAGCTCTAAAAAACGGTCCCATTCCAGCGCCATCCGGTTACAATCGCTCACACGTTCAGGAATCGTTCGTGTCATAAATTACGCCAGTGCCACGAACTCAATCCTAATCTGTTGTCAGGGAACCCACGCGCCGCAGCGGAACAAACCCCCTGCGCTCTGCGTATTACTCAGTGCACCGGAACCGGATCAGCTCACCGCTTCCGGCGCTATTGGCTACTGGCTATCGGCTGTTGGCTAATCAGCAAGGAGGCTCACCATGTATTGCGGTGGATGCGGACAACTCATTCCTCCCGGACAGCAGTTCTGCACCAATTGCGGACGCCCCGTCGTCGCCGCAGCGCCCGTGCCTGCCACTCCTCCGCCGTACTTTTACACGCGCGTCCACCGCCACGTTCAGGCGCTTTCCATTCTCTGGATCGCCTACGCCGCCTGGACCATCCTCGGCTGGCTCATCGCCATGTCCATCTTCGGCGGCATGTTCCACAGCTATTTCGGTCATTGGAACCACGGCCCCTGGGGCGAATTTCCCTTCGGCAACATGGCCTGGTTTGTTCCGCTCATCACGGTCATCCTTATTGGCCGCGCCGCGCTCTCGCTCATCACGGGACTCGCGCTCGTCTATCGCGCTCCCTGGGCGCGCATCCTCGCCATCGTGGCTGCGTTCCTCACCATCATCAAGCCCTTCACCGGAACCGCACTCGCCATCTACACCCTCTGGGTGCTGCTCCCGGGCGCCTCCGGGCAGGAGTACGAACAGCTGGCCCGGCCCGCACTTTAAGCTACGACAAAGCGGCCAGTGAGCACCGGCAGAGAAACACCTGCCTCACTGACCGCTTCTTATTTGATCGGCCTCGAATGGACCGCTGCACCAGCTGCTCTTATGCCGCCTGGTGGACCGGCTCCAGCTCGCCGCGCTCTACCTTCTCCTGGCATGCAATGCAGTACGGAGTCCAGGGCAGCGCTTCCAGCCGCTTCGCGCCGATCTCAGTTCCGCACCCCGCGCACTCGCCAAATGTGCCTTCTTCGATGCGCTCCAGCGCGCCCTTTACCAGCGACAGTTGTCCGTGCTCGTGCGTGCCCCGTGTAAACAAGAATTCCTTCTCATACGACCGCACCGCGCGGTCGGCCGGGTCCAGCGCGTCGTCTGTCATCGTCTCGCGCCCCTGTTCAACAGCGGCCAGCGTCGACCGCTCCAACATCCGCCTCTGATGCACAAGCCGCTTCTTATATTCATGTAATTTCTGGGGAGTAAGGGCCACTTCAAAAACTCCTTCATTGATCGCAATTCACGGAATGTGCGTTTGCACATTCGGCTATCGAAGGTTGGACGCAGAATCGCTCCATTCCGTTTCTTTATTTCCCATAGAACTCTTTTTGGCTCACACCGCATCAAAAGCAGAAGTCGTACTACCAGCAACACGTGCTCGTCACCAGCAGTGTGTCTTCGTCCGGTCACGGCTCAGTTCCTGCGACCAATGGGAGCAGCCACAGATGTCCGCACTACGTTTGGCGCGAAGCGCGGTTGCCTGGACGGTCAATCCCGGTGCGGCAAGCACCTGCTAATCTATAGATAGCCATGTACGAAGACTTTCGCGTAACCGACCGCTGGACCGGAGAAGAACTCCGCTGCCGCTGGACAGCCAACGTCGTCGCCATCGCCACACGCCATGCCGACGCGGTCGACGTCCGCTACGATGTCAACGGGCGCCCTGTCTGGATCGCCATGCCCTGCATGGCATGGGTGGAGCAGAAAAAGCGTACCGGCCACGTCATCACCGACGCGCTCGCCGCGCAGATCGCCGGCCACTACCTCAAGCAGGCCATCGAAACCGGCTACGATAACGGCCGCGAAATGTACACCATGACAGTTGACGAGGTCCTCCAGCACCTCGACACCGTCCTCCACGAGGCCGGACACACCAGCAAGCTCCCCACCCTCGTCCCCGACCCGGAGCTAGTGGCCGACTCCCAACCCAATCCCTAACGCCATGTCTGAGAACAGCCTGTATCCACGACCAACGGGAGTAGCCTAAGTTCAACGTTCCAGGATGGCGCCGAAGGCGCGGTTGCCTGGACCGCCAGTCCAATGGGACAATACTCGGTTTGCTTCATATAAGGAGCTGGGTTAATGGCAGCATCCACCGTTACGCGTTCCATGCACTCCCTTACCGAGGGTCCCCATGTGCACCGCAATCTCTCCACGCCGCAGTTGGTGGAAGCGGCCATCGCACGCGGCGAAGCCAGCCTCGCCTCCAACGGAGCCCTCGTCGCCCTCACCGGCGCGCGCACCGGACGCTCCCCGCGCGACAAGTTCATCGTCGAAGATGACACCACCCGCGACACCGTCCACTGGGGCAAGGTCAACCAACCCTTCCCACCCGCCAAGTTCGACGCGCTCCTTGACCGCGTCATGCGCCACATGGCCGAGCGCGACCTCTATGTTATGGACCTCGCCGCCGGAGCCGATCCCGCCTACCGGCTCCCCATCACCGTCGTCTGCGAGTACGCCTGGCACGCGCTCTTCGTCAAACAGCTCTTCATCCGACCAACCGCCGCCGAGCTTGCCTCGCATGTCGCCGAATTCACCGTGATCGCCGCGCCCGAGTTTGAAGCCGTCCCCGAACGCGACGGAACCCGCTCCGGGACCTTCATCCTCGCCGACTTCACGCGCAAAATCATCCTTATAGGCGGCACCAAGTACGCCGGAGAAATGAAGAAATCCATCTTCGGTGTCATGAACTACCTGCTTCCCAACCGCGACGTTTTCCCCATGCATTGCTCCGCCAATATCGGAGCCGACGGCAACACCGCGCTCTTCTTCGGCCTCTCAGGAACCGGCAAAACCACTCTCTCCGCCGACCCTGCACGACGCCTCATCGGCGATGACGAACACGGCTGGAGCCCCAACGGCATCTTTAACTTCGAGGGTGGCTGTTACGCCAAGTGCATCGACCTCACCGAAGAAAAAGAGCCGCAGATCTACCACGCCATCCGCTTCGGCTCCGTCCTTGAAAACGTCGTCATCGACGCCGCCTCCGGCGAGCCCGACTACTCCGACGTCCGCTACACCGAGAACACCCGCGCCGCCTATCCCATCGATTTCATCGCCAACGCCGCCATCCCCGGCGTCGGCAACCACCCCAAAAACGTCCTCTTCCTCACCGCTGACGCCTTCGGAGTGCTCCCGCCCATCGCCCGCCTCAATCCCGAGCAGGCCATGTATCACTTCCTCTCCGGATACACCGCCAAGCTCGCCGGAACCGAAGCCGGCCTCGGCAGCGAGCCCGTTCCTGAGTTCTCCACCTGCTTCGCCTCGCCCTTTCTGCCGCTCGCGCCGCGCGTCTACGCGGAAATGCTCGGCCGCCGAATGCGCGAGCACAACGTCAGTGTCTGGCTCGTCAACACCGGCTGGACCGGCGGAGCCTTCGGCACCGGACGCCGCATGAGTCTCCCGCACACCCGCGCCATGGTCAATGCCGCTCTCGCCGGCGAACTCGCTCATGTCGAATACGTTACGGAAGAAGCCTTCGGCCTCAGCATCCCGACGTCATGCCCCGGCGTCCCCAGAGAGCTCCTCAACCCGCGCAACGCCTGGGCCGACAAATCTGCTTACGACGCACAGGCACGCGCCCTCGCCGCCAAATTCCAGGAGAACTTCCGCCGCTTTGAAGTGAAGAAACAGTAAGCAGAAGAACAGCTTCTGCGAAATCAAGAGAAGAGCAGCTTTCTTAACTCTTCCAGCCCCGCCACGATAATCTATTGGCTATTGGCTCTTGGCTGCTGCCTATTGGCTATTGGCTACTCCTCAATGTTCTTCCGCAAACTCCAGATCGAACGCATTGACGCCGAAGGCCGCACACACCTCTGCCCCATCAAGTGGATCGACAACTTCGCCATGCGCAACTTCACCAACGACGCCGTCTTCGACGACACCCTCCCCGCCGCCGACGGCCTCCTCGAAGCCGGATTCCGCGTCCCGCTCGACCGTCTCCAACCTTCGATGGAGAACTGGTTCCGCCTTAAGGGCTACCTCAAGCCCGGCGAAACGCTGCGCATCACCGAGCTGTAGTCCCCTCATCCTTCCGCTGCAAAGAAGTAAGTGTCTGTCTATTCCGCCTACGCATCTAACCACAAGCACGCCGCGTACGTCACATCCATAGCGGAGTCTTCCACATGAATTACGAACCATTACGCGAACTCTTTATTGCAGAACTGCAGGACCTCTATTCTGCCGAACAGCAAATCACCCATTGCCTCCCGCGCATCATCAAGGCCGCGCATGACACTCGCCTCAAGCAGGCCCTCCAGCAGCACCATGACGAGTCCGCGCTCCATGTCGCGCGCCTGTCCAAAATCCTCAAACGCATGAACGAGACGCCCAACGAGAAAACCTGCGATGGCGTGCACGTCCTTTTGCATGAGGTCGAAGAACGCGTCCGCGACGGCGGTGACGCCGAAGTCATGGATGCCGGACTCATCGCCGCCATGCAGCGCGTCGAGCACTACGAAATCGCCGCCTACAGCTCCGCCCGCACCTACGCAGAGCACCTCGACGAGTCCGACTCCGCCCGCTTCCTCTCGGAAACCCTCGACGAGGAGATGCGCGCCGACGTCCGCCTCAGCCAGCTCTCACGCCGCGTGCGCGTCACCCGCCGCGCCGCCTGAGCGACTCGAAAAAGCGTTGCCGCCATTTCACGCTAGGCGGCAACGCTATGAACGCAAAGTTCTTGCCAGAAACTCATGCGCGACCAGCGGAAGCGCCCACGCGAAGCAGTCGCCAGTGCGGCCAGCACTCACTCGTCGTAGTGCAGCAGGCTGAATACGTCGTAGTGTGGGAACCGCTCCCGCCCCTTTAAAAAGTCCAACTCCACCGCAAACGCCAGCCCGGAGATGTGCCCGCCCAGCTGCTGCACCAGTTTCACCGTGGCCTCCATCGTGCCGCCCGTCGCGAGTAGATCGTCCACCAGCACCACATTCTGCCCCGGCTCAATCGCGTCCACATGGATCTCCAGCGTGTCCGTCCCGTATTCCAGGTCGTACGTCACCTTCGCCGTCTCTGCCGGAAGCTTCCTCGGCTTCCGCACCGGGACAAACCCCGCATTCAGCCGGTACGCCAGCGCCGGTCCAAAAATAAATCCTCGCGCCTCAATCCCCAGCACCAGGTCAATGTCTTTACCAATGTAGTGCGCGGCCAGCGCGTCAATCAGCTCGGCAAACCCCTTCTTGTCCTTCAGCAGAGTCGTAATGTCATAGAACAAAATCCCCGGCTTCGGAAAATCCGGAACCGTCCGCACCAGCGCCTTCAACGGCTCGCAATTGATCTGCTCTTGTCTTGCCAAAATTCCCAACTCCTTTACCTTTGCTAACTCAAATCACAATCTCTGCTTTACCAAAAATCTCAGGGCAACAGTGAATTGTCATCCCGAGCGAAGCGCAGTCGAGAGACGGCTTTTCTTCATCGTCTACCACGCGCCTTCTATCTTGAACGGCCCCAGCCCTTCGCCCTCACTGTCCTCGAGATCATGCTCCACAATCGCATCCACCCGGCTGCCCCGCGATCCCTTCTTCAGGGCCTCGCGCAGCAATCCCAGTTCGTCCTCATCGCCCGCAGCCACCACCTCAACAAACCCGTCTTCGGTGTTGCGGACCCATCCACGCAAATCCAGATCGCCCGCCTCCCGATGCACATACCACCGGAAGCCGACTCCCTGCACGCGCCCCTTCACCAGATAATGCCGAACCATGATTTCTAAAATGACGCCGCCTCAGTCTTTCAGATGCCCGCGCCGCAGCGCAACCCAACCGTAACCCTTCACGCCCACAAAACCTCTTACTCCGCACCCCAAATTGCCGTAAACTTCTCACTCTGGCCCGCTGTGCTCCGCGGCCGTAGTCAAACCCCGCGCTCCGGGCCATCGAGGTGCGCATGCCAACCTATCGAATCCTCTCACTCGACGGTGGCGGTAGCTGGGCCATCATCCACGTCAAGGCCCTCATCCGCATCTACTCCGCATCCACCACCGGCCACGAAGTCCTCTCCACCTTCGACCTCGCTGCTGCCAACTCCGGCGGAAGCATCGTTCTCGGCTGCCTCCTCGCCGACTTCACCCTCGGCGAGATCTACGACTTCTTCAACAGCCAGGTCGAGCGCCAGACCATCTTCTCCAAAACGCATTCCGTTGAAGACGCCCTCCTGCGCACCCTCCTCGGCAGCGGCCCCAAATACAGCGCCGCCGCCAAGCTTCCCGCCATCCGCCAGGTGCTCAAGCAAACCGGAGATATGACCCTCGCCGACGCCGTCCGCGGAATCCGCCGCACCGGCTCATCCAATGATCTCCACGCCCTCATCGTCGGCTTCAACTACGACCGCAACCGCGCCACCTTCTTCCGCTCCGAACCCGTCTCCAGCCCGTCCTGGGGCACCGGCGACACGACCAACGTCACTCTCGCTGAAGCCATCCACGCCTCATCCAACGCGCCCGTCAACTACTTCGACGCCCCCACCGAATTCCCCGGCCACTCCGGCCGCTACTGGGACGGAGCCATCTCTGGCTGCAACAATCCCGTCCACGCCGCTGTCACCGAAGCCATCGGCATCGGCCAGGACCCACTCAACCTCGCCGCGCTCAGCCTCGGCACCGCATCCGTCGCCCTGCCCTATACTGATCCCGCACAGCCGCCCTTCACTCAACCGCTCTCACCCACTGGATTTCCCCACGACCTCGCCAAGCTCGCCGGAGCCATCGTGGACGATCCACCCGACTTTGCCACCTTCCTCGCCCACGTCCTCACCGCTTCCGGAGCCGGCCTCACGCCTCCGCAGCCCAACAGCCGCATCGTGCGCATGAACCCGCTCATCAGCCCCGTCCCCGGCCCCGATGGCAACTTCATCGCGCCCGGCTCTATATCCGCCGACGACTTCCAGGCCCTCGCCAACCTCGACATGGACGCCATCCTCCAGCCGCAGGTCGACTCCATCACCGCCTACGCCGATCTCTGGCTCAACGATCAGGCCCCCAACCAGCCCATCCGCATGGACAGCACCACGCTCACCCCTGAGCTCGGCCAAAGCACCTTCTCCGCCGCGCTCGCAGCCTGGGAATCCATTCGCTGACCCGGACTCCGCACAAAACAAAACGGCGCAGCCATCGCCGCGCCGTCCTGCACCAAATCAACTAACTCGATCCACTCTACGCCCGGCCCCTATGCCCGGCTCAAGTACGCTCCCTCTGCCGTGTCCACGCGAATCCGCTCGCCCTCATTAATAAATGGAGGAACCTGCACCACCAGCCCTGTCTCCAGCTTCGCAGGCTTCGTCACCGACGACGCCGTTGCCGACTTCAGCCCCGGCTCCGTCTCCACCACCTCCAGCTCCACCGTCTGCGGAAGCTCGATGCCCACCGCCACGCCGTCAAAAAACGACACCGTGATCTGCAGATTCGCCGTCAGATACTCCACCGCATCGCCCAGCGTGTCCCGCTTCAGGTGCGTCTGCTCGAAGTTCTCCGTGTTCATAAAGTAGTAGTCATCGCCGTCGTTGTACAAAAACTCCATCGGAATCTCGTCCACCACCACCCGGTCAATCGGGTCCGGCGAGCGGAAACGGTGCTCGAACATCGCGCCCGTCCGCAAATTCCGCAGCTTCGCCTGGATAAAGGCCCGCAGGTTCCCCGGCGTGCGGTGCTCCACGGAAAACACGGCATGCAGCTCGCCGTTGTGCTTGATAATCATGCCCGGACGCATCTGTGTGGCGGGAATCGCCATAACGTAAAACTCCTTGCTGTATTTCTAGGGATATTTCTGAGGTCAGCGCACGCGCCGATTCGGAAGACTCTCCAAACTCCCATTGTATCCCAGCAACTTTTGGATTAGAGCCATGGGCTCGGACGGGGCAGCGTCAAAATAGTGGGTCGCTAGGCAATTCCCGCCTTCTTTGCTCGGCCTCGATTTCTCCCACAAAGACGCTCCACGTCGAATAATCAGGCGAAAATGTTCCTTTGGCCTGCGACAGGGCATGCATAGTTGCTAGGGCGTGCTGGCGGACCTTTTCTAGGTCTTCACTCCCTGCCTTTGAGATGATCTCCGCACGCCTTTCTCGGTCAGGCGGAATTTGATTGAGAGGGGCAATCAGCATACAGGCGTCTTCCCATGCGCTAGCTGGCCGTAAGGGGGCTAATCGTCGCCCTTTAGCGGCATTCTGCCGTTAAGCAGCGTGACAAACGCGCCGACGAGCAATCCAGTTCCGAGTGTCTCTTGTCCTCGTCCGATTAAGAGATACAACCCAGCAAGTATTCCGACAATGCAAACAGCAATGATTATGAACTGCTTCGCGGTATTGTGATTGAGCTGCTTCTTCCTGAATTCATGATCTCGATCATTCTGCTTATCCCGGTTCTTAAGGTTCTCTTTGTATCCTTCGAGACGGCATGTCTCTTCGTGCATTTCCGTTTGCGCCATTATCTTTGCGGTTTCGGGATCAGGGCCGCTAGTGCTCCTAAAGAATCCGCCCATCATAACGGAGACAACAGCCTTCATCTCTGGAGGTAGTTTCTCCAATTCTGGGGGCAGCGCAGACGACGGATCAGACGCAGCGGGACTATTTCCCTCTTTTTTGACTATTTCGGCGTTCTCATGATCGCTCATCGGGATAATGTGCGACCCCAATATTTGCCCAAGGATTTAGCAATGCGAGAAAAGAAATCTGCGTATACGACTGTCGCGGGCACTTTGTGCACCCGAAACTTCGTTTCAGAAGCGTCCGCATATTCCACGCGATAGAAGTTCTCTTTGTCTAATTTCCGCATCTCACGCGCTTTTTTAATGGCCTCGTCTAGGGACAGCGGGGGACGCTCTTCCTCGTCAAGGCTAAAGTGCTCATATTCCAATGTATCGAGGGCAGGCATGTAATCCTCTTGGGAAATTCATCATAACAGATTGAGGTATGACTCTAACTCCCAAAGAATTGGACGCAGATGGAGGCGTATCCGTTGCGGCACTTTCATAGCTAAGCAACCCAGAAATGGCCCTCGGCGCGTGCCAAGCGCCAAATCTTTCGCCTTTTTTGGACATGAGTCATGGAAATAAAACCTCTCGCCTCGCGCCAGCGAGGCCCGGTAGAAGCACCGGGCTTTAGCCCGGTGAATAAGGTCGAATTAGGAACGGGGCTTCAGCCCCGGCCACCACCCCTAAAGCTTCATCCTCATAAACACATCCGCCCGCGCATAGTGCATGTCCGGAAGACTCTCCGCCGGCACATGCTCAAACCCCACCACCTCATACAAATGCACCGCATTCTTCAGCGTCGAGTTGCTTCCCAAAAACAGAGACGCCGCCCCCAGCGCCCGCGCCTCCGCAACCGCATGCAGCAGCAGCCGTCGCCCAATGCCCTTCCCGCGCAGCGCCGGAGACACCGCCATCTTCGACACCTCATAATCACCATCGCCCATCGGAATCAGCGCCAGGCACCCAACCACCTCGCCGCCCCGCCACGCCTGATACACGCGCCCGCCCTTGCGCAAAATCGTCCCCTCAGGATCGCCCAGCGTCTCGCGGTCCTTCGCCTCCAGCCGGAAGTAGCGCGAGATCCACTCCTCGTTCAGCAACCGGAACGCCGTCCCATCCTCGCCCATCTCCAGCGGACGAATCACAATCTCATCCCGCTCAACTCTGTCCGCTTCACTCACAGCCTCTCCCTCATCGATTGGAAATTGGTTCTAAACATGTTGTAATACTTTCGCCGGAATGCGACTCCATAGCACCTTCGAAGATTCATCGATTCATGATCAATGGACTCACGTTTACAGGAGAAGTCCAGAACAGAACCAACTGGATGATGCGGTGTATGACTGGCTTTTCGCAAAGTTCATTCCGGAAGGCAGATGGATGGACGCCGGTTGTGGAACGGGTTTGCGGACAGCTCAGCTGGCTAAGCGCGGCGCCGAAGTCGTTGCAGTGGACGTATCTCCAAAAGTTCTCGAGCTCGCACGCTCGTCTGTAAAAGCAACCGAATACGGCTCTCGGATAACATTTCAAGTTGCGGCCCTGGAGGAGCCACTCGACCACATAAGAGTTGATAATGTGCACTGCCGCGGCGTACTGCAGCATATACCGGAATGGGAAGCGGCCCTGGCGAATATTTGTGCTTGTGTCCATCCTGACAAATTTATCGTTTTATTCGAGTCGAACCACCGATCCCTGGAAGCGATGATAGTAAGAATTATTAGAATATTCGCGGCTCGCGAATCTCAGCTCAGATCGGGGACATCCGGAATGGAGTTCTGGTCGGACGTTGATGGGAAGCCGTTTCTGGTCAGGATGGCAAACCTAAAGAAATTAGAACAAGCTCTTCGCGACAACAACGTCAAACCGCTGATTAAACGCCCCGTCGAACTATTCGACCCAAATCGATTTCCTGAACGAATGAGAGGTCTGGTTTGTCGTTTGAATATGCTCTGGTTCCGATACAATCTGCCATTCGGCGCTGGTTTTATTTTGGTTGGACTGAAGAATCGCACTGACACCATGAAACCGGACCTGGATCACCAGTCTGCCGGGCGCCAACACCTCGAAGGGATGTAGGCTCTGTCACTTGTCCGTCGTTTCCTCATCCTACCCCACCACCACCTCTGCACTCCCGCTCTTCGCCGGATGCACCGCTACCCGAAACACCCCCGTCGCGCCGTCATACTCCAGCGCATCCACGCTGCCCCGAACCGCGCGCACCGCTGGCTTCTTTGCCGCATACCCCGTCACCGTCACGGCGTCCTCACCCGCAGCAAACGCGAGCGTCATACGCACCGTCCTGCCCTGCGTGATTGAAGAGAACCGCTTCGCCGCCAGCGGAACATACTTGCTCGTGTCCCCCAGCACCGCAATCCCGTCGCTCCCCACCGGAGCCACCACGTCATACGCCCATCCATCCGCAAATTTCATCGCAAAAGTCCCGCCCTTCGGAACCACCTCGCCCGTCTTCCGCACCCAGTCCCACACATACGCCGGACCCGCAACGCCCAGCTCGCCCAGCCGCACCGTCACCTGCTCATCGGTCTTTGTTCCCTGGGTTTTCAATCGTGGATACGCAAACACCTCCACCTCATCGCCGCTGTGCGTCGCCGCAACCATCGCGCCGTCCGGCCAGGCCGCGTCCGCCGCATCCGCCGCATCCGCCGCATACATAGCGTCCACGGGACGCACCGGCACATCCGGCTTCAGCAGCACCGAGTCCGCCCGCATCGTCGCCTTCAGATTCGCCGCGTCAATGTCGTCCAGCGCGTCGCCCACGCCCACCGGCCCTGCCGACAGCGTATCCAGAATCAGCTCCGGCTCCTGCCCGCTCATGAACACATCGCTCCACGGCCACAGCCCCACGGCGTGCGCCAGCGCCGAGTCATACAAAAAGTAGTCCCACCGCTTGCGCGTAAACCCGTCGTCGCTCACGCGAATCGTCTCCACGTTCTGGTAGCGCGTGCTCGCCATGTAATACCCCGGCAGCGGCATACAGTACTGGATCGCGATCCCCTCGCGCGCCATCGCCTTCGCCATGTTGCCCAAAAACTCCTGCGGATCGGTCAGGTTGATCGCAGGCCGCGCATTCACATCCAGCCAGTCCTGCTCATACACCGTCACCCCGCCGTCCTTCAGATACTTCGCCGTGTCATTCCAGAACTTCGGCGACAGCACCACATTCCGCGACATCTTGAACTCATTCCGGTACGGGCTCACCGGAGCCACCCACCGCGCATGCACCACAAACGGCAGCCCCATCTCCTTCTGGAACCCCTTCAGCCCATCGGGAAGAATCGTCGGGTCCGCGCGGTACACCGTCTCGCCATTCACCGGAGTCCCGTCCGGACTGAACCCGCTCCCCTTCGGATACCACCAGCTGTCCAGCTGCATGTACTGGATCGGAACGCCCAGCGCCTGGTACTTGTCGCGCACCGCCAGCAGCGTGCCCAGATACCCGAGCTTCTTGTCGTACTTGTAGTAGTAGGTGGCGAAGTGATCGGTCCAGTAGCCGAACTTGTTCAGCACCACATCCGCATCATTCGCAATCGCCGCCTTCCCGTTCATCGCCTGCAACGCGCCGCCCCATGCGTCCAGAGTCTGGTTCACACCATCACCCAGCACCAGCAGCGTGCCATGCTCAAACCCCTTCGGCAGCGTCGCAATCTTCGCATCCAGCCCGCCCGCCTGCACGCCCTCCGGCCCATCCGTCATATCCGCCACCAAAAAATGGTCCGCCGGAGACAGCACCATCGTCTGCCCCTTCTCGTCATACAGCACCCACGGACCCTCGCCGCCCAGCTTGCCAAACTCGAACTTCGCAAAGGTATTCACCGCATAGCTGAACCGCATCAGCCCCGCAGGCAGCGCCGCAAACACCGGAAACACATCCGCATTCTTCCCATCCGCCAGCCGCTTTTCGCGAAACAGCACCACCGGCTGCCCGTCATACACACGAATCCCCGCCAACTCCGTTTGCGTCCGCGCATCCACCTCCTGCCACGCGCCCAGCGCATCCGTGCCTGATGTCCGAGTCACCCGCTCCGGATTTTCGCCCAGCTTTCCCTCGAGAACCCATCCCGTCCCCTTGCACCGGACCTGATATGCGCCCTCCGAGCTAAACGTAACCGTTACAGTTTCATTTTTGACTGACACCGTCCGGGCAAACACCGGCGCCGCGCTTGCCATCACAACAGCCGCACATGCAACCGTTTTCTTCACCCGCGCAAGATCAATCCGCATGCCACCATCTCCTCTGATTCACGAAACGACGCCAATCTACACATCTCGCAGAAATGCGGGATCGATTACTTCCCAAACATCTTCGCGAAGAAATGCCCAATCGAATGGAAGAACCCGCCCTGCTTCTTCCTTTTTGCCTGACTCGCACTCGTAGCAGCCGTCGGCGCCGGAGACGCAGCCTTCGCGGTCTCCTCTTCCGGCGCCTTCCCCGCCGCGCCCTTCGCCTCCGGATTCGGCGTCTTCCCCGCGTCATACGTAATCGGGGCCTGCACCTCCGCCTGCACCTGCCCCACCGGAACCACGGGCTCCGTCGGCCTCGGCTCCGGCTTTGTCAGCCCCTCACTCTGCGCCAGCGGAAACGGATTCGTAGCCTCTGTCTTCGCCGCAGCCTTGTTGCTCGTCTTGCCTGCGGCCGCGCTCGCCACCATCACCGGCGGCGCAGCCTCCGCCGGACATCCGCACGGCTCCGGCTCGTTGTCCACCACCTTTGTCAGGCTCCCGCCCTCGAACATCACCCGCTGGTCTGCCTGCACCCTGTACAGGCCGCCCGCAAACTGGCTCGTCACAGTTACATAGGGAGCGTTCGCGCCATGATTATCAATGCACGTGTCGCCCTTCTCATTCACGCGAATCTTCAGGTCCGCCACGCCCGGCCCCGAAATCAGAATCCGCAAATCCGGCGTCAGCAGCACATCAGAATATTTCCCCGGCGTATAGCTCGCCTCCAGCGCGCCCCTGTCCAGCGCAATCATCAGCCCCGCGTCCGCTGCCTGAACACTCGTGTCCCGCGAGAGCTGGACCTTCGTCGTGCCGCACACCTTCAGGTCGCCGCCCCGCGCCAGCGTTACATCCACCGCGTGGTCGCCCGCCGTAATCGTTCCGTTGTTCGCAATGCTCGCCCGCCCGTTCTGGACCTCGAGCGACCCCGACACCGTCACGCCGGTCGTCGGCACATACGCAATCGGAGCCTCCTGCGCAGGCGCGCCCGCAGCACACACAAACCCCGCCGCCGCGACAACCAAGCCCAGTCGCCACATCCGCACAGTCGCCGCAACTCCAGATCTATAAATCAAGGAAATTTCTGATCAGCTGCTTCCCGTCCCCCGTCAGCACGCTCTCCGGATGGAACTGCACGCCCTCCACCTTATACTTCCGGTGCCGCAGCCCCATAATCGTCCCGTCTGCCGTCCGCGCCGACACCTCCAGTTCCTCCGGCAATCCCTTCTCCGCCACAATCAGCGAGTGGTACCGGGTGCACGTCATCGGGCTCCGAATCCCCGCAAACACCGTCTTCCCGTCATGCTCCACTTCGCTCGTCTTGCCGTGCATCAGCTGCTTCGCCCGCACCACATCGCCGCCAAACGCCGCGCCAATCGCCTGGTGCCCCAGGCACACGCCCAGTATCGGAACCTGCCCCGCCATCCGCCGGATCAGCTCAATCGAAATCCCCGCCTCCTGCGGCGTACACGGCCCCGGAGAGAGCACCATCCGCTCCGGCCCCAGCGCCTCCACCTCATCCACTGTCAGCTCATCGTTGCGCCGGACCACCATCTCCGCGCCCAGCTCGCCCATGTACTGCACCAGGTTGTAGGTAAACGAGTCGTAATTATCCAGAACAAAAACCATACGCTGCCTTCAGTGTAAATCGGGCTGCCGCAACCGGGTTCTCACCGATACAGACAAGTGACCCACACAAGCCTTCATTTGGCTTGTGTGTGGAGGACAAGGATCTCAACCCCTCACGATTCCGGACATGCAACTGATACAAAACACCGCGAGAAGGAAATGAATCCTGAATCACATGATCCAACCACCCAATAAGGGCGCCGGCGATTTGGCATCAAGCCAGATGCATCGCTAACGAGAAGTCCGTATTATCGATATCGAACCATCGAGTGTCTACTTCTTCTATATATGACGAGTGGGCGACGATACAGCCTGAACTCGTGGATGCTCGCTTAGACTGAATTGCATACATCTATATCGACGCCTCTTGGCTACTCTCGTGATTCAATTGGACGGCATGTACGAGTTCTGGCGGACTGGCCGCGTGACGGGTGAGAACCCCTCTTAGTAAGGTCAGGCATCGCTGCGACGCTCTCCAGCCATAAGCCATGGCCATCTTTGGTTGCTGCTTGGGACCGGATTCGGGAGGGATCTAATTAAGCGGAAGATATCGGTGTGCACGGCGCCAGTCGCGCACACGACAACTCGTGCGATCAGCTATTGATGAGAATGGAGACCTTGAACATGAAGCCCAACGAACCCAGCCGCACAGCTCTGATGGTCGCCCGACAACGAGCTGCTCACCAGCTGCTCGATCATGGCTCAATCCTCTATGACCCATTTGCCATGAAGATTCTGCGTGAAGACGAAAAGAACCTGCTTCAATTCGCGAACGAACACCCCTTGGCCAGCATCGGACGTCTGCTTACCGCCGCGCGAAGCCGGATTGCGGAAGATGCTTTGTCAAGAGCTGTCAAGAAAGGGATTCGGCAGATCGTCATCCTTGGCGCCGGACTCGACACTTTCGCTCTCCGGAACCCCCACGGCAGACGACAGATTAGTATCTATGAGGTGGACCACCCCGCGACGCAGACATGGAAAGGCCAACGCTTGGCTGAAGCTCAAATCGCACCCCCGCCATGTCTTATTTTCGTGCCAGTCGATTTCGAGCGGGACGACGTGGGAGAGAAGCTCGTCGCCAAAGGCTTTGAGCAGAACTTGCCCGCATTTTTCACTTGGCTCGGGGTTGTGCCATATCTGACACAGGACGCTATCGGCCGCACTCTGGGCTACATGTCGTCAATCCCGGACTCGGAGGTGGTGTTCGACTACATGGAACCTCCCGAGACATTCTCAGAAGAGCTAAGGCAATTAGAAAAGGAGCGGACGGAACGGCTTAAGAAAATTGATGAACGTTCAGTCAGCCGTTTCGAGCCGGCTGGCATTGCAGCGATTCTTCGCTCGCACGGATTTTGCGTCATCGAAGACATCAATTTCGAGGAGATCGCGTCCAGGTTCGGCCGCGCCGTTCATGAACTCGCGCCCGGACGCGCTGGCGTTCATGTTGTCCACGCTAAGCACTAATGGAACGCGGTGACTGTATTGCATTCAACTTGCGCATCGACGCCCGAATACACCAGTCGGACGGTATTTCCTCGCAGCCCGGTCGTGTCACCACCGGACTCCCCACATCTCACAGCGATACAACATCGACAACCCCCTGCCACCTCTCGCCTCGCTTGAGCGAGGCCCGGCAGAAGCACAGGGCAATCGGGGTCCCCAAACAAGCGGTCTTTACTTGTTGGGGTGGGGATAGGTCTTCGTCCGTGGGGCGATCTTTCGCCCTGTCAAAAAACTTGATCCGAAGAGCCAGCCCTGGGCGCATATCCCGGCAGCACACGCTCATGCTGCCGGTTCCGGAAGGGCCTACTTCATGTTTTCGAGCAGAATGTAAAGCGGGCTGAGCGGGCCCAGGGGCATCAGCTCAAAAGTCATCAGCTTGGCCTGCCCAAGTGGAAGCGCCTCAAGCATCTCGCGCGCCTCCTCAACAGTGGCGAGATTCAGAAGAAAAACGACCCCCTTATTGTCTTTACGCACATACCACTGGTCGATCTTCCCCGCGAGATACAACTGCGCCGTAGCCGGCACTTCACGGGTCATGATCGTCTTCCGCTGCTCGGGGGTGATGGGCGCAACGACGGTCCCAATCGCCAGGATCTTCGTAGTGGGAACTGCCGGAAAAGGACCAGGCGCTGTCTGCGGTACTGTTGATTGCATATAGGCTCCATTCGAGTAGAGTCGAATATGGCTACGATGCCGTGCGAGAAAAATCGTCGCAACTTTCGCGCATCGCCAGCCGGAAACCCGGCCTATCGCCTCCGCAGCATCAATCGGATGCCCCTCGATAAGGAAGCGGGCGTTGTCAGGTTCGGGCTGTGACGCATTTCTGCTGGGCCGGGTGCTCACATCTCGAAGAGATGCGGGAACGGCGAACCTCTCTCACCCTCTTCAATTTTCTTTCAGAAAGACTTCAAATCGGCCAGCATCCAAGCAGCCCCTGCGACCAGGAAAGTCTCGGCGCATTCAGACCAGTTGAAGTGTGCCTCCGGGTGCGCGATCAGCAATGGAACCCATACCAGCAGGCCAAAGAGGCCCACCATGAGCACCATCATGCGCATCGCAAGCCGCGCATGGCGGTTGACAAGAATGGTGATGGCCGCGAGCGCAAACGCAATCGTCGTGAGAACCGCCCAGAACATCTGCCCCGGTGGAATCCACTTCGGAACCGCGCTCGCCGTATCGTGAAGAAGGAGCGCCTGACCCAGCGTGAATGAAATGGCGCAGACGCCAAGCCCAAGGCGCGCCAGCCGGCCGAACACCGCCGCCCTCGCTGCATTCACCTCCGTTGCAGTGTATAGCGCGAGCGCGCCCCAGAATAAGGAAAGAAACAGGAAGAAGCTCCCGCCATATTTCTCGTAGACGTTCGCTGCGACAATGATGTCGGGAATGCAGGCCAGCGAGAAACACAAATAGACGATGCCCAGCACAACCGAAGCGATGCGCACCGTCCGCGGGTGCTGTATCCCAATGCCACCCGCGATTTGAGCGGCCATCAGACACCCGCCGATGATGATGCCGAAAGGCAGGCTCCAGATATGGTGCACGTTCTGCCAGGTGTCGGCGTCGTGCCACATCAATGCGATGACGCCGAAGAACACCGCCGCCGCGCCAAAGACCATCCGTCCATACAGCACCGTTTTCATACTCGAAAGGCGCGGGACGTCACTCCCGGCCCAACTCCTTCTTCATAAACACCGTCGCCTGCGGATTCTCGTTATACCGCTCGCAATCCGCATACCCGTGCCGCGCGTAGAAGCGGATCGCCGTCTTCAAATCATCCTTTGAGTCGAGATAAATCGCCCCATACCCCCACTCCCGCGCATACGCCTCCAGAGCCTCCAGCAGCCGCTCCGCAACCCCTTGCCCACGATACTCCGGCTTCACATACAGCCGCTTCACCTCACCGCACCCGGCCATCTCCTCCAGCGGGCGCAGCGCGATGCACCCCACCACCGCCTCGTCTTCCCGCGCCAGCCATATCCCCGCTCCCGGCCCAAAATACTTCTTCCGGAACTCCGCCGCATCCTCCCGAACCACCACCCCCACCGCCTCGTAATACTCCTCGACGATGGCGTAGGCTTCCGCCGCCTGATCTGGTTTCGCCCGTTCAACACGAATCACAATCATGCTCCTGCAAGCGCCCGTCACGCTCCCAACGGGAGCTGTTACAAATGATTGTCCTTCAGTTGCGCGAAGCGTGTGCCCGGGACGGCTAGTCCCTTGCGCGTTCGATCGCCCTCACCACGGCGCGCGACTTGTTCACGCTCTCCTCGTACTCCCGCGCCGGAACCGAATCCGCCACAATCCCCGCGCCCGCCTGAATGTATCCCTGCTTGCCGCGCATCAGCAGCGTGCGAATCGCAATGCACGACGTCAGGTTCCCTGAGAAGTCCGCGAACAGTACGCTCCCGCCGTAGATCCCTCGCCGCGTCGGCTCCAGTTCTTCAATAATCTCCATCGCGCGAATCTTCGGAGCACCGCTCAGCGTCCCCGCCGGAAAACACGCCCGGAACGCATCCACCGCCGTCAGCCCCTCGCGCAGCTTGCCTTCAATTGCGCTCACCAGGTGCATCACATGCGAGTACCGCTCGATGAACATCAGGTCCTTCACCTTCACGGACCCGAACTCGCTCACTCGCCCCACATCGTTCCGCCCCAGGTCCACCAGCATCACGTGCTCCGCGCGTTCCTTCTCGTCGTGCATCAGCCGGTCCGCAAGCCGCTCGTCTTCCTCTTCGCTCGCGCCTCGCGGTTGCGTCCCCGCAATCGGGCGATACTCCACCTTCCGTCCCTGCACCCTCACTAACAATTCCGGCGACGACCCCACAATATGCGTGTCCGCCGCTTTATCCAGCCCGAAGCGCAAAAAGTACAAATACGGTGACGGATTCACAATCCGCAGCGCCCGGTAAACCTCAAACGGATCCACCTCAGGCCGCACATCGAAACGCTGCGACACCACCACCTGAAACACATCGCCCGCCGCAATGTACTCCTTGGCGCGCTCCACTGCCCGCTCAAAGTCCCTGCGCTTCATCTGCGGCTCAACCTTCAGCTTACCTGCCGGTTTCTTCCGCTTCGCCTTGGGCAACGGACGCGCCAGCCGCCGCTCCATCTTCGCCAGCCGCTTCACCGCATCTTCATACGCCGCCTGCGGCTTCTGCTTACGCACATCGGCGGTCACCATCAGCAGAATCTCTTTCTTCACATGGTCAAACGCCAGCACTTCGTCAAAAAACATCAGGCACGCATCCGGAAGCCCCAGGTCATCCTCCGTCTCATCCGGCAGCCGCTCAATCTGCCGCACCACGTCATACGCAAAAAATCCCACCGCGCCAGCCGTAAACGGAGGCAGCCCGCTCACCCGCGCCGGAACATGCCCCTCAATCGCCTCCTTCCACAGCGCGAAGATGTCGCCCTCACTCCGCCGCGTCTTCCCCTGCTCAGTGATCTCAATCTGCGTCCCGCGCGCCACAATCCGCTTATACGGCTGCACGCCGATGAACGTGTACCGTCCCACATTCTCGCCGCCTTCCACCGACTCCAATATGAAGCACTCCGGCTCATCCGCCGCCAGCCGCAGAAATGCCGTCACCGGCGTCTCCACATCCGCAGTCAGCCGTCGATACACGGGAACCAGGGTGTGCGTCCGCGCCAGTTTCAAAAACTCGGCGCGCGCCGGAAGCGCATTCGTCTCAACTCGCATAACGTATCCATCATGGTAAATCCTGCCTCCAGACGCAGGGCGCGGTCGTTCCAAGATAGAATGCTATTCCAAGCCGCAGCGGCGGTATTCAGTGCAGCAAACACGCCGCCCAGGAGAGCCCCATGCAGCGGAAACTCATCAATGTAACCCTCGCCTTGACCGTCGTCCTCGCCGCCCTCTCGCAGGCGCACACACAATCTGCTTCGACGCCCTACCCCAAAATGGCGCCTGTCGATCAGTACCTCATGCCGCAGCAGGCTGAGATCGCCCTCGCACGCAGCGCCGCCCCTCCGTCCATCTCAGACCATGCAGAAATCCTCGTCATGGGCCGCCACGGATACAAAACCGCCGTCAAAGGCGCCAATGGCTTCGTCTGTTTTGTCGAGAGGTCGTGGACAAACAAGCTCGATCATCGGGACTTCTGGAACCCCAAAGTCCGGGCGCCCTTCTGCGTCAACGCTGCAGCGGCGCGCTCCTATCTCCCCATCACAGAAATGAAGACCCGGCTCATCCTCGCCGGCAAATCAAAACAGCAGATGGCCACCGCCATCCAAACCGCATTCGACCAGAAAAAACTTCCGCCCATCGAGCGCGGAGCCATGTGCTTCATGATGTCGAAGCAGGGCTATCTCAACGACGCCGCCACTCACTGGCACCCGCATGTGATGTTTTTCACTCCATTGACCAAGCCTGAAAGCTGGGGCGCCAACCTGCCGGCGTCTCCCATCTTCGGAACCGAAGACCAACTGGACCGGCTGACCGTATTCTTCATCCCCGTCGCCAAATGGTCTGACGGCACACCCGACGCCAACCCGATCAATTAATCGCTGAATTCGAAGACTCCAGCGCGTCGCTGGATGCGCAGTCCCTATTCTGTACGTAAGACCTTCATCGGCTCCGTCGACGCAGCCCTTAACGCCGGCAATGCACACGCCGCCAGGGACGCACCCAGCAGCACCGCGCCCACCGCGGCAAACGCGCGATAATCCATCGCGCTCACGCCGTACAGGCTGCTCTGCATGGCTCGGCCAATAAAATATGCGCCCGCCAGTCCCACGCCCAGCCCAATCCCCGCCAGCACCAGCCCTTCCAGCACAATCAGCCGCACCACCCGCCCGCGCGTCGCGCCCAGCGCCATCCGCACCGCAATCTCATGCGACCGCTGCTCCACCGAGTACCGCATCACGCCATAAATTCCCACCGCCGCCAGCAGCAGAGCAATCGCGGCAAACGTCGCATACAGGATCAGCGTGAAGCGGTCACCGGCCAGCACGGTGTCGTGCACCTCAGTCATCGTCTGCGGATGGTCCAGCGCAATCAGCGGATCGACCCTGTGCACCGCCGCCCCAAGGCTGCTCAGCATCGTCTCGGGATCCTCCGCCGTCCGCACTCCAATCCCTGAACTCGTCCATGGGCTCTGCCAGAACGGAACCAGAATCTCCGCCCGATCACCCCGCACCCAGTTCCGCACATCGTGGTACACGCCCACAATCTGCCACTCCAAAGCTGGCCCCAGCTTCGTCACACCCGGAATCAGCTGCTCCACTTGCACCTGCTGCTGCAGCGGGTCCTTGCCCTTCAAAAACTGCTGCACAAACTTCTCATTCACCATCGCCACCCGCGGGCTCGCCGCCGTGTCGTCATCCGTGAACGTTCTGCCCTGCAGCAGGCGAATTCCAAATGTCTTGAAATATCCCGGCGACACCATCCCAAAGTTCGCCGTTGGCCTCTTCGATGGATCTGCATATGTCGGCCCACCCACAATCGTGAACGGCATTCCGAACCCCGGCCCCATCATCGGAATCCCTGTCTCCACGCTCGCCGCCTTCACACCCGGAACCGCCTCGATGCTCTCCAGCATCCGGCGATAGTATGCCACCAGCGTCGCCGGGTCCTTCGACCGCGAATCCGGCTGAATCAGCCCGAACGTCAGCGCATGGTCAATCTCTATTCCCGTATCCACATGCGCCAGGTTCCAGAAGCTGTGAAACGCCAGCCCCGCGCCCGCCAGCAGCGCCAGAGCCAGCGCAAACTCGCCCACCACCAGCACCCGCCGCAGCCGGTTGCGCCCCACGCCTGTGCCCGACCGTCCGCCTTCCTTCATCGCCTCCGCCGGATCGACCCTCGACGCTGACCACGCGGGAATACACCCGAACAGGAGCCCCGCCAGTGTCGTCGCCGCCAGCGTAAACACCAGCACCGGAACATTCAGCGTCAGTCGTGCTTCGCTCGACAGCGTGCCCGGCGGCATCACCGCCTTCAGCCCCTGCAGCATTGCATAGCCCACGCCCACGCCCAGCGCGCCTCCGCCCACCGCCAGCATCAGGCTTTCCGTCAGCAGTTGCGCAAAAATCGTCTTTGTCCCCGCGCCCAGTGCCGACCGCACCGCCATCTCCTTGTGCCGCGCCATGCTCCGCGCCAGCAGCAGATTCGCCACATTCACGCACGCAATCAACAGCACAAACCCCACCGCGCCCAGCAGCAGCCACAGCGTCTTGATTTCGTCCTTTGAGATGAAGTCGTTCTTCAGCGGCTCCACATACGCACCCCAGCCCTGGTCGCTCTTCGGATAATCCTTCGCAATCTGCGCCGTCACCGAATCCATATCGGACTGCGCCTGCTTCAAAGTCACACCCGGCTTCAGACGCCCCATCACAAGCAGCCAGTGGAAGTCGTGGTTTTTCTGGTCCGGCGTAAACGCCATCGGAACCGCCAGCCTCGGCTCCTGGCGGTCATACACTCCCGCCGGCAGCACGCCCACTACCGTGTGCGGCTCGTTATCAATATTGATCGTCGTTCCAATAATGTTGGGATTCGACCCCAGCCGCACCCACGTGCCGTGCGTCAGAATCACTACCTTGTCCTGGCCCGGCTCGCCCTCCTGAGGCAAGAATCCGCGTCCCATGAACATCGGCAGCCCCAGCAGCTTGTAGAAACCCGGCGTTACGTACTGCCCGACCACATTCTCCGGATGGTCTGCCGTCGCCAGATTGAACACTCCCTGGCTCCACGCCGCCATGCTCTCAAAGGTCCTGTTGTTCCGCTGCCAGTCCAGAAAATCGCCTGCCGAAACCACATTATGGTAGGTCTCAATCTTCGACCACACCACCACCAGCTGGTTCGCGTCCGGATACGGCAGCGGCTGCAGCATCGTCGCATAGTCCACCGTAAAGATCGCCGTATTTGCGCCCACTCCCAGCGCCAGCGTCAACAGCACCGTCAGCGTAATGCCCGGATTCCTCAGCAGCATCCGCCAGCTGAATCGCAGGTTCCTCAGCAAATTCGACATGGATCCCCCGAACTCCGACGCAATAATCCTGAAACACGTTTATAACAGCCTCTTCACACAATGCGCTTCCATTTCGGGCGGCGCATTTCCTAATCTGGTTCCCGTCCCGCCGCCCGTCCCGTAGAACACCTCTCGCACCCTTGCCACCACTGAATCCGCGGGCCTATACTCCATAGGTTTGGCCGAAATCCGTTTTTTCCAAACGGTGGCCTGCAAAGGAGCACACTACTCTTATGGCAACTATCACCCTCGAGCAGGAGATCAACCCCTGGGAGGCGCAGGCGGCTCGCTTCGACTTCGCAGCGCGCAAACTCAATCTTGACCAGGGCCTCTGGAAAGTTCTCCGCTATCCCTCCCGAGAAATCATCGTTCACTTTCCCGTCAGCATGGACGACGGCCGCATCGAGATGTTCACCGGCTTCCGCGTCCTCCATTCGCAGGCCCGGGGCCCGGGCAAAGGCGGCATCCGCTACGCCCCTGACGTCAACCTTGATGAGGTTCGCGCCCTCGCCAGTTGGATGACCTGGAAGTGCGCCGTCGTCAACATCCCCTTCGGGGGAGCAAAGGGCGGCGTCATCTGCGACCCCAAAAAGATGTCCACTGGCGAGCTTGAGCGCATGACCCGCCGCTACACCGCGGAAATCATCGAGTTTCTCGGGCCGGAAAAAGACGTTCCCGCACCCGACGTGAACACCAATGAGCAGACCATGGCCTGGATCATGGACACCTACTCCATGCACATGCGCCAGACCGTCACCAGCGTCGTCACCGGCAAGCCCATAAACATCGGCGGCTCCCGCGGACGCCGTGAGGCCACCGGCCGCGGCGTCAGCGTCGTCTGCGACCAGGCCCTCAAGCACATCGGCATCCAGCGCGACGGCTGCCGCGTCATCATTCAGGGCTTCGGCAACGTCGGCTCAAACGCTGCCCGCCTCATGCAGGAGAAGGGCTACAAGATCATCGGCATCGTCGAGTATGACGGCGCCCTCTTCAACGCCAACGGCATCGACGTCTGCGCGCTCTCCGAACACCGCGACCGCAACAGCTCCATCCTCGGTTTTCGAGGCGCTGAGGCCTCCGACCCCGAGCAGGTCTTCACCTCGCCCTGCGAAATCCTGATCCCGGCAGCGACCGAGAACGTCATCACCAGCCGCAACGCCGAACGCGTTCGCGCAAGAATCGTCTGCGAAGGCGCCAACGGCCCCACCACCGCCGTCGCCGACGAAGTCCTTGCCGAGAAGCGCATCTTCGTCATCCCCGACATCCTCGCCAACGCCGGCGGTGTCACCGCGTCCTACTTCGAGTGGGTGCAGGACCGTCAGGGCTACTTCTGGAAGGAGGCCCTCGTCAACGAGCAGCTCGAGAGCATCCTCTCCGAAAGCTTCGACGACGTGGTCCGCTACTCCGAGGCCCACGGCGTCAACAACCGCATCGCCGCCTACATGCTGGCCATCGACCGCGTCGCCTTCACCATCAAGCAACGCGGCTTGTACGCGTAAAGAAGAATAAGAAAAAACAGACCGAACTGGGTGCCCCATCCTTGCCGCAGCCTCATCGCGACAAGGGTGGGAATGATCGACTCCCTATATCGAGCGGTGTCATCCTGACCGAAGTTTGAAACGTCGTGGGTTTTAAACGAGTCGAAGAGCCTGCCCTGATCGAAGCGAATGGGACCTGCATTCCCCTCGCCTGCCGTAACGCCACGCAATCGGGGCTTTGTATCAGGGCACGGCTTTAGCCGTGCCGCAAGTGTATTGGGATGAATATGGGCTTTAGCCCCTGCAAATGAGCACCACCTTCTCATCCACGCACGAGGCAGCCTCCACTAGTCCGCATCTGGAGCATATCGACTCTTCCATTGATAACCGTGCTTGCTGAGCTGCTTGAAATACTCCGGCATGGGAGGTCGCGGCCCGTCCATCAACGCGGAAACAAAAATATCTGGCGGCTTGTAGTGATGTGCGGAAACATAGTGGTAAATCAGATTCGGCGCAGCGTAAATTACAGCGCTCTTTGAAAACACGCGTATCTCAGCACTCCCCAGCGAGAGCCGCATACCATCCTTTTCCTCGTGAAGCCACGCTCGCGAAGAGCAAAGCTCGCAAATGTGAAAACCCCTTGCTTGATGAACAAAGACCATACAAAACGCCCAAAGCGCATCAAGAAGGTCTTGTGAAGCCTCCCGCTTATCGAAGGGCTGCTGGGCGCTCAACCACCCCACATTCTGAACGAATGCGCGCTCCGTCCCTCTCTTGGAATAGGAATAGTAGGAAAGGTCCTCGTAATAAGACATTTTGAACCCCACCCTCCCGCGTCCGCTAGACCGCTTAGGCTAGCCATCCTCACGAGCCGACCGCTTCCTAGCTGACTCGCTTGCGCAGCAAGCGCTGACAGCTCTACCAGTCACCGCACCGACCACCCCACGCCCGCCGTCCCCATCACTATCTGTCCTGGCTGTGGCCCTGAAATCGCGGCCCCCATCACCGGGAACGCCTTCATCAGCTCCTCCGTCTGAGCCCACACCGGAACGTCCACCATCTTCGCGTGATAGCTCACCGTCGTCTGCAGCACCTTGCCGTCCGTCGCCGGAGGCGTAAATCCGTCAATGCTCGTCACCACCTTGTGCCCATAACAAAACAGCGGAGCCGCCCGCTGCCCCATCGCCGTCAGCGTGTACCGCTCCACATGCATGTCCAGGTCCTGCAGCTCATTCAGCAACCCAGCCGCCTTCAGCGCGTCCATGCGTGTCTGCTCCGCCTTCGCCTCCTTGCCTGGAGCTACTTCATACGGAAACATCTTCCCCTGCGGATACAGGCACTCGTTATGGCTCTCGAAATACCGGTTCAGCCCCACTTCCAGCTTCGCATTCGTCGGCTTCAGCTCGCTGCTGCACCCTGCCGCCATCAGCGCCACACACCCCATCGCCACCCACTTCGCCGCGCTCACTTTCCTCATCGCGTCCGCTCTCCTTCCAAACATTTCCATCCATTCGACATAAGAAGAAGGAATCATGCAACCCGGCGCCCTATCACTCAAACCCCGGCAAGGCCGTCGAGCATCCAAACTCTATTGCCTTCTGGCTGACCCGTCTCAACCGCGCAGTGAGATAATACCCGTAAGACTCCGGCTTCCCGAGCGTCTCCCGTGAACCTGCCCAACTCCATCACCGTCAGCCGAATCGCCTCGGTGCCCGTCCTTATATGGATGCTTTCGCCGCATTTCCCCCACCACGGCTTCTACGGCGAGCAGGAGATCATCGTTGCCCTCTTCTTCATCCTCGTCTCCATCTCCGACGGAGTCGACGGCTACCTCGCGCGCGCCCGCGGCCAGATCACCACCATGGGCATGCTTCTCGACCCGCTCGCCGACAAGCTGGTCATCACCGCCGCCTACATCTGCCTCGTCGAATACAACCCGCACGTCGTCAAGCCCTGGATCGCCGTCCTCGTCATCGGCCGCGAATTCCTCGTCACCGGCCTCCGCTCCATTGCATCCACTGAAGGATTCACCATCCAGGCCTCCGACGTCGGCAAGCTCAAAACTGTCATCCAGATCGTCTCCGTCGTTGTCGTCGTACTCGACCACGGCTGGCATGTCTGGCGCTTCGGATGGTTCATCCTTCCCATCCACCTCATCGCAGTCGTGGGAATCTACTACATGGCCGGAATCTCCACCGTCTCCGCCATCGACTACTTCGTCGCCTTCTGGCGCAAGATCGAGCACGCCTCCACATCCTCGCGCCAGCGCGACAACGCCTTCGTACTCTCCCGCCGCAAAAACGTCACCAGCTAAATTCGCCGTTCAGGCACGCGAGCTCCGCCCACACAGCCAAATTCAAATAACCGCGCCCCCTGAGATCTCGCACCTGTCGTTAGCGTCGTTTGAGTTGTTCAATGAAAGCGCCTAGGATTCGCAGATAATGGAAATCGTTCTGACCGCAACTCCCATTAAAAATGGCCTCTTCACCAAGGAGCATGAATTTCCCAATGGACTCGCTGTTCGACCTATTAGACCAATTTTGTGGGAGCTATCTGCGGCTAAGTCATACATGTCAGACAACGACAGAGAAACCCTATCAAAGATTAATTACTGGCTTTGTATAGAGAAGCAGTGGGATTCTTGGACCTCCAGCAATTCGGAACGCGATCCATATTACCGAACACACCTCGCTCTCATCGCTCTACAAGTGTTGTGTAGCAGAACCTCATTGAATGTGCATATGCGATTTTGGAAGAGGGCTGATGGTTTTGACAATATTGGAAGCTTTCATCCAAAGGAGATGAAATCAACGCCACTGGGTCGGTTTTTCCCTTATTCAGAGAGCGAAATTGTCCAAAAATTTGTCGCCGTCTCGAATGGAGTTCTCAAAGCCGAAAGCGAACGCGTAATACGTTTGATGAACCCCTTGGTCTTGCTTGAGCATGGACTCCAGATAGATCACGTGTACTTGAGCACATTAATGTGGGTAATGGGGTTGGACATGCTCTTCATGGCATGTAACCGTAACGAATTTGGAAAACGAATAAAGAAGTTTTTGGGAGAAACGACCGAGGTGTTCCCACCCATATCTTCGAACTTTCCCTTTTGCCTGACAGTCGAAGAATTGGTGAACGACATATATGACATTCGCAGTGAAATTGCTCACGGAAGAGCAATACCCGAACGATTCCGGAAACCCATTCGATCTGAATTAAATAATGATCTCTCTCCGAGCTTCTATGCTGGTGTACCTTATTCTGAGTTCTTGCGACAAGGGGCGTTACGCATATTGACCCTTTCTTTGGAAAAGGTATTTCTTAGCAACCTTGTCACCGAAGTCGCCAATACTAATATTTGGCGGAGCATTGTCTGCTGAGAAATTGCATTCTGGTCTCATGCTTTAAATGGGCCTAGGGATAGATCTACCTCGCAACCATTCGCCTCACTGACCTGCCCCCTTTTTCTCAACCATTCATAACTGGAGATTCTCCGTTGTGTTGATGGTTGTGATTTGCGAAGGGAGAAGGGCCATGGCCCTTCTCCCTTCGAGGGTTTTGCGGAACTCGTCTG
>Ga0335075_10001031_pt1 | contig 47037 bp, 41 predicted proteins | sample Lox_Sample_24_FD_206723 | JGI IMG/M metagenome (GOLD analysis project Ga0335075, IMG submission 206723) | Soil microbial communities from Loxahatchee National Wildlife Refuge, Florida, United States - Lox_Sample_2.4 | ecosystem: Environmental > Terrestrial > Soil > Wetlands | place: USA... | reverse complement strand
GGGAAGCCGCCCATCATGTAGGGCATGAGCGCAGCCGCACGGCCGTCGGCACGGGCCCGCGCGAACGCCTCCGCGATGCGCTCGACCCCCGAGGCGCTCACACGCGGCCGAGCCTCTCAAGCGCCTCGGCGAGGTCCTTGTCCCCGCGACCGGAGAGGCACACCACATCCAGGTCCGAGCCGCCTTCGGCGGAGAGCGTCCAGGCGATCGCGTGTGAGCTCTCCAGCGCCGGGATGATCCCCTCCAGGCGAGCGAGCCGCGCGAACGCCGCCAGCGCCTGCTCGTCGGTGATCGCCTCATACCGAGCACGGCCCGAGTCGCGCAGCCACGCGTGTTCTGGACCGGAGCCCGGGTAGTCCAGCCCGGCCGAGATGGAGTGAGCCTCGAGGATCTGACCGTCCTCGTCCTGCATCACCGCCGAGAAGGCGCCGTGCAGCACACCCCCGCGCCCGCCGACGGTGAGCGGCGCCCCGTGGCGGCCCGTGTCGAGCCCTTCGCCCGCGGCCTCGACCCCGATCAACGCCACCGACGGGTCATCGACGAAGCCCGCGAACATGCCGATCGAGTTCGAACCGCCGCCGACGCACGCGATCACCCGGTCGGGCAGCCGGCCGGCGGCCTCGAGCACCTGGGCGCGCGCCTCATCGCCGATCACCCGCTGCAGGTCACGAACGAGCGCCGGGTACGGCGCCGGGCCGACGCACGAGCCGATGATGTAGTGGGTGGTCTCGACGTTCGTGACCCAATCGCGGATCGCCGCGGAGGCGGCCTCCTTCAGCGTCCTGGCTCCGGCCTCCACCGGTTCCACCGCGGCCCCGAGCAGCCCCATGCGCTCGACGTTCGGCTTCTGGCGACGCATGTCCTCGGTGCCCATGAACACGACGCACTCAAGGTCGAGCAGCGCGCACGCCGTCGCGGTGGCGACCCCGTGCTGGCCGGCACCGGTCTCCGCGATGATCCGGCCCTTGCCCATCCGCTGGGCGAGCAGCGCCTGACCGAGCGCGTTGTTGATCTTGTGCGCCCCGGTGTGGTTGAGGTCCTCGCGCTTGAGATAGACGGCATGGCCGGCCTCCTGCGACAGCCGCCGCGCGTGGTAGAGCGGCGACGGGCGGCCCACGTAGTCACGCAGCAGCCCGCCAAGCTCCTCACGGAAGCCGGGATCGTCACGGACCGCCAGCCAGGCGTCCTCCAGCTCGGCGAGTGCGGGCATCAGGGTCTCGGGCACGTATTGGCCGCCGTAGGGCCCAAAGCGATGCTCGATCCCGGCGCTCACGCGGCCTCCTCCCCAGGCTGGTCCGCGGTGAGCTCATCCTGCTCGGGCTCGGCCGGCGCGGTCGCCGCCACGGCGTCCACGAACGCTCGCATCGCCGCGGGATCCTTGATCCCCGGGGCCGACTCGACCCCGCTGGCCACGTCGACGGCGTACGGATGAGCCGCCGCGATCGCCTCGGCGACGTTGGCCGCGGTGAGCCCGCCGGAGAGGATCAGCGGCGGTCCGCGGTGTCCGCGAGCGAGCTCCCAGGAGAACGTCTCACCGGTGCCGCCCGGCACGCCGGCGACGTAGGCGTCCAGCAGGTGGTAGTCCGTCCGGAAGGAGCGGAGCGCCTGGATGTCCGCACCGCTGCGCACCCGCGCGGCCTTGATCACACGGCAGCCGGTGCGGCGCGCGGCCTCGGCGCAGAACGACGGCCCCTCGTCGCCGTGGAACTGGAGCATGGTCAGGCCGATCTCGTCGGCGGCCCGCACGACATGGTCGAGCGTCGGGTTGACGAACACGCCGGCGATCTGCACGTGGCGGCGGTGAGCGGCGGCGATCTCCGCCGCGACGGCCGGGCGGCAGCGGCGCTTGGACTTCGGCCACAGGTTCAGCCCGAGCGCCCAGACGCCGTCGGCGACGGCGGCGTCGGCGTCCTCTGACCGGGTGATCCCGCAGATCTTGATCTTGGGGGCGGAGCTCATCTGCGACTCACTGTACGAGCGCCCGGAGCGCACCCTCCATGTCCTGCGAGCGCATCAGCGACTCCCCGATGAGCACGGCCTCGACGCCGGCCGCGGTGACGCGGTCGATATCGGCGCGGGTGCGCAGTCCCGATTCGGCGACGACCGTCGTGCCCGGAGCGACCCGGTCGCACAGCTCGAAGGTCCGCTCCAGATCGACCTGGAGCGTGGTGAGATCGCGGTTGTTGATCCCGATCACGGGCACCTGGAACCGGCTCGCCCGCTCGAGCTCTCCCGCGTCGTGGACCTCCACCAGCACGTCGAGGCCGTAGCCGGCGGCGTGGCCGAGCAGCGCGCCGAGCTCGTCGTCGCCGAGCGCGGCGACAATCAACAGCAGCGCATCGGCTCCGCCTGCGGCGGCCTCGGCCACCTGATACTCGCTGACGATGAAGTCCTTGCGCAACAGCGGCAGCGACGTCGCCCCGCGCGCGCGGGCGAGATCCTCGAGCGCGCCGCCGAAGCCGACCCGCTCGGTGAGGACCGAGATCGCGCGCGCGCCGCCGCGCTCGTAGGCGGCCACGACAGCCTCGAGCTCCACCCCTTCGCGGATCACACCCGCCGACGGTGAGCGCCGCTTGTGCTCGGCGATCACCGAGAGACCGGGGGCGCGCAGCGCCGCGGCGAATCCGCGCGGCGGGTCCTCCTCCAGCCGGCGCAACGCCGCTGCGTGCACATCGGCGAGCGGCCGCGCCGCGATCCGGCCGGTGAGCTCCTCACGAGTGCGCGCGACGATCCGCTGAAGCTCGTTCATGAGGCAGGGGCCTCGGCCAGGCGAACGGTCTCGGCGACGAATCGCTCGAGCGCGGCGGCGGCGTCACCGGAATCGATCGCGCGCTGGGCGATCGCCACGCCGTCGGCGATCGACTCGGCACGGCCGGCCGCGTAGATGGCGGCGCCGGCATTGAGCACCGAGAGGTCGCGGGCAGGGTCACCGGGTGGCTGCTCGCCGCCCAGCACCGCGCGCGCGATGGCGGCATTCTCGGCCGGATCGCCGCCCGGGACTGACTCGGCGGGCGAGCGCGCCAAGCCGACCGACTCGGGCGTGATCGTCTCCATTCGCGCTGGGTGGGCGAGGTCCGATCCGACCTCCCAGACCATCGTCGGAGCGGAGATCGACAGCTCGTCGAGCCCGTCCTCGCTGGACACGACGAGCGCACGTCGGGTCCCGAGCTTGCCGAGCGCCCGCGCCATCGTCTCCAGGTATCGCGCGTCGGAGACGCCGATCAGCTGCCGCTCGGCGCCGGCGGGGTTGGTGAGCGGCCCCAGGAAGTTGAAGATCGTCCGCACCGCGAGATCACGCCGCACCGGAATGACGTAGCGCGTCGCCTGATGATGGGCGGGGGCGAACATGAACCCGAAACCGACCTCCTCGATACAGCGGCTCACCTGCGCGGGGCCGAGGTCGATGCGCGCGCCCAGCGCCTCGAGCAGATCCGCCGAGCCCGACAGGCCGGTCGCCGAGCGGTTGCCGTGCTTGGCGACCGTGCAGCCCGCGCCGGCGGCGATCAGCGCCGCGGTGGTCGACACGTTGAATGTCCTGCGCCCGCCGCCCGTCCCGGCGGTGTCGAGCAGCTCGGCCCGGTCGACCGCCACCGCGACCGGAGTGGCCAGCTCGCGCATCGTCGTCGCCAGGCCCGCCAGCTCGTCGACGGTCTCCCCCTTGGTGCGCAGCGCGATCAGAAGCCCGGCGATCTGGATCTCCGACACCTCGCCGGCCATGATCCGCGCCATCACCTGTGCGGCGCGCTCGCGCGTCAGGTCCTCGCCGGAGGCAACCGCGTCCAGCGCGGAGGTGATCAGAGGATCGCCCGGGGCCATCAGCTATTCCACTCGTTCCAGGAAGTTGGAGAGCAGCTCGTGACCGCACTGGGTGAGCACCGACTCGGGGTGGAACTGCACACCCTCGGCGGGCAGGGTGCGATGGCGGACCGCCATCACGATGCCGTCGGCCGCGGCGCTGCGCTCGAGCTCGGCCGGGAGCTCGGGGTCGGCGATCAGCGAGTGGTAGCGCCCCACCTCGAGTCCGACGGGCAGCTCCCGGAAGATCGTGCGACCGTCATGGTTGATCACGGTCGTCTTGCCGTGGACCGGCTCATGGGTGATGACCCGTCCCCCGAACGCCTGGACGAGCGCCTGGTGACCGAGGCAGACGCCGAGCAGCGGGATGCCGGCCTCGGGGAAACGCCGGACGACATCCAGGGAGATTCCGGCCTCGTTGGGCGTGCACGGCCCGGGCGAGACGATCACCCGGTCATAGCCGCCGGCAAGCAGCTCCTCGACGGAGGCGCGATCGTTGCGCACCACGTCGATCTCCGGCGCCAGCGGGTCCTCCCCGAGATACTGCACGAGGTTGTAGGTGAAGCTGTCGTAGTTGTCGATGATCAGGATCCGCATCGCTGAGCTCACGGCCACTCGGGCTGGGCGACGGCGAGCTCGATCGCCTGCATCACCGCGCGCGACTTGGCGACCGACTCCCGGAACTCGTAGTCGGGCTGCGCGTCGGCGACCGTGCCGCCGCCCGCCTGGACGTGCGCGACCCCATCCTTGACCACGACGGTCCGGATGTGGATGCAGGTATCGAGCTCACCCGTGTAGCTGGCGTAGCCGATGGCGCCGCCGTAGCCGCCGCGCTTGACGGGCTCGAGCTCGTCGATGATCTGCATGGCCCGGACCTTCGGCGCGCCGGACAGCGTGCCCGCGGGCAGCACGGAGCGGAGCGCGTCAAGCGCCTCGACCCCGTCACGCAACCGCCCGGAGACCTGCGAGACGATGTGCATCACGTGGCTGTAGTTCTCGACGGCCATGAAACTCTCGACCTCGACCGTGCCGTACTCGCAGACCCGGCCGAGATCGTTGCGACCGAGATCGACGAGCATCACGTGCTCGGCGCGCTCCTTCTCGTCGGCCAGCAGTTCGGCGGCAATCCGCTCGTCCTCCTCGACGGTGCCCCCGCGTGGACGGGTGCCGGCGATCGGCCGGGTGGCGACCCGACGTCCGGCGACCGTGATCAGCGGCTCGGGGCTCGCCCCGGCGATCTCGAAGTCACCGAAGTCGAGGAAGTACATGTATGGGCTGGGGTTGACCGCGCGCAGCCCGCGATAGATCGAGAACGCCTCCACCGGCACCGGTCCCGACCAGCGCTGGGAGGGGACCACCTGGAAGGCGTCGCCGGCGTAGATGTACTCGATGATCCGCGCGACCATCGACTCGAACTGCTCCCGGCTCATGTTCGAGGAGAGCTCGGCGAGATCGCGCTCGCCGCGGCCGGGCTCGCCGCGAGGCACCGGACCGGCAAGCAGCGCCCGGATCTCGGCGATGCGCCCTGCCGCCTGCGCGTAGGACTCCTCCAGGCGCTCGCCGGTCTCGACGTTGGAGAGCACGGTGACGGTATGGCGCAGGTGGTCGAAGACGACGAGCGAATCGGTGAACATGAGCGCCAGGTCGGGCAGCCCGAGCGGGTCGGGGTTCGGCGCGCCGAGCGGCTCGACGGTGCGCACGAGGTCGTAGGCGAAGAACCCGACCGCGCCTCCCGCGAACGGCAACTCGAGGCCGGGTACCGAGGCCGGGGCGCGGCGGCGTCCGAGCTCGGCCTGGGCGAGCGCGTATGGATCGCCCCGATCGCCGAGCGACCAGCGCAGGACCGTCCGCGGGCGCACGCCGATGAACGAGAAGCGCCCCACCCGGCCCTGCTCGGCGGACTCGAGCAGGAACGAGGGCTGCGCCGGGTGCGTGGCGTAGCCGGCGCGCAGCTTGAGGAACGCCGAAACCGGGGTCTGGGTGTCATCGACGAACGTCTCGTAGAGCGGCACCAGGTCATGGCCGGGCGCGAGCGCGCGGACCTCGGCGAGCGACGGTGCGGTCATCATCGATCAGCCGCGGCGCGCCTCGAGCACACGCTCGGCATCGGCGAGCGAGAGCCCGCGGCCGTGCAGCAGGACGAGCAGGTGGTAGATGACGTCGGCGGCCTCCTCGGCGACACGCTCGTCCGACTCCTCCCGCGCGGCGCGAGCGACCTCCTCGGCCTCCTCCTGCACCTTGGCTCCGGTGAACGCGAGATCATCGAGCAGCCTGGTCGTGTAGGACTTCTCGGGCCGCTCAGCCGCGCGCGCGACGATCGTCCGCTCGAGCGCAGGCAACACCTCGAACGGTACCCCCGGCTCCAGCTCGCCGCGATAGAAGCAGGTTCGCTCACCGGTGTGGCAGGCCGGGCCGGCCGGCTCGACGAGCGCGACCAGCGCGTCCGCGTCGCAGTCGTAGCGGATCGCCCGCAGCGCCTGCGTGTTGCCGGAGGTCTCCCCCTTGTGCCACAACTCGCGGCGGCGGCGGCTGAAGAAGTGCATCTCGCCGGTCTCACGCGTGAGGCGCAGCGCCTCGGCGTTCATGTAGGCGACGGTCAAGACCTCGCCGCTCCCGGCGTCCTGCACCACACAGGGCACGAGGCCGCGCTCGTCGTATGCGACCTCGGAGTCGTCCACTGCGCTGATGATAAGGAACGGCCGTCCGGCGACCCCGCGGCGAATCAGGTCAGGCCTCGTCGTCCGTGTCGCTGCCGTCGGGGAGCTCGACGATCTCGAACCAGTACTGCGTCCAGGTCTTCATCACGTCGACCAGCCCCCCGAACGTGACCGGCTTGGTGATGAACGAGCTGACGCCGAGGTCGTAGGTGGCGAGCACGTCGGCCTCGTCCTGGGAGGTGGTGAGCACCACGATCGGGATGCGACGCAGCGATTCGTCGGCCTTGATCTCCTGCAGCGCCTCGCGCCCGTCCTTCTTGGGCATGTTGAGATCGAGCAGGATGATCCCGGGACGAGGCGAGTTCTCCTCGTTCCAGCGGCCCTCGTGACGGAGATAGTCGAGCAGGTCCTGTCCGTCGGTGACGAACTGCATCTCGTTGGCCAGGCGCGAGCCCTGCAGCGCGTCGCGGGCGAGCTCCCGGTCCTCCTCGTCGTCGTCAGCGAGCAGGATCGTGAACGGCCGGGGAGGCACGTCAAACTGCGACATATGGCTCCTGTTCGCCATCAGGTGCGCTCGGGCCCTCCGGCGCGTCGGAGACCGGGCTGGTGCGCTCGGTCTGCAGCGTGACCGTGAACGTCGCGCCCTCGCCCGGCACGCCCTCGGCGACCACCGTGCCGCCATGACGCTCCGCGATCTTGCGGCACAGCGCGAGGCCGATGCCGGTCCCCGGGTAGGCGCCGCGGCCGTGCAGGCGCTCGAACACCCGGAAGATGCGCGTGCGGTACTGGGGCTCGAAGCCGATTCCGTTGTCGGCCACGGTGAGCGTCAGCCAGCCCGCCTCCGCCATCGCCTCGACGCGGACCTGCGGCGTGACGTCGTCACGACGGAATTTCAGCGCGTTGGAGATCAGGTTCTGGAGCAGCTGGCGCATCTGCGTCGCGTCGGCATTGATCGTGGGCAGCGGCCCGATCTCGACCTTCGCCCCGGTGCTCTGGACCAGCTCGGAGAGATCGTCGAGTACGTCGCCGGCGACCGCGCCGAGGTCGACCGGGGCAAACTCGCGTCCTCGGGTCGAGACGCGGCTGAAGCGGAGCAGATCCTCGATCAGGACCTGCATGCGCTCGGCCGCGGCGTTCGCGCGGCGCAGGTAATCCGCGCCGCGGTCGGAGAGGTGCTCGGCCTCGGTCTCGGTGATCCGCTCGGTGAACGTCCGTACCTTGCGCAGCGGCTCCTGCAGATCGTGCGAGGCGACCTGCGCGAACTGGTCGAGCTCGGTGTTGGAGCGCACGAGCTCTCGCGCCCGACGCTCGAGCTCGGTGTTGGAGCGCGCGAGCGCACTGTTGGCCTGCTCGAGATCGACCTGGGCGGTCGCGAGCTCGGCATTGGCGTCCGAAAGCTGCCGGTTGGCGATGCGGATGCGCTGCGCGGCCTCGATCGCTCGCCAGACGAGCCACAGTGCGACGAGCGCAACCAGCGCAAACGCCCCGAGGATGATCCAGGGCAGCGAGTGATGGAAGCCGTCCACCGAGGCGAAGAACTCGCTCACCGGAATCGAGATGATCAGCCGCCAGGTCGAGTTCGGCAGGCTCACCGAGTCGAAGTACCGCGTTCCATACTGCGGGCTTGAGGAGACGCCCGATGGCTGACGCAGGGCGCGTTCCTGAGCCGGGGTGTGAAACGCGTATCCGACGGGCCGGCCAACGACCGTGGACCCCACGACGATGCCGTTACCGTCGACCATGACCTGGTGCTGGCGCTGTACGCCGTGCACCTGCGCGAGCTCGCCGTCGACGAAGATGCCGAGCTCCTTGGTCGAGAACCCGGTGATGAGGTAGCGCCGCACCGATCCCTTCCGCACCGCGACGCCCAGGTTGACCACACCGCTGCCGGCGTACGGGAACCGGTTGCCGAGCGCCCACTTGTCCCCGCTCCGCAGCAGCTTCAGGGCCCAGCCCGTGAGCACCGCGCGGCGCGCCTGTGCCGTGAAGCCGCTCGAGTGAGCGAGGACGGTCCCGGTCGAGCTGAGCAGCGCCGCATAGTCATTTCGCCCCTTGAACGCCTGGAGCATCCGATCAGGAACCACGGGCGCCAAGAGAGCCCGCTTCTCGGACTCGTACTGCGTGCTGACCTGACCGAAGATCCCGTCGAGCAGACCCGCGACGAGCATGGTGCGGTCGTGCGCCTGGTGCTCCAGGCTGCGGCGGCTCTGGGACTGGTTGTGCGCGATCGCGATGGCGAACGCGGCGAGCATCGCCGCAGCGATCGCCGCCCCCGCCACGAGCGTCGCGATCCCACGTCTGGGCCTCACTCGATCCCCAGCCGATCCAGAACGCGCTCGTCCGCTCGCCAGTGCCGGCGCACCCGCACCGACAGCTCGAGGTGGACCTGGCTGCCCAGCTCGCGCTCGATCGCTCGTCGCGCGGCGGTGCCGATCGCCTTGATCATCCGGCCGTGAGCGCCGATCAGGATCCCCTTCTGCGATTCCGTCTCCGAGAGCACGACGGCCTCGATCCGCACCAGACCGTTGTGCGGATGGGTGATCTCCGAGACCTCGACCTCGACCGCATGCGGGACCTCCTCGCGGGTCCGCGCCAGCACCTGCTCGCGCACGAGCTCGGCGAGCAGGACCGACGGCGCCTGGTCGGAGCGCTGGTGGGAGTCGAAGTACATCGGTCCCACGGGCAGCATCGAGACGAGATGCTCGGTGAGCGCCGGTACGCCGGTCCCGGTGCGCGCGCTCACCGGGAAGATCTCGCCGCCGAGCTCGAGCTGATCCGCGTCCTGCAACGTCGCGGTCACCTTGGCGCGATCGGCGCGGTCGACCTTGTTGACCGCGATCGCCACGTGCACGCCACGCTGCGCCGCGGGACGCAGGAGCGAGGCGATGAAGCGGTCCCCGGGACCGATCCCCTGCATCGCGTTGACCACGAGCAGACAGCCGTCCGCGTCGGCGAGCTCATGCTCCACGCGCTGCTGCATCCGTTCGGTGAGCGCGTCACGAGGCCGCTGCACCCCCGGCAGGTCGACGAGCACGAGCTGCCAGTCGGGGCCGTTGGCCACCCCCCGGATCGCTCGCCGGGTCGTCTGGGGCTTGTCGGAGACGATCGCGACCTTCGCGCCGACGATCGCGTTGGCCAGGGTCGACTTGCCGACGTTGGGGCGCCCGGCAAGCGCAACGAACCCTGACCGGGTCGGGGGGGCCGGTTCCGTCTTTCCCACCTTCAGCTCACCCATCGCATCAGCTCGGCCTGCAGGGCGAGCATCTCGCCGTGGTCGGTCTCGTGATCCATCCCGGTCAGATGCAGCGCGCCATGGATCACCGCCTCCCGCAGGTCCGCCGTCCGGGGCGGGCAGATCACGATGTCGCCGAGCTCACGCGGTCCCGCGGTCGGCGCATCCTCGTCGACGCCGAACGAGAGCACGTCGGTCGGCGCGTCGCGTCCCCGGTACTCGCGGTTGAGCTCCTGGATGCGCTCCTCGTCGACGAACTCGATCGCGACGTGGCCCTCCTCGATCCCCGCCGAGGACAGCGCCAACGCGCACAGCTCCTCGACCTCGACCGCCGTCGGGCTGGGCGAGTCCTCCTCGGCGACTGCGTGGTGTGCCTCCATCCCGATCACCTCGACCTCGAGCATCGTCGTCGTCCGGACGACCGGCCGGGCCGGGTCCTCAACCCGCCTTCCGGGCGCGCAGCTCGGGCGCCATGCGCTGGGAGTGCTCGTCGTAGGCGGCGACGATCCGCCGCACCAGCTTGTGGCGCACGACGTCCTCTCCGCCGAACCGCACGAAATCGACGTCATCGACGCCCTGGAGGATCTCGGCGACCGCGACCAGGCCGGATCCCTGCTCGCGCGGCAGGTCGATCTGGGTCACGTCCCCGGTGACGATCATCTTCGAGTTGAAGCCCAGGCGCGTGAGGAACATCTTCATCTGCTCCGGGCTCGTGTTCTGCGCCTCGTCGAGGATGATGAACGAGTCGTTCAGCGTGTTGTGCGTGAGCAGGTGGTCGTCGGTGATGTACAGCGAGTCCGCGGCGGCGACCTGGATACAGACGCACTCAGCTTCGCCGGCCGGCTCGATCGAGTCGATGAAGCGCATCGGGCGGCCCCCACCGTGGGCGTCATAGCGTGCCCGCTTGCGGTCCAGCCGGAACGGCGAGACCGTTGCGGGCAGCCGGATATCCATGACGAAGGCGTCGTGGCGATATTCGACGGGCCTTCCACGGGCACGGCCCGGGGAGCGCCCGGCGGCCCTGCGTACTCGGACGTACGCCACCCCGCCCAGCCCACGAACCAGATACGCGACGTCTTCGGCGAGCACCGGTGAGCACGTCGTGTACTGGATCCGGCAGCTTCGGCCGTCCTGGCTGACCGGGCCCCCGTCACTGTCGAGCAGACCCTGTAGGAGCGCTATTCGTACGTCCGCGGCATTGTGGAGGTAGGCCTCAGGGATGAATTTGGTATGCGAGTAGGTGCCCGCAAGGCCGAGCGCACGCAACGCCACCGTGACCGGGTTGGCGACGATGACTCCGCCACGGTGCCCCTGCGTGTGGCGGAGCACATAATTCACGCCACCACGTGGCGTCAGCTCGATGTCGGGCAGGGCGTGCTCGAGAGCCATCGCGAGCTCGGGATCGTTCGTCGCGAAGCTCGGGGTGGTGCTCAACGAGAGGCACCCGTCGCCGAGCAGCAGACCGAGCGCATACGGATCCAGGGGGACCTCGCGGATCGGGAATGACGCCGGCTGCGACAGCAACGGCAGCTCGTACCGATGCTGATGGGCGGATCGCAGATTGCCGATCATGTCCTCTGTCCGCAGCACTCGACCGGGCGCGCCGCGCCGCCGGTCCGACGCGGTGAAGACGTGCCAGAGATGCTCACCGCAGCACAACGCCGACGCGCCATCCTGCGTCGACACGCGATAGACGGACTTCTGACCCTGCGGGAACACACCGAGAACCGGCGTGGGACGACCATCCGAGCCGGTGACGAGATCGCCGATCTTCAGGGTGCCGATCGGGCGGTAGCCGTCGGGTGTGAGCACCCCGGCATTGAGCGGCTGCGCCCGACCCCGCATGAACGCGAGCGGGGCGACCTCGATCACGCCGCGCTCGAGGTGCTGGGCGACCTTCTCGGGCTCGAGCATGTCGTGCAGTGCGTCGAACAGCGGGCGCAGATAGGGGTCGACCTTCGCCATCAGGTCGCCGGGCAGGAAACCGAGGCGCTCACCGGCCTCGACCGCGGGACGGGTGAGGATGATGCGGTTGACCTCGCGGCGGGAGAGCGCGGCGGCGGCGAGCGCGACTGCCAGGAACGTCTTGCCGGTGCCGGCCGGGCCGATGCCGAAGGTGATCGTGTTGTTGCGGATCGAGTCGACGTAGCGCTTCTGGTTGACCGTTTTGGGCGCGACCTTGGTGGCGCGATGCCGCCACACCACATCGTCCAGGATGCGCGCCGGAGACTCGTGCTCCGAGAGCGCGCCGACCACCGCCTCGACGGTCCCGGGCGCGACCTCATGACCCTGGTCGATGAGCTGGGCGAGCTCCTGCACGACCTTGACGCCGGCCTCCACTGCGCTCGCGTCCCCGTCGAGCGTCAGCTGGTTGCCACGCAGGAAGACGTCGCAGTCCAGGTGGGTCTCCAGGGTGCGCAGGACCGCATCCTGGGAGCCGGCCAGCTCGGTGGCGACATCGTTGGAGAGCTCGACGACGCTGCGCATCAGCCGGCGAGCGCCTCACGGACCCGCGCCGAGGTCCGCTTGCCGTCGGCGCGCCCATCCGACGCGGCCATCACCGCCTTCATCACCTGTCCCATGTCGCGTGCGCTCGAGGCGCCGGTGTCGGCGATCGCCCGGGCGACAATCGCGTCCAGCTCGTCGTCGGAGAGCTCGGCGGGCAGATAGCCGGCGATCAGCGCGGCCTCGGACTCCTCCTGGGCGGCGAGCTCCGGGCGATCGTTGTCACGGAACTGCTCGGCGGCCTCCAGGCGGCGCTTGCGCTCGCGCCGCAGCACGGTCAGCTCATCGTCGGATCCGTCCTTGGCTGCCTTCTGAAGCTCGGACAGGACGAGGCGCAGCGCGCCCACGCGGTCCCTTTCGCCCGCCTTCATCGCGCCGGTCATGTCGGTCCTGAGCTGCTCGGTGATCGTGGTCATAACGCTACTTTTAGGATACTCGCCAGGCGGGCACCTGACGCGCGTCACACGACCGCGCAGCGGATGCCGTCGGCGTGCAGCTCGAGCGACCGCGCGGTGAGCAGTTCTCCGGCTCGGGCGGGGGGGCCGTCGAGGTAACAGCGGGTGTAGTCGGGCGTGTATCCGGAGCAGCGGTCGGCGGCGACCTTGTCGACGAGCACCTCGAGCTCGGATCCGAGCAGCTGGGCGCGATGCAGCCGCGAGCGGACCTCGGACAGCGCCCGCAGCCGTCGCCCGCGCTCCTTCTTGATCTCGGCCGGGACGCGATCCCCGAGCTCGGCGGCGACGGTGCCCGGCCGCGGCGAGTACGGGAACACGTGCACGCGGCCGAGCCCGGCCCGCTCGACGGCATCGAGCGTGCGCCCGAACGCTGCCTCGTCCTCGGTGGGGAAGCCCACGATCACATCGGCGGTGATCTGAACCTCCCGGCGGCCGGCGGTGGCCTCGCGCACCCTGTCGATGTGCGCGAGGTACTCGCCGGCGGTGTAATGGCGCCCCATCGCGGACAGCACGCCGTCATCGCCCGACTGCAGCGGCACGTGGAGATGCGGGCAGACCTTCGGCTCCTCGCACAGCGCCCGCAGCAGCGAGTCCTTGACGTGAATCACCTCCACGCTCGACAGACGCACGCGCTCGACGCCGGGCACCCGCGCGACCTCCATCATCAACTCCCCGAGCTCGAGGCCGCGCTCGGGGTCGCGGTAGTCGCCGACGCTGATGCCCGTCATCACCATCTCCGGCTGGCCTTCGGCCACGCGGCGCTCGACCTCTCGCAGGATCGCACTCGCCGGGCGCGAGCGCGCTGGGCCGCGCACCGTGGGGATGATGCAGTAGGCGCAGTGGCAGTCGCAGCCGTCCTGCACCTTGACAAAGCCCCGGGTGCGTGCGCTCGCGCGGCCCGGAGCGCTTCGCTCGCGGGCGAGGACGTCGTGCTCGGTGTCCGCGCAGGCGAGCGGCGACCGGGCCCGGGCCGATCCCTCTGCCTCCCCCATCGCCTCGGCGACCTCATCCGCGGTCCCGACGAAGGTTCGCACCCGCGGGTCGATCTCCGCGAACCGCTCCGGCGCGAGGTTGACGGCGCAGCCGGCGACATGGACTCGGCCGGCCCGCCGCAGCGACCGGCGCACCGACTGGCGCGACTTGGACTCGGCCTCGGCGGTGATGCAGCACGTGTTGATCACGTGCAGCTCGGCCTCGTCCTCGGCGACCTCGACGTGACCGGCGGCCAGCAGCGCCCCACGGGCGAGCATCGCGTCCGCCTGGGAGACCTTGCAGCCGAGGAACTTGACGGCGAAGCCGGTCACGCCCGGCGACGGTAACGAACCTGCCCGCCCCGCGGTGCACCGCGGCGCATCCCCACGCCGCGTGGCCACGGGGCGGGCGGGTCATCTGTCAGCTGCGAGTTCCTCCCACGACCGACTGCCCGTCGTACTCCGGTGTGACGTCCTGGAGCCACGGTGTCCTCGAGCTTGTCCGCCCGGAGAGGAGAGAGGACTCCCGCGGAGCTATGGCACGAGGCTTGGGCCGTGGCACGACGACGTCGAGGAGCAGGCCACCGATGGTCACGCCGATCGCGAGTGGGTTGGGCAACTGGTCACCTCCTCTGCTGTTGGTTGTGCGAACCACAAGCGACGCGATCAAGCATCCGCCCCCGCGGCTCTGCGGGGATCGGCCGCGTGGACAAGATTCTGGGTGCTCGCCCTATCCAGGTCGGCGCCGCCGCGCGGGTGAGCGATTTCATCGACGGGTGCGATGAAATCGCTCAGACCTCGAGCGCCAGCGCAGCCCATTCGCCGCGGGTGCGGCGGTCGGTCTCGCGCATTCCACGCCGGACGTACGCGGCCGAGACCCGATCGGCCTCGGCGACGAGCAGGCCGCTGAGGATCAGGCGCGGCGGCAGCTCACACTGGGATCCGGCCCAGCCGAGCAGTGGTCCGGCGAGCACGTTGGCGAGCACCAGATCGGCCGGGGGCACCTGCTCGTTGCGCAGATCGAAGCGGCGCACGTCGATGGCGACCGCCGCCCGCTGGGCGTTCTCGGCGGTCGCCGCCACCGCGAGCGGGTCATAGTCGAGCGCGAGCACCGGCTCGTGGCCGAGCAGCGCGGCGACGATCGCAAGGACTCCCGAGCCGCAGCCGAGATCGACGCACGACCCCCGCCGCGCGGCCTGGTCGAGCAGGAGCTCCAGGCACAGGGAGGTCGTGGCGTGGGCGCCGGTGCCGAACGCCTGCCCGGGGTCGATGACCACATCAAGGCCGGACTGCGCCGTCGCCTCCCAGGGGGGCCGGACCGTGAGTCGTGGCGCCCCGCCGCGCTCGATCACCAGCGGGCGGTGGAAGGCGCGCCAGCGATCGGCCCAGTCGTCGGCAACCTCGGTCGTGGAGACCGAGACGAGCGTCCCACCGGCGCCGGCCGCCGCGGCGCGCAGATCCGGGAGCTCGGGCAGCTCGCCCTGCGCACCGTAGACCGCGAATTCGACGGTGTCCGCATCCACATCGACCTCCTCCACCCCGCCCGGCGCCAGCTCGAGCAGCTCGGCGAGCACCAGTTCGGCCTCGGCGCGGGCGACCCGGACGGCAAGCCTCAGCACGGCGGTGGGATACGTGCTCCGCAGCGGCCGGGCGCGGGCTCAGGCACCGAACGCGCGCCGGAGCTTTGAGAGCATCGACTCGCCGGTATCGAGGTTGCGAGAGGTGAGGCTCTCGGCGAGCTGCTCGAGCAGCTCACGCTGGTCGCGATGCAGATGGCGCGGGATGACGACGTTGATCACGACGCGCAGATCTCCCCGGCGTCCGCCGCGCACCGACGGCATGCCCTGACGGCGCAGCCGCAGCGTCTCCCCGGGCTGGGTTCCGGCCGGCACCTCGAGCTCGGTTTCGCCCTCGATCGTCGGCACCGTGACCGTCGTTCCCAGTGCCGCCAGGGGCGCGGCGACGTCGACGACCGTGATCAGGTCGTGCTGGTCACGCACGAAGCGCGGATCCTCGCGGACGCGGACCTGAACGTAGAGGTCGCCCGCCGGACCGCCGCGCTCACCGGCGTGACCGCGACCGGAGACGCGGATCCGCTGCCCGTCCTCGATACCCGCGGGGACCTGGACATTCACCGTCGTGCGCTCCACCCGCCGTCCGCGGCCGGAGCAGACGTGGCAGGGATCCCGGGCGATCTTGCCTTCGCCGCCGCATCGGTCGCAGGCGGTCGCACGCACGACCTGTCCGAACGGGGTGCGGGCGATCGAGCGCAGCTGACCGGTTCCCTGACACGTCGGGCAGGTCTCGATCGGCGTGCCGGGCTCGGCGCCGTTGCCCCGACAGTGCTCGCAGAGCACCACCGCGTCGTACTCGACGGTGACCTCGGAGCCGGTGGCCGCCTCGGCGAGCGTGATCTCGACCGCCGAGCCGACGTCGCCGCCCTGCGCGGGGCCGCCCGGGGCCCCACCGCCGCCGAAGATCGAGCCGAACCCCCCGCCCTGACCACCGCCGAAGAACGCCTCGAAGATGTCGGCGACGGAGCCGAATCCGTCGACGTTGGATGCGTAACCGCTGGAGCGCAGTCCCTCGTGGCCGTAGCGGTCATACGTCGCCCGCCGGTCGGAATCCGACAGCACCTCGTAGGCCTCGGCGGCCTCCTTGAAGCGCGGCTCGGCATCCGGCTCGGAGTTGACGTCGGGATGCAATTCGCGGGCCAGGCGCCGAAACGCCTTCTTGATGTCGGCCTCGCTGGCGTCGCGGGAGACGCCGAGCACCTCGTAGTAGTCACGTGGCATCTGCCCCGCACTCATCGCTCGTCATACACCTCCCCGACAAACGTCGACAGCTGCGCCGCGGCGTCGCGCACCGCGCCGATCACCGCCCCGTAGTTCATGCGCAGCGGCCCGATCACCGAGACGGCGCCGAGCGGGCGACGCGGCAGCCCGTAGGCGGCGGCCACCAGCGCCACCGAACGCAACGCGGGAAGCTCGTTCTCGGCGCCGATCCGCACCGAGACGCCGCGGACCGCGGGCAGGACCTCACGCTCGGCCGCCGCGTCGTCGCTGAGCGCCGTGCGCAGCACGCCGAGCATCGAGACACGGCGCTCGAGCGTCTCCACCAGCAGGTTGAGCTCCGAGACGTCGCTGCGGCGCCCGGCGCTGAGCAGCTTGGCCGTCCCCTCGACGTACATCATCGTCTCGTCGGAGGTCTCCAGATCGGTGAACACCGGAGCGAGCGTCGCCAGGAACCGGCGCTCGGTGGGCGGGAGCGTCGGGTCGACGAGCCGCTGGTGGAGCATCCGGGCGCCGAGGCCGAGGCCGACGAGCCGTTCGTCGAGGTAGCTCGCGGCCCATTCCACGAGGCCGCGGTCGACGGGGGCGGGGAAGGTGAAGATGCGCTTGGAGACGCCACCGGTGGAGGTGATGACGACCACCATCACCACCTGAGGCTGCAGCGGCAGCACCTCGATATGGCGGATCGTCGAGGTCTCGATCGGGGGGGCGGTCACGATCGCCAGCAGGTTGGTCACCTGCGACAGCGTCTCGGTCGTCGCCCGCATCGCCTCGTCGATCTCGTGGCGCACCAGGGACAGCGACAGCTCGGGACGCGTGGGCGCCGGGTCGGGCAGCAGGCGGTCGACGAAGTAGCGGTAGCCGGCCTCGGTGGGGACACGGCCGGCGGAGGTGTGGGGATGCGCGAGCAGCCCGCGTTCCTCAAGCGTCGCCAGCTCTCCCCGGATCGTCGACGGCCCCCATTCGAAGGCAGCCGACAGCGACTTTGAGCCCACGGGGAGGCCCGCGTCGAGGTACTCCTCGACGAGCGCACGAAGAACCAGTTCCTGACGATCTGTCAGCATCGACATCAGATTTTAGTTCGGCCCTTGACGGCCGGCGGGTCCGTCAGGAGCGCCGGGTCACGACCACGGCGTTGGCGTTGCGCACGATCCTGGTGCCGTCCTGGGTCGCCTGGGCGCGTGTGTGCGTGAGCTCGCCCACGACCTCCGAGACGCTTCCCTCGACCGCCACCTCCTGCTCAGGCACGCCCATGCCGCGGAACTGGACCGACAGCTCCCGCAGCGTCTCGGGGCCTCCGAACGCCTCGGTATGGGCCCGCGCAACCTGCGCCATCGTCCACAGCCCGTGCAGAATCCGGCCCGGGAGGCCCACCGAGCGGGCGAACTCGTCGTCGATGTGGATCGGGTTGAAATCCCCCGACGCCCCGGCGTAGCGAACCGTCAGGTAGCGGTCGGGAGTGACGGTCAAGCCGAACTCGTCGCCGGCCTCGTTCATCCCTCTCCCTCCTCTCGGGCACGCACGACGTTGCGCCACAGGCCGGTCGCGACCGTCTCGCCGCGCTGGTTGACGCTGTCGGCCCTGAAGTCGAAGAACTGCATCCCCGCCGCCTCTCGCAGCCCGGCGACCGAGACCGTTGTCGTCACCTCGTCGCCGGCGATCACGAGGGGCCCCCAGCCGAACTCCTGGCCGGCGTGCAGCAGCCGGGGGAAGTCGATCGCGAGATCCGGGTCGGCGAACGGCGCCCGCATGCCGGGGCCCTGATAGACGACCGCGAACATCGGCGGCGCGACCAGATCGGCGTGGCCGGCCGCCCGGGCGGCGTGCAGGTCCAGATGCAGCGGATTGGTCTCGCCGGTGGCCAGCGCGTACTCGCGGATCTTCTCGCGACCGACCGCGTAGACGGTCGGCGCGTAGATCCTGCCGGCCACCTCTGTGGACGCTGGCATCGGCTCAGAAGATAGAGGGGACCGCGCCGCCGTCGATCGACCACGCCGCGCCCACGACGTTCCCCGCCAGCTCGGAGCACAGGAACGCGATCACCTCCGCGGCCTCCCGGGTCGTCCCAAGCCGCCCCAGAGGCAACCCCGCGCTCATCCGCTCGAGCACCCGTTCGCGCGTGTCGCCGCTCGCGGCAGCCGACTGGTCGAGCAGTCCGCCCGGGTCGAGCCACATCTCGCCGGCCAGCGGGCCGGGATTGACCGCGTTGATCAGGACGCCACGCGAGGCGTAGTGCTCGGCATAGCCGCGGGAGAGCGAGAGCTGCGCTGACTTCGATGCGCCGTAGGCGAGGTTGCTGCGGCCGGGCCGGCGACCCGCGGAGGAGCCCACGTTGACCACCCTGCCCCAACCGTGTTCGAGCATCGCCGGGATCGCCGCCCGCATCAGTCGCAGCGGCGCCATCACGTGCAGCGCGAAGTTCGCCTCCCACATCTCGTCGGTGAGATCCTCGATCCCGACCACGTCCATCGCGCCCGCGCTGTTGACCAGCACGTCGAGTCGCCCGAAGCGGTCCACGCAGGCGGCCGCGACCCGCTCCCCGGCGTCACGGTCGGTGACGTCCAAGGCAAGCGATGCGGCGTGGCGCTCGCCGAGCTCGGCGACCGTCTCTCGCAGGGGCGCCTCGCGGCGCCCGACAAGGAACACCGAACCACCCTCGGCGACGAGCCGCCGGGCGAGCTCACGGCCGATCCCCCGCGAGCCGCCGGTGATCACACAGGCGCGGCCGCTGAGCCCAAGGTCCATCGGGCGATTGTGACCGACCCGGCGGCGGTTGCCAGCGCCCCGGACCCGGCGTACGCTGTCCGTATGCGCCGCGACGGGAGACTGAGAGCCTCGGATGCCGACCGCGAGCATGTCGTGGAGCGGCTGCACGCCGCCGCGACCGAGGGCCGGCTCTCCCCCGACGAGCTCGACGAGCGCGTGCACCGCGCACTCACCGCGCTCACCTACGCCGATCTCGATGGCGTACTCGACGACCTGCCGAGTGGGCGGGGTCCGGTTCGCCGCGACCGCACGGACGAGCGGGCTCCGGCTCGCCGCTCCGAGCACCGGCCACAGCACCGCACCGTCGGAGGCTGGGCGTTGCACGCCGTGCGGGCCAACCCGCTGCTGCTGTTCGTGATGATCCCGCTCGTCGCGACCGCCGGCGCGATGCTGCTGGCGGCCGCCATCACCTGGCTGACGCTGCTCGCCGTCGTCATGCTGCTCGGCGGTCATCGCGCCCGCGCGCTGCGTCACCGCCGCGGTCCGTGGACTCTCATGTGGAGCCCGGACGACCGCGACTGGGGCGGCCGGCCCCTCAGCCGCTGAAGCGCAGCTTCCAGACCGAGCCCTCGAGCTCGAACGGAGCACCGGTCACCAGGAAGCGGTGCAGATAGCGCTCGTGATCAAGCAGCGTCGCCTCGGCGCCGACCTGCTCGGCGAAGAACCGCTCGTCGAGCGGATCGGGCTCACCGAAGCGCGGATCAAACAGGGTGACCACGAGCGGCTCGCCGGTGAGCAGCCGGCAGACGGTGGCGATCACCTGCGGTGGAACGGTGTCGGGAACGGTGCCGACCGGTGCCACGCAGGTGAGCGCATCGGCGCGCAGCGAGCGCAGGTGCTCGGCCTCGGCATCGCTCAGCGCGGTGAGGTCGAGCGTGAGGTACTCGTCGTAGACGCCGGGCCGGTCGCGGAGCGCCGCCTCACGGGCCTCCCGGACGATGTCGGTGCCGAGCACGACGTCCATTCCCGCGGCGCGCAGCGCCTCGCCGGAGACGCCGTTGCCGGCCGCGACGTCGATCACCCGGGTCTGCGCGGGCTCGCGTCCCAGCGCCTGCAGCGCGCCGGTGAGCATCGAGGCGACGTGGACCGGAGAGCGGCAGCCGAGGTCCTCCTGCACGATCTGCTCGTAGACCCCCGGGAGCGCGTAGACGCGGGCGTAGTCGTGGAGCGCGACCTCCTCGACCGTGCCGTCCCCGTGGTAAACGGCGATCCGCTCAGAGCCGATCGCAGGGTCGCCCTGCATCGTGGCCAGCCGCGCGCGCAGGGCCGGCGTGCCGTCCCCGCCCGTCATTCGCTCAGTTCGAGGACGGCCAGGAACGCCTCCTGGGGAACCTCGATGCGCCCGACCTGCTTCATCCGCTGCTTGCCCTTCTTCTGGGCCTCCAGCAGCTTGCGCTTGCGGCTGATGTCGCCGCCATAGCACTTGGCGATCACGTCCTTGCGGTAGGCCTTGATCGTCTCGCGGGCCACGATCCGGCTGCCGATCGCCGCCTGGATCGGGACGTCGTACTGCTGGCGGGGGATCTTCTCACGCAGCTTCTCGGTGAGCGTTCGCCCCGCAGCCTGCGCCTTGGAGCGGTGGACGAGCATCGACAGCGCGTCGATCGGGTCGCCCGCGAGCAGGATGTCGAGCTTGACCAGGTCGGACTCACGCATCCCGATCAACTCGTAGTCGAGCGATGCGTAGCCGCGCGTGCGTGACTTCAGCTGGTCGAAGAAGTCCAGCACGATCTCCGCCAGCGGCAGGTCGTAGGTGAGGTTCAGGCGCTCGGCCGACAGGTAGTGCATCCCCGCGTGCTCGCCGCGACGGTCCTGACAGAGCTCCATGATCTGGCCGACGAACTCCTTGGGGGTGAGGATCGAGGCGCGGATGTAGGGCTCACGCACCGAGGCGATGCGGGCGGGGTCGGGCATGTCGTTGGGGCTGTGGACCGGTTTGACCGTCCCGTCGGTGAGCGTCACCTCGTACTCGACCGAGGGCATCGTGGTGAGCAGCTCCAGGTCGTACTCGCGCTCCAGGCGCTCGCGCACGATGTCCATGTGCAGCAGTCCGAGAAAGCCGCAGCGGAAGCCGAACCCCAGCGCCTCGGACGTCTCGGGCTCCCAGGAGAGCGCCGCGTCGTTGAGGGTGAGCTTCTCCAACGCGTCGCGCAGGTCGGGGTAGTCGTCGGAGTCGATCGGGAACAGGCCGCAGAACACCATCGGCTTGACCTCGCGGTAGCCGGGGAGCGGCTCTGAGGCCGGCCGCGACCGGGTGGTCAGCGTGTCGCCGACGCGGAGCACGGAGACATCCTTGATCCCGGTGATGAGGTAGCCCACCTCGCCGGGGCCGAGCGCCTTGGCGGGAGTCATCGCCGGGGTGAAGAAGCCGATGTCGTCGATCTCGGCGTCGGTGCCGGCCTGCATCGCGCGGATCGCCTCGCCCTTGGTGAAGGTGCCGTCGACGACCCGGATGTAGGCGATCACTCCGCGGTACTGGTCGAACTCGGAGTCGAAGATGAGCGCCCGCGGCGGCGCGTCGGGATCGCCGGCGGGCGGCGGCACGCGCTCGATCAGCTCGTCCAGGACGTCGGTGACCCCCTGCCCGGTCTTGGCGCTGATCTGGCGCACGTCGCCGGCGGGTTCCCCCATCAGATCGGCGATCTCCTCCGCGACCCGTTCGGGCTCGGCGCCCGGGAGGTCGACCTTGTTCATGCAGGGGATCAGCTCCAGCCCGCCCTCTATCGCCAGGTAGGTGTTGGCGACCGTCTGGGCCTCCACGCCCTGGGAGGCGTCGACGACGAGCAGCGCGCCCTCGCACGCGGCGAGCGACCGCGACACCTCGTAGGTGAAGTCGACGTGGCCAGGGGTGTCAATCAGGTGCAGCTGATAGGTCTGGCCGTCACGCGCGCTCGTGTAGAAGACGCGCACCGCCTGGCTCTTGATGGTGATGCCGCGCTCGCGCTCGAGCTCCATCGAGTCCAGCAGCTGAGCGCGCATCGCGCGGGGGTCGACGGTGTGGGTGAGCTCGAGGATCCGGTCGGCGAGCGTCGACTTCCCGTGATCGATGTGGGCAATGATCGAGAAGTTGCGGATGTGCGCCTGGTCTGCCATGCGCACTGAAGGTTAGGGACTGCCGGGTGAGGTTCAGCCGGGGTTCTGGGCGGTCGGCTGCAGGGCTCCCGGCTTCGGCAGCCCGCGGCGGATGTCGAGCCGCTGGAGGAACCCGGCGAGCTTCGGATAGCGCGCGTCCTCCACGATCTCCGAGACGACGACCGACATCGAGAGCACTCCCGCGAACAGGATCGCGGCGTCGACCGACTTGCGGCCCTTCGCGTCCCAGTAGTCGTCATGCAGGTCGAGCCACAGCGCGAACTCGTCGAGCGTGAGCGCCGCGGCCAGGCCGTAGGTCGTCGCGGTGATGCGCGAGCCCCAGCGCGGCGGCGCGTCGTGGCCGGTGAAAACCTGCTGGGCCCACAGGTAGCCGATCCCGAGCAGCCCGAAGATCCCGAACGTCGAGTGATGGATGTGGGTCCCGCCCTTGGAGCTGAAGTTGTGAAACGGCGGGATGTTGTGCTTGATCGCGTGGGTGACCGCCCGGCAGCCGGCGAAGCCGCCGGTGAAGCCGGCGGCGGACAGGAACGCGCGCTCCTGCTGGGGATCGTCCATCAGCCCGTGGATGATCTGGCCGACCCGTGCCATCGCGCCCACACTACCCGGACGCTCAGGCGCGCCGCAACCGGCCGGCGACGAGCGCGCGCACCTGATGGGCCTCAGGGATCCGCATCGCGAGGACGAGCTGACCGTAGAGCGCGATCGCGACCGGGAAGGCAACCCCGAGTTCGATCAGCGTGCCGAGGAACGAGTGGCCGAGCAGCGCGTCAAGGCCCCGCCAGATCGCCCACCCGACCGCGGTGCTGATCGCCGTGGCGAGAAGGATCCGCACCGTGATCATGAGCGTCGTGTCGAGCTCCAGTCGGCCGTTGAAGCCGGCTCTCAGTCGCCGGATCTGCAGGTACGTCATGACGATGTTCGCCGCCAGCGTGCCGATGATCAGGCCGGCGATGCCCAGGTGCTTGTAGAGCGCGAACGAGACGATCACGTCGACGATCATGTTGATCACCGCCAGCGCGGTCGGGATCCACGGGCGCTGAAGCGCGAAGAAGGTGCGTGTGAGCAGCAGGTTGACGCCCGAGAAGGGAAGCGAGATCGCGAACCAGAACAGCGCGATGGACACGCGGTGCGTGGACAGGGCTCCGAAATGCTCGTGCTGGTAGACGAGCCGGACGATCGGCGTGGCAAGCACCGCGGTGAGCGCCGCGCTCGGGACGAGCAGCAGGTTGATCTGGCGGATTCCCTGGCCGATCGTCTCCCGCATCCCCTGCGCGTCTCGCGCGTTGGCCATCCGGGCCAGGGACGGGAACAGCACGGTGGTCACCGCAACCGAGAAGACGCCCTGGGGCAGCATGTAGAGCCGGAACGCGTCGTTGATCGCGATCGGGGCATGCGACGAGACCAGCGTTCCCAGCTCGGCGTTGAGAAACGCGTCGAGGTTGATGATCCCGACCGACATCGTCACCGGGAAGAACAGGATCAGCACCTGCCGGACACGCCGGTCGCGCCAGTTGAAGCCGAGCCGGAGCTTGAAGTCGATCTTGCGCAGCGCCGAGGCGACGAGCAGCATCTGCACGACGGTCGCCACCAGCCACGCGATCGCGTAGGCGTAGACCTGGTCGTTCTTGTGGAAGTGCGTGTGCAGCAGGACGAGCAGGACGATGATCACGACGTTCCAAGCGGCCGGCGCGATCGCCGGCATCGTGAACTCGTCGTAGGCCTGGAGGATCCCGGTGAGCAGGCCGGTCACCGACAGCAGCAGGACCACCGGGAACAGGACGCGCGAGAGCCCCGCGGTGAGGCTCGCCGAGATCCCACTGCCGACGAACGCCGGCATGATCAGCCCGGCGATCGCGATGTACAGGACGGTGAGCACGCCCAGGATCACGAGGATCATCCCCAGCAGATCGGCCGCCAGCCGGCGTGCCTCCTCGCGCTTGCCCTGGGCGAGGAGGTCGGTGAAGATCGGCACGAACGCCGCCCCCAGCGCAGCCTGGCTGAACAGGTTGGAGAACAGGTTCGGGATCTGGGAGGCGATCGTGAACGCCGAGCCCTCCTTGCTCGTCCCGAAGATCGCCGCCTGGACGACCTCACGCGCCATACCGGCCACGCGCGAGACGGCGGTCGCCCCCGCGAAGATCGCGGTCGAGACCGCGACACGCGTCGACCGCCCGCGCGGCATGTCCCGGACGACCTCGGTGGGCGCGGTCACGACCTCGGACGGAGCCGCCTGCGACGGGTCGGTGAACGCAGGGCTCCGGGGGTTCGGCCTCCCCCTCGGTCCTCGCCGACTATCGCTGGAACGGGGCACGGAGGGCGCTATAGTACGCCGCCGCCCCGCGGGGAAATCGCCCCCGCCCGGTCCCTCAGCACCATGGCCAACATTCATTCACAGAAGAAGCGGATCCTCCGCGCCGAGCGCGAGCGTCAGGAGAACCGCCGTTACACCTCGTCGATCAAGACGTATTTCCGTCGGCTCGAGCAGGCGGTCGCCGCCGGCGAGAGCGATACGGCCGACGCCGAGCATCGCGTGCTCGTGCGCACGATCGACAAGGCCGTCAAGCGCGGCGCGCTGCATCGCAACAATGGTGCGCGCAAGAAGTCGCGCGCTGCCCGCCTGCGCCGCGGCGCCTGAACCGACCCGCGCGCGAGCGCGGCGCCACCGGAGGTCTCACGATCGCCGCCACGCCGACCAGGGGATCCGACGCAGTCGCATTCGAGCTCGACCGGCTCGAGGTCATCGACGGCCGGGCCCACGTGCACGGTCGCTGGTTCGGGGTGCGAGGGCTGCGCTTCGTGCGCCCCGCGCTCATTCTCGCCGGCGGTGACGCGGGCGAGGGCGAGCGCCGGCTGCTCGCCGAGCTCGACGACAAGCCATGGGCGGCTGAGGACGGCGAGAGCTGGCGGGCCGCGTTCGCGGTCGAGTCCGAGGAGGAGCTCGACGGCGCCGACGGTCTCGAGCTGTCGGTCGCACCGAACATCAACGTCGCGCTGAGAAGCGGCGGCGTGAACGCCGACGGGCCGATCACCGCGACCGGTCGGGTGGCCGAGGAGCCGGCGGCGACCGGCCGGGCGGCCGGAGAGTCGGGGGCGACCGCAGCGCCCGCCAAGCCGGAGCCGGAGTCACGCTCCGCTGCGAAGCCGGACACGCCCGCCGAGCCCGACCTGCCATTTCCGACCCCGCCGCGCCGCCGGCGTATCCGCGGGACCCCGGCTGCGCCGAAGCCTCCCGCTCCTCGCCCGGACGCTGCCCCCGCGAGCTCCGAGGCCGCGGATGAGTCCTCCCCGGCCGCGCCGGCGCAGCCCCTGACACTCCGCCCGCGCCCGGTGGTCAACCGCGCCGCCGATGTCGAGCGGCTCACCGCCAGGCTGCGCGCCGCCGAGACGACGCTCGAACGCGAGCAGAGCCGCCGCGACGAGGTCGAGCAGGCACTGGAGCGCGAACGCAGCGATGCACGGCGGATGGTCGCCGAGCTCGCGCGGGTCAAGGCCGAGCTGGAGCTTGCGCGGACGGCCGAGAGCGAGGCGGCCGACACCGCCTCACAGCTCGATTCCTCGCGTCGCGACAACCATGCGCTGCGTGCCCGCCAGGAGGCTCTGCGGGCCGATCACGACCGCACGCTGCGCACCCAGGCCGAACTGGAGGAGCAGCTCCAGGCTCGCACGTCCGAGCTCCAGGAGGCCCGCAAGGAGCTATCGAACGAGCGCCGCCATCGCCGCGACGCCGACTCGCGGGCGGCCACCGCGGAGGAGGCGGCGGGAGCAACCCACCGCTCGCCCACGTTCCACGCGACCGTCCACACCCCGCCTCCGCCACGTACCGATCGGCCGATCAACCCGTCGCTGCGCCGCAGCCCCTGGCTGCGGTTGCTGGTGGTCCTGGTGATCGCGGGAGTGCTGCTCGCGGTCTACCTGGTGCTCCACTCCACGGTCCTGCACTGAGCAGCCGGCACGGCGGGAGTCGAGCGGCGGGAGTCGAGCGGCGGGAGTCGAGCGGCGGGAGTCGAGCGGCGGGAGTCAGGCGGCGAGGCGCCTGAGCGTCAGCAGCGCGGCGGTGTCCTCCCCCGCCCCGCCCGAGCCCCCACCGCGGGAGGCGAGCTCGAGGTCGGCGATCTCGCACACCGCCTCGCGCAACTGCTCGGTGCCGCGGCGCCCAGCGTCCGCGACCAGCGCGTCAGCCGCCCGGGAGGGCATCCGCAGGCGCCGCTTGACCTGCCCCGGCGACTCCCCCGCGTCCAGCGCGGCCGCGACCTCGTGGGCCTGCCGAACCCGCTGGGAGATCCAGTAGAGCAACCCGGGGACGCGCTCGCCCTGCTGCCGCAGCTCCAGGAAGGCGCGGACCGCCGCGCTTCCATCCCCGGCGACGACGGCATCGGCAACGGTCCATGCGCGGCGCTCGGAGGAGGAGGCGGTGAGCGCCGCGATCCGCTCGGCGTCGAGCGGGGCGCCGGCGGACTCCTCACCGGCATCGCCCAGCGCCAGCTTCTCCAGCTCGCGCAGCAGCCGCTGTTGACGCTCGCCGACGTGCGTGATCAGCGCCCTGGCACCATCGGCGGTCAGCTCCAGCCCGAGTGCCGCCGCCTGCCCGGTGACCCAGCGCGGCAGCTCCCAGGGCTTGACGGTCGCCTCCTCGCTGATGTCGCCCCCCGCCGCCTTGACCGCCTTGTGCAGCCGCTCCGGGGCCTTGGCGCGCGCCTCCTCACGGGCGAAGAAGGCGATCGTCGTCTCCGGCGCGACCGCCCGCAGCGCCGCCTCGAGCGCGTCCATCTCGGAGTCCTTCCAGCGCTCTGCCCCGTCGACGACGATGAAGCGCCGGCTGAGCGCCAGGGTCATCGCCGACAGCGCCGCAGCGACAGCGTCGGGCGTCGCGTTCTCGCCCTCGAGCAGCTCGACCCCCTCGGCGCCGCTGAGCGACTCGGCCAGGCCGCGGAGCGTCGCCCGCCGCTCCGCGATCCGCCCGTGATCGTCGCCGTGGATCAGATACGCGGGCTTGAACGCGGGCACCTGACCGAGTCTACGTCCGCGCTCAGTCGCTCCGAGCGGGCGGCGCTCACCCCGACCGGAGCTTGCGCAGCTCCCCTTCGAGCCACTCGTCGTGCTCCAGTTCGGCGCGCCGCGCCGCACGGGGATCCCAGAACCCGGCCATCAGCAGGATCAGCGGGATGAAGACCACCTCTCCGCCGACGCCGACGAAGAAGAACGTCCGCCACTGCTTCGGGGAGTCGGCGGCGGCTCGCGCCACCGGCGGTCCATCGGTGGTCAGCGTCCGGAGCGCGGCACCGAGCGCCGGCGTCGGCTTGACGAGCGCGGCGAGGTTCGCGGGCCCGAGCGTCTTTGCGGCACTCACCAGGAACCGCTTGTCCGCGGCGGTCGGCGGCGCCGAGACCTTCTGCAACCGAGCCACGATCACCGGGTTGGCGGAGACCGCGGTGGCGACCTTTCCGATCGTCGTCTGACCGACCGGAGCCGGATCGGCGAGGACCGCCTTGACTGCGGGTCCCTTCTGCACGAGCGTCGTCGCGGTGGTGACGACCTTGGGAACGAAGAACACGCTGACCGCGATCACGATGCGGATGACAAGCCCCCATACGGCGAGGCCGGTCGCGATCAACGCCGGGTTGCGCCGCTCCACCGTCTCGGTGAAGCTCGCCATCCACGGGGCGAAGGCGAGGGCCAGCGACACCGCGATGCACGAGAGCAGGACCACGAAGGTCGAGTAGGAGGTCGTCGGGTGGGTCGCCTTCAGGGCGAAGATCGTGGTGGAGGCGATCGCGCACACCGCACCGAAGACCATGAACGGCTTGCGGACGCGAATCCGGTCAGACAGCGCGCCGACGAGCAGCAGTCCGCCCGCGTCGAACGCCCAGAACCAGTCGCCGAGGGTGTTCGCCCGTGACTGGCTGTACCCGAACACCGTCTCGAAGAACACCGGGAAGAACCCGACGGCGACGTAGTAGATGATCAGGAAGACGCTGATGGCGAACGCCGAGAGCAGGATGTCCGGGCGGAGCATCTGGCGATATGGGTGGCGCAACGACTCCTCGATGTCGATGCCGGCGGCGCGGGCCTCGATCAGCTCGCGGTCCTTGCGAGAGACCATCAACTGGTCGCGCAGCCGCGGCGAGAGCTCGCGCAGACCCACGAGCGCGACCGCGAACACGACGAGACCGATCACCCCGCTGATCCGGTACTGGTCCTGCCAGCTGCGGTGCCCGGCGCCCGAGACGAAGGCAGCCACCACGAGCGAGCCGAGCACGGGCCCGAGCGTCCAGAACCCCATCGCCGAGGCCCGCCCGAGTTGCGGGGAGAAGTCGCGGATGAGTGCGGGGGTGGCGACGAGGATGATTCCCTCGACGAACCCGATCGCGACATAGATGATGAGAAACGCCGCCTTGGTGTGCGCGTTCGGCAGTCCGACGAGGCAGAGCAGGCCGACGAGCCCGAGGCCCGCGGTGACGATGTTCGCGCGGCCGTAGCGGTCGGCGAGACCGGCCAGCCAGGAGGCCGCCGCCCCGAGCAGGTACCCGATCACGCTGATGTTCACGTAGTAGGTGAACGACATGTTCAGGTTGCGCAGGATCGCCGTTGCCACCCCGCCGCTCAGGTACAGCTGGTAGTAGAGGACGATCGTCGTCGCGACGACGATGCCGAGGCTGAGGTATCGGCTCGGGTTCGACGGATATCGATCGAGCGAGCGGTGCCATAGTCGCCGGATCGGCGTCGGCGCGGCGGTGATCGGTCCCAGCTCTCCAGTCGTCATCGACGATCCTCCCTTTCTCTCCGGGGCGGCATGCTACAGATCTCGAACGTGTAACGGTGACAAATGCTTGATCTGTCACATCAACAGGGCTCCGGCACCCCGCTCGAGGGATCGGTCGCCTACCGGGCGTCGCGCAGCCTGCCGGCCGGACAGAAGGCGGCCCCGGCGACGCCCGCCGCCGCGTTCCGCAGCGCCCGGCGACGCTTCCTGGCCGGCGAGCGGCTCGACATGCAGGCGCTCGCGCTCGAGCTCGGCGTCTCCCGTCAGACGCTCTATCGCTGGACCGGCTCACGCGAGCAACTGCTCGGCGACGTGCTGTTCTCGCTCTCTGACGCGAGCTTCGAGGAGGCCAAGCGCGAGACCGCCGGGCTCGCCGGAGCCGATCGGCTCCTTGCCGTGTTCCGCCACCACGTCGCCGCGATCGTGACCAGTGCCCCGCTGCAGGCGTTCGTGCGTCGTGAGACCCAGACCGCGCTCCGGATCCTCACCTCGCGCCACGGCTCGGTGAACGCGCGCACCATCGAACGGCTCGCCGCGCTCTATCGCGCCGAGCAGGAGGCCGGGCACTTCGCCCCCCGCGCGGACATCGACACGCTCGCGTTCGCGGTGGTCTGCCTCACCGAGAGCTTCATCTACAACGACGCGCACGCGGCCGTCGAGCCCGAGGTCGAACGCGCGGCTGCAGTGGTGGCGCTGCTGCTCGGCGCCGGCTAACGCGCGACGACGTTGACCAGCTTGTCGGGCACGACGATCACCTTGACGACCTCATGCCCGTTCAGGTGCGACTGGACGCCCGCGCTGGCGAGCGCCAGCCGCTCGAGCTCCTCACGCGGGGCACCGGTCGGGGCGTTCACCCGGTCGCGGACCTTGCCGTTGACCTGACAGACCAGCTCGAAGCTGTCGGCCACGAGCATCGCGGGATCGGCCTGCGGCCAGGGCTGCTCCCAGACGCGCTCGCCGGTGATCGTCTCGTAGACCTCAGCGCCAAGGTGCGGGGCGAACGGGAACACGAGCGAGGCCGCCGTCGCCACCGCGAAGCGGCGCGCCCTCGGCTCGGCGTCCGGGTGGCGGTAGAGCTCGTTGACGAGCTCCATGATCGCCGCGATCGCGGTGTTGAATGCGAACCGCCCGTCGAGGTCGGTGGTCACCTTGTCGATCGCCCAGTGGGCCTTGCGCACCAGGGTGAGCGCGTCGCCCTCCGGCGCCGACGGTGACTCGGCGGGCCCGCGCGAGTCATTGGCGGACACCTCCTCCCCCAGGCGCCACAGCCGCGCGAGGAAGCGGTGCACGCCCTCCAGCGACTTCTCGCTCCACGCCGCATCCTGGTCTGGCGGACCGATGAACAGCACGTAGCAGCGGGCCGCATCGGCCCCGTAGCGCTCGATGATCGGCATCGGCGAGATCACGTTGCCCCGCGACTTGGACATCTTCGCGCCGTCGGGGCCGAGGATCATCCCCTGCGTGAACAGCGCCGCGAACGGCTCCTGCACCGACAGCAGCTCCATGTCGGCGAGCGCCTTGACGAAGAACCGGGCATACAGCAGGTGCAGGATCGCGTGCTCGATGCCCCCGATGTACTGATCGATCGGAGCCCATTGGGCGAGCACCTCGGGGTCCCACGGCGCCTGGTCGTTGCGCGCGTCGCAGTAGCGCAGGAAGTACCAGCTGGAATCGACGAACGTGTCCATCGTGTCGGTCTCGCGGCGGGCGGGCCCGTCGCAGCGGGGACAGGTGGTGTGCACCCAATCCTCGGCGGCGGCCAATGGCGAGCGCCCGCGAGGCTGGTAGTCCTCGACCTCCGGCAACCGAACCGGAAGATCCTCATCGGGCACGGGCACCATCCCGCAGGACTCGCAGTAGAGGATCGGGATCGGACAGCCCCAGTAGCGCTGGCGTGAGAGCAGCCAGTCGCGCAGCCGGTAGCTCACGGTGCCGTGACCGCGCTGCTCGGACTGCAGCCACTCGATCATCTGCTCGTAGCCAGTGCGGTTGTGCGTGCCGTCGAAGCGGCCGGAGTTGACCATCGGGCCGTCGCCGGCGTAGGGCAGCTCCTCGTCGGAGGTTGCGCCGTCAGGTCCTTCGATGACCCGGCGGATCGGCAGGCCGTGAGCCACCGCAAACGCGTGGTCGCGCTCGTCGTGCCCTGGAACCGCCATGATCGCGCCGGTGCCGTACTCCATCAACACGTAGTCGGCGACGTACATCGGCAGCGGCTCCCCGTTGACCGGGTTGGTGACCGTGCGGCCGAGCGCGACCCCGGTCTTCGGCTTGTCGGCGGCTCCGCGGTCGGCCGCGGTCTCGTTCAGCGCACGGTTGACGTAGGCGCGCACCTCCGCCTCCTGAGCGGTTCCGGCCGCCAGCTTCAACACGTCCGGGTGCTCGGGCGCCATCACGAAGAAGGTGGCGCCGAACAGCGTGTCGGGACGGGTGGTGAACACCGGATAGTCGATGCCCAGCTGCTCGTTGTGGAACGTCACCTCCGCGCCCGTCGAGCGTCCGATCCAGTTGCGCTGCTGGGCCTTGACGCTCTCGGGCCAGCGGATCGTGTCCAGGTCATCCAGCAACCGGTCGGCGTAGGCGGTGATCCGGAAGAACCACTGCTCGAGCTGGCGCAGCTCGACCTCGTGGCCGCACCGCTCGCAGTGGCCGTCGATCACCTGCTCGTTGGCGAGCACCGTCTGATCGTTGGGACACCAGTTGACCGCCGACTCCTTGCGGTATGCCAGGCCACGCTCGTACAGCCGCAGGAAGATCCACTGGGTCCAGCGGTAGTAGGCGGGTTCGTGGGAGGCGATCTCCCGCGACCAGTCGATCGACAGCCCCCAGGCACGGAATGCCCGCTGGAAGGCGGCGATCGACTCGTCGGTCGCCTCTCGGGGCGGGATGCCCGTCTTGATCGCGTTGTTCTCGGCGGGTAGCCCGAACGCGTCGTAGCCGAGCGGATGCAGGACGCGGTGGCCGTGGCGGCGGCGGAAGTGCGCGACCGCGTCACCGACCGCGTAGTTCTTCAGGTGCCCGATGTGCGGCTCGCCACTCGGATACGGGAGCATCTCCAGCACATAGGACTTCGGAGGCGCACTGTCAGCCTCGGCAGCCGACAGGTTGGGGACCTCCCAGGTCCGCTCGGACTCCCAGATCGCCTGCCAGCGGGGCTCGATCTCCGACGGCTCGTAACGACGCTCGCTCATGTGCGACGCCGAGGTTACCGGGGCGCCCTGGCGCGCCCGCGGCGCCGACGCGTCAGTCGGCGCCCGAGAGCGAGGAGAACGTCCGGGCGTTCATTGTGGCGGGCGGTCCGCCGTCGGGGTCCTGCACGCCGGGAACGAGCAGCCCGACGACGGTGACGAGCGCCCCCAGCACCCCGGCACCGACGAGCGTGGTACGCACGCCGAGCGCCGCGCTCACCGGACCGGTGAGCCCATAGGAGAGCGGCAGCAGACCGATCGAGATCAGCCAGTCGAGGCTGGAGACGCGGCCGAGCAGCCGCGCCGGAACGAGCCGCTGCTTGAGCGTGATCCAGGCGATCGTGCCCGCCGTCTCCAGCGCGTTGAAGGCGATGCTCGCCAGCGCCAGCCCCCAGTCGGAGCGGGCGACCCCGTACCCGGCGACCGCCAGCGTGGCGATCGTCCAGGTGATGTAGATGAAGCGGACCGGTCGGCGAGGCAGACCACGGCCGCCGATCCCCAGTGCGCAGACGAGTGACCCGGCGCCGCCGGCGGCGTACACCAGGCCGAGGCTGCCGGCGTGCTGGTGCATCTGCTCCTTGACGACGTAGGGCAGCAGGACCTCGACCGGTCCCATGAACAGCAGATAGGCGATCGCCGCGCCGGCGAGCGTCACCCATAGCCACGGTTCCCCGGTGACGTAGCGAAAGCCGTCGACGATCTCGGATCCAATCGCGCGACCCGTCCGTGCTTCCCCGGTGGGGCGCCGCCCGGGTGCGAGCGTCGCCACCGCGATGCCCGAGATCGCGAAGGATGCGGCGTCGAAGGCGAACGCCCCGCCGCTGCCGAGCAGCGCGACGATCAGGCCGCCCAGCGCGGGCCCGGCCAGTCGCAGCGCAAGTGGACGCACCAGCTGATCGAGCGCATTGGCCTGCGCGAGCAACTCCCCCTCGAGCAGCTCCGGGACGATCGCGTCGCTCGCGGGGTCGAAGAAGGCGCTCGCTGCTCCCTGCACGACCGCCAGCCCGAGCAGCTCCCCGAACGTCAGGGTCCCGCAGAGCGCCAGCGTCGCCAGCATTGCGGTGGCGAGGGCGCGGACCGCGTCGGCGCACATCATGACCCGCCGACGGTCATATCGGTCGGAGAGCGCTCCGCCGAGCAGCAGACAGGCGATCGTCGGAACGGTCATCGCGATCCCGACCGCGCCGAGCGCCGACGGCGCGCCCTTCAACGTGTACACCTGCCACGCGAGCGCGACCAGGAAGACGCCGTCGCCGAGCAGCGACACCGAGAGGCCCGACAGCAGCCGCCGGTAGTCCCGCCGCACGAGCGGGGCGAGCAGCCCGCCGCGAGCGAAACCTCCGGGGCGGTCGAGCCCCTCGTAGGAGTGGTTCACGGCGTCGGCGACGTCGCGGGCACTGTCTCCGGATCTCGCTCCCCGGGACGGGTGGAGAGGAACTCAAGCAGCGCCGCCGGGGGCATCGGCCGCGCGAAGAAGAATCCCTGGCCGGTCTCGCAGCCGAGATCGCGCAGCGTGGAGGACTGCTCCGGATACTCGATGCCCTCGGCGACCACCTCGAGCGCGAACGTGTCACCGAGTCCGAGAACGGCGGAGGCGAGTCCGGTCGTGATCGGAGCGGCGCCTGCGGCCAGCAGCGACCGGTCCATCTTCAGGATGTCCAGCGGGAACTGGCTGAGCGTGGACAGCGAGGAGTACCCGGTGCCGAAGTCGTCCATCGCCAGCCGGACGCCGAGCTCATGGAGCTCTCCCAGACGCGCCGTCGCCAGCGCGGTGTCGGTCATCATGACCGTCTCGGTGATCTCCAGCGTGAGCGCGGCCGGATCGAGATCCGCGCGCTCCAGCGCGTCGACCACGTCGGCGACGATGCCGTCGTCGAACAGCTGCTTCACCGACAGGTTGATCCCGATCGAAGGCAGCACGTCGCTGACGATCTGGGAGCGCAGCAGCTTCGCCTGGCGGCAGCCCTCCTGAAGCACCCAGCGGCCGATCGGCACGATGAGTCCGGTCTCCTCGGCGAACGGGATGAACTCGTCGGGCGGGATCAGGCCACGCTCGGGGTGACGCCAGCGCAGCAGTGCCTCCACGCCGGTGACCGCGCCATCCTGCAGGCGCACGAGCGGCTGGTAGTGGAGCTCGAGCTCCTCGTTCGCGAGCGCGCGCTCGAGGTCGGCGCGCAGTTCCAGACGGGAGAGCATCCGCTGGTGCATCGCCGGCTCGAACACCCGGTAGCCGCCCTTGCCGTCGGTCTTGGCGATGTACATCGCCGAATCGGCGTTGCGGATCAGCTCGTCGGCACCGATCACCGCGCCCGCCTCGGCGATCGAGATCCCGACGCTGGCACGGATCGAGAGCGTCTTGTGGGCGATCTCCATCGGCGCCGAGAGGCTCTCGAGGATCCGCTCCGCGGTGTCGGCGGCCGCCTGGACGTCGTCGACGTCCTCCAGCAGGATCGCGAACTCGTCGCCGCCGAAGCGCGCGGGGGTGTCACCTGAGCGAACCGCGAGAGTGATGCGCTTGGCGACCTCGAGCAGCACCTCGTCGCCGGCGGCGTGGCCGAGGCTGTCGTTGATCGTCTTGAAGTCGTCGAGGTCGACGAAGATCGCTGCCAGGCCCATCGGCTCGCGGCGCGCACGGGCGACCGCGTGACGGACCCGCTCGTTGAACAGCGCGCGGTTGGCCAGGTGGGTGACCGAATCGTGGAAGGCCTGGTGGGTGAGCTGCTCCTCGAACGCCTTGCGCTCGGAGACGTCGCGGCCGTTGAGGACGATGCCGCGCACGTGCTCGTCGTCGCGCAGGTCGTTGAGCAGGACCTCGAAGCTGCGCGGGCTGCCGTCCGGGGCCGCGAGCACACACTCCATCGGCTCGCCGGCGGCGGTCGCCCAGGAGCCGTCGGCAAGGCAGATCGGCAGCCGGCCCTGCTCGGAGGGGTGCAACAGACTGGCGAATGGCCGGCCCGTCACCTCTTCGGCGTCGTAGCCGAGGACGGCCTCGATCGACGGGCTCTGGTAGATGATCGTCGACGATTCGTCGATCACCGTGATCAGATCGGAGGAGTGGCGGACCAGCGAGCTGAGCCGCTGCTCGGAGGCAGCGCGGTGGGCCTTCTCCGAGAGCTGTGTGCGTTCGACCGCGAGCTGGATCTGGTGGGCGAGGACGGCGAGGCTGGACCGGGACTCGACGTCCGGCGCCTGGGAGCCGGTGACCATGAGCCACCCCAGCCCGTCGCTCTGGGTGCCGAGCGCGACGATGACGTCATCCGCGGTCTCCAGATGCAGCTGTTCGGCGACGTGCGAGGGCAGCGCCTTCGGCTGGCCGCCGGCCACGTCCCCGAGGAATTCGGCCAGCTCGACCGGTGCCCCCCACGCGACCAGCTCACCGCTCGTGTCGAGGCGGGCGACCTGCGACTCGGGGCCGTGGAGGCGGCAGACGAATGCCCGGTACTCCTCGCCGGCGAGCGCCCGCACGGCGGCGAGCCCGGCGGCTGCGATGTCGGCGAGCGAGGTCGCGGCCACCAGTCGCTCGCCGGTCGCGTTCAGCGACCGCTCGCGGGCCGCGGCGCGCTCGCGCTGGCGGACCAGGCCGGCCATCCGGCCGACGACGAGCGCGAACAGCACCATCGAAGCGACGATGACGAAGACGAGGTCCGGATCGTGGCGTGACCGGGCGTTGATGTACTCGAGCACCGGCGCGATCAGCGTGGCGGTGGCGAGCATCGCCAGCCGGACCGGCCCCAGACGCGGCGCCCGCTCGATGCCCGCGTCCGAGAGGCTGTTCATGGACGGATGCAGTGCACCCGCTCCCCAGAACACATAGAGGAAGATCCAGCCTGAATCAAGCCAGAACTGATGGTGATAGGCGTTGTGGAAGGTGAGGACGCCGTAGACGTAGTCGGTGATCAGCAGGGTGACGATCGACGCGATCACCAGGTAGAAGGAGGGCCGGCGCTTGCCGGTGTCGACGGCCAGCCGGATCGCGGCGCCCAGCAGCATGATGTCCCCGACCGGGTAGGCGATCGAGACCAGCTTCGGAACCAGCGGCATCGAGTGGTCGTGCAGGTAGGGCGTGAGCAGCTGCGTGGCCAGGATCAGCCCCAGCCCGAGCGAGATGATCAGCGAGTCGATCAGCCCCGGCCCGTCGGCGCCCCGGTTGCGGCTGCGCACGAGCAGCAGCAGGCCGCACATCAGCAGCGGGTAGACGAGCAGGTACATCGCGTCGCCGACCGACGGGAAGGGCACGTTGACGTGCGCGAGCTCGCGGAGGCTGTAGGTGTAGACGTCCCCGGCGAGCTGCAGCGTGAGGCCGGCGGCGAAGCAGAACCACGCGGCGCGCGCGCGGGGCTGGTAGATGCGCATGCCCGCGAGCACCGCGACCACGCCCGAGAACCCGAGGGCGTTCATCAGCACCGGCTGTCCCCGCAGCGGCGCCACGAGCACGTACGCGCCCGTGAACAGGGTGCACACCGCGAGGTAGACCCACCACGCGTGAGTGCGGACGAGGTGCTGGCGCTTGGTCACGACCCGTCCTCGCGGCTCAGCTGGAACTGCTCGGCGACCTCGCCGAGCACGTCGCAGAGGTGATCGACCTGCTCGTCGGTGTTGGCGGAGGTGAGCTGCAGGCGGAACCCGACCTCGTTGCGGGGAACGAGCGGGTAGACAGCCATCGTCACGTAGATCCCGCGGTCGAACAGCAGGTTGCCGACGTCGTCGATGCGGTCGGCCTCGGCGAGTGGGATCTCGATGATCGGCAGGCCGGAGAGATTCGGCGTCGCGATGCGAAGCTCGTGGACGCGATCGAGCACCCGGCCGGTGAGCCGCGCAAGATCCGCGCGCAGCGCGTCGCCGCGCTCGGCATTGACCCGCAGTCCCTCCAGCACGGTGGCCAGCGAGGCGACCGGCGACGGGCCGGAGTACAGGTACGGCGGCGCGGCGGTCTTCAGCATCTGCTTGATCGCCGTCGGGCAGGCGATGAACGCCAGCAGTGAGGAGTACGCCTTGGAGAACCCGCCGACCAGGATCAGGTTCTCGTAGGTCTCGCCGAGGTGGCGCACCACCGAATTGCCCCGGATGCCGTAGTGGCAGGGCTCGTTCGGCGAGCGCTCGCCGATGACGCCGAAGCCGTGGGCGTCGTCGACGTAGAGCAGCACGTCGTGCTCGCGGGCGAGCGTCGCGAACTCCGACAGCTCGGGCAAGTTGCCGGTCATCGAGTTGACGCCGTCGATGCAGATCAGGCCGGGCCGGCGCCACTGGCCGGAGCGCAGCAGTTGCTCGAGCTCGTCCGGGCCGCCGGCGAAGCGCACGATCTCGGCGCCGCGAGCCTTCGCGGTCTGGCAGCCGTCGTAGATCGTCTTGTGCGCGCGGCGGTCCAGGAACACGGTCCCGCCGCCGGCGAGCACGGGGATGACGGACATGTGGATGTGGGTGATCGTCGGCAGGACGAGCGAGTCCTCGGCGCCGAGCAGCTCGGTGAGCTCGGTCTCGATCTGCTCGTAGAGCACCGGGCTGCCGAGCAGGCGCGACCAGCTCGGATGGGTGCCCCAGCGGGCCAGATACTCAGGGACCGCAGCGATGATCTCCTCGTCGAGATCAAGGCCCAGGTAGTTGCAGGAGGCGTAGTCGGCCAGCCACTTGTCCCCGACGCGGATCATGCGGCCGTCGATCTCGTCGATGACGGCGTCCAGCATGCGGTGGGAGTACTGCAGCCGCGACAGGTCCTCGGTCGAACTGATCCACCGCTCGAGCCAGGTGTCCTCCCGGCGGCGGCCGGTGTCTGTGTCGGAACGAGCGTGGACGTTCCCTTCGTGGTTCTGAACTCGTTCGTGCTGGGACATGCCCCAGCTATCGGCCGGTTCGTGCCCGAGTTGAACGTGTGCGTCGGGGCTGGCCGGTTTCTGGACGTTCGGTCGATGGCGGGCGGAACGGCGGTTCCGTCCGAGTGGGGCGGGAACATACGTTCGTGCTTGATTCCAACCTGAAAGGCGCCGTCGCCGAGGTCGAGGTCGCTGCGGCGGCGGTGCGCCTAGGTGTCCCCGTGTTCTCACCGATCGCCGAGCACGGCCGCTCGGACCTCGTCCTGGAGGTCGCTGGCCAGCTGTGGCGCGTCCAGTGCAAATGGGCAAGCGTGGCTGCGGGCGGCGACATACTTGTCGTCCGCACTGGGACCCGGCGACTCTCGACGCGGGGATACCTCACGACCACGTATGACGCAACCCAGATCGACTACTTCGGGATCTACTGCGGCGACCTCGATCGCTGCTTTCTTGTGCCGGTGGCGGTCGCCGCAGGCCAGCACCAGCTCCACCTGCGGCTGACGCCTCCCCGCAACGGCCAGCGATCATGTATTACCCTTGCGGAAGAGTTCTCCTTCGACGGGGCTATAGCTCAGCTGGGAGAGCGCCTGCATGGCATGCAGGAGGTCGCCGGTTCGAGCCCGGCTAGCTCCACTCCATCACCCGAGCCCGTCACGATCGGCGTCAATGCCTTTCGTGACGGGCTCGGTTCGTGGATGGACCGTGTCGCCGCCGGCGAGGAGGTGGTGCTCACGCGGCACGGCCGGCCGAAGATCCGCATGCTGCCCGCGGCGGCGCCATGAGCAGGTGAACTCGGGGCAGATCAGCCGGCCACCTTGACCGTGTCGCAGGTGCGGAACGGCATACCGCGGTAGCTGCCGCTGACCGGGTAGGTGCCGGGCTTGGTGCCCTCGGCGATCGTCGCGCTGACCTGGTAGGTGCCCTGCGCGTTCAGCTCGACGTTGACCTGGCCGCGCGCGAACGCCGTCGAGGTGAACGTGAGCGTGTCGCCGGAGCGGATCCCGCCCGGGGCCGCGCTCGGGCCGTCGCCGACCAGGATCACTGTCGAGCCGGGTGCGGCCGTGCCGCGAGCGTCGTGGTAGATCACGTGGACGGTGCCGTTCAGGCCTGCGTCGATTCGCAGCGTCGCCTGCTTGGCGAAGCCCTGACCCTGAAAGCTGCCGGTGACCGGCGCGGCGTTGTACGAGACGATGCCCGGCTTGATCGTCGCCTGGGCTGAGTAGGTGCCCTGGGCCGAGACCTGGGCGCGCACCGCCGGCACGCCATCGACACGCACCGAGGAGTCGAACGCGGGCGAGACGAGCGTGATCCACTTGCCGGCGCGGGCGTCGAGCGGCGCGTTGCCGGTGATCGTGATCGTCGATCCGGGGACCGGCCGGCGCTGGGGCAGCTGGATCGACGCGCCGGCCTGGGAGGACAAGACGTAGAGCGGGGCGGCGACCGGGAACATCGCGCCGTCGTAGCTCCCGGAGACGGTGTACATCGTGTTCGGCTCCGCCGTGCGCTGCACCGTCGCCTTCGCCGTGTACGTGCCCTGGGCGCTGACCTGGGTGCGGATGGCGGGCATGTGGCCGGCCCGCAGCGAGGAGGCGAACGCGGGCGACTCGAGCGTGATCCACGAGCCGGCGCGGGCGTCGAGCGGGGCGTCGCCGCTGATCGTCACGTCGTGTCCGGCAAGCGGGCGCCCGTTGGAGGCGGTCATCGTCGCCCCTTTGGTGACGGCTGCGCCAGAGATCGGGGCGGTCGCGGGGGCGGCGGCCGCGACGCCCGCGGAGGCGAGCAGAGCGACCGCGCTAAGACCGGCAGCGCGACGGGCGGCGCGGGAACGGTGGAGGATGGTGTTGCGTGAGGTCATGATGGCTCCTTTGCGGTGTCGTTTCGGCGCCTTTGGAGGCGGCGCCGTGGTGTGATGCACACGGTCTCAGCGCAAGCCGGCCACGGCGTTCGTAGTCGGCTACGACACCTGCCTGGCCGGACTACGACGTCCCCGGCCGCCACGGCCCGGGAGTCCGCCGGCCGGGCGTAGACTGCCGCCGTGGCGCCTCAGACCTCAGCGCCCGCCCACCCGGGGGACATCTGGCCGCTCATCGGCCGCGACGCGGAGCTGCGACAGGTCGACGCTGCGCGCACCGATCCCCGCTGCACCGGGGTCGTCATCAGCGGCGTCCCGGGCGTCGGCCGCTCGCGCCTGGCCCGTGAGGCGTGCACCGCCGCCGAGCAGCGCGGCGAGCTCGTGTACTGGATCCAGGGGACGACGAGCTCGGCCGCGATCCCCCTCGGAGCGTTCGCGGCGCTGATCCCCGACGACGTCCGCTCCGACGATCCGCTCGAGCTGATCCGCCGCAGCACCGAGCGGCTGCGCGAGCGCGCCGGCGGGAGCGCGGTCTGCCTCGGCGTCGATGACGCGCATCTGCTCGACTCCGCCTCGGCGACGCTCGTACTGCACCTGGTGACCGCGGCTACCGTGTTCGTGGTGGCGACCGTCCGCCGGGACGCGCCCGCACCGGACGCGATCGACTCGCTGTGGCGGGACGCCGGCGCCCTCCGCGTCGAGCTGGCGCCGCTCAGCGATGCGGAGATCGAGACGCTGGTCCAGCGAGCGCTCGGAGGCGCGGTCGAGCAATCCGTGCTCCGGCGCGCCGCCGACTCGAGCGCCGGCAGCCCGCTGTTCGCGCGTGAGCTCGTGCTCGGCGCGATCGAGGAGGGGCGGCTCACCGTCGAGCGAGGGATGTGGCGGCTGCACCGGCGGGCGATCAGCCCCTCATTGGCGACGATCGTCACCCGGCGGATGGGCTCACTCAGCGACGAGGAGCGATCGGCGCTGGAGCTGCTGGCGCTCGGCGAGCCGCTCCGACTGGCTGAGGCGGGCGAGCTGGCCGGCCTCGACCTCCTCGAGGAGCTCGAGCGTCGGGGGATGATCGCGATCGAGCCCGGCCGCGAGGACTCGGTGGTGCGGCTCGCCCAGCCGCTCTATGGCGACGTGCTCCGTGCCGGGCTGCCGATGCTCCGTGCCCGAGCACTGCAGCTCCGTCTGGCCGAGGCCGTTGCCGGGCGGTCGCCGCTCACCCCCGAGGATGCGCTGCAGATCGCTCGCTGGCGTCTGGCCGCCGGCTCCGAGGTCCCGCGGGAGCTGTTGCTCGATGCGTCCGGAGCCGCGATCGGCAGCGGCGACTACGAGCTGGCTGCTCGGCTGGCCCGGACCGCGATCGACGCTGATCCCGGACTGCCGGCGGCGATCCTGCTCGGCCGCGCCCTGTCCGGCACCGGGCGCGATGACGAAGCCGAGCGGGTGCTCGCCGGGGTGGAGGGGCAGGCCCCCGGCGCTCCGGAGGCGCTCGCGTATGTCGCCCAGCGGATTCACGTCCTCTACTGGGGCCTGAACCGAGTGCGGGAGGCGCGAGCACTGCTTGCACGGGCGCAGCGCTGGTCGCCGGAGCGCGACTGGACGCACGAGCTCGACTCGTGGCGGCTCGTCCTCTCCGGGTTCGCCGTCGAGTCCGAGGACCACGTCCATGGGGACGAGCGCGGGCGCGCGCGTGACGGCCGGCCGGTCGCCGATGAGGCGGAGATGTCGGCGATCTTCCGGGCGATGGCGGTCGGCCACGTGGTCGAGGCCCATGCTCGCGCGGTCGCGATCCGGCCGCGCGCTCCACTGGCCGCCAACCTTGACCGCTACGCGCTGGGGTTGATGGTGCTGATCGAACTCGAGGCCGGACAGGACTGGGCCGGCCTCGCGGGCTACCTCGACGACGTGCTCCGCGACGGCGTGCGCGGCGGCGACCACCAGGCCGCCGGCCTGGCAGCGTTCGGGCTCGCGGTGCTGGCCATGGCGCAGGGCCGCTACCGCGATGCCGAGCGCTGGGTGGGCGAGGCCGACGGGCACTTTGCGATCCAGGACGCGTTCGGCACGGCGTTCAGCCTGGTTGCTCTGCAGGTCGGGATCGCGAGCCTGACCGGGAATCCGGGACGGGCCCGAGAGCTCATGGCCGAGCTGCGTGCCCGTCTGGGCGACGGCGACCCGCTGCCGACGCAGGTCGGGTATCTCGCCCGAGCGGAGGGATGGGCGGCGCGCGCCCTGAGCCGGGCTGCGGGCGCAAAGGCGTTCCTGACCGTCGCGGCCGAGACCGAGCAGCCCCTTCTGGGCGCCCGGCTCATGTACGAAGCCCTGCGCTCCGGTGCGAGCGCCACGACAGTCGCGGCGGAGCTTGAGCGGCGCACAGCGCGCTGCGACGCCCGCCTGGCCGCCGCCTACGCCGGTCATGCTCGCGCGCTCGCGCAGCGGGACGGACGTGCGCTGGAGGTGGTGAGCGAGGAGTTCGTCGCGATCGGCGCCACCGCGTACGCGATGGAGGCCGCGGCCGACGGAGCCCGCGTGTTCGTCGCCGATGGGCGGATGGACTCAGCGCGCCGGGCGGCCGCGCGGGCCCGTGAGCTGCACCCCGCGAACCAGGGCGCTGATCCGCCGTCTATCGACGGACTCGACGCGGCCGCGACCGAGCTCACCCCGCGCGAGGCACAGATCGCCGCCCTGGCCGCCCGGGGTCGGACCAACCAGCAGATCGCCGACGAGCTCGTCCTTTCGGTCCGGACCGTGGAGACCTACGTCTACCGCGCGATGCAGAAACGGGGGGTGGAGCACCGCCACGAGCTCTGAGCCGCGGCGCGCGTTCAGTCCTGCGCGCGGGCGGCCTCCAGCGCGGCCGGTGGATCCAGCGCCCGTGCCTGGGCACCGTCGGTCGTCATCAGCGTGAGTGCGCGGTCGGCCAGCTCGGCCGCCTCGGCGCCACCGAGCGAGTCGTCGCGCAGCGCGAGCGCCAGCAGGACGCCACGCATGAGCTCGGGGTTGGCGAGATCCGGCGGGGATCCGGCTGCGGGCAGCGCGCGTAGCCGCGCGGCCAGGCCGCTCGCCCCCTGGTCCGAGCCGCGGGAGAACATGCCGCCGCGCGGATGGCGATCCTCGATCACGGCGGCGATCCCGCCCGTCGCGGGGTCGACCAGGCGAGCCTTGGAGCGCAGCCCGTGGCGCTCGAGCGACATTCGGTACCCGGACAGGCGGCGGTAGCCGAGCTCGGCGGCCAGCGACACGTATCCGGCCACGTCCCCGTCGCCGGCGCGGGTGTGATGGAGCGCGATCTGCGTGCCGGCGTCCGGCAGCCCGGGATCCGGGTCGGGCGCGATCAACAGGAACGCCTGCGGGCCAAGGCGGCCCGCGCCGACTCCCCCGATGTCCGCCAGCAGCTGGTAGCCGCCCAGGTCAAGCGCGCCGGTGATACCCGGTGGGAGCGGATGCTCGGCGAGATATCCGGTCGTGAATGCCATCGTTTCGCCCCCGCCTCGTCAGTTGCCGAGCAGGCCGCCGATCACGCTGCCGAGCATGTCGTTGCCCTGCTGGGAGCGACCGCCGGCCCCCTCCTGGACGGGCGGGTGGTAGTAGGCGCTCTGCAGGCCGACGCGACCGGGCCCGGTGAAGCGGTTGAACACGAGGTTGCCAGCGCCACCGCCGAGCAGGCCGGTCTTGAAGCCGTACACCTCCTGGGACATCTGCACCGAGTGGTCGCGATAGACCCAGCCGCCCGGCTCGATGTCGATCGTCTCGCCCGGCTCGAGGTTCTTCTCGAACACGTTGCCGTAGCCATGGACCCAGACGACCCCTTCGTGGTCGGCCGCGTAGAACTGGTCGACGAAGAAGCCGCCGCCATAGAGCATGTTGGCAAAGCCCTTGATGCGGCTGTAGTCGTACTGGACGTTGCCGGTCGCGGCGAGGAACTGGTGCTCGCGGACGACGATCCCGTCGCCGGGGCCCAGGTGGAGCGCGGCGATATGGCCCGGCGCATCGCGGCTGAACGCGATCTCCCCGGGCGACTGCGCCTCGATCAGCAGCAGCGGCATCCCTCCGAAGACGCGCCGCTTGAGCCCCTTCTTCAGCGGGTGCAGGCCGATCTCCATCTGCGGGTACTTCCAGAGCAGGACGTGGTGCTCGAAATAGACGGGGATCCGGCCGTCGAGCGCCATGTGCAGCACCGGGACCAGCTCGCCCTCCAGCCGGTAGTTCACCCCCGGCGCGGTGCCCTCGGTGATGGAAGTCGGCAGAATGGTCGGCGCGGTCGGCATCGCTGGCTCCTCGTCGCGGGTCAATACCACGCGCCCGATGCCTCGGAGGCCCGAGTCCGGGTTGGCGGCTGGGCCAGCCTACACGTCGGGGCTCGACCTGAGCGCGGTGCTGCGCGCTCGCATCCACGCGGTCAAGGCGTCAGGCTCCACCGGCCGACTGAGGAAATACCCCTGAGCGGTCTGACAGCCGAGTTGGAGCAGGTGATCCCAGATCTCCTGCGTCTCGACTCCCTCGGCAACGACGTCAAGCCCCAGATTGCGCCCGAGATCGATCGTCGAGCGGACGATCGCGACGTCGGCGCCCTCCTCCTCCATCCTCATCACGAACGATCGGTCGATCTTGATCTCATCGACAGGCAACTCGCGCAGGTAGGAGAGAGACGAGTAGCCGGTTCCGAAGTCGTCGATCGACAACCGCACGCCGAGTGCGGAGAGCTCTCCGAGCACCAGCTTCGCCCGCTTGGGATTGGCGAGCATCGCCGACTCCGTCACCTCGAGCTCGAGCAGTCTGGACTGCACCTCACAGCGTTCGAGGATCGCCTCCAGCCGGCGAGGGAAGTCCCGATCGAGCAGGTTGCGCACCGACAGGTTGACCGCGACCGCGAGCTCGAGACCGAGCTCCTGCCAGCGGCGGGCCTGGCGCAGTGCGAGATCCAGAACGTGCAGAGTGAGCGGGCCGATGAGGCTCGTCTCCTGCGCGATCGGGATGAAGGCATCTGGATAGATCAGGCCGCGCTCGGGATGTTGCCAGCGCACCAGCGCCTCGACCGAGCGCACCTCACAGTTGGCGAGAATCGCCTTGGGCTGGTAGTGCAACAGGAGTTCTGACCGTTCCATCGCCCCACGCAGCTCGCCCACCAGCGTCAGGCGGCCGATGTCGTGCTGATGACTGCTCTCGTCGTAGAACCGTGCCCCCGAGCTCTCCCGCTTCGCCTCGTACATCGCGACGTCAGCGTGCTGAATGAGTATCTGGGCATTCTCGCCGTGGGCCGGCCAGACGGCGACGCCGATCGAGGCTTCGACCGCGAGCGGCAGGGTGTGAACGGTGATCGGGACCTCGAGAGCCGACCGGACCCGGGCGAGCACTGGCTCGACGTCCGCCATGGAGCGCAGCTCGGGCAGGAGCAGACCGAACTCGTCGCCGCCAAGACGAGCGAGCGTGTCCGAGTCACGAATCGCGCCGCGAACACGCTCCGCGACGGCGACGAGGAGCTCGTCTCCCGCTGGATGACCGAGGGAGTCGTTGACCTCCTTGAAGCGGTCGAGGTCCATCAGCACGACCGCCAGCTGGTCACCGTTGCGGCGCGCGTGACGAATCGCCTGCTCGATGCGCTCTCCAAAGAGCACCCGATTGGGCAGGCCAGTCAGCGGGTCGTGCAGCGCCATGTGCTGGTTGAGCTCGGCCTGGCGGACGAGCTCCTCCTGCGCGCGCCGGTGCTCGGTGACGTCTTCGATCATCGCCGCCACTCCACGCGCGTCGCCGTCGGGATCCCGCTCCGGCGCCGCGCGCAGGTGACACCAGCGCGTGACACCGGTCCCTGAGACGCAGCGCACCTCGATGTCGACCACCTCCGTGTGGAGAGTGGCAAGCCCAGTACGCAGCCGGTCAGTATCGTCCGCGTGGAGGTGCGCGGCGAGTTCGTCGCCGATGAGGCTTGCGACATCGACGCCGAGCAGCTCCGCTACCGCTGGATTCGCCTCCTGGATGACCCCGCCCCGGTCCAGGTACATGATTCCCAGCGACGCGCCCTCGAAAAGAGCCGACAGACGCGCCAGCGCGCGTGCCTCGGCCTCCCGTGCCGCGAGGGCAGCCGCATGGCTGACCGCGGCTGACAGCACCACCGACAGCATCTCCAAGGTCTCGCGATCCTGCTCATCCAACGGCTCAACGCGGTCCGTGCACAGCACGTTGAGCGTGCCGATGACCGCCTGGCCACGCACGAGCGGGACGCAGATCTGGGACTCGTCGCCGACCCGTGCACGCGCCGACTGGTCGATACGGGGATCGGAGCGGCAGTCAGTGATCAGAACGGACTCGCCCGACTGGATCGCCACGCGGCTGATCGAGGCGGAAATCGCACGCACATTGCCCACCAGCACCAGGCCGATTCCCGTGCCGGCGTGGGTCCTGACGGTGTCGTTCTCGACCAGGTTGACGATCGCTCCGCTCGCGCCGACGATCGTCTGCGCGCGCTCGGAGACGAGCTGCATGATCCCGTGTAGGTCGTCGACCTCCGCGGCGATCAGGCGCTGGGTCTCGAGGATGCTCGCCACGCGCGCGTCACCGACCAGCCGCGGACGGCCGGAGCGCTCCCCGCGAGCGGCCGCACCGGGTTCTGGGCGGCTCTCGGGCCGAACTGCGTTCGCGGACATGCAACCGTGATCGGCCGCTCACGCCGGGGTTTGAGCCATCTGCGACAAGCGGTCGGCGGGCGGCGCCGTCCGGGCGGCCGGGCGATAATCCTTCGACATGGCCTCGATCTACGTCACCGGTCATCGCAACCCCGACGCCGACTCGATCGCGGCGGCGATCGGCTACGCGGAGCTGAAGAGCCGTGTGGATCCGAACAACCGCTACGTGCCGGTCCGGCTGGGCGACTGCAACCACCAGACCCGCTGGCTGCTCGAGCGCAGCGGAGCCAGCGAGCCGCGTCACCTGCCCCACGTGCTGCTGCGCGCCCGCGACGTGATGATCGAGCAGTTCCCGGTCGCCCGCGTCGATGAGCCGGCCGGGCGCTGGCTCGCGCGGATCTCGAACTGGTGCCGGTCGTCGACGAGGACGGGGCATTGGCGGGCGTGCTGACCGAGCGTGCGCTCGCCCGCCGCTATGTCCGAGACTCGCAGCGCACCTCGACGCTCGAGGAGGCACCGACCCGGATGTCGGTCGTCGTGGAGGTGCTCGAGGGCA